>Ga0315556_1001876_pt1 | contig 12364 bp, 10 predicted proteins | sample SalMarSW160310MG_FD_202112 | JGI IMG/M metagenome (GOLD analysis project Ga0315556, IMG submission 202112) | Salt marsh sediment microbial communities from the Plum Island Ecosystem LTER, Massachusetts, United States - Salt Marsh Sediment SW1603-10 ...
GGGGGATCAACTATTATAACGGTCGTTCTTCAGGTTATTATGAATTGCATAGATTTTAATATGAATATTAGCAAGGCAATAGCAGCGCCGAGAATTCATAACCAGTGGTACCCGGATGTAATTTATTCTGAGAAATTTGCGTTGAGTAAAGATGTTATTAATAATTTAATACAAATGGGATACAGGCTTGTTAATATTACAAGAAAATTTCGTATACTTGGTCTTGCGGAAGGAATAAAGATTGATAATAAAAATAATATAATTTTCGGAGCAGCTGACCCAAGGGGAAGTGGTTCAGCTGAGGGATATTAATATTTATGATATTCGGAATAGGAATTGACATAATAGAAATTGACAGGATTAAGGAAAGCATTGATAGATTCGGTGATAAATTTCTTAATAAAATTTACACAAAATCAGAATTGGAATATTGTTTAAGTAAATCGAGTAAGTATCAGCATCTTGCTGCAAGATTTGCTGCAAAGGAAGCTGTTTATAAAGCACTTACATCAGGCTGGCATGAGAAAGCTACCTGGCAGGATATTGAAATATCTAATGAGCCTAACGGTATGCCTATTGTAAATTTGAATGGTAAACTGAAAACATTTTTGTCAAAAGAAAACAGTCTCAGAATATCAATGAGTCACTCCAGGGATTATGTTGCCTGTGTCGCAATAATCTACAAAAATTCATAAACTTACTCCATAAAACCCAAATTATCAGTATAAGCCAACACAGTTTAATAAAATAAGCTTGATAAATAATGTCTAAATTATATATATTTAAACATTTAAGATTTCAAGTAAAACATTAAGTGAAACCTGAAAGTAAATTTTTAACAAAGAGAAACTTTAATGTCTTTACTTATATTTCTATTATTATCATTGTAGTTTTGTTGGTTTTGATGCCCACTGAATCAATACCCATTCTTTGGGTTAAAATATTTCTTGGATTCAGTATTTTTCTATTTATTGTCAGAATTATTTTAAAAATTTATTTTAGTACTCAGGATAAAAAAGATTTAGGAGGTTAGTCTTCGAATCTTCGAAACGTGTAAATGGTAAGTTGAATGCAAAGGTTCTTATTCTAAACCAAAGCTATGAACCTTTAACAATCTGTAATATTAAAAAAGCAGTTATATTAATTTACCTTGGAAAAGCCGAACTTATACTTGAGGATGGTAGAAAAAATCTCAGGTCAGTTTCCAGAGTTTATCCCTGGCCAAGTATAATACGCCTTAGCCGATTTATTACAATTCCCTACAAAAAAGTTGTTCTCACAAGGAAAAACATACTAAGAAGAGATTCCTATAAATGTGCATATTGCGGCAGAAGTGATCTTCCTTTAACAATTGATCATGTTCTTCCCAAAGCTAGAGGTGGAACCGATTCGTGGGAAAACCTTGTGTGCGCCTGCACGTCATGCAATAATAAAAAGGGAGATAGGACCCCTGACGAAGCTAATCTAAATTTGCTTAATAAGCCATTCAAACCAAGCCATATAATGTTCATCAAAAACGTAGTAGGGAAACTGGACGATAATTGGAAACCTTATCTTTACCTTTCTTAAGATTTTGCCTTAACTAATAAATAATAAGATTATTACTCACTTTATTATTATTTTATTTGATCAATTACTAAACTTTTTACTCTTTTATGCCGAAAAAAAGAATTCTTAGTGGAATGCGTCCGACTGGCAAATTACATATAGGGCACTACGTGGGAGCATTGGAAAATTGGGTTAACCTACAGGATGACTTTGATAATTTTCACCTTATTGCGGATTATCATGCATTAACAACAAATCTGGATACATCAAGTATTTATAATGATTCGATAGATATGCTGATCGATTGGCTTGCTGCCGGATTAGATCCGAAAAAGAGCCCGATGTTCAGACAGTCTCAGATAAAGCAGCATACTGAATTAAACCTGATTTTTGAAATGTTGATTACAGTAAATCGGCTTGAGAGAAATCCGACTTTGAAAGATCAGATCAGGGATTTGAATATAGATAATGTCATCTTTGGTCATCTTGGTTATCCCGTTCTTCAGGCGGCTGATATTCTTTTATACAAAGGCGATGCCGTTCCTGTAGGAGAAGATCAGGTGCCGCACGTAGAAATAACAAGAGAGATAGCCAGGAAGTTTAATAATCAATATGGAAACGTTTTCCCAGAGCCTGAGCCCAAACTAACAAAATTTGCCAGACTTCAGGGTCTTGACGGAAATGCAAAAATGAGTAAGTCGTTAGGAAACACAGTCTTGCTTTCTGATGACGCGGAGACTGTTAAATCAAAAATGAAAAAAGCTGTAACAGACCCAAATAAGATAAGGAAAGGTGATCCGGGAAATCCTGACATTTGTCTTGTCTTTTCATATCATAAAAAGTTTAATCAGGGCGAAGTTCCTGAAATTGAAAAAGGTTGCAGGTCCGGTGCTTTAGGTTGTTTTGATTGTAAAATGAATTGTGCTTCAAAAATTTCTGCTTTCCTTGAGCCGATTAGAGAAAAAAGAAAATATTTTGAAAACAATCTAAATGAAGTGAAAGATATTCTTGCAGATGGTGAGGAAAGGGGAAGGGCAGTAGCTATGCAAACTATGAATGAAGTACACGCTAAGATGGGAATGGGATAAAATGTACAAAATCAAACTTGATCATTTTGAAGGGCCGCTTGACCTACTTCTCTTTTTTATAAAAAGAGATGAACTTGATATCTATGACATCCCTATTTCCAAGATCACCAAAGAATTTTTAGATTACGTAAAGATCATTCAAATGCTTGATCTTGAAACCGCTGGAGATTTTATTCTAATGGCTTCAACGTTGATGCATATTAAGGTCAGAATGCTTCTGCCGCGTGAACTGGATGAAAAAGGTGAAGAGATAGATCCGAGGGCTGAACTAATTGCTGCCTTGCTGGAATACAAAAGATATAAAGAAATGTCAGAAGAATTGGCGTTTCTTGAATCCGACCAGAGGAGACTGAGTTTCAGAAGTAATTTTTCGAAAGACGTTAAAGTAAGCATTCCTGATTATGAAATACTACTAAAGAATGTGACGCTCTACGATTTAGCAAAAGCTTTTAAAAAAGCGATTGATAATGTAAAGCCTGAAGTCGTCCACGAAATAAGGAAAATTAATATTTCGGTTGATGAGATGGTTCAGTACATTTTAAAGAAACTTGAGGAATTTAGCGAGTTACATATTATGAGCCTAATTGACGGAATGAAAGAAAAAATCAGAATTGTAATTACTTTTATTGCACTTTTAGAAATGGTTAAGATGCAGCAGATTGGAATTAAAGAATCTCCTGATTTTAACGAATTCATAATTTATAAAACAGAACATGGACAAAATTTATAACTCAATAATAGAAGCTTTAATATTTTCATCTGATGAGCCTATCTCCGCTGCTGATCTTATAAAAGCAATTAAAGGAATTGACGGAGAAGATACACAGATTTCAAATGAAGAAGTTGACAAATGTATTGACGAAATTAATTCAACTTATGAGGGAAATAGTATTTCATTCAGAATTATCAGAATTGCTGAGGGATATCTTTTTGCGACTAGAACAGAATATGCAAAATACGTAGGATACCTCTCCTCAGAAAAAAGTAAAAGGAAATTAAGTCAGGCCGCTCTTGAAACACTTGCAATTATAGCATATAAGCAACCGATAACAAAACCCGAATTAGAGTCTATAAGAGGTGTTAACTCAGATTATATTTTAGGTACATTACTCGAAAAAAATCTGATTGCTATAAAAGGACGTGCAGAGTCTATAGGACGGCCTCTTTTATATGCGACCACAACTGAATTCTTAAAATTCTTTGCTTTAAATAAACTGAGCGATCTTCCTAAACCACGTGAAATTGAAGAGATAATGCAGGATGAGGATTTCATAGAGCAGAGGAATAAAATTATGATGAATGTAATCGAAGATGATGCTGAGAACGAAATACAGGGAAATCAGGAAGAACAGGGAAACAATGATCAGGCTGAATAAGTACATTTCCGACAGTGGTATCACATCAAGAAGAAAATCTGAAGAATTAATTTTACAGGGAAGGATTTCTGTAAATGGTAAAACAGTAAGAGAATTATCTCTCAGGGTTGATCCGGAAAAGGACGAGGTTAAATTTGATGGTGAAAAAATATCACCACAACGACATTTATATTTTTTAATGAATAAGCCCAAGGGTACTATAACTTCAACTAATGATGAAAAGAAGAGAAGAACAGTAATCGATTTGATAAAAACGAAAGAGAAGATATTCCCGGTGGGACGGCTTGATTATAACACCACAGGTGTTTTGCTGCTTACAAATGACGGAGAATTTTCTAACTTAATGACCCATCCAAAAAATCTTGTACCAAGAAAATATGAAGCAACTCTTGATAGAAGTCTTGAAGAAGAAGACGTTAAGAAATTGTTGAAAGGAGTTTTCATTGACGGTATCAGGGGTCAGTTCACAAATATAATATTTACTAAAAAAACGACCAGAAGATTTGTTGAAGTAATAACAGTTGAAGGAAGGAATCATTTTGTTAAAAATATGTTCAAGGCACTTGGATATACTGTAACAAATTTGAACAGGTCCGGATTTGGATATTTTGTTGCTGATGTTCCACCCGGTGCTTACAGGGTTGTAACTTCTTCTGAAATCAATAGAGCAATAGAAACATATGACAAGTAATATTTTTAAAAAAATACTAACATTATTGATATTGATTTCATATGCGATTTCGGCCCAGAACGCGACAAAGTCAAATAATAAATACGACGGCACCACACTTCCGGAATTTCGTGATCAACTGGATGATATCTTTAATGACCCAAATTTCAGTAATGCCCAATGGGGAGTAATGATCCAATCTCTTGAGACGGGAGAATATTTTTATAAAAGGAACGAAGATAAACTTTTATTACCAGCGTCAGATCTTAAATTATTTACTACTGCAGCTGGTTTAATTTTGCTTGGAAGCAACTATAGGTTTTCTACAAATTTATTTTTAAAAGGATCATTAGACGGTTCTATCTGGAAGGGGGATCTTGTTGTTCAGGGTCGCGGTGACCCGACTATTTCAGGAAGATTTTATGACGATGATATGTACAAGGTTTTTAATGACTGGGCTGATTCACTTTCTGCATATGGAATTGATGAGATTACAGGAAATTTAATTGGGGACGATAATGCTTTTGACGATGTAGGTTTGGGAACGGGCTGGGCGTGGGACTATGAAAGTGATTGGTTTGCAGCACAATCAAGTGCCCTTTCTTTTAATGATAATTGCGTAGATGTAACAGTAAGCTATAACAGGAAAACTAACCTGCCGGTTGTTTCTATTCGGCCTAAGACAAAATATATTGTAATAGTTAATAATGTACTTCCTGTTTCGAAGGATTCTGCCACAGCAATTAATGTGTATCGAGAAAGAGGAACAAATGTATTAACTGTTTACGGGACTATCCGCGAAGATGATTCTGTAAAAACTTTTGTAACTGTAAATAATCCTACACAATACACAATGGTCATTCTAAAAGAAGTTTTACAAAAAAGAGGAATTAAAGTTCAGGGATTTCCAATGGATGTGGATGATATTACTACATCATTGAATTATCAAACAATGAAAAAGCTCTGTACTACTTATTCTCCTCCGTTAAAAGAAATTATTAAAGTTATTAATAAGAATAGTCAAAATTTTTTTGCAGAGCAGCTTTTAAAAACTATTGGACTTGAAAAAGAGGGATATGGTACTGTAGCAAACGGGGTCAAAGCAGAAAGTAAATTATTCAAGGAAATGGGAATTAATCCTGAGAGTATGATTCTTGTGGATGGAAGCGGTCTTTCAAGACTTGATTATGTTACCCCGAAACAATTTGTTACTCTTCTAAGCTTCATGTATAAAAGTGATTATTTCATCCCTTTTTTTAATTCGTTATCAATTGCAGGTGTTGACGGCTCTCTTGGTGACAGGTTACAAAATACTAACGCGAAAGATAAAATCAGAGGTAAGGCCGGATATCTTGAAGGTGTAAGAAGTTTGACCGGTTATGCTTTTACTGCAGATAATGAACCTGTAGCTTTTTCTATAATTGTAAATAATTTTAATGTGCCGGTTAAATTGGCCGAAAATATTCAGGATTTAGTATGTTTGCGTTTAGCAAACTTCAAAAGAAAATAAAACGGAGGTTCTGTGGACAATAATATTCAGCAGGAATTAAATGTATTGTTAAAAAGAAGACACGAAGAATTAGCTGAATTAAAAGACAAAGGCGTTCAGCCTTTTGCATATTCATTTGAAGTCGATTCCAACTCAAAAGAGATCAAAGATAATTTTAAAGAAGGCGAAGAAAATAATGTAAAGATAGCTGGAAGATTGATGGCACTCCGCAGAATGGGAAAGGCATCTTTTGCTCATATTCAGGATCAGTATGGCAGAATTCAAATTTATTTGAAGAAAGATGAAATAGGCGATTCATACGATGCTTTTAAGCTTATGGATATAGGTGACATAATCGGCGTGGAAGGTTTTGTATTTAAAACAAAAACAGGAGAGACTTCTGTTCACGTTAAAAAGTTAGAACTGCTTACAAAATCGATGAGGCCCCTGCCAATTGCTAAAGAAGTTGTGGACGAAAAAGGGAACAAGACTATCTTTGACCAGTTTGCGGATAAGGAATTACGTTACCGTCAGCGTTATGTAGATCTGATAGTTAATCCTGAAATAAAAGATGTATTTATAAAAAGAAGTAAGATAATTTCTGCAATGAGGAGTTTTCTTGATTCAAGCGGATACATTGAAGTTGAAACACCTATACTTCAGCCTCTTTACGGAGGCGCAGCTGCCCGTCCTTTCATTACTCATCACAATACGCTTGATGTTGAGCTTTATTTAAGAATTGCGGATGAACTTTACCTAAAAAGACTGATTGTAGGAGGCTTCAACGGAGTTTATGAAATCTCAAAAGATTTCAGAAACGAAGGAATGGACAGAACTCATAATCCCGAATTTACAATGATGGAATTATATGTCTCATATAATGATTATGATTGGATGATGAACTACGTTGAAAAAATGTTGAACAAGATTTGTATGGATGTGTTTAAAACTACTGAATTTACTTATGAAGGTAACCAGATAAATTTCAAATCACCATGGAAACGATTATCAATGATTGATGCTATAAAAGAAAAAACAGGATTAGATATAATGGCAGCATCTGTTGAACAGTTAAAGGAAGCTTGCAAAAAGTACGGAGTTGATTTGAATAAGGTAGAAGGCAGAATGAAATTGATTGACGAACTATTCGGCGCTGCAGTTCAACCAAAATTAATACAACCAACATTTATAATTGATTATCCGGTTGAGCTTTCTCCACTTGCAAAAAAACATCGTTCAAAAGAAGGTGTGGTAGAAAGATTTGAAGGCTATGTAGCTGGCAGGGAATTATGTAATGCTTTCAGCGAGTTGAATGATCCTATGGATCAGAAGGAGAGATTTGAAGAGCAGGTAAAAATGCGTGAGGAAGGTGATGAAGAAGCTCACCAGATTGATGAAGATTTTATTCGCGCTCTTGAATATGGCATGCCACCGACAGCAGGATTGGGGATTGGCATTGACAGGCTTGTTATGATTCTAACGAATCAATCATCTATCAGAGATGTGCTTTTCTTCCCGCAAATGAAACCTGAAATTAAGGGATAGCACATCTATTTATTGAATTGTAGACGGAGATAAATCAAGTTGAGAAAAATAATTCTTTTATTGTCCCTTTTTTCGACAACGTTACTTGCGCAAACTGAATATGTGCTTTCAGATAGTCGTGTGTACGATTTCCTGGAAAGGATGGAAACTCTTCATCTGATCAATAAATATAATTCTTATGAGATTCCAAAAACCAGGAACGAGATAGCAAAATATTTGAAAGAAGTTATTGCAAACCAGAACAAACTGGATAATGTTGATAAAAATATTTTAGTCGATCTCGAAAAAGAATTTGAGCTGGAGCTTTTCGGGACATTAAAAAACTCTGATAAACTAATAACTGGAGATCACTTCGATTTTTTATCTCAGAAAGAAAAATATCTCTACTTTGTAAGAGACACTACGAATAATATTAATCTATTTTTTAATTCAGCTGGTCACGCTGATGGAATAATGGGAAATTATCTTGACCCTTCCAAAACAATTGCAGCAGATGTTATGTCATATCAATTTCAGATCAGGGGAACATTTTACAGCAAATTTGGATTTTTCTGGCGGGGAGGTGACGGTGTAGTTTTTGGTCAAAGGGAAGCAGCGCTTTTTAGAAGTGACCTGCAACATAATTTTAAGTATAATACTTTCGATAAGCCAAATTCTTTTGATATTACCACGGCCGGGTATTTAACTGCCGATTTTGGTTTGGTAAAAATAAAATTTGGCAGGGACAGAATGCATATCGGATATGGTGCGCTTCCTGTAATAATGGATGATAACAGCAATATTTTTGATTATTTATACTTAAGTGCAAAATATAAATCTGTTGAGGTTTCATATTTTCATGGGAAATTAATAGGGAATACAACATCCATTTTTGATTCGACCCTAGGATCAATAAATACAGTCACCGAGAAAAATATTGGGTATCACAGAATAGGATTAAACTTATCAAATGATTTTAATATTGGTGCCGGCGAAATAATTATTTACAACAGCCGTCCTGTCGATTTTACCTATTTAAATCCTTTTAACATTTATAAGACTGCTCAGAATGAAGCGAGCAAAGACCGCGACAATTCGATGATTATTTTTGACTTTAATAATAAATCAATAGTGGGCTTAAAAATTTATGGTGTTTTTCTAATTGACGATGTTGAACTTGCACAATTAGGAACCGATTATTGGGGAAATCAGTTCATTTATAATTTCGGTTTTATTTCAGACAATTTATATAAGAACATTCCATTGCAATTTCAGTTTGAATATGTAAGACAGGATCCTTATGTATTTACACACCGGTTACCAAATAATAATTATACTAACAATGGATATTCTATCGGAACATTTATGCAGCCCAATAGTGAATTGTTTTTAACTCAATTTAATTATAGATTTACCAGCAGGCTGAAGTTGACAGCAAATTTTAGTTATTATCTCCATGGAGCAAATCTGCTTAATCCTGATGGAACTGTGAAGAAAAATGTGGGTGGAGATATTAATCTTGGACATAGACAATTTGATCCTATTAACACCCCATTTCTTGATGGAGATAGAGAAACTACGAGACGATTTAGTGCAAAATTATTTTATGAACCGATAAAGGATGTTTATTTTTCCGGAACATTAACTTACCTTAATGAATCACTTCAAAATTCTGTTAAAAATAAAAGATTTGAGACATTTCTTTCGTTTGGGTTTGTTTTATAAAAATCATCAGGTGTAAAATTGAAATCAGGCAGCTTTAAAATAGTATTTCCCATAATAATTTTAACTCTTGGAGTAATTCTCGGAATTCAAATCCAAAAAGTTTTTCCGGACGATAACCTAAAAGAAAGTTTAGCCAAATTTAACGATGTTATGAATCTGACCGAGAGATACTATGTAGATACCGTTGATAGTAAGACACTTATATCTGCTGCAATAAATGGAATGCTTTCTAAATTAGATCCTCATTCAGTATATATTCCTGCGGACCAGATCCCGTCCATAGAAGAATCATTCCGCGGTGATTTTGAAGGTATAGGAATAGAGTTTCAGGTTGTTAACGATACTTTAACAGTTGTTTCTCCAATCAGCGGAGGGCCGAGCGAAGCACTAGGAATAATGGCAGGAGACCAGATAATTAAAGTTGATGGTAAATCAATTATCGGTATAACAAATGAACAGGTAAGAAAAAAATTAAGAGGAAAAGCGGGGACTAAAGTAGAAGTTACAATTTTGAGGATCGGTGTAAAGAAGCCAATTAACTATACGATTGTTCGTGATAAAATTCCTATTTATTCTGTTGATACTCATTTTATGATCAATGATAAAACGGGGTATGTAATAGTTTCAAGATTTGCAGAAACAACCTATGATGAATTATTTAAAGCTTTAACTGATCTTAAAAGCCAAGGAATGAAACAACTGATCCTTGATCTGAGAGGAAATCCGGGCGGCTATTTGAACCAGGCTGTAAAGATTGCTGATCTTTTTATCAGTGGGAATAAAAAGATTGTTTATACAAAAGGCCGCAGATCTGAATTTGATGAGGAATATGATGCATCAAAAAGTTCTCCTTATGAAAAAATTCCGTTGATTGTTTTAGTAAATAAAGGAAGCGCTTCAGCAAGCGAAATAGTTTCGGGTTCAATACAAGATTGGGATAGAGGATTGATCGTAGGCGAGACCACATTTGGAAAGGGGCTTGTTCAAAGGCAATTTAGTTTACCAGATAATTCTGCTATTCGTCTTACAATTTCAAGATATTATACTCCATCAGGTAGACTAATTCAAAGGAATTATAAAGGGCTTAAAAATAAAAGTGAATATTATTCAGAAGCAGGTGATACTACCGAAGCGCCGGGAGATAATATCAATCATACAGCGGAAAAAGATACCGGGCAGGCCATTTACCACACCAGTGGTGGAAGAGTTGTTTACGGAGGTGGAGGTATTACTCCGGATTATATTATCAAATCTTCTGACATAACTAATTACACTACAAATCTTTTAAAGAATAATATTTTTTATAAATTTATTCTGGAATATTTAAGACAGAATGAACAGAAGATAAAGAATAAATACGATAATGATTTGAGAGACTTTGTAAAGAATTTTCAATTTTCGGGAAATACAATTAATGACTTTGTTGAATTTTCTAAGTCAAGCGGAATAAAATTTAATGAGAAAGAATATAACACTGATAAAAAATATATTGCTACACGATTAAAAGCTCAGGTAGCCAGAAACTTCTGGAAGAATGAAGGCTGGTATATGGTAATGCTTTCGGTTGACGAACAAGCCGAGAAAGCATTAGGCTTATTTACTGAAGCAAAAGATCTTGCTAAGCTTAAATGAAAGAGAGACTTAAAATAATTTTTCTTTTGCCTTTTTTTTTATTTTTAGGATCAGGTCAACAGGCTGCAAATAAAAATGTTGATGATCCAAAATCTGAAAAGAAGCTGCAGGTAGGGGAAGAATTAGTTTATGTTGTTAAGTATTCTGTAATGAGGTTAGGTGAAATAAAGCTGAAAATTACAAAAGCAAAAGAAATTTATGGTAAATTATATTACAGTGCCACAGCTGATATTGATTCCTATCCAAGTGTCCCTTTCGTAGATCTTCATCAGGTTTATGAAACTACAATGACACCCGATTATTATTCTAAATATTTTAAGGGAGTAATCAAACGATCTGAAGACACTAGCTTTTCCCAATACAATTTCGATTATGATAATTCAACCATAAAGATCAAGGAGGGAAAAGTTAACGATTCAGTGTCAATGTTTGATACGACAGTAAGTGTTGATAAAAAATATCAGGATGGGCTTTCAATTTTTTATTATGCAAGAATGAATTCTGGTCAGCAAAAAAAAGAAGATATACCGACTTTTATGGATAAGAAAAAAGCAACAACAGATATTTCTTTTGAAGATCAAGATGAAGATGTTTCAATTGATGCAGTTGACTATGACATTGATTGTGTTCATATTGAAGGCGAAGCACATTTTATAAGCGTATTTGGATTGACAGGTGATTTCGAGGGCTGGTTTTCAAATGATGAAGCAGCCATCCCGATAAAAGCAAAAATGAAAGTTCTAATTGGGAATATTACTCTTGAATTAAAAAGCTGGAAAAGGAGTGGATGGGAACCTCCAAAATACAAGGATTAATCGAAGAAATTAAACTTTTTCCATATCTTGATAAATTTCCTAAACTGGGTAAAAATGTATTTTTAGCACCCGGAGTAAAAATCGCAGGAGACGTGGAAATTGGAAATGACTCAAGCATTTGGTATAATACAGTAATTCGTGGTGATGTTCATTTTGTAAAGATAGGAAAAATGACTAATGTGCAGGATTCTTCGACACTGCACGTAACAAACGGTAAGTTTCCTTTAATAATTGGTGATAAGGTAACTATTGGCCATTCTGTTGTTTTACACGGATGTATTTTAAGAGATCTTTGCCTGATTGGAATGGGAGCTGTTGTTCTTGATGGAGCGATTGTCGAAGAAAAAAGCATGGTAGCTGCCGGCACTGTAGTAATTCCGGGTTTTGTTGTTCCATCCGGAAAATTGGTTGCAGGAGTTCCGGGAAAAGTAATTAGAGATCTAAAAAGTGAAGAGCTAGAAGATTTTGAAAAATCGGCTGAAAGATATGTCAAGTAT
>Ga0315556_1001877_pt1 | contig 12364 bp, 11 predicted proteins | sample SalMarSW160310MG_FD_202112 | JGI IMG/M metagenome (GOLD analysis project Ga0315556, IMG submission 202112) | Salt marsh sediment microbial communities from the Plum Island Ecosystem LTER, Massachusetts, United States - Salt Marsh Sediment SW1603-10 ...
GGTCAGCACCGGGTGCACGGTGCTGGCGAACAGGCCGGAATCCGTCGGGAAGGACTTGGTGTCGCCCGGATCCACCAGGGTCGCCGGGGCCGTCAGGGCAATCACGTTGCCGCCGCCGCTGGCGCCACCGGCCCAGGCGGTGATGTAGGAAACCAGGGTGTCCGCGCAGGCCTGCCAGTCCGCCGGTGTGTCGCCCAGCCAGCAGTTGTGACCGCCGCCTACCCTGGTCACCATGGCGGAATTGGCCGGGCTCGCGAGGTCGACCACCGGGTAGGCCTCCGAATAGGCCAGGTTGATGTCATCGCTGCGCGCGAACGCCGGACTCTGTCCTCCGGCGACGTGGCAGTTGTTACAGTGGACGGTTGGACTCGTCAGCTTGTCCCAGACGTTGAGCTTGAAGGACTGCACGTCCGCGGTGGCCGGGGCCGGACCGGTGTAGTTCGAGACCACCGCCGTGTTGGTCGGTGCCGACTTGCTGGTGGTCTCTGCGCCGCCGCCGCAGGCGCCGAGAACCAGCGTGACGGCCAGTACGGCCAGGGTCCGGAGGACCGTGCGAAACGGGTGTATCGTGATCGTGTTCATCCCTAGTCACCCATGCAGTACACCGCGGTCTCGGCGAACGCGGTTTTCATGTTGTAGTTGTCGGCGCGGAAGTCCGCGGTGATGGCGTCGACCTTGCTGCGGTCGGCGCTGTTGCCCGGCGCGCGCAGGCAAACGGTACGAAATACCTTTTTCACCTGGCACTGCGCGAAGGCATCGCTGTCGGCCAGTTCCTGGCCCAGCGACTTGGCGCCCGCGCCGCTGCCGGGCAGTGCCGGATCCCAGCCAAGCAGGGCGTTCTGGCCGCTGCGCCAGTAGTTGTCCCAGTGGTCATCCGGGGTGACATAGCCGTACTTGAAGGTGTCGGAATTGATGTGGTACTTGGGCTGCACCACGCCATCGGTGTACTCGAGGCTGCCCGTGGTGGCGTCGAAGTTGTAGTAGGCAAAGGCCTGGGCCATGGGGTCCATGCCGGCGTGGCAGCCGACACAGGCATTGAGGAAGATCCGGCTGTCACCGCCCGGGCTGCGCGAAACATCCTGGCGGATCCGGTCCGGTGGCCGCGTGGTGTCCTTCACCTGTTCCAGGTCCTTGCACAGGTGGTTGATCAGGGTGAAGCGGAACATCGCGCGGTTGGTGCCGGCGATGAAGAAGGCCGCGGATGCCGCGCGCGTGGTCATCACCCCGGCCGTGGCACTGGCCGGCAGGGTGGTCAGCACGGACTGCTGGCGCTGCACCAGCGCGGACTTCAGGTCGATGCCCTGGTCCTCCATGGCCTGGTAATGGTCGTTGTTGGACATACTGTAGGGCGGCAGGCCCAGCGCGGGATCGCCGACGTACAGGATGTCGGCGGACAGCACCTCGTTGAACGGGACCTCGTCGCGGATCATGCCGATCACCGTTGCGGTGTAGTCGTTGAGCGGTGCGAACTCGGTCTGGTCACGGTTGGTCCAGGGCGTGACGAAATTCTTCAGGGTCACGTCGTAGAAGGCACTGTTGTCCATGGCCATCAGCGCCGCGCCGAAGGCGTCACCGTTGACGATGGCCGCCTCCATGCTGTTCAGCACGGCATCCGACGGCGGCACGCCGGTCAGCCGGTCGTGCATGCGCTTCGCCTCGCGCCGCTCCAGGTCGCCGGCCATTGCCGTGGATGCAAGCAGCAGCCCGAGCAGCAATACCCGCGCTGCACGCGTTGCCTTTCCCTTGGTGTTCCGGTCGTGTAATGGCATCGTCAAGGTACCGTGTGTGGGTCACTGGAAAACTGTGTCGGCGTCTGCCACAGGATGCTGCGTGGTCCGTACGGATTTTTCTGTGAACTGCCTCGCGGATTGGTGCCGTCCCCGTCCCTATAGTGATCCTGCGAAACAACGGCGTCGCAGAATGTGCTGCAGTTCACAAATCTGCATGACACGCCGGCCGCCAGTCAGGATTTTCACCGGGAGCGCCGATTAACCATGAATATGAGCATCCATCACCCCTACAACCGTGCTGCCCGGGCCCTGCGCCGGTCCGCCATTGTGCTGGCTGCCGGATTGCTGCTGGCCGGCTGCGGTGGCGGGGGCACCGGCGCTAACGGCCAGGATCCGGATCCGCTGGTACTGGATTACGGCATCGCCTACGTCAAGCGGCCGCTGGCCGTCGATCCGAATACCGCTACCACGCTCCAGCCGGACATCCGCAACCAGGAGTCTTTCCCGGCGCCGGACGGCTACACGCCGGGCGGGGATCTGTATTACCGTGACCTCGCCGCCCCCGGCGCACCGGAACGTAACGTGACCGGTGCGCTGACCGGGGGCCTGGGCGACGTCAAGGATGTCGATGTGTCCTATAAGGACATGACGAAGGACACGCGTCTGCTGTTCGCCATGCACATGCCGGTGACCGATCCGCAGAATCCGCCGACCTGGAACCTGTGGGAATACAACATCACGACCGGCACGCTGGTCAGCGTGCTGCCGGCGGGTATTACCGCCGAGGCCGGCGAGGACATGGCACCGCATTACCTGCCGGACGGACGCATCATCTTCGTCTCGACCCGCCAGCGGCAGGAGAAGGCCACGCTGCTGGACGAAGGCAAATCGCAGTTCGCCGCGCTGGACGAAGACCGCCACGATCATGCACTGGTGCTGCATGTGGCGGAAATCACCCGTGACCCCGTCACCGGTGATATCAACGGCTTCGTCGACATTCATCAGGTGTCGATGAACCAGAGCCACGATTTCAATCCCACCGTGCTCGACACCGGCGAAGTCCTGTTCAGCCGCTGGGACCACATGGGCGGGGTCAATGCCATCAGCCTGTACACCATGCACCCGGACGGTTCCGAGCTGCATCCGTTCTACGGGCTGCACAGCCATGCCACCGGGACCAACGGTGCCGACGTGCAGTTCCTGCAGCCGCGCCAGCTCCTGGACGGAAACCTGATGGCGCTCGTGCTGCCGTTCAGCGGAACCTGGCGCGGCGGTGACCTGCAGTTGATCGACGTGGCCGATTACACCGACAATGATGTGGCCACCGCCGCCAACCAGGGCGTGCTGTTCGGCCCGGCCCAGCGCTCGCTTGCGGTCAACCCGGTGCACACGGACGGCTCGATATCACCGGGCGGCTACTACCGCTCGGCCTGGCCGCTCTACGACGGCACCAACCGGATGCTGGTGAGCTGGAGCGCCTGCCGGGTCGTGCTGAATGCCCGGGTCCTGCCCTGCACGCCCGCCAACCTGGCGGACCCGACGGCGGTCGCGGCCGATCCGATCTACGGCATCTTCCTCTACGACCTGGACGCGCAGACCCAGCTGCCAGTGGTGTTGCCGCAGGAGGGCTACGAGTTCACCGACGTGGTGGCGGCGACCCCGCGTACGTCGCCGCCGGTGCTGTATGACAAGCAGGCCGGCTATGAACTCGACCAGCAGGCGTACGACGCGGGGGTCGGCTTTCTGGACATCCGCAGCGTCTACGATGTGGATGGCGTGGACACGGCACCGGGGGGAATCGCGACCACCGCCGACCCGGTGCAGACTCCGTCCGCCGCTCGCCCGGCACGCTTCCTGCGCATCGTCAAGGCCGTGGGCATCCCCGACCGCGACACGAAGATCGTACCCCCGACGGCCTACGGGCGCAGTACCGGACAACTGATGCGCGAGATCATCGGCTACGTGCCGGTGCAGCCGGACGGCTCGGTGCGTGTCAAGGTACCGGCCAACGTGCCGCTGGCGATCAGCGTGCTGGATGCCGAGGGCAAGCGCATCGGCAGCCGGCACCGGAACTGGCTGCAGGTGCGACCGGGCGAGACGGTGCAGTGCAACGGCTGTCACGACCCGGCCAGCAGTGTCGCCCACGCCGTCCCGGAGCCGAAGGGTCCCGCTCCGGTGTGGGCCGGTGCCGTGGCCACCGGGGTGCCCTTCCCCGATACCTACCCCGCCCTGTCACCGGACTACCAGGAGACCATGGCCGAGACGCTGACCCGTATCCAGGTGACTTTTCCGCCGCCCCCCGGTCAACAGCCTGCAGTGCTGCCGTCGGTGGACGTGAGCTACCCGGACGGGGTGTGGGCCGACCCGGAAGACCCGGATGCCTCGTTCTCCTATCGCTATGCGGACCTGACCACGCCCGCGCCGGTCAGTGCGGCCTGCCAGACGGCCTGGACACCCCTGTGCCGCATCGTGATCCACTACGAGCAACACATCCATCCGTTGTGGAGTGTCGATCGTGGCGCCAACACCTGCACCAACTGCCACAACCACGTCGATGCCAACGGCGCCGCGCTACTGCCGGCGGCCCAGCTCGACCTGAGCGACGGTGCCGACCCGCTGGTGCCGGAGCAGTTGCACGCCTACCGCCAGTTGCTGTTCCCGCGCAACGAGCAGGAACTCGTGGGTGGCACGTTACAGGAGGTCATGGTAGACGGTCCCGTCGACCCGGTGACCGGCCTGCCGACACAGGTGCCGGTGAGCCTGAACCCGCCAATGAGCACGGCGGGTGCACGCGCCAGCGCCGCGTTCTTTGCCCCGTTTGCCACCGGCGCCTCGCATGACGGATTTCTGACTCCTGCAGAATTGCGCCTGCTGGCCGAATGGCTGGATATCGGCGCGCAGTATTACAACGATCCGTTCGCCGTACCGTGAAGACAGACAGGTGAGCGCGTTGTGACCAGGGGAATGACGCCGCAGGGCTACCGGGGTTGGTTGCTGTGGCTGGCAGGACTGCTGCTGCTGTCCCGGTGCCTGCCGCTGCAGGCGGCTGCCAGCGGGTACTACCAGGTGCGCGTGACCGGGCCCTACCTCGAGCTGCACACCGGGCCGGGACGCGGCTACCCGGTGTTCTACGTCGTGGACCGCGGCGAGCAGGTCGCTGTCATCAAGCGCCGGACCGACTGGTTCCTGGTGCGTGATGCGCACGGCAAACAGGGCTGGGTAACGCGTGCCGATATGGAACAGACGGTGTCGCCACAGGGCGAGCCCACGCACTTTGCCGAGGCGAGCTTCGGGGACTTTTCGCGGCGCAAGTGGGAGGCCGGCGTCATGGCCGGTTATTTCGAGGGTGCGGACGTCCTGACGGCCTACACCGGTTACTACCTGAACAGCCTGCTGGCGACGGAAATCCAGCTGTCGCAGGTGTTCGGAAACTATTCCGGTGGCGTCTCCGCCAGCATCAACCTGCTGTCGCAGCCGTTCCCGGAGTGGCGCCTGTCGCCGTACTTCCTGGTCGGTACCGGCGTGATCCGGGTCAGCCCGAAAGTCACGCTGACCAACGGGCCGGACCGCAACGAGCAGATCGCCAATGTCGGGCTCGGCGTGCGCTGGTACCTGACGCGGCGCTTCCTGGTACGCGCCGAGTATGAAAACCATGTCATTTTCCAGAAGGCGGATGACAATCAGGAGATCAACGAATGGAAAGCCGGTTTTGCCTTTTTCTTCTGAAGCCGGTGGCGCTGCTGGCCCTGGCCGGAATGCTCGGCGGCTGCGCCTGGCTGCACCATCGTGATGAACCGGTATACAGCGAAAACGAGCCGGTCATCGCACCGCAGATCGAGCGCCGCACGATCACCGAGGCGGATATCGACAGCGAGGACTTCGAGATCGGCGCCTACGCCGGGGTCATGAGCATCGAGGACTTCGGCAGTAACGCCGTGGGCGGTATCCGCGCCGACTACCACATCACCGAGGACTTCTTCACCGAACTGGCGGTAGGCGCGAGCCGTGCCGGCAAGACCAGCTACGAGACGCTGAGCGGTGGCGCACAGCTCCTGACCGGCAGCCAGCGCAACCTGGTCTACTACAATCTGTCCGCAGGCTACAACCTGCTGCCCGGCGAAAGCTTTTTCGGCAAGAGCCACGCGTTCAACAGCGCGCTCTATCTGCTGGCCGGGGTCGGCGACACCGAGTTCGCCAACGACAGCCATTTCACCGTCAACGTCGGGGCGGGTTACCGGTTCCTGGTCAACGACTGGATCGCGCTGCACCTGGACTTCCAGGACCACATATTCAACTCCGACCTGCTCGGAACCGACAAGACTACCCACAACCTGGAGGCCACGGCCGGCGTGTCCGTGTTCTTCTGAGGAGACTGCCATGCGTAACCTGATTGCCGGATGCTGTAAACCGCTTGCCACCGCCTGCCTGTTGCTGCTGGCGTGCAGCGTGCACGCCGGAACCGACCCGGCCCCGGCGCCGGACTTCACCCTGAAGAGCAACAGCGGCACCAACCTGAAGCTGAGCGAACTGCGCGGCGAGGTCGTGCTGATCAACTTCTGGGCCTCCTGGTGCGGTCCCTGCCGGCAGGAAATGCCGGTGCTGAGCGAACTGCAGAACAAGTACAAGGACCTGGGATTCACGGTGCTGGGGGTGAACGTGGAGGAGGATTCCGCACCGGCGCGCAAGCTGCTGCGCGAGCTGCCGGTCAGCTTCCCCGTGCTGTTCGACACGAGCAATACGGTCAGCCGCGCCTACAACGTGGTTGCCATGCCGAGCACGGTCCTGGTCGACCGTGACGGCAATGTACGCTACCGCCACAACGGCTATCAGGCGGGTGCGGAAACCGAATACCTGGAGAAGGTGCGCAGCCTGGTGCGCGAGTGATGCTCATGTTGCGCGCCGTCCCCTGCCTTGCCCTGCTGTCCGTACTGTTCCTGACGGGGTGCGGTACGCTCGAACCCTGGGTGAAACCGTATGAACGGGCGCACCTGGCCGACCCGATCATGAGCGCCGATCGCGATCCGGTATCGAGCAGCTATCTCACGCATGTCTACCAGGCGCGCGAGGCTGCGCGGGGCGCCGAAGGTGGACACGGGGGCGGGTGTGGGTGCAACTGATGTCAGACCGACGGTTTGCACCGGCAGCCGGCGCGGACTGCGCGCGCTGGCCCCCGTGCTGCTGCTGTGCTGCCTGGCGGCCCGGGCGGGCGTGCTGCCGGAAGACCGCGCTGATGTGCTGTATCACGATTACGAGGGGGGTGGTGTCAGCGTCAGCGGGCCCTCGGTGCTGGTGCTGAAGAAGATCGGTCAGAACGTGGCGCTGACCGGAAACTACTATGTCGATACCATCAGCAGTGCCTCGATCGACGTCCAGGTCATCAGCGGTGCCAGCCGCTACTCGGAAAAACGCACGGAGAAGACCGGCGGCATCGACTACCAGCATGGCAACTCGACGCTGAGCATGTCCTATACCAGCAGTGTGGAAAACGACTACAAGTCCGATACCGCCAACTTCGGCATCAGCATGGACATGTTCGACAACATGACCACGATCACCATGGGTTACGTGCGCGGCCGGGACACGGTCGGCCAGACCGGCAATCCTGAACTGGCCGCACCGCTGGACCGCCAGAACTACCGCCTCGGCATCAGCCAGGTGCTCACCAGCAACCTGGTCATGGAACTCAACTATGAAGGGACCACCAGCGAGGGCATGATGAACAATCCCTATCGCAAGGTGCGTTACCTCGACTCCACGGACACGGTGCGCGGCTACAGTTTAGGCAACGAGAAGTACCCGAACACCCGTACCAGCAGCGCCGTCGCACTCGGCACGCGCTATTACCTGCCCTGGCATGCCGCCCTGTCCGGCGAATACCGCTTCTTCGCCGACACCTGGGGAATCGATGCACACACCCTGCAGCTGGGCTACACCCATCCGTTCGACGACCACTGGACGCTGGAGACCACGTGGCGCTACTACACCCAGTCTTCCGCTGACTTTTACAGCGACCTGCTGCCGTTCGAGGACTCGCAGACCTTCTACGGACGCGACAAGGAGCTGGCCTCGTTCAGCAGCAACTCGCTGGGGCTGAAACTCACCTACGATTTCTTCAAGGAAGGCTGGCATGGCATCGACCACGCCAGCATGAACCTGGCCGTGAACAAGATCTGGTTCGACTATCGGGATTTCCGCGACCTGCGTGTGGTACTGCCGGCGGCCGAGGTCGGGCACGAACCGTTGTACAGTTTCAGCGCCGACGTGGTGCAGTTCTTCGTGTCCGCCTGGTTCTGAGTCGAGGCTGGGCCGAACGTGCTGCAGCCCAGCGTTCCGGCAGCTAACACGCCCAGCCGGGCTGCCCGGACCCGCGACTCCAGGACCGCCTGTCACGCGCGAATGACGGGTGGATGGTATCGGGAGGCGGACCGCTTTACCCCCTACCCGTGCGCGATTTCCTTTTCGGTGAACAGATAGTCTTTCAATTCCCTGTCCAGTGCCGGGTCCTGGCGACGGATCCATTCCAGCACCATGGCGGCATGCTCCTTTTCCTCGTCGCGGTTGTGCGCCAGAATCGCCTTCAAAGCCGGATCCCTGCAGGCATCAACACGCTGGTTGTACCAGTCGACCGCTTCCAGTTCCTCCATGAGCGAGATGATCGCGCGATGCATGTCGCGGGTTGCCTCCGTGAGCTCCTCGACCGGTTCATGATAGCCTTCGTTTGCCATGCCAGATCTCCAGACAGTTGCGGGTTCGTGTGATGGGTAGCCGGTGGTATGCAGCGTTGGTGAGCCTGCTGCTGATCGGCCTCGCTGCCTGTGCGCATCCACAGGTACAGCATTCCTCGCAGCATGCTACCCGTGCCCCGGAACTAAATCCAGCGCGCGCGCTGATGCCGGACGGGTATCAATTGCCGATATCGATCCATCCGCCGGACGGCACACTGCGCGCGATCGTGCTGGCATTGCACGGTTTCAATGACTACCGCAACGCCTTCCACGGGCCTGCCGCGTTGCTGGCCCGTCACGGCATACTCACCGTGGCCTATGATCAGCGCGGTTTCGGTGCAACGGCCCAGCGCGGTTTGTGGGCCGGCGCACGCCGCATGCGCCAGGACGCCCGGGTGATGACGCGCCTGCTATGCGCCCGCTATCCCGGCGTACCGCTCTACCTGCTGGGCGAGAGCATGGGTGGCGCGGTGGTGATCGAACTGTTGCAGCAACCCCTGCCGGACTGTGTGGCCGGCGCGATCCTGGCGGCGCCGGCCGTCTGGGGCTGGCAAACCATGCCCTGGTGGCAGACCCTGGCACTGCGCATCGCGGTGCACGTGGCACCGGCCGCCACGCTTACCGGCCAGGGGCTGCATATCCGTGCCTCGGACAACCTCGAGATGTTGCGCGCCCTGGGACGGGACCCGCTGGTGATCAAGGCTACGCGCATCGATACCCTCTACGGCCTGACGAACCTGATGGATGCGGCCTTCCGGGATGGCAGCCACCTGCCGGTCCCTGTCCTGCTGCTGTACGGCGCGCACGACGAGATCATCCCGGCGGCTGCCATGTGCCGGTTCCGAAAGCGTTTTTTTGCCGCCGGGCGGGATGACCACAGCATGATGCTCTATCCCCATGGCTACCACATGCTGCTGCGCGACCTGGATGCCGGTGTGGTGTTGCAGGATGTCGTGGCCTGGATCCACGATCGCCACCGGCCCCTGCCCTCCGGCGACCGGGTCAGCGGCAAGGCCGACCGCCTGCACCGCCTCTGTCATGCCGGGTAAAAGGGGTCAGAATATTGACTTGCATCAAGCAGGCTGGATAAAGTACTGGTATTCCATTGTCGGGATACTGGTCGGGCACCGGCGTGGTTTATACACTTGTTCGGGAACCAGCGAATCCGGTCTGGCACTGGTTGGGTCTGTAACAAGAAACGGAGGTAATGAAAGTGAAGAAGGTATCCAGTCTTATTGCAACCGCGGTCATTGTCGCTGCTGCGACCCTCGCATCCGGCACTGCCAGTGCGTGGTGGGGTAACGACGATTACTGGGGCGGCCCCTGGGGCGGCTATCCGGGCTACTGGGGCGGCTATCCGGGCTACGGCTGGGGCGGCTATCCGGGCTACGGCTGGGGTGGCTACCCGGGCTACGGCTGGGGTGGCTATCCGGGCTACGGCTGGGGTGGCTATCCGGGCTACGGCTGGGGCGGCTACCCGGGCTACGGCTGGGGTGGCTATCCGGGCTACGGCTACGGCAGTACGCCGCCGGTTACGCCGGCAGCTCCTGCCACCAGCAGCAAGGCCAAGTAAGCGCAACTGGCGTATGGCAAGGGCGCGTCCGGCGACGGGCGCGCCCTTGTTATTTGCCTTGCCGGGTGACCCCTGTTTCGAAGCCGGTTCTAGTAGGGCCGGGGCGCCGGGTAATCCAGAAATACACTCCTGCCCTGCAGACGGGGAGGCTGCAGCAGGGGCCAGGTGAACAGGTCCTGCCGCGCCGGCAGCCGGCCGGCACGATAGTCTGCCAGCACCCTGCCCAGCCGTTCGGCCGCCACCGGCGTGGTCCAGGCCGCCTCGGTGACCAGCGCGTCCTGTAACTTCGCGGCCTGCTTGAAGTCCCCCGTCGCAGCCAGCGCGAGTGCCAGCAGTTCCCGGCTGGGTGGCGTCGGCTGTCGTTGCTCCTGCGCGCGCGCGCGCGCCAGTGCTGCCTGTGCCAGTTCCCGGTTGCCGCTCAGGGACTGCAGTTGCAGTTGTACGAACCCGAGCAGTGGATCTTCCGGGAAGTGCTTCCGGGCACGGTCGATCACGGCGCGGGCCTGCGCGTTGCCGTCCTTGCCGTGCAGCAGCGAACCGGCGTACGGCAGGTAGACCGGCAGGTTGTCAGGTGCCCCCGCGACACTGGCGGCATAGTGGGCCGAGGCCTCGTCGTAACGGCCGCGCCGGTAGCTGTCGTTGCCGAGACAGAATTCCGCACCGGCATGACCGGGCTCGGCATGCAGGGCCGCCCGGTAGTCCTGCACCGCCGTATCCCGGTCACCGTCCTCCTCCGCCAGGATGCCGAGCAGGAACCAGGCCAGCGCGCTGGAAGGTGTGGACGACACCACGGTGTGCAGTTCCCGCTGCGCCTGCTTCCGGTCCCCACTGAGATAGAGCGCGCGGGCATAGCTCACGCGTGCATTGGCATTGTCCGGTTCACGCGCCAGCCCGGCCGCGAAGGCATCGCGCGCCGCGGCGAAATCCTGTTTGCGGGTGGCTCTCATCGCCGTGATGAAGTGGATGTGTGACCCCTGCCGCAGCGCCAGCAGGCTCTTGATCAGCGGGTCGGTGAAGGTCGGCAGGGCGTCACCCATTTGTGCGTATTCCTGCTTTGCGCGCTCCTGTTGGCCGCTGGCCTGCAGGGCCTGTGCCAGCGTGTAATGCACGCGCGAGGCCGCCGGCTGCAGGGCCAGGGTGCGTTCGAAGTTGCGGATTGCCGTGGCATAGTCGCGCTGCAGCAGGGCGATCTGGCCGAGCCCGAAATGCGCCGCGGCTTCCAGCCCACGGCTGTCGACCAGGGATTCATAGGCCTGCCGGGCCTGGTCGAGCCGGTTCGAGTCGCGCCAGGCATCTGCCAGCCGCAGGGTGATGGCCAGGTACTCCGGGCGCATTTTGCGGGCGGCTTCATAGCCGGCGATGGCCTGTTCCATCTCGCCGAAACTGGCAGCCAGGTAGGCCGAGTAATAGAGCCAGCGGAACTCGTCCGGCGCCAGCCGCCGGGCGTCGGTGTAGCATTCGCTGGCCAGGCGGTTCACGTGCTGTGACTGGTACAGGGCACCCAGTTCACCGTAGGCATCGGCCAGGTCGGCGTCGGACGCGTGCGCTTCGATCGCACTGGCCACGCGTGCACGGGCAGCGCGCAACTGTTCCTGGCTGTCGCTGTCGAGTGCTGCGAGGCTGACCTCGGCGATCGGCACCAGCCTGGATTGCAGGTCTGCGGGCAGCTCGGACAGCACATCGGCCACGGCGTCGTGTACCGGCCAGCACAGCAGCAACGTGGAGAGCAGCAGCAAGAGTTTGCGCACGGTGTCTACTCCTGCCCGGCCTGCCGCACGTGCAGCACGGTGTCGACCTCGTCCACGGCGACCGGCTGCACCTGGCCACCGGGCCAGCGGATCGACAGTGCGTCGACACGGTTCGCATCGCCCAGTCCGAAGGTCACCGGCAGTTCGACCTGCGACAGGTAGCTGCGTGTGGGCATGACCTGGCGGTGCTGGGTGACGCCACCGGCGGTCAGTTCCAGTTCCGCGCCGATCGCGCTGCGGTTGGCTGTCCTGCCCTCCAGTCGTACGCGCAGCCAGTGATGGCGGGTATGCTGGTCGTTGCGCAGCAGCACGGCGTGGCGGTTGTTCTGCGCGATGGCGATGTCGAGGTCGCCGTCACCGTCGATGTCGGCAAAGGCGGCGCCCCGTCCGACCATGCGATTGTCGATGGCGCCGGGATCGGACACCAGCCGGAAGCGGTTGCGGCAGGCATCGCCGCAGTTCCAGAACAGCTGGGCCGGCTGGGCATAGGTCTGGCTCGGCTGCACGACGTTGATGTCCGATTCCAGGTGACCGTTGGCCTGGAACAGGTCGAGCCGGCCATCAAGGTCGTAGTCGAAGAAGAACAGT
>Ga0315556_1001879_pt1 | contig 12363 bp, 11 predicted proteins | sample SalMarSW160310MG_FD_202112 | JGI IMG/M metagenome (GOLD analysis project Ga0315556, IMG submission 202112) | Salt marsh sediment microbial communities from the Plum Island Ecosystem LTER, Massachusetts, United States - Salt Marsh Sediment SW1603-10 ...
GGTTACGGTAGAACTTGCGCGATACCACCAGCGCACCGATGCCATCGGCCATGGGGACATCGGTGATGTAGTGGGTCCTGGCAAACCACTGCAGCGCGATGGCGCCCAGCGGCGGCGCGTACACGGTATCGATCATGCCGGTGGACAGGCTGGTGTAGACGTCGATGATCGACAGCGGTACCGGGGCCAGTCCGCTGGCATCGAAGAAGGCCTTGCTCAGCGGGTCGCCCTGCCAGTACCAGATCCGGCATTTCTTCAGGTCAGCGACGGAAGTGATGGGCTTTTGCGAGAAGAAGTAGATATCCCCGACTTCCATCCAGCCCATCATCTCGAAGCCGTTGTCGCGAAAGCCCTGCTCGATTTCCGGCATCAGCCGGGCGCGGACATAATCGATTTCCTGGGTGTTGTTGAACAGAAACGGCATTTCCAGGATGCGTGCCGGCGAGTAGATGTGTCCGATCCCGTAGCCGGTGAACGCGCCGCCCTGGAGCTGGCCGAAACGGATTTTCTTGAGCACGTCGGGTTCGTCGCCCTGCACGCCGCCGGGGTAGATGCGGAACACCAGCCGGCCCTGGCTTGCGGTTTTCACCTTGTCTGCCCATTCCTCCAGCAAGTGGACCCAGGTGGTGCCGTCCGGGGCCAGTGTGGCGAACTTGAGGACGTACTGCGGCTCGGCGTGCAGCGGCGCGACGCTCGCCAGCAGCGCGGCGAGCAGGAGGATCGGTAGCAGACGCGGGCGACTCATGTTCAGAACCACTCGTCTTCGTGTTGCAACAGCTGCCGTGCGCGTACCCGGGCGATCGCGTTGATCAGGGCGAGTTCCGGGTAGCGGTCGGCCGGCGTGTCGAGCACGTGCTGCAGGGCACGCTGGAAGCCGGTGCGGTCGAGTTGCTGGCGGTACAGGTACTGCGCCTTGAACAGGTCGACCAGCAGCAGCCGGTTGCCGGTGATTTCCGCCGCGCGGCGGAAGTACTGCCCGGAACGGGCGTAGTCGCCTCCGAGCAGTGGTGGGCGTCCACCGTAATACGCCCCGAAAAACAGGTCCGGACCGGCGTGGTAGAACGTGTCGTCCAGTTCCACTACCCGCTGCATGAGGGTGGCGGCATTGCCGAGACCCGCGATACCGGCCACCTTGTCGCGATTCAGGTCGATCCACTTGCCGAGACACGACGCGGTCCAGAACAGCGCCGGCACCGCCGGCTTGCCGAGTTTCGCGACGGCCTGCTGCAGCGCCTGCGGTGCGGCGCCGGCAGGGTCCAGGGCAAGACCGTCCTGCTGCAATGCCAGCCGGGCATGGTCATAGCAGCGCCGGTACAGGGTGGCGGCGCGCCGCGGGTCTGCCGGTTCGACGAACCCGTAGCTGTAGCCGTAGAACCCCTCGGCCGCGTACAGCCGCAACGTGTGGTTGTGCGGATCCTTGACCAGCATGCCTTCGAGCATTTTCAGGTTGGCGGGCATGGCTGCGCGTGCCAGTGCCAGGTCGGTCTCGCGGTTCATCGCCGTGATGCCGCCTTCGAGCAGGGGCTGCGAACTGCGCACCACGAGTTGTGCGGGCGTGCAGGCCGCCAGCAGCCACGCCAGCAGCAGGGCAAGGAACAGGCCGGGCAGTGCGCGGATGCGTGACGGGTTCATGGTGGCCTCAGGTCAGCAGGTTCACGAGTATATTCTCATAAATGACCGATAGTTGCTCCAGTTCCCCGATGTCGACACACTCGTTGACCTTGTGGATGCTGGCATTGACCGGGCCGAGTTCGACCACCTGGGCGCCGGCCGGTGCGATGAAGCGACCGTCCGAGGTGCCGCCGGTAGTGGACAGCTCGGTGTCGATGCCGGTAACGGCGCTGACGGCCGCACGGGTGGCGTCGACCAGCCGGCCGGCCGGGGTCAGGAAGGGTTGCCCGGACAGGTGCCAGTCCAGGTCATAGCGCAGCCCGTGCCGGTCCAGGATCTCGCGGGTGCGCGCACGGATGCCGTCTGCGCTGGACTCGGTGGAAAAGCGCCAGTTACAGCGCAGCTCCAGCGTGCCGGGGATGACGTTCACCGTGCCGTCGCCGGCGTGGATATTGGAGATCTGGAAGCTGGTCGGCGGGAAATGCTCGTTGCCGTTGTCCCACACCACGGCGGTCAGTTCCGCCAGTGCCGGGAGCATGCGGTGGATGGGGTTGTCGGCCAGCTGCGGGTAGGCCACGTGTCCCTGCAGGCCATGGACCTTCAGGTCGGCATTCAGGGAACCGCGGCGCCCGTTCTTGATGGTGTCGCCCACGCGGCTCCGGCAGGACGGTTCGCCGACCAGGCACCAGTCGATCTTTTCCCCGCGGGCCTCCAGCCATTCGACGACCCTGACGGTGCCGTCGACCGACGGACCTTCCTCGTCGCTGGTGATCAGGAAGGCAAGGGAGCCGGGATGAAGCGGCTGCGCGGACAGGAAACGTGCGCAGGCGGTGACCATGGCGGCGATGCTGCTCTTCATGTCCGCCGCGCCGCGGCCGAACAGCAGGCCGTCGCGCAAGGTGGGCGTGAACGGGTCGCTGGCCCAGTCCTCCAGCGGTCCCGGCGGGACCACGTCGGTGTGGCCGGCGAACACGAACAGCGGTGTGCCGGTACCGTGCCGGGCCCACAGGTTGTCGACCTCCCCGAAGCGCAGGTGCGTAGTGCTGAAGCCGAGTGGTTCCAGCCATGCCGCCAGCAGTGCCTGGCAACCGGCATCGTCCGGGGTGACGGACCTGCGGGCGATCAGGGCTTCGGCCAGCTGCAGCGTGTCGCTCATGCAAACAGGTCCCGGTATTCGTCGGCGCGGAAGCCCACGCGCAGGCGGCTGTCGTGTTCCAGCACCGGGCGCCGGATGATGGCCGGCTGTTCCAGCATGAGCTGCAGCGCCGCCGTCCGGTTGACCGAGTCGCGCACCGGTGCCGGCAGGCGTCGCCAGGTGGTGCCGCGCCGGTTCAGCAGGCTCTCCCAGCCCAGCCGGCGCTCCCAGTCCTGCAACTGTTTGCGGGTCAGACCGTCCCTGCGGAAATCGTGAAAGGTATATTCCACACCGTGTGCCTCGAGCCAGTGGCGGGCCTTCCGGACCGTGTCACAGTTGGGGATGCCGTACAGCGTGGTCATCGGCGGCTGCCCGGGAACCGGAGAGAACCGTGGTCGTTGCGAGGGATGGAGTGACGCAGCGATCTCCGTGCAGCGGCACCATTCCTGCGAGACTGGCGCGTCGTTGCGCTCCTCGCAATGACGGGAATGCGTGACATGGCAGAAACAGGATGTTGTGCCGGCTCCATCAGATGTCGCGCAGCAGTTCGTTGATACCGACCTTGCTGCGGGTCTTTTCATCGACCTTCTTGACGATTACCGCGCAGTACAGGCTGTACCTGCCGTCCTGCGACGGCAGGTTGCCGGACACCACCACGGAGCCGGCCGGGATGCGGCCGTAGATGATCTCGTCGCGCTCGCGATCGTAGATGCGCGTGCTCTGGCCGATGTAGACACCCATCGAGATTACCGAGCCTTCCTCGACGATCACGCCTTCGACCACCTCGGAGCGTGCGCCGATGAAGCAGTTGTCCTCGATGATGGTGGGGGCGGCCTGCACCGGTTCCAGCACGCCGCCGATGCCGACGCCGCCGGACAGGTGCACGTTTTTACCGATCTGCGCGCAGGAACCGACCGTGGCCCAGGTGTCTACCATGGTGCCGGAGTCCACGTAGGCGCCGATGTTGACGTAGGAGGGCATCAGCACCGCGCCCGGCGCGATGTAGGCACCCTTGCGCGCGGTGGCCGGGGGCACGATGCGCACGCCGCCCTCGCGGAATTCGCGCGAGTTGGTGTCGGCGTACTTGGACGGCACCTTGTCATAATAGTTGGTGAAGCCGCCCTTGATGAAGGCATTGTCCTCGATGCGGAACGACAGCAGTACCGCCTTCTTCAGCCAGTCGTTGACCACCCACTTGCCGTCCAGTTTCTCGGCGACGCGGGCCTGCCCGCGGTCCAGCAGGTTGATGGCCTCGAGCGTGGCTTCCTTGACATGGGTTTCCACGCTGCGCGGGGTGATATCGGCGCGGCGTTCGAACGCCTCTTCGATGGTGGACTGCAGGTCGTTCATGAGGAAGCTTCTCCGGATCGTGAAAGTCAGGCGCCATGATACCCGTCACAGCCCCTCGATGTATGCCCTGATACGCGTGGCCGCCTCGACGCTGTCTTCCAGTGGCGCGACCAGCGCCATGCGCACATAGCCGCTGCCGGGATTGAAACCCTGGACCGCGCGCGACAGGTAGCTGCCCGGCAGCACGAGGACGTTGGCCCGTGCGCGCAACCCGCGCGCGAACTCCGTGTCGCTGCCGGGCGTGCGGGCCCACAGGTAGAAACCGGCCGCGGGTGCCTGCACGTCGAGCACCGGGCCGAGGATGTCGAGCACGGCGCGGAATTTCGCGTCGTACAGGCGGCGGTTGTCCGCAACGTGCTGTTCGTCGGACCAGGCGCACACGCTGGCGGCCTGGGTGGCCGGCGGCATGGCGCAGCCGTGGTAGGTGCGGTAACGCAGGAAGGCCTGCATCAGCCCGGCGTCGCCGGCCACGAATCCGGAGCGCAGTCCGGGCACGCTGGAGCGCTTTGACAGGCTGTGAAACACGAGACAGCGCCGGTAGTCGCTGCGCCCCATGGCCGCGGCGGCCTGTAACAGCCCGGCCGGCGGGGTGCCGGCCGGCGGGTGGATTTCGGAATAGCATTCGTCCGAGGCGATGATGAAATCATGCTTGTCCGCCAGCCGGATCAGACGCTGCAACTGCTCCACCGGCATGACCGCGCCGGTCGGGTTGCCGGGCGTGCACAGGTAGACCAGCTGGCAGCGTTGCCATACCGCGGCCGGCACCGCGTCCAGGTCGGGCAGGTAGCCGTTCGCGCGCGTGGTGTTGAGAAAATACGGTTCGGCCCCGGCCAGCAGCGCGGCACCCTCGTAGATCTGGTAGAACGGGTTCGGCATGGCGACCAGCGGCCGCCGCGCGCGGTCGACCAGGCACTGCGCGATTGCAAACAGCGCCTCACGGGTGCCGTTGACCGGTAGCACCATGCTGGCCGGGTCGATACTGCCGGCCGGCAGGGCAAAGCGGCGGGTCAGCCAGCCGGCGATGGCCGCGCGCAGGGCATCGCTGCCGCGCGTGACCGGGTAGCTGGACAGGCCGTGCAGGTGCGTGATGACCTCTTCCGTGATGAAACCGGGCGTTGCATGGCGCGGTTCGCCGATGGACAGTGCGATCGGTGCCGGGTGCGCCGGCGCCGGCGTGTCCGCGAACAACGCGGCCAGCCGCTCGAACGGGTAGGGCTGCAACAGGGACAGGTCGGGATTCATGGGGCGGGTTGCGCCCGGTGGCCGTGTGCATGATGGTTCCTGGGCCGGGCAGGGGCATCCCCTCTTCCTGCGGAAGCAGGGCACAATGAGGGCATGCATACGGGACAGATCATTTATTATCTCCCCACCCCGACCCGCTCCCGGCGGGAGCGGGGGCTGGTGAAGTGCTGAAATGAAAGTATAAGGGAAGCCATGAACGTCGCCAAACCAGGCAGTGCACTGTTGCCGGTCCTCAGCCTGCTGTTCACCGCCACCCTGTGGGGACTGGTGTGGTACCCGCTGCGCCGGCTGGAGGCGGCCGGGCTGAACGGGCTGTGGAGTGCGCTGCTCAGTTACGGAACGGTGCTGGCGGTGTTTTTCTGGATCTTCGTGCGCGACCGGCGGCTTGCACTGGCCAACGTCCGGGCGCTGGCGTGGATGGGGCTGGCGGCCGGCTGGTGCAACGTGGCCTTCATCATGGCGGTGCTGCACGGCAGTGTGGTGCGGGTGCTGCTGCTGTTCTACCTGTCGCCGTTCTGGGCCGTGTGCCTGGGCTGGCTGATGCTGGACGAGCGGCTCGACCGGCAGTCGCTGCTGGTCTTCGTGGTCGCGGTGGCCGGGGCGCTGATCATGCTGTGGAACGACCAGGTCGGCCTGCCCTGGCCACGCGCTGCGGCCGACTGGCTGGCGGTCTCGTCCGGGTTCTCCTTTGCGCTGAGCAACGTGTACGTGCGCCGCATGCAGTCGGTCGGTGTCTGGCTCAGGTCGGCCACCAGCTGGGCCGGCGTGGTGCTGGTGGCGCTCGCCTGGATCGCCTGGACCCATGCGCCGCTACCGCGGGTCGCCGGCGTGGCCTGGCTGGGGGGCGCATTGCTCGGGTTGTGCGGTTTTCTGCTGATGACCCTCACGGTGCAGTACGGCGTGTCACGCATGCCGGTACATCGCTCCGCGGTCATCCTGCTGTTCGAGCTGGTGGTCGGGGCGGTGTCCTCGCTGCTGCTCACGACGGAAAGCGTGCAGCCGCGCGAGTGGGCGGGCGGTGCGATGATCGTGACGGCGGCCTGGCTGGCGGCGCGGATTCACGCGCGGGAGGGTGCATGAGCCGGGTCACCGGTCTCCATCACGTCAGCGTGCTGGTCAGCGACACCGCCCGCGCGCTGGCGTTTTACCATGACCTGCTCGGCCTGCCGGTCGTGACCCGGCCCGGGCTGGGCTTTCCCGGTGCCTGGCTGGATCTGGGGCAGGGTCAGCAGGTGCACCTGCTGGAACTGCCTGGTGCCGGACAGGGAGGGCACGACCGGCACGGGGGGCGTGACGCACACATGGCCCTGTTCGTCGATGATCTCGATGCCATGCTGCAACGGCTGGAACAGGCCGGTACGGCCTGCACGAAAAGCCGCTCCGGGCGGCGCGCGCTGTTCTGCCGCGACCCGGACGGCAACGCGGTGGAACTGGTGGAACGCGCGCGTTAGGAGTCAGACTTGCGGGCGGCAGTCGTCCAGATCGCGTTGCGGTCGGTCCAGCGCAGGCTCAGCCAGTACCAGAGCGTGACCGGGACCATCAGCGCAAACCAGCTCCAGTCATCGACCAGGAACAGTCCGGCGAGCCGGCCGGGCAGCGGGAATAATTGCGGCCACGGGACGCAGTAGAGCGTGCACAGCACGCTGGCGCCGATCAGGGCCAGGGCGCCTCTTCTGGTCCGGATGCCGGAAAATGCCAGGTAGACCCAGATGGGCATGCCGGAGGTTCTTTCCATGGGGCACTCCGCCGCTGCCGGACGCTAGATCCGGTAGATCACACGTTCGTCCGTCCGCGGTTCGTCCAGGTGGTGGTGGATCGACCGTTCCAGGCATTCGAACTGTGCGTCTTCCCGCAACGGCCGGTTGTCGAGGTCGGTGATGTAGAACACGTCATCGGCGCGGGCGCCGAGCGTGGCGATCCTGGCATTCTGCAGGCGCACCTTGCAGTCGACAAACGCGCGACCCACGCGGGACAGCAACCCGGGCCGGTCCGAGGTGATCAATGACATGACCGTGCGCTGGTCGATCTCGTCCGGCTTGAAATCGACGTGGGTCTTGATCGGGAAATGCTTGTACACGCGCGGCATCCGGCGCGCGACGTGCCAGATGTCCGGCTTGCCGTGTTCGAGCTCGGCCTGCAGGGCGGTGCGGATTTCCTCGCTGCGGCGCATGCCGGTGATCGGCGCGCCGGAAACCTCCAGCACGTGGTAGGTGTGCAGTCCGTGGCCGTCGTTGGTCGTGATGATACCGGCATCGACCACGTCCAGTCCGAGCTGGTCGAGAACGGCGGTGATGCGGCTGAACAGATCATCGGCGGCCGGCGCGTAGATGAAGATCTCGGTGCCGCCGCGCTCGGTCAGCGGCTGGATGTCGACCAGACTGTCCTGTTGCGGCGCGCGCGCGTGCAGCAGGGTGGTGTGATGGGCCACCTGCCAGGGAATGTGGCGCAGGAAATACTCGTCACCCAGCTGCCGCCACAGTGGATCCACCCCGGCGCGTCCCAGGGTGAGCAGTTCCAGCGCCGCTTCCTGGACCTTCTGGATGTGCTCGGAGCGTTCCATCGGGTCCTGCAGGCCGCGCTGCAGGGCGCGGCGGGTACTGTAGTAGAGCTGTTTCAGCAGGGCGTCCTTCCAGCTGTTCCACAGCCCCGGGTTGGTGGCGCGAATGTCGGCCACCGTGAGCAGGTACAGGTAGTCGAGGTGCATCGGGTCGTGCATGAGCCGGGCGAAGCGGTTGACCACGACCGGGTCGCTGATGTCCTGGCGCTGCGCGGTGGAGGACATCATGAGGTGGTTTTCCACCAGCCAGGTCACCAGGCCGGCATCGTACTCGCTGAGGTCGTGCTGCAGGCAGAAGTCGTGCGCGTCGTGTCCGCCCAGCTCGGAATGGTCGCCGCCGCGGCCCTTGGCGATGTCGTGAAACAGTCCGGCGAGGTACAGCAGTTCCGGCTTGGGAATGGTGGCGACGATGTGGCTGCAGAGCGGGAACTCGAGTGCGCAGTCCTGCACCGTGAAGCGGCGCAGGTTGCTGATCACGGTCAGGATGTGCTCGTCCACGGTGTAGATGTGGAACAGGTCGTACTGCATCTGACCGACGATCTGGCCGAACATCGGGAGGTAGGCGGCAAGCACGCCGTAATTGTTCATGCGGTGCAACGCGTGCGTCACCCCGTGGGGCTGACGCAGGATCTCCATGAACAGGCTACGCGCGCGGATGTCCTGGCGGAACCCGTCGTCGATCAGGTGCAGGTGCGCGCGAATGGAGCGGATGGTGTCGGCGCGCACGCCTTTCAGTTCCGGGTGTTGCTGCAGGATCAGGAACACCTCGAGCAGGGCGTGCGGGTAATAGCGGAACACCGTCGGCCAGGCAATCTCGAGAAAGCCGTGGCGTGACTGGAAGCGCTTGTTGATCATCACCGGCGCGCCCGGTTCGCCGGGGAACAGGATGTGCTCGTGGAACAGCTGCAGCAGCATTTCGTTGAGGCGGCCGAGCGACATGATGGTACGGTAGTAGTCCTTCATGAACGCCTCGACGCCGAGCCGGATTTCATCGTTCCGGTAACCGAGCAGCTCGGCCAGCGTGCGCTGGTAGTCGAACAGCAGGCGGTCCTCACCGCGGCCGGTCAGCATGTGCAGGGCAAAGCGGATCTTCCACAGAAAGGCCCGCCGCTCGGTGAGTGCGTGATATTCGTGCTGGGTGAGAAAACCCCGCTCGACCAGTTCTTCCAGCGAGTCGGTGCCGAAATGACGGTTGGCCACCCAGGCGATCATCTGGAAGTCGCGCAGTCCCCCCGGGCCTTCCTTGATGTTGGGTTCGAGATTGTAGGCGGTATCGTTGTATTTCTGGTGGCGGATACGCTGTTCCTCGCGCTTGGCCATGAAGAATTCACGGCTCGACCAGATGCGCTCCGCTGCGGTGGCGTCCAGCATCGCGAAAAACAGTTCCATCGAACCGGTCAGCCAGCGCGCCTCCATCAGGTTGGTGATGACGGTGATGTCGGCGAGTGCCTGTGTCACGCAATCGTCGACGCTGCGCACGCTGTGACCGACCTCCAGGCCGATGTCCCAGAGGAACGTCAGCAGGGCGGTGAGCGCCGCATCGTGGTGGCTGCCGGCGTTGTCCGGCAGCAGGATCAGCAGGTCGATATCGGAACCCGGCATCAGCTCGCTGCGCCCGTAGCCGCCGACCGCGGCCAGGGTCAGCGTCTCGGCGGCATCACCCAGGTGCAGTTCCCAGGCGTGCACCAGTACCTGGTCGACCAGCCAGGAGCGTCCCTGCAGCAGGGTGTGGGTGTGGTAGCCGCTGTCGAAGTGCTGCTTGAGGACGCTGCGGCCGTGATTCAGGCACCGCTTGTAGGTACCGATCAGCGCGGCACTGCTGCCGTGGCGTTCACCCAGCGGTGCCAGGTTGAACCAGGTTTCGAAGTCCTGGGGTGCGGCGGGTGTTTGCAGCATCCCGGCGGGCTAGAGCTCGTCACCGGCTAGACAGGTCAGCACTTCGTGTCCGTCCGTGGTCACCAGGATGGTATGTTCCCACTGGGCCGACAGGCTGTGGTCCTTGGTGACCACGGTCCAGCCGTCGGGCAGCAGGCGGGTGTGGCGCCTGCCGGCGTTCACCATCGGCTCGATGGTGAAAATCATGCCCGGCTGCAGGCGCAGGCCGGTGCCGGGTCTGCCGTAGTGGAGCACCTGCGGATCTTCGTGGAACGCGCGGCCGATGCCATGGCCGCAGTACTCGCGCACGATGGAACAGTGGTTGGTTTCGGCGTATTCCTGGATGGCATGGCCGATATCACCCAGGGTGATGTCGGGCCGCACCAGGTCGATGCCGATCTTCATGCATTCGTGACTGATGCGGGCGAGCCGCTCGGCGGCGACCGGGGGGTCACCGACAAAGAACATCTTGCTGGTGTCGCCGTGCCAGCCGTCCTTGATCACGGTGATATCGATGTTGATGATGTCGCCCTTCTTCAGCTTCTTGTCCCCGGGGATGCCGTGGCAGACCACGTGGTTGACCGAGGTGCAGATCGACCTGGGGAATCCCCGGTAGTTGAGCGGGGCGGGAATCGCCTGCTGCTCGTTGACGATGTAGTCGTGACAGAGCCGGTCGAGTTCCAGCGTGGTGACGCCCGGCTGGACATGCGGCCGGATCATGCGCAGGACTTCGCCCGCGAGCCGCCCGGCGACACGCATTTTCTCGATCTCATCCGGGGTCTTGATGGTGACGGGCATGTAAGGTCCTGTTTGCAGTAGGGTCGGCGCCGCGATCTGGACACAGTCCGGATTGCCGAGAAAACGAGTGTATGGTATAAAAGCCGGCTTGTTAAGTGGTCCGCTCCCGGGCCGCCCGACAAAATCCACACATGTACCGGCACATTCGGCAGGGTGCCCGCGTCGCCTGGCGGCGGAGCGGGTTGCAGGAATGGGGTACATGGAAGACCAACCCTGACAATTTGGAGTGATCGTAATGGCAGATGTAACCATGCGCCAGATGCTGGAGGCCGGCGTGCATTTCGGGCACCAGACCCGCTACTGGAACCCGAAGATGAGCCCCTATATCTACGGCGAGCGCGGCAAGATCCACATCATCAACCTCGAGAAGACCCTTCCCTTATTCCAGGACGCAATGAACTTCATCAGCAGCATGGCCGCCAACGGCGGTACCGTGCTGTTCGTCGGCACCAAGCGTTCCGCACAGAGTGCGATCCGGGACAACGCGGCCCAGTGCGGCATGCCGTTCGTGAATCATCGCTGGCTCGGCGGCATGTTGACCAACTACAAGACGGTACGCCAGTCGATCCGGCGCCTCAAGGATCTCGAAACCATGTCCACCGACGGATCCTTCGACCGGATCAGCAAGAAGGAGGGCCTGATGCTGACCCGCGAGATGGAGAAGCTGGAGCGCAGCCTGGGCGGGATCAAGGACATGCGCGGCATTCCGGACGCCCTGTTCGTCGTGGATGTCGGCTACGAAAAGATCGCCATCAGCGAGGCCAGGAAACTGGGTATCCCGGTCGTGGGCGTGGTCGATACCAACAACTCCGTGGACGGTATCGAATACGTGATACCCGGCAACGATGACGCCATTCGCGCCATCCAGCTGTACGTCGAGGCCGCCGCGAACGCCGTCGACACCGGCAAGCTCAGCGTGGCGCATGTCATGACCAACGCCAGCGACGAGTTCGTGGAAGTGGCCGAGGAAGGGGACGACAGGCCGGCGCGCCGCAAGCCACGCGGCACGGCGGCGAAGAAGGCACCGGGCAAGGTCACCGTCAGGAAGAAGGCCGCCGCGGAGCCTGCCGATGCAACCACCGATGCAACCACCGATGCCACCACCGAGGCGAGCGGTGAGGCGACCGGCGAGGCGATCGCGGATGTGGCGGACACCGAACACGGTGCCGAGTAGCCCGCCTAACCCTGGATAACTGATAGCGATTTGCAGAGGAATTCGATATGGCAATAACCGCAGCGCAGGTGAAGGAACTGCGCGAACGTACCGGCTCCGGCATGATGGAGTGCAAGAAGGCCCTGGTGGAACACGACGGGGACATGGACGCGGCCATCGAGGCGCTGCGCAAGGCCGGCATCGCCAAGGCCGACAAGAAGGCCGGACGCATCGCCGCCGAGGGGCTCGTGGTGGTCGAACTGTCCGACGATGCGAAGACGGCCGCCGTGGCCGAGGTCAACTGCGAAACCGACTTCGTGGCCAGGAAGGACGACTTCCAGGCCTTTGCCAGCGCCGTCGCGCGGCGCGTGCTGCAGGACGACCCGGCGGACCTGGATGCCCTGCTGGCCATGCCACTGAAAGACGGCGCGAGCACGACCATCGAGGAGGCCCGCAAGGCGCTGATCGCAACCATCGGTGAGAACATCACCGTGCGCCGCTTTGCGCGCATGGCGAGCAGCAACCCGATCGCCACGTACACGCACGGGGTGCGGATCGGCGTGCTGGTCGATTTCACCGGCGGCGATGCCGCGCTGGGCAAGGACCTTGCCATGCACATCGCGGCACACGATCCGCGTCCGG
>Ga0315556_1001880_pt1 | contig 12362 bp, 6 predicted proteins | sample SalMarSW160310MG_FD_202112 | JGI IMG/M metagenome (GOLD analysis project Ga0315556, IMG submission 202112) | Salt marsh sediment microbial communities from the Plum Island Ecosystem LTER, Massachusetts, United States - Salt Marsh Sediment SW1603-10 ...
CGGCTCTGGATACCCATGTATTGTGGGTTTTGCGTAGGGGGACCCTCTTCTCGAAGACCCCTTGATGCAGTTGAGAAATGGACATTTGGCCGCCTTCGTCAGGCGGGCTGTGCGATATCAGAAAGGATATCCTGCAAAGGTCTATCGAAATAAGGCAAGCGGGAGACAAGTCAACCACGCTCATGTTATGCGCTTTATCGATGAACGCAAAGAGGGGTCCAAGTGGCGGGAGAAAAGCCAAATCTAGATTTGAAGATCGATTATGACGCCAACGATCCAAAAGCAAAGGTCGAGCTAATCAAAGATTTAGTTGCTTTGGCAAATGCTGGTGGAGGCACCATTGTTTTTTGAAGAAATGAAAGTGAAACTCCCGGTATTGATCCATTGCTCCAGGAGCATCTTGATAGCGCAAGAGTCTCAGATTTTGCTAATCGATTCACCGCGCCCCATAGCCTTCAGATTTCACATAGCGCAGAAGCCCTCGACAACGGCAATCTATTGATCACGCTTGAAGTTGAGGAATCCGAATATCCAATGGCTATGTCAAGAATTGGAACTTGGAGTGGCTTTGATGGTGCCCAGCACACTCCGTTGTTTCTGCCTGGAGATATTTTGACGCGCCACAGCACCAAGACTGAGAAAGCAAATTCGGAAGATCTTCGGAGATGGATTGAATCAGCAAAACAATCCGAGCGCGACAAGATTACAGAACGCCTGACGACATATGTGAATCTTCCAGAGGGAACAACTCTCCAAGCCATATCTCCATCTGGGTTGCCTATTGATAGTCCAATGAGGTTGATCGAGAGTGCCCAATATCGTCGAGAGCGTGACCCAGACCATCTATTGAGTGGCGAAGATTTGATTTGGATATTTAGGCAGCGAGCAAGTCTAGATCTCGAGGAGATTGGAACAGATGTATTGATTGCAAGTGCTCTCCGCAGAAGCGCTACATTGTTTTGGTGGGTTGCAGAGTCACATAGGCAGACAATACTTGATCAAGTGATGGCAACATTCGATGCTTCAGATAGAGACAAATCAGATGCCGCGGCGAGCATCATTGAATTAGCAGCTTTGTTTGCTTCGGATGATGAACTCGATCGGATCTTGGAATTGCTTGAGAACAGTAGATATGCTCACTTCATAGAGACCGCCCAATCTTGGCAGGGCCGTGATCCTGAACTCCAGGAAATCCGAAACCGAATTGTTTCATCAACTCATGAGAATATCAATTTGGTAGATATGTCTATTTCCGATCTTGAATCCTTGGCTTCTTCTGTTGCTGAATACTTGTCCGAACAGTCTTCTGCTGCACTCTCTCGAAAACTAGGCACAATCACTAGAGTTGTCTGGGCAAAGAAATCTGATAGAGGAAATGAGTTGCTAGCATAAGAGCGCATAACAAATCGCCGGATCGTGCCGGGTATGCTGGACAAACGGATCCCACACCAACTTTGTAAGCAGATATCCATCAACCAGGCCCCTTTAAATGCGCCTCATCGCCTCCGCTCCCAATTTCCCCGGTTATTCTCATCCCTGTCACCCCAATTCAGGCGGCTTGTTGCCTTGTGAGCGTCCCATCTGAGAGCCGACCGGCCCTGCGTGGGTCGGTGATGTCGTGGTAGAGTTCTTGAAATCTGGGAGCCGTGCCGGGCGAAGATGCTGGCTGTTCTGCAGACACGCTGAATCCGTTCTTGTCAGAAGCAGCATGGGCGCTCGAATCAGCTCCCCAAGCCAGCTTTCGCGGGTTCGACTCCCATCACCCGCTCATCCAAGTCGCCAACCGGCGCCTGGGCAAGGCATAATCATGCAGGCTCCAGATACGACGTGTCCAGCCGAACCCCCATCGCATGCCTCAGCCTCCCGCAGCCCCCGCCCTATTCAGATTGAAGTGGGCATGACCCCCTTCCAGCGCCTCCGCGGGCAGCGCCCCACCGCAGCCCACCAGCCATGACCGCGCCCATCGTCGGTACGGCCACCGATCGAAGGTCTCGCGAGGGGTTGTCTCGTTGGCTGGCCCGCGCGGCGGCCCTGCTTGGCGGGGCTGCCTACGCCCTGCTGGGCTACGGACAAATGCACGGCCAGGTCTCCGTCCTGGACGAGGGTCTGTACCTCTACAAAGGCCTGTTGTATGCGCAGGGCACGTACTGGCCCTTCCAAGATTTCGGCCCCTTGACCAACCACATGCCGCTCTCGTTCCTCATCCCCGGTTGGGTTCAGCTCCTCTTCGGCCCTGGCCTAGCCACCGGGCGAACCTATGCCTGGGTCGTTGCCCTGCTGATGCTCCTCGGACTGTGGCTGGCCACGCGACGGTTGGCGGGCCCTTGGTGGGCCGCCGGAGTCGTGTGGCTGGTGGTGTTGAACGCCGGCTGGATCAAGATTTACAGCCAGGCCATCTCGCAGGGGCTGATCGCCTGCATGCTCGTTTGGACCATCGCCATCGGGGTTGGCGAAGGGCGCCGGCCTTGGCAAGCGGCTGTGGCGGCCGCCCTGGCCGGCATCATGGGCCTGACCCGCATCAATTTGATGCCGGTCATTCTGCTGTATGTCGTCTACGCCTACTGGGCCCACGGCCGCAGCATGGGACGTACGGCACTTGTGAGCGGCGGCGTCGTTCTTCTGGCCGGCCATCTCATCTTCTGGCCCGGCATCCTCAAACTTTGGGCCGCTTGGCTGCCCGCGGCGGTCACCCCCTTCTTGAACCCCTTTCGAGATCACGCCGGGGGCGCCTCGGCGTGGCAGGTTCTGCTTGCGGCCGGTCCCAAGTGGGGCATTCTCAAAGACAGCCTCCGCCTGCACTTCGCGTCGGTCGCCGGCGTCATTTGGGCATGGCTCCTTGTGCCTTCCAACCTCCGGGAGGAGAAACGGGGTCGCCTCCTGGCGATGGCTTTCTTGTCCGGCCTGTTCCTCCTCCTGTTTGTCCTCCATGTGGCCGCCACGCTTGGCGGGACCTACTGCCCCTATTGTCTCAAGAACTACCTGGCCTTCTTCTCTCCGATTGGGCTGATCGCGCTGGCCATCGCAGGCGCTCATTGGCTGCCGCGGGCTGGCATGTCACGGCAGGCCGGCAGCCTGTTCGTGCTCCTCCTCCTGCCCTGGGTCTTCGGATTCTCACTGGGTACGCCATTCTCGCAGCAAGTATTGGCCGGCGAACTTCCACGCCTCTCACGAGGCGCCATCCTGCCGGGGACGGCCGCCTTGGGATCGATGGTCACCCAGAAGTTCGGCCTGAGTGAAAGCGCCCTGCTCGACCAGTTGAATCTGCTGCAGACGGTCGGCGTGGGCCTGTTCGTGATTGTGAGCATCGCACTGCTCGCAAGGGCGGCGCGGGCGGGCCGACGCGCGAGTCTGGCCGCCTCGGCCATGAAGCTGCTTTGCATCGCCACCGCAGGTGCAGTGGCCGCCGCCACATTTTCCTTGGGCGCCAACTACCACACCTACGATTGCGGACTGGATGTCATCGCAAGTCAGACCGAGGCCGGAGCCGACCTGTCCGCCAAGATTCCCGCCGGCTCGAGCGTCTATTGGGGCAGCGGCGGCCGGTCGCCGATTCCCTTCCTCTACCTGGACCAGGTCGTGATCTATCCAGCCCAGCTCAACGGCATCTACTCCTACCGCTACGGGGGCGACCCGGCTGAACTACCCCGACTTGGCTATTGGAACCCCAGCCTGGCATCTTCCTGGCTCTCGGAGGCAGATTATGTGCTGGTGGAAGCCCAGGATTTCGGGGGTTGGCTGGCGACCAGCCTGAATTCGAAAGACTTCGATCAGATCACAAGGACTCCGCCAACCAACCCCTGTCAATCCGATTCGAGCCTGATGATCTTTCGCAGAATTCAGGCCGCCCCACAAGGACCGTAAGCCGCGTTCAGGCCGCCGGGCGCAGCCCCGTCACAGCCTGCGCGTCAAACTGCAAAGAAGCTGTAAGCCAGCACGCAAGCCAAATTCGCATATAATAGGAACTCCAATTTGGGGAATTCTTTAACGTTTAAGCCGGGAGAGGGGATGGAGCAGGTATCCGCGACGGTTCTCTACATCGAGGACAACCTGGAGAACAGGGTCCTTGTCCGCCGGATTCTCATGGCCGAAGGGTATGAGATCCTTGAGGCGGAGAGTGCCTCGGCCGGCCTTGAGTTAGCCCAGATCCACAAGCCCCAACTCGTTCTCGTCGACATCAACATGCCGCATCTGGATGGCTTGAGCCTGGCTTCAATCATGAAAGCGGATCCTGCGCTGCAGTCCATACCGGTTGTGGCGCTCACGGCCAACGTCATGAAGGGGGACAAAGAACGCACGTTGGCAGCCGGTTGTGATGGGTATATTCAGAAGCCGATTGACGTCGACTTCTTTCCCAGGCAAATTGCACGATTCATGCAACAGACAGAGTCGTAGCGCGAGTTCGCACAAGGAGTCCTGGCTGTGCCTGCGGAAATCAAGGACGCCACCGTCCTCATCGTCGAAGACAATGTCTCCAATTTCGTTCTGATGGCACGCATGCTGGGATACATCGGCGTGCACTGTGAGTGGAAGACTTCCGGGTATGAAGTCGTGGAGTATGCCGATACCCTTCCCAAGGTTGACTTGATCCTGATGGACATCCGGCTTCCCTACGAAGATGGATACCAGGCGTTGCGCAAGATACGCGGGTCGGACAAGTTGATGCGCGTTCCGGTCGTGGCGGTGACAGCCTACGCCAGTGAAGAGCAGATGGAGCGGGCCAGGGCCGCTGGTTTCGACGGCTTTCTGGGTAAACCCCTCGATCCGGACCGGTTCCCGGAACAGGTACGTAGCCTTCTCAGCGGTGACCAGGTTTGGGAGTTGTAGACCATGTTTCAGTCGACAGCCCGTGACTCAAGTCCTCCCCTAAGAACACGCAGCAGCCTGGGCCGAAGATTGGCCCTTGTGCTTCTACCACTGATGCTCATCCCCCTGGCGGCCATGGGGACCACGGTCTATTTCAGAACGCGCGCAATCTTGCGCGATCAGGCAGCCAGCCAACTGTCCTCCGCCACCCAGAGCCAAATCAGCAGCCTTGAAGACTGGTCGCGAGTCCGCCAGCAGAGGCTCCAGCTCGGAGCCCAGCGAAGCTCACTCCGGGATGAAGCCGCCAGCCTGATGTACGATCCACCGTCTGGACAATCACTGGAAGACTTGAAGACCGCCACACGAGCTGACCTCAACGATCTGAAATCGAATGAAGGCCAGACGCTGTTCAGCGATCTGTTGATCGCCCGACCGGACGGGACGATCCTGACCTCAACCAATACCAGCTGGGAGGGCCAGAAACTGAGCGCCCTGGCGGAAGGCATGCTCACCGCCGATCAACCTGGGACTCATCCCCTGTATGACGATCCGGCTCTGGCCCCTGGAAAGCTGATCCTGGTTTCTCTTTCCCCCCTCCGAAGCGGGCAGATGACCGAGGTCGATGCGGCCCTGGTGGGCGTCAATTCGGATACACGCGTCGGTACGCTGATGCAGCAGCTGCAGGTCTTTTGGCAGCAACGCGGTGTTTATCGGCAAGAGATCGGCAGCACCTACCTGGCTATTCCGCCGAACACGGTTTTCCATCTGACCCTGTACGCCCTGGCGCCGGAAGCCATCCCCAACGTCCAGATGCCGATCTTCGACACGTCTCAAACCGAGGTTCCAGCCACGGTTGAATACGCCAACTTCGAAGGCACCCCCTCCATAGCCGCCTACCAGTGGGTCCCAGGCTGGAATATGGCCGTGGTGACCGAGGTGCCCCAAGACACGGTCTTCGCCGACCTCAACAGCCTGCTCCCCTTCACCGTAACCACCGTGGTCTTGGCAGCAGTCCTTTCGCTGATCGTGATCGTGGTCGCCACCAGCCGCATGCTGCGGCCCTTAGGGCGCTTGGCTGAATTCGCCCAGCGGATTTCGAAGGGTGACTGGAGCTACCGGGTGCCGGAGGACCGCAGCGACGAAATCGGCCTGGTATCCGCTTCCCTCAACCGAATGGCCGAAGAACTCAGCCAGGTGTACACGACGCTTGAAATGCGAGTCAATTCGCGCACCCAGCAGATTCAAACTGCCGCTCAGGTGGCGCGGGCCGTCACGTCCATCCCCACCCTGGACGATTTGCTGCGTCAGGCGGTCAACCTGATCCGCGAGCGTTTCGATTACTACTATGTATCGATATTCCTGCTCGATCAGGACGGGAAGAATGCGGCATTGCGCGAGGCCACCGGCGAAGTCGGACAGGCGCTAATCGCCCGCCACCACAGCCTCCCGGTAGGTTCACAATCCATCATTGGTTGGGTCACCGCCAACAACCAACCACGGATCGCCTCCGAAGTTGGCGATGACCCTGTTCACTTCCGCAACGAACTCCTGCCAGAAACGCGCTCTGAGCTGGCGGTCCCGCTGCAGGTCGGAGGCACGGTTCTGGGAGCGCTTGATGTCCAGAGCACATCCCCAGACACGTTCAAAACCGAGGATCTGGAAATCCTGCAGACGCTCGCCGACCAGCTCAGCGCAGCCATTCAAAACGCTCGCCTGGCGCAGGTCTCGATGGAAGCCGCCGAACGGTCCCGCCTGATCAGCGAAGTCACGGGTCAGCTCAGTGGTCTGTTGGACGTGGACCAGGTGCTTTCAACCGCCGCGCAATCCCTCCATCGCGCCCTTGGAGAGCCCGAAATCATGATCCAATTGACCGGTTCCGAAGGGCCCGATGGACAGGAGCCCTATTTTGGCCCTCCCGGAAACGGACGCTAGCACAATGAGCCTGCCAACACGTCCGATGGACCCCTTGGAAGGGGCTGCCAGATGATAGAAAACCAGGACACCGTTGTGGCTCCTCGAACCGAGCGCCCCCCCGAGCCGCAACCTGATCGCTCTTTGAGCACGTGGCGTGAGCGTCTGCTCAACCGCATGCTAGTTGCAGCCGCCATCCTGGGTCTGCCGGCGGTCGTCAGCGGCTCGATCACCGCCCTGCGGGACGCCCAGCCGACACGGATTCTGATCTTTGCCGCCGCCTACGGCTTGATCCTGGTGATCACGTTGGCCAGGCGTCTGATCCCCTACAATGCCCGCGCAGCGATCTTGCTGACCGTTGCCATGGCGTTGGGGCTCGACGCGCTGCGGTCAACCGGGCTGCCTGGCAGCGGACGCATCTTCTTGATCGCCCTGGCGGTCATCGCCACGCTTCTGTTCGGCACGCGTGGTGGCTGGATAGCGCTCGGCATCGGCCTGGTGAGCACCGTGGCGGTGGCCACCGGGATGTCATCCGGCCTGCTTCCCTTTTCACCCGATATCATGGCCTCCACCGATGTCACGTCCTGGATCACCGGCGGCGTGGTCTTCACCCTTCTGGCGTTGATGTTAGTTCTGTCGCTGGGTACGCTGCAGCAAGGTTTCGAGACGGCGCTCAACCGTGAGTCCGAGATGGTTCGGGAGCTCAAAGATCAGCAGGCCGCCCTTGAAGCGCGGGTTTCAGATCGGACAGGCGAGCTGCTCCGCCAGAGCCTTCAGCTCCAGGCAGCGGCCGAAATCGCCAAGCTCAGCGCTGAATCGAGCGATCTCGACGAACTTCTCACGGAAGCTACGCAGCTGATCAAGGAACGTTTCAACTTCTACCATGCATCAGTTTTCCTGATTGACGAAACTGGGGCTTGGGCGGAAATCGCGGCCAGCACGGGTGCCGCTGGTCAAGCTTTGCTCGCCCGGCGCCATAAGCTGGCCATCGGAAGCGCCAGCATCGTGGGCTGGGTCACCGCCAACCGGATGCCGCGTGTGACCCCAAATGTGGATGAGGACCCGTTCTACTTCCGCAATCCCGCCCTGCCTGAGACCCAATCGGAGATGGCGGTTCCCCTCATGATTGGCCAACGGCTTATCGGCGCCCTTGACGTTCAAAGCACTGAGCAAGACGCATTCGGCGAAGGCGACATCCGAGTTGTGGAAGCCATCGCTGGAGATCTTGCCTTCGCCATTGACCACGCCCGCCTTTCGCATGAGCAGCAGGCGCAACTCTTCGAGCTTGAGGGCGACATCCAGGACCGTACGCGCCAGTCGTGGAGCAAATTCGTTCGCGGCGGGACAGCCTCGACAATCCACCTCGGCCCATCCGGCGAGACCGGCGCCTCCGCCGCGGCGTTCACCGGCCTGGGCCAGGCGGCACGGCAGGGTCAAACGGTCATTTCGGATGATCGACGTGAGGTCGTGGTGCCTGTGAGGGTGCGCGGCGAGACCATCGCCACCATCGGCGCCAGAAAGCCCGGGGAAAGCGCAACCTGGTCCGAAGAAGATATCGCCCTGATCCAGGCCGTCGCTGGTCAGGCTGCCCTGGCCATGGAAACAGCCCGGCAATACGCGGAGGAGCAGCGGCGCGTTTCCGAACTCGAGGTCGTCAACCGGGTCAGCCAGGCCGCGTCCCAGCTCCTGCGGGTTGACAGCTTGCTCAGGATGGTCGGAAGACAGATTATCCAGGTTGTCGGGCAGACCGATGTCCAGGTCGCCCTCTTCGACGAGGACAACGGGAAGATCACATTCCCCTACGCCACCGAGAAGGGTGAGCCGACCGAGCTTGCCGATCTGCCCATCGGCCAGGGATTGGTATCACATGTGATCCGCACGCAACAGCCGCTGCTCTTGGAAGACTCGATACAAAGTCAAGCGGCAGAACTTGGCATTCAGCTTGATGATCCTGATCTGAAGTCCTGGCTCGGGGTGCCGCTCCTGGCAGGCAATCAGACGATTGGCGTCTTGGCCACGCTCGACAAGACGCGCGAGCACCGCTTCACCGAAGATGACGTGGCCCTGCTATCCACAGTTGCCGGTCAGGTCGCCACCGCGCTTCAGAATGCCCGCTTGCTTGAGCAGGTGCAGCAGTCAGCCCGACGGGAGCGTCTGATCCACGAAATCACAACCAAGGTTCGCCGCTCACCAGATATTCAAACCGTGCTCGAGACGACAGCGCGTGAGGTCGGCAGGGCCCTGAACGTCAGTCGCACCACGATCAGGTTGGGAGAGGCTCCCCCGGAGCATCTGCCTCCAGATGCCCAACCCCCGGATGAGGCGGCGGAGCCGTGATCGCACCGCACACGTCATCTAAGCATGGAGATATGGGATGAGCTTTCCCGATACACCCACCCATCCCGACATCCGGCCATCTGAGGAGATTGTTCCCGAGCCGGTGGAACGCGACCGGCTGGCATACGTGTGCCTGGCTGTCGGCTTGCTCGGCGCCCCGGCACCTGTTTACTGGGCGGCCACCCTGCACGGTTGGCAGTTTGCGGCGCTGGGCGGCGGATTCGGCGCACTGGCCATCGCGGGCATCGCCGCACTTTTCCTATCCCGTTCCGACCGGCGGCCGGCAGCCACCTGGTCGTTGATGGTCGGCGTGGCGGCCCTGGGGCTGACCCTGGCCGCGGCCATCAATCAACTGGGAGCATTGACCGCCATCGGCGTCTTGATCCTGTTCCCAGCTCTTGCCCGGGATAGGTTCTCAGGGCGCATGGTTCAGGCAGCCCTATATTTCGCCATCGGCGTCGCCTCCGCCACACTCTTGATCGACCTGTTTGACGTCTTCCCTGCCCTGCCCCAGCCTGTCAGTACGCCCGTGCTGCTCATCGTCGATGCGCTCGCCCTGGGCGCGTTGGGCTTGATCGTAGCTCGCCAGTTTCAGGCCTACAGCCTGCGCACCAAGCTTATTCTGACCTTCCTGGCCATCTCCCTTGTGCCTGTGAGCTTGGTCACCTTCCTGAGCGCTCAATCCACGCAAACTGCGCTGAGAAACGAGGCCAACCAGAAGTTGGGTAGCGCTGCCTCCCAGACCGCCGCCGTTTTGGACGGCTTCGTTCAGAACAACCTGACCAATATCAATACCCAGGCCCAGATCTCGACCATCGTCGACTACATGTCGGCCAGTGAAGCTCAGCGTGCCGACCCTACCCGACAAGATGAGGTTCGGAGCCTACTGGTTCTCCTGGCCAAGGAAGACCCCATCAACTTGCGAATGTTGGGCCTGCTGGATGCGCAAGGTGACAACATCCTCGACGCGACTGCGCGCATGACTGGCGAAGACGAATCGGATCGCGACTATTTCACCCAAGCTTTCGCCAGCCGGACACCTTTCGTATCACCGATTGAGTTCTCTCCCTCGGACGGTCAACCGGCGATCTTCTTCAGCAGCCCAATCTTCGACGCCCGATCGAGAGTCGTCGGAGTCATCCGCGTTGGATTCAGCGCCGACGTCATCCAGAGCATTATCGACCACAGTGCAGGGCTGGCAGGCCCCAGCTCGTATGCGGTCGTCTTTGACGAGTACTTTCTCAACGTGGCCCACAGCAACCAACCCGACATGATGCTGAACCCCGTCGGCCCAATCTCAACCAACACCACCGACGAATTGGTGGCAGCCCATCGGCTGCCCACGGCTTTGGCCAATGGCCCTGGCCTCCAGGGACTGCAGCCATCCCTCGTCGATCACTTGCGTACAGCCGACAGCCAACCCTTTTTCGAGGCAGCCGATCCGGCATCACCGGGATCGAGCGACCAGGTTGCGGTCACTCGCATGACCCAGCTTCCCTGGCAGGTGGCTTTCTTCCAACCGCAAGACATCCTGTTCGCCCCGGCCCGGGCCCAGACCAACAACGCCATCCTGCTGGCTGTCCTGGTCGCCATCGGAGTCACCCTGGGCGCCATCTTGGTCTCACGTTTCTTGGCCGATCCGATTATCGACCTGACAAAGATCGCCGAGCGAATAGGCGAAGGCGACCTCGCAGCTCAGGCCCAGGTGACAGCTCAGGATGAGATTGGTGTGCTGGGAAGAACATTCAACGCCATGTCGCAGCGCATGCAAGATCTTGTCAGTGGCCTGGAAGAGCGCGTCGCCGAGCGCACCAGCGATTTGGAGCGGCGTGCTTTGCAACTGCAAGCGGCTTCTGAAGTTGCCAGGGACGCCGCTGGAATCTTGGATGTAGACGAGCTCCTTTCGGAAGCTGTCCGGCTTATTTCAGAACGTTTCGGCTTCTACCATGCCGGCGTGTTCATGGTCGATGAGAGCGGCGAAAATGCTGTCCTCAGGGCCGCATCATCTGAAGGCGGCCGGCGAATGCTGTCCCGCGGCCATAGTCTGGCGGTCGGGAAGGTCGGCATCGTGGGCTATGTCACCGGGGCCGGCAAACCCCGCATCGCACTCGACGTTGGTGATGACGCGGTCCACTTCGCCAACCCAGATCTGCCCAAGACGCGTTCTGAAATGGCGCTTCCGCTGATGACCGGCGACCGCGTAATTGGGGCACTCGACGTGCAGAGCGTCGAACCCAACGCGTTCGACGAGGATGATCTGCTTGCGCTTCAAACCATGGCAGACCAGCTGACCATTGCCATCCAGAATGCCAGCCTGCTCTCGAGAGAGACTGAGCTCGCGGCGCAGCGCAGGCGAGCCCTAGACATTTATCGACAACTCACCCAGCAGTTTGGCTACGATCAGATCATCGCCGATGTCACCCGCCTGGTGCGGGGCGCCTACGGTTACGAGCGCGTCACGCTTGGCATGGTTGAGGGACGTGAGATCGTCGTCCGCAGCGCATCTGCACGCTCTCAAGACCGACTGCCACGCTTGGGCCAGGGGTTGCCCTTTGGCCAGGGTCTGATGGGCATGGCGGCCGAACAACGCCAGCCTGTGCGAATGAGCCGCAGCCGTTTGTCGGAAATCGTGGCCGAAGATCCGGTCCTGGGAGCCTTGGGATCCACATTGGCCGTGCCACTCATCACGCGCGGCGAGGTCATCGGCGTGCTCACAGCCGAATCGGAGACCGACGTCACCCCCTCCGACGATGAAGTCGAACTGCTCGAACTGCTGGCCAGCCAGGTTGCGGTCTCGATCGAGAATGCGAGGCTGTTTGAAGAAACACAGCAAAGCCTGCGTCAGGTCAACGTGCTCTACCGCCGCCAGACAGCCGATGCCTGGGAAACACTCCTCAGCAACCGACGAACCCAGGGCCAGGAGACGACTGCTGCCTTCGGGGATGAGGAGTCTCCAACCGACAAGCCCTCAATTGAGATGCCGATTGCTCTTCGCGGTGAGATCATCGGCAGGATGGATATCTTGCCGCCTGACGTGGCCAAATGGTCCGAAGAAGACCGCGAGATCCTGACGGCGGTGGCGGATGAGGTGGCGGATCAGCTTGAACAGCTGCGGCTGATGGAAGAGATCCAGCGCCGGGCTACTCAGATGGAAACCGCGGCCGATATCGCCAGGGTCGCCACAGGCTTGCTCGATCTGGATGGTCTGCTGGAGCGCGCTGTCCACTTGATCCAGGAGCGATTTGGATACTACAACGTCTCGCTTTACCTGATGGATCAAGCCGGACACGCTGCCAACCTTAGGCAGTCCG
>Ga0315556_1001882_pt1 | contig 12354 bp, 7 predicted proteins | sample SalMarSW160310MG_FD_202112 | JGI IMG/M metagenome (GOLD analysis project Ga0315556, IMG submission 202112) | Salt marsh sediment microbial communities from the Plum Island Ecosystem LTER, Massachusetts, United States - Salt Marsh Sediment SW1603-10 ...
GCATGTCGACCGCGACCCGTGCCAATGTACGTACCACCATCGCGGCTCATAACAAGGGCGCGGCGGCGGCATTGTCCGTGGCCTTTTTCGGTGGCTCCATCATGGGTCTGACGGTGGCGTCGGTGGGTTTGATGGGCCTGGGCGTCCTGTATTTGCTGTTCGGTGGCGACCCTGCCACCGCCCATGTCATTCACGGTTTCGGCATGGGCGCCTCCAGCGTCGCGCTGTTTTCCCGGGTGGGCGGCGGTATCTATACCAAGAGCGCCGATGTGGGTGCGGACCTGGTGGGCAAGGTGGAGGCCGGCATCCCCGAGGACGATCCTCGCAACCCCGGGGTGATCGCCGACAACGTCGGCGACAATGTCGGCGACGTGGCGGGCATGGGCTCAGACATCTTTGAGTCCTATTGCGGTGCCATGATCGCCACCATCGCCATGGCCTCCACCATGGCGGTGGACAAGCTGGCCCCGCTGGGCGCGCGCGCGGAGCTGATGTTCATGCCACTGGCCCTGAGCTCGGCGGGGCTGCTGTGTTCCATCGCCGGCATCGCCATCGTGCGACTCGCCGCTGCCCGCCCGCCGGGGACGGCGCTGCGCATGGGGACCATCGGTGCCACCTTGTTGTTCATGGTCGCCGCCTATGCGGTCATCTCCGGGTTGGGCGTGAGTGCCACGGTGTGGGGCGCGGTGCTCGCCGGGGCGGTGGGTGGCGTCATCATCGGCTTGACCACCGAATATTTTACCGGCGGCAAGACCGTGCGGGGCATCGCCGAAGCGGGGCAGACCGGCCCGGCCACGGTAATGATTGCCGGACTGGCCGCCGGGATGCGCTCGGTGGTGGTGCCCCTGATTACGATCGCCGCGATCATTTTCGGCGCCAGCTATCTGTGCGGCCTTTATGGCGTGGGCATCGCCGCGGTGGGGATGTTGGCCACCGTGGGCATCACCATGGCTATCGATGCCTACGGGCCGGTGGCGGACAACGCCGGGGGAATAGCCGAGATGGCGGGCTTGGGCGCCGAAACGCGCAAAATCACCGATTCCCTCGATGAACTGGGCAACACCACCGCCGCCATCGGTAAGGGTTTCGCCATCGGCGCCGCGGCCCTGGCGGCCCTGGCCATCATCGCCGCCTATGTCCAGGCTATCTCCAATCGGCTCCCGGATTTCAGTCTGGCCTTGAACGACCCTCAGGTGTTGGGCGGTATGTTCCTGGGCGGCATCTTCCCCTTCCTGGTGGCGGCCCTCACCATGACCGCCGTCGGCGAAGCGGCCTTCGACATCATCCATGAGATCCGCCGTCAGTTCCGCGAGATCCCCGGCTTGATGGAGGGTACCGCCCAGCCGGACAACGCCCGCTGCGTGGATATCGCTACCCGGGCGGCGTTGCGCAAGATGGTGCTGCCCGGGGTGCTGGCGGTGGCGGCGCCGGTGGTGGTGGGTTTCGGCATCGGTCCGGAGGCCCTAGGCGGTATGTTGGGCGGTGCGCTATTGGGAGGGGTGCTACTGGCCCTGACCATGGCCAATGCCGGGGGGGCCTGGGATAACGCCAAGAAGTACATCGAGAAAGGTAACCTCGGCGGCAAGGGTTCTGATGTGCACAAGGCCGCGGTGGTGGGTGATACGGTAGGCGATCCCTTCAAGGATACCGCCGGCCCCGCCATGAACATCCTCATCAATGTGCTGGCCATCGTCAGCCTGGTCATTGCTCCCTTACTGGGATAGCGGAGGCGCTGGTCGCAGGGCGGTGACAGGGCCGGTGCGGCCGCCGATCAATTCGCGGATAAGCCCATTTTTTGGCGGAAAACTGGGTGGGTAATAATCTTATGTATCAAATCCTCGACTGCGGGGACGAACGCCGCCGTGCTTTGTTCGCATGACACATCGTCAAGTGGATAGGATTCCAAGACCGTAAAAGATTCACCGGATTTGAATCTTATGATCAGCTTAATATCCCAGCTCCCCTTTATGGAATTGATCTTGATGTTGTCCAAGTAACCGGTAATGACCCTGCCTGCCTCTATTTGGTCCAATGAGTAGGCATTGGCCTTTTTTAATTCGTCAATCAAGGCGTCGCGGATGTATTTTTCAAAAGAGATGTCTTGTGGCGTGCGAATTTCGCCATTCATACCGCACGTGATTTCGGAATGTCCCGGACTGGCAGCGTTAAATTCCCCAACAGCAATCGAAGAGACGTCCCCTGAGGTCATGGTGGTTTTGATGGTCTTGATATTGCGCTGTGATAAGGGGTAGTTATGAATTGAAAATGTTTCACAGCCCGCTAGAAGAAATAAAGCTAAAACCGAAATTCCCAGGCCCCTCATTTACCTAATTCCTTATTGCGCTTGAGAATAAAAAATCTGGCAAGGCCACGAGAGTGGATTAAGGCAGTTGATGCTGATGACATTTTGCGCTTTTCGTCTCTAGGCTGTAGGTGCTTTAAAGCAGAGCAAGCATATCAAATTCAATATAATCATGCTTGAAGCCTATAATGAAAGTCTATAGGAATGCGGCGTGTGTTGTTCAATTCACAGGACCGCTGGTCTGTTATAGGTGGGCGGAGGTTTTTGGTGCCCGCGGGATGGATAGCGTTAACAGCCCCTAGAACCGGCTGAGTTAATTCAGGGCAGCGGGCATCTTTACAATGCAAACAAGGCAAAGGCATTGCGGGGTGGTGGTTCGGGAATGGACAGGGAGGTCGTAGAGAAATAATTATTAATATCAATGAGCTGCGGAAGAAGGGCTTGAGTTCGCTCGGGAAGACCCCAATAGTTGACAGTATAAGAGACGCGTTCTACAGTATGTTTAATGTCAGGACTGTCTTGTAACTTACTGTTATTTGGGATTAAGACCAGATTTAAGCAAGAGTTAAGCGGCGGCATGTATAAATAAATTTATTGTTGATAATACGTGAGACATCCAGGGATAGGTGGCAGTAGAATTGGGGTGAGGGAGAGGAGGTTAGAGCATATGAAGACATCTGTTGTATATGCGGCTGGTATCGTGTGCTGCCTTATAGGCGGTATGAGTACTTATGCATGGTCAGAAGATTTGGAGTCGGCGTTAGACAATGTCAACATCAGCACCGACGCCCAAAACAACCCCAAGAAGGACGAGAATACCGCTAACGTTCCTTGCACCAAGGCCACGGAGGCCAATTGTCACAGTGCTCACAATGATGATGTTAATTCCACTGCCTATCAAGCAACGACCCTGCAGCAGAACATTTTGAATGGCAGAGAAGCCAACGTTACTATCAATGGGGCGCCGGTGCTTGACGCCACTCACAGTTCTGTATCGATCAGCGGGTTTTAGCCGCGTCTATCCGCGAATGAGCAACTCACGACCGGCGGGTGGGGGGCTTGTCGAGCTTCTTTGCTACTGCCAGGTTCTTTAGTTTCACATAAGAGGGCAGTCCGGCCTTATACGGCGGATAATCTTCACCGCCGATCAGCGGTTGCAGATAACGGCGGCAGGCCGCGGTAATATGATAGCCGTCGCGAGTGATGAAGTTGCGCGGCATCTTTCTCTCCACGTTTGCCACCTTGCCCAGCGGCGCGGTACCCACGCTCCAGCGATAGGGCTGATCCGCTTTGCGCACGATGGTGACCATGACGGCATTTTCACCGCGCAGCGCCAATTCCACCGCCGCCTTTCCCACTGCATAGGCCTGTTCCACATCGGTCTTGGAGGCGATATGGCGGGCGGAGCGTTGCAGATAATCCGCTACCGCCCAGTGATACTTGAGTCCCAGCCGTTCCTTGATCAACGCGGCGAGATAGGGGGCGACGCCCCCCAATTGGGCATGGCCGAAGGCATCGCGACCACCGCTCTCTGCCAAGAATGCCCCCGCCTGATTCTTGATACCCTCCGAAGCGGCCACCACGCAGTATCCGTGCTTCGCCACCGCGCTTTTCACTTTGGCGAGAAAGCCGGCTTCATCGAAGGTGATCTCCGGAAACAAAATGACGTGGGGCGCGGCCGCGGGTTCATCACTGGCCAGGCCGGTGGCGGCGGCGATCCAGCCGGCATGGCGCCCCATGACTTCCAGGATGAACACCTTGGTGGAGGTCGCGGCCATGGATGCCACGTCAAAGGCCGCCTCGCGGATGGAGGTGGCCACATATTTGGCGACCGAGCCGAAACCCGGGCAGGTATCGGTGAGGGGCAGGTCATTGTCCACGGTCTTGGGGATGCCGATGCAGGTGATGGGGTAGCCCAGTTTTTCGCCCAGCAGCGAGACCTTGTGGGCGGTATCCTGAGAATCGTTGCCGCCGTTGTAGAAAAAATAGCCGATATCGTGAGCACGGAATACCTCAATGAGGCGCTCATATTCGGCCTTGCTCTCTTCCAGCCCCTTCAGCTTATAACGCGCCGAGCCGAAAGCTCCACCTGGAGTATGACGCAGGGCCCGGATGGCGGCGGCGGATTCCTTGCCGGTGTCTATCAGTTCCTCGTTGAGTACGCCCAGGATACCGTTGCGCCCGGCATAGACCTTGCCGATGTGGGTGCGATGACGGCGCGCCGCTTCGATGAGCCCGCACGCCGTGGCGTTGATGACGGCGGTGACGCCGCCAGATTGAACATACAGGGCGTTCCGTTTGCTCATGGTGCGTATCCTCTTTGTGCAGGCGGTACTATATTCGCAGCCTGGTTACACTGCAATGATAACGAAGAGCTTACTGCGCGGAGCAAAGACTGTCCTCTTTTCGTTGACTCAACGAGGGCAGTCAGAGTAGGTTAAGCGAGCAATGGCCGAGGGAGCCATGCCCGGCGTGGCAAAGCGGTAACGCCAAGAAAAATTTGTCTGAATTGGCCGAAATCTAGCCAATTTCATCTACTGCTTAGGATTGAGGACACCGCCATGAGAATTGTATTGTTAGGAGCGCCCGGTTCGGGGAAGGGGACGCAAGGGAAATTGCTTGCATCTAAATATAAGATTCCGCAGATATCCACAGGCGATTTATTGCGGGCAGCGGTGATTGCGGGAACGGTTCTGGGCAGACAGGCCAAGGCGGCCATGGACGCCGGCCAGCTGGTTTCCGATGACATCGTCCTAGGCATCATCGATGAGCGCCTGAGCGAGGCGGATGCCGACAATGGCTTCATCCTGGATGGGTTCCCCCGCAATATCCCCCAGGCCGAGTCTCTGGACCGCATGCTGGAAAAGCGCGGGACCCCCCTGCAGGCGGCAATGCTGATCAATGTGGACGTGGAAGTCCTGATCGAACGCCTTACCGGTCGCCGAACCTGTGAGTCCTGCGGCCAGATGTATAACATATATACATCGCCCTCACGTCTCGATGATCGTTGCGACAAGTGCGGCGGCAATCTCCGCCACCGCGCCGATGACAATGAAGAGACTATCAGCAATCGCCTGCGGGTCTATGACCAGCAGACCTCCCCCCTGGTGTCCTATTACCGGGAGCAGGATAAATTGCGCACCGTGGATGGCGAAGGCGAGATCTCGCAGATCTTCGCCGAGATGGAGAAGGTGCTGAGCAATCTTCCGGAAGACGTGCCCGCGGCGCCCATGGCCGCCGTTGTGGAGGACATCGCCGAGAGCGACAAGCCGGCAGTGACCATTGAAGAGTTGCAGAAGAAGGTGATGGCGCACGCCAAGGCTGCCAAGACCGTACCCGCCAAAAAGGTGCCGGCCGAGGACAAGAAACCCACCGAAAAGAAAGCGGCGGTCGCCAAGCCGGCAGTGAAAAAACCTGCCAAGAAGGCTGTGGTTACGAAGAAGGTTGCCGCCAAAGCGGCAGCTGCCAAGAAGGCCACCGCCAAAAAGGCTGTCGTGAAGAAAAAAGCCGTGGCGAAGAAGAAGGCAACGGCTAAGAAAGCAGTCGTGGTGAAGAAGGCCGCTACCAAGAAGAAGGCCACCGCCAAAAAGGCCGCTGCCAAGAAGACCACCAGCAAGAAGGTGGTCGTAAAGAAGAAGGCAACGGTAAAGAAGAAGGCCGTGGCGAAGAAGGCCACCGCCAAGAAGACCACCAGCAAGAAGGTGGCCGTAAAGAAGAAGGCAACGGTAAAGAAGAAGGCCGTGGCGAAGAAGGCCACCGCCAAGAAGGCCACCGCCAAGAAGGCCACCGCCAAGAAGGCCACCGCCAAGAAGGCCACCGCCAAGAAGGCTACCGCCAAGAAGGCTACCGCCAAGAAGGCTACCGCCAAGAAGGCTACCGCCAAGAAGGCGTTCGTGAAGAAAAAGACCGTAGCGAAGAAGAAGGCAACGGCCAAGAAGGCGACCAAGAAAGTGGTGAAAAAGGGCGCTAAGAAAAGGCGGTGAGCGGCCGAGCTGGGGTGATGAAGTGGCTTTCAAAGATGTAAAAGCAGGACAGTTCCCGGGAAGACGCATGCGTCGCATGCGCCGTGATGATTTTTCGCGGCGCCTGATGCGTGAGACCGTGCTGAGTGTGGATGATCTCATCTATCCGGTGTTCGTGCTGGACGGTAAAGGCCGCCGCGAGGCGGTGGCTTCCATGCCCGGCATCGAGCGCTTCAGCATCGATTTGCTGCTCGAGCATCTCAGCGAGGTGGTCGCGGCGGGCGTGCCCGCCGTGGCCTTGTTCCCGGTGACGGCGCCGGAGAGCAAATCTGACGACGCCCGCGAAGCCTATAACCCCGAGGGCGTGGCGCAGCAGACGGTCCGCGCCCTGAAGCAGGCCTATCCCCAACTCGGCGTCATCACCGATGTGGCCCTAGACCCGTTCACCAGCCACGGCCAGGACGGCTTGATCGATGCCGGCGGATATGTGCTTAATGATGAGACGGTGGAGGTGCTGGTCAAGCAGGCCTTGTCTCATGCCGAGGCCGGGGCGGATGTGGTGGCGCCCTCCGATATGATGGACGGTCGCATCGGTGCCATTCGCGCCGCCCTGGAAGAACGCGGCTTCATCCATACCCGCATACTCGCCTATGCCGCCAAATACGCCTCGAGTTTTTACGGACCGTTCCGCGATGCGGTGGGTTCCGCCGCCAATCTGGGCGGGGGCAACAAATACAGTTATCAGATGGACCCGGCCAACAGCGACGAGGCCTTGCAGGAAGTCGCCCTGGATCTGCAGGAAGGCGCCGATATGGTGATGGTCAAGCCGGGGATGCCTTATCTCGACATCGTGCGCCGGCTGAAAGACCGCTTCGGCGTACCCACCTATGTGTATCAAGTGAGCGGTGAGTACGCCATGCTCATGGCGGCGGCCAATAACGGCTGGCTGGATGAACGGGCGGTGGTGATGGAGGCGCTGTTGTCTTGCAAGCGTGCCGGGGCCGACGGCATCCTGACCTATTTCGCCAAGCGCGTCGCGGGGTGGTTGAAGCAGGGTTGAAAATACAGCCGTCACACCGGCGAACGCCGCTGTCCGGCAATTCGGATATTGCTGGCCTGATCATTTTCTGGATTCCGGCTTTCGCCGGAATGACGAATCGCTTATTTCGAGCCTTACTGCGTAAGCTTTTAGCTTACCGCTGATAGCTTTTGGCCTCTCTAAAGATGACCTCCGTGCTCGATTAATGGCAATATGCCCGCAATGAAGTTTCCGGTGTCTAAGATAATCCTGTTACCCATCGGGCTACTCGTGGTCGCATTGATCGTTGCCGGCTTGCTGCACGCCACCAAGCCGAAAACCCCGCCGCTGCAAGTGGAGGAGCAGGCCTGGGTAATCGAGGCGCAGCCCATCAAGCTGGAGACGGTCGCGCCCACTCTGCCGCTCTATGGCCGGATCGAGACGCCGCGTACCGCCAAGCTGGCAGCGGCGCTGAGCGCCGAAGTGCGCGAGGTTGTGGTCCGCGAAGGGCAGGTGGCGGCTAAGGGCCAGATCCTGATCCGTCTCGATGATCGCGACAGCCGCCTGCTGTTGGCGAGTCGCGAGGCGGACGTGCAGGAGGCGCAGGCCGCCATCGACAGCGCCCAGCGGGCGCATGACAATGACGTCACCGCCCTCGGCCATGAGGAGACCTTGCTGCAACTCTATGACAAGGCCCTGCAGCGGGCCAAGGAGGTGGCGGCGAAAAAACTGGCCGCACAATCCGTTGTGGATGACGCCCAGCAGGCGGTGGAACGCCAGGCCCTGGCGGTAGCGACGCGCCGCCTCGCCGTGCAGAATTTTCCGGCACTGTTGGCACAGTTGCAGGCGCGGCTGGCCAAGGCCGTGGCCGACCGGGACACGGCGGCCTTGAATGTAAAGCGCACGCGGGTTACGGCGCCATTTGCCGGACGGATCGCCAAGGTATCGGTGTCGCCGGGGGACCGGGTCAACGTCGGCAGCCAGTTGCTGGAACTCTATGACAACCACGCCTTGGAACTGCGTGCCCAGATTCCCGCACCTCATGTGGCGGCCTTGCGCCAGGCCTTGGCAACAGGCGGTGAGGTGCAGGGCAGCGGCAGTAGCGACGGACAGAAGGTGAGAGTGGTGTTGGAGCGCCTCGCCGGGCAAGTGCAACAGGGCAGCGGCGGCATCGACGGTTTGTTCAAGGTCACCGCTGGTCGCGACACCCTGGCCTTGGGGCAGTTCGTGGACTTGTCACTGAAGTTGGCGCCCGTGTCCGATGTGGCGGTCCTGCCCGCCACAGCCCTGTACGGCATGAACCGTATCTATTTATTGCGTGACGGACGCATGGCCGGCGTCGACGTCAGCGTAGTGGGCGAACGCAGTCACGACGGTGACAGCCAGGTATTGGTGCAAAGCCCGAAAGTGCATGACGGCGATCGCGTTATCGTTACCCATCTGCCCAATGCCATCGACGGCCTACGAGTGAAGACCGCGGCCGCCAAGCCATGAGCACCGAGCCGCGCCGCGATCTGCTCGGCACCTTTGCCCACCATCGAGTGGCGGCCAATCTGCTCATGTTGTTGATGATCCTGGCCGGCGTGTGGGCCTTGTCCAAACTCAATACCCAGTTCTTCCCCAATTTCACCCTGGACATCATCAACGTGCGGGTGGAATGGAGCGGCGCCGCGGCGGAAGACGTGGAGACCGCCATCACTGTGCCCCTCGAGCAGGCCCTGCGCAGCCTGGACGACCTCCATGAGATGACCTCGACCTCCGCCGACGGCGTCGCGTCGCTGAGCCTGGAATTCGACGAAGGCACCAACATGGACAGCGCCATGGAGAAGGTCAAGGAAAGCGTGGCGCTGCTGCGCAGCCTGCCTCAGACCGCGGAGAAGCCGGAGATCAGCCGGGTGGTGCGCTACGAATCGGTGGCGCGGGTGCTGGTGAGCGGATCGGCGGACCCCGCCGGCCTGCGTCACCTGGTACGGGGTATGGAGGCGGACCTGTTGGCGCGGGGTATCGCCAAAGTCACCATCAGCGGTCTGCCTAAGGAGGAGATCGCCATCCAGATCCCCAGTGCCCGCCTGGCGGACTTAGGGATGACCTTGGGTCAAGTGGCGGATCGGCTGGAACTCCTGAGCCGCGATCTGCCCGCCGGCACGGTGGGACGGGGCGAGGCGGGGCGTCAGTTGCGCAGTCTCGATCAGCGTCGTACCGAGCAGGGCTTCGCTCAGTTGCCGCTGCGCGCCGACCAGCGCGGCCAATTGCTGCGTCTGGGCGATGTGGCCACCATCGAGCGTCGCCCCCAGGACGGCGAAGTGGCGGTGCGTTATCAAGGCAAACCGGCGGTGGAGTTGCAATTGTTCCGCGCCGAGCGCGGCGATTCCCTGCAAGCGGCGCATATCCTGGATAAGTGGCTTGCGGATGAACGGCCGCAATTGCCCGCCGGCGTGTCACTGCGGGTATTCGACCAGTCCTGGGAGCTGATCGACGAACGTATCAATCTCATGCTGAAGAACGGCGGCGGCGGCCTGCTGGTGGTGATGGCGGTGTTGTTCCTGTTTCTCAACGGCCGGGTGGCGTGGTGGGTGACGGTCGGCATCCCGGTATCCTTCCTCGCCACTCTGGCGATCCTCTACGTGGCGGGAGGCAGCATCAACATGATCAGCCTGTTCGCCCTGATCATGGCCCTGGGCATTATCGTCGACGACGCCATCGTGGTGGGTGAGGACGCGCTCACCCATTATCAAAGCGGTGAACCGGCGCTCACCGCGGCGGAGGGTGGGGCGCGGCGCATGTTGATCCCGGTACTGGCATCATCCCTGACTACGGTGGCGGCGTTTCTGCCCCTGATGTTGGTGGGCGGGCCCATCGGCAAGATCATGTTCGCCATCCCCTTCGTCATTATCTGCGTGCTGATCGCCTCTCTTGTGGAGAGTTTTTATGTGTTGCCGGGGCATCTGCGCCATGCCTTCCTCAAGATGCACAAGCATTCCTCCGCCCCTCTGCGCCAACGTTTGGAGGACGGTTTCGATCGCCTGCGTGAGCACTGGTTTCGGCCGCTGGTCACCAAGGCGGTGGCCTATCGCGGCACCACCATCGCCGGCGTGGTGGCGATCATGATCCTGTGCATCGGACTGCTGGCCGGCGGCCGCGTCGGCTTTGAGTTCTTCCCCACTCCGGAAGGGACGGTGATCTATGCCAATGTCGCCTTCGCCGCCGGCACTCCCAAGCAACGGGTCAGCGACTTCATCAATGAGCTCGAGCACAGTCTGGAAGAAACGGATAAGGCCTTGGGCGGCGGTTTGGTGCAGACCCATCTCGCCTATCTCGGCAGGAGCACCGCGGCGGGCGGCGGCTTCACCCGCGACGGCGATCGCTTCGGCTATGTCATGGTGGAGCTGGTCTCGCCCGATCATCGCACGGTGCGCAATCCGCAATTCATCAAGGCCTGGAAACAACGGGTCCGGTTACCGCCGGGCGTGGACACCTTTACCATCTCGGAGCGTTTCGCCGGACCGCCGGGGCGGGCGATCGACGTGCGCCTCACCGGCGATACCGCGGCCCAGGTCAAGGCCGCCGCCCTGGCCTTGACCAACACCCTCAAGGCGGTGCCCGGGGTGAACGGTATCGAAGACGATATGGCCTACGGTCAGGAGCAGTTCGTGTTTCGCCTCACGCCGGCCGCACAGGCCCTGGGGCTGACCGTGGACGCGGTGGGCCGCCAGCTGCGCGCCGCCTATGACGGCCGACTGGTACAACTCTTTCAACAAGGCGCCGACGAGGTGGAGGTGCGGGTCATGCTGCCGGACGCCGAGCGCAACCGCATGGCCAGCCTCCAGTCCCTGACCATCGCCCTGCCCGGCGGCGACCGCGTGCCACTGAGTTCGGTCGTGACCCTCAGTGCGCGGCAGGGTTTCGAGGCGCTGCGTCACGATCAAGGCAAACTGGCGGTGCACGTCACCGCCGACGTGGACCGCGCACTCAACAGGCCCGATCGGATTTTGAGTGCGTTGGACAAGGATGTGCTGCCCAGCCTGCGTGCCCGCTACGGCGTGCACAGCTCCTTCGCCGGGCGCGCCGCCGATCAGGCCGAGACCATGAGCGACATGCGCCGCGGTGCGGTGTTCGGTCTGGTGTTGATTTACGTGATCCTCGCCTGGGTTTTCGCCTCCTACGGCTGGCCGCTGGTGGTGATGAGCGCCATCCCCTTCGGGGTGGTGGGCGCGGTGGTGGGTCATTGGGTCATGGGTCTGGATCTGACCCTGTTGTCCCTGTTCGGTTTGTTCGGGCTGTCGGGCATCGTGGTCAACGACTCCATCATCCTCGTGACCTTCTATAAGCATCTGCGCGAACAGGGGATGCCGGTGCAGGCGGCGATCACCGAGGCGGCCTGCCGACGACTGCGTGCGGTGCTGCTTACCTCGCTGACCACCATCGGCGGACTGGCGCCGCTGTTATTCGAGACCTCCCTGCAGGCGCAGTTCCTGATCCCCATGGCTGTTACAATTTCCTTCGGTCTGATGTTCTCCACCGTCCTGGTGTTGCTGGTGGTCCCCGCCATCTTGTCCGTCCATGAAAGTGCGGCCCATCGTTTCGGTCGTCGCAAGGTCGCGGCCGAGGAGCCGGCAAGCGGCAACGCCTGACAGGGAAACACCAGGCTTCCCGCTCCACTTCGATTTGATGCAGTTGTAGGCGCTTGCGCGACCTGACAAGACCCTCTTTATATTTTCAGTAAGCGCCCCTATAAAGGCGCCAAATTGTCAGGCGTTACCAACGGGGTGAAGAATGATTGTTGTGGCGACTTGCCTGAATAATAGCGATATCCATCGCTTTGGAGTATTCGCCAAGGAATTTCATCTCCAGGGGCAGCAAGGTATGGGAATTCAATCCTACCTTCGATATTCGTTTCACCGAGAAAGAGTGCGAGGCCTTACCGCCCGTGCCGGGCGGCCCGCTCTCTTACCAAGCCACCATGGGTAAATGTATGAAGCATTCGCGCGAGCCCAATGTCGACTTCAGCAACATCGGCAACGGTTGGGCGAACCGCGATATCCAGCCCGCTGAAGAGCTGACCTGCGACTATT
>Ga0315556_1001883_pt1 | contig 12351 bp, 10 predicted proteins | sample SalMarSW160310MG_FD_202112 | JGI IMG/M metagenome (GOLD analysis project Ga0315556, IMG submission 202112) | Salt marsh sediment microbial communities from the Plum Island Ecosystem LTER, Massachusetts, United States - Salt Marsh Sediment SW1603-10 ...
AGCAGGTAGGATTATCTCGGTTGATCGAAGCAAGTGACCCATCGCTCGAAGAGACGTACTCATGACCTCGATTAAGGATGACTCAGTCACAACCGATCGAGCCCATACCGGTCGAGATCCGGCAGCTCCCAGCACCCTGGCTCGACTTCTGGAATCGGCGGACATCCGCTTCAACGGTGACCGGCCCTGGGACATTCAGGTCCATGACCCGGAGATGTACGAGCAGGTGCTGCGCAGGGGCTCCCTCGGCTTCGGCGAGTCCTACATGGACGGCGCCTGGGAGAGCGAGCAGCTGGACGAAACCTTTCACCGTTTGCTGAGCGCCCACCTGGACACCAGGATCAAGGGTATTGCCAAGGCCCAGTTCCTGCTCTTGTTCCTGGGCCTGTTCCTGCGCAGCCTTCTTCTCAACCGCCAATCGCGAAGGCGCGCCTTCCAGGTGGGCGAGCACCACTACGACATCGGCAACGACGTCTACACGGCCATGCTCGACCCGACCATGAGCTACAGCTGCGGCTATTGGAAGGACGCCGCGAATCTAGAGGAGGCACAGCTGGCCAAGCTCCGCCTCATCTGCGAAAAGCTGCAGCTGAAGCCCGGCGAGCGGCTGCTGGACATCGGCTGCGGCTGGGGCGGGCTTGCGAGGCTCGCGGCACAGGACTACGGCGTCGAGGTGACCGGAATCACGGTTTCGAAGGAGCAACAGCTTCTCGCCCAGGAGCGCTGCGCCGGTCTACCGGTACGTATCGAGCTGATGGACTACCGGGACATCGGCGGCCAGTTCAACAAGGTGGTGTCCGTTGGCATGTTCGAGCACGTCGGCCCGAAGAATTACGGGGCCTATTTCTCTACCGTGGATCGGGTGATGGCGGCAGACGGACTCTTTCTGCTCCACACGATCGGCAACTATAGCCAGATGCACACGACCGATGCCTGGATCGACAAATACATCTTTCCAAACGGCTACATCCCCACGGCCCGGCAGGTGACCAAGGCCATCGAGCAGGACTTCCTCCTCGAGGACTGGCACAACTTCGGCCAGGACTACGACCCCACGCTGATGGCGTGGTGGAAGAACTTCGATGCCGCCTGGCCCGCGCTCGCCGACCGCTACGGCAAGCGCTTCTACCGCATGTTCAAGTATTACCTGCACGCCTGTGCCGGCTACTTCCGTTCCCGCCAGGGACTGCTGTGGCAGCTGGTGCTGAGCAAGCGCGGACGCCGCCAAGTCTACCGCTCCATCCGGTGACGGCCGCAGACCTCCTCCCTATTTTGCGCGGGATCCTCGGGCTCGTCTTCCTGATCGGCTCGGCATGGCTGCTGAGCGAGAACAGATGCGCCGTGCGGCCCAGGCTCCTGCTCGCCGGATTGGGCCTCCAGATCCTGCTTGCCCTGGTGCTGCTGAAGCTGCCGCCGGTGAGAGGACTCTTTCTGACCCTCAACGACCTGGTAACGGCCTTGCAGGAGGCGACACGTGCCGGCACGAGCCTCGTCTTCGGCTACATCGGCGGCGGCGATCCACCCTTCGAGACGCGCTATCCTCACAACAGCTTTGTCCTCGCCTTCCAGGCATTGCCCCTGCTGTTGGTCATGGGGGCACTATCGGCCCTGCTCTTCTATTGGCGGGTCCTTCCCGTGCTCGTCAAGGGGCTCGCCTGGCTGCTGCGCAGGACCATGGGCATCGGTGGTGCACTGGGGCTGGGAGCGGCGGCGAATGTCTTCGTCGGTATGGTGGAGGCGCCCTTGCTGATCCGCCCCTACCTGGCGACCATGTCACGCGCCGAGCTCTTCGGGATCATGACCTGCGGCATGGCGACCATTGCCGGGACCGTGATGGTGCTGTACGCGAGCATCCTCGGCCCCGTGATTCCGGATGCCCTGGGGCAGATTCTGACGGCTTCCCTGATCAGCGCCCCGGCGGCCCTGCTGGTTGCCGGTATTCTGGTGCCCTTCTCCGCAGAAGAGCCGGAGGCGGATCGAGCGATCCTGACCCATCGCTACGAGGGTGCTATGGACGCCATCACCCAGGGTACCCTGGGCGCCATCCCGCTCTTCCTGAACATCCTCGCCCTGCTGGTGTCTCTGGTGGCCCTGGTGACCATCGCCAACCAGATCCTGGCCCTGTTGCCGGAGGTCCTGGGGGCACCCCTGAGCCTGCAGCGCATCCTTGGCGGGGCCATGGCCCCCATCATGTGGCTGATCGGCATCCCGTGGGAAGAAGCCCAAACTGCGGGGGCGCTCATGGGGGTCAAGACCGTGCTCAACGAGCTCCTGGCCTACCTGCAGCTGGCCGCCCTGCCGGAGGGCAGCCTGAGCGAGCGCAGCCGGATCATCGTCACCTACGCACTGTGCGGCTTCGCGAATTTCGGAAGCCTGGGTATCATGATAGGCGGTCTGGGCGCCATGGTTCCCGAGCGGCGTGGCGAGATCGTCGCCCTGGGTATGAAGTCCATCCTCGCCGGAACCCTGGCGACCCTGATGACGGGTGCCGTCGTCGGGACCCTGCTGTAACCCCGAATAATGCCTCGACGCTTTGGAGCCGGAACGGGAATGAGCATGCGGAAGTACCACGTCTACGGAATCGGCAACGCCCTGGTCGACATGGAGTACGAGGTCGACATCGGCGACCTCGAGAAGCTTCGGATCGATAAAGGGGTCATGACCCTGGTCGACGAGGACCATCAGACCGAGATCATGGAGCACCTCCGGGAGCATCACCACCAGAAGGGATCCGGCGGCTCCGCGGCCAACTCCGTCATCGCGCTCAGCCAGCTCGGCGGGAAAGGCTTCTATTCCTGCAAGGTCGCCAATGACGCTCTCGGTCATTTCTACATGGATGACCTGATCGCCGGCGGCGTGGATACGAATCACCACACGGACAAGGAGGACGGCAATACCGGACGCTGCTTGGTCCTGGTGACCCCGGACACGGATCGGACCATGGTGACCCACCTGGGCATCAGTGGCAGTCTTTCGGAGAAGGAGCTCGTGCCGGATTCCCTGCGTGATTCACATTTCTTCTACACGGAAGGCTATCTGGTTACCAGCGACCCGGCACGCCGCCTCTCCATCACCGCGAAGGGACTGGCGGAGGAGGCGGGCGTCAAGACCGCCATCTCCCTCTCGGACCCGAACATGGTCACCCACTTCAAGGGCGGCCTGCTGGAAATGATCGGCGGGGGTGTGGACCTGCTCTTCGCCAATGAGGCGGAGGCCAAGGGCATGGCGGATACTCGAGACCTGAGCACCGCCATTGCCTTTCTCAAAACGATCGCCAAGGAATTCGCCGTCACCCTCGGCCCCAAAGGTGCCCTGGTCTGCGACGGCGAGGAGCTGATCGAGATCGACCCGGTGCAGGTCGAGGCGGTGGATACGGTAGGTGCCGGCGACATGTTCGCGGGCGCCTTTCTGTACGGCCTCACCAACGGTTGGGATCATCGCCGCGCGGGTGAGCTCGCCGTGGCCGCCTCCGCCGAGCTGGTCACCAGCCTGGGGCCTCGAATCAGCGCTGCGGAGGCGCAGGCAGTCCTGCACAGGTTCCAGTGATTTCGTCGATTCCTCCTTCCGGGGTGTCCAATGCCTGTTTACGAGCTCTATTGTCCCGACTGCCATACCATCTACAGCTTCTTCTCCCGCCGGGTGGACACCACTACTCGACCAGCCTGCCCCGGCTGTGGCCGTCCCGACCTGGATCGGCAGGTCTCCCTGTTCGCCATATCCAAGGGCAGAGGGGACAAGGAGGAGGAGGACACAGGCATGCCCCCCGGAATGGACGAAGAGAAGATGATGCGCGCCTTCGCGTCCATGGCTGGCGATTTCGAGGGGCTCGACGAAAACGACACCAAGCAAGCGGCTGGGATGATGCGGCGCCTCCTCGAAGGCACCGGCATGAAGCTCGGCGACGGCATGGCGGAGGCGATCCGACGCATGGAGGCCGGCGAGGATCCGGACCAGGTGGAGACCGAGATGGGCGACATCCTCGAGCAAGAGGACCCCTTCGCTGGAGCCCCCACTGCAAGGTCACCCCTGCCGAAGCTGAAGGATCTGCGGCGAGAGCTGCTGCCGCCGACACGGGACGAGCACTGGTATCCTCTGCGTAAGGCTTCGTCCGCTGAATGAACCGCGACCGGGTACCGACAGGGCTGACGGTTTCCATCGGAGCCCATATTGGCTATAGTGGCTCAAGCTGCCGGTCGCTGACTTCTCCGGCATGTCAAATCGAAGATCTACACTGAGCATTCCCCCCTCTTCCCACTTGCAACCGGTTGATCGACCGTTGTGGGCGCCACTGCACCCGCGATACGGCCTCGCCGCCACCCCTTTCCCAGAGGCGACCCGATGAGTCTGTACGGAATCCTGGATTTTTCACCTTGGCAGGCAGTCCTGGCCGGATTGATCCTGACGCATATCACTATTGTCACGGTCACGGTTTTTTTGCACCGGGCACAAGCCCATCGAGCACTGGATCTGCATCCGGCGGTTAGTCATTTTTTCCGCTTCTGGCTGTGGCTGACCACCGGCATGGTCACCCGTGAGTGGGTTGCGGTGCACCGCTGCCATCATGCCAAGTGCGAGACCCCCGAGGACCCCCACAGCCCCCAGATCCTGGGTATCGACAAGGTCCTGACGCAAGGAGCAGAGCTCTACGGCAAGGCCACCGATGATCCGCAGATCCTCGTCCGCTACAGCCACGGCACCCCCGACGACTGGATCGAGCGTCACCTTTACGGACGCTACACCTGGCAGGGGGTCGGGCTGATGCTGACCCTGGATCTCCTGCTGTTCGGCGTGTACGGCATCACCCTGTGGGCGGTGCAGATGATCTGGATCCCCTTCTTCGCCGCCGGCGTGATCAACGGCGTCGGCCATTATTGGGGCTACCGCAACTTCGAGAGCCCCGACGCTTCGACCAATATTTTGCCTTGGGGCATCCTCATCGGCGGCGAGGAGCTGCACAACAACCACCATGCCTTCCCGAGCTCCGCCAAGCTGTCCTCCAAGTGGTGGGAGCTGGATCTGGGCTGGCTCTACATCCGGCTGTTGAGCATTCTCGGCTTGGCCAGGGTAAAGAAGGTAGCGCCCAAACCAAAGGTCGTCGAGGGCAAATGCAGCGTGGACATGGAGACGGTACGCGCGGTCATCACGGGCCACATGCATATCGCAGCCCGTTATGCACGCGAGGTGCTCGCACCCGTGACCCAGGCCGAGCTTTGCCGCAGCAGGCGCCATTGCCACCGTCTCTTCAAGCGCACACAGCGCCTCCTGGTATTGGAGGGTCCGCGTCTGGATGAGCGCGCGAAGCAGCGCCTTGAGCAGGTGCTGGCAGAGAGCCAAACCCTGACGACCGTCTACCAGTTCCGCGAGCGCCTGCGGGACCTCTGGGAGCGTACCGCTCCGAGCCAAGAGGCCCTTCTAAAGTCCTTGCAGGACTGGTGTCAGCAGGCGGAGGCCACTGGAATCCACGCCCTGGAGACCTTCTCCCGCCGTCTTCGCGGCTACACGCTCGCACCCATCTCCTGATTCCGAGGGCTCGCGGACGAGGGCCGGCGGGGCCGAAGACAGATCCGGCTTTCACGGGGGGCACCTGGTGCAACAAGGCGTCGTGGTGCCCCTTTTCCGCCTCTGTGCCCTCCGAAAGGCCCGACAGAGGATTATCTGAGCTACGCGAGCGGGCAGGGGTCGCCCCCATGCCATGGTGCTCCTCATGAAGCCCGCCAGTGCTCCTCGATGACCGAGACATCCAATCGTTTCGCGCGCAGAAGACTCGCGAAACGACGGGCATGATCTGCACCACAGACGAAGAGCACGGGCCAGAGCTGCGCTTCCAGCAACCGCTCCAGCCAAAACCGCTCGCGAGCCCTATGGGATTGGGCGACTCTTTCGACGATCTCTCGCTCCGTCCAGTCCTTGCGAAGGGCCTCCGTGCGGATGTGGCGCTCCTGGAAGATCCTCAGGTTGAATCGAGTCTGCCGGTCCAGGTCGCAATAGCAATGGGCGATACCCAGCCCCTTCGCCAGTCGTTCGACCGTGGTTTCGGAAATCCCCTGCTCCGCGAGGGCCTGCGTGCTGTACTCCTCTGCGAGGAGCCTTACGCCGTGCCTCCTCGCGAGCCGGGTGAGGAAAGACGCGAATTCCTCATGCTGAGACTCGCTCAAGAAAGGATCCCGCCTTTGATACCGATGGTCGGTTCCGAGAATCAGAATGCTGCGACGCATTGCCTTTGCCTCGGATCCGCCCGAGGCGGCAAGGAGATTCGCATCTGAGATTGCGTGACTCGGTGCAGCACCCGCGCGGGCCGGGATCCGACGCATAGCAGCCCCTCACTACTGGCCGGTCCGAGACAGACTCTCGCTAACCCTCCCCATAGATATAGAGGATATAGGAATTTATCAGGTAGACGGTGAATAGAAAGATGCTGACCCAGCCCACGGTCTTGAGCACCCTGGTCCGTGGCCGATAGAGCAACCCCACGATGGCTACACCCGTCATCATGATGGCGGAGAAGGCGGAGATCGCATGGGTGCTCGACACCGCATCGAACAGAGGCTCCCGCAGGTAAAAAATATCGTCGACGGCCAGGATTGCGATGTTGAAGAGATTGCTGCCGAACAGGTTGCCGATCGCCATGTCGACGGCGCCCAGCTGCAGGGCGGCTACCGTCACCACCATTTCCGGCAGCGAGGTCACGAAGGCGACGAAGAGGGTCCCCACGAAGCTCTGGTGCCAACCCATCTCGACGGCCATGGTCTTGGCGACGAAGGGCAAGGCGGCGCCGGCGACCAGGACGACTGCCGCGGCCGCCAGATACCGGATAACCGCTGTGCGCAAGGTGAGATCCGGATAGGCGTCGGCCTCGGCCTCGATGAATTTCTCCACCTGCTCGGTCTCGTACAGAAACACCGAGCGCATCGAGACCATGTATAGAATCAGGATCACCGGGGTATAGAGGCCAACGTACCCGAGGGAAAGGCTCCCCCCCTTCGCGGCCAGCAACAGATTGAGTCCGGCGATCCCGATGAGCATGATCCCGAATCCCCCGGACAGGATATGTCCCTGGCTCGCCCGCCGATAGACGGACTCCTCCCGGCTGAGGAAATCGAGCGCCACGATGAGCAGCAGGTTGAAGACGCAGCTTCCGAGCACATCCCCGACCGCGATATTGGGCGTACCTGCGACGGTCACCGAGCTGACTCCGGTCACCAGCTCGGGAAGGGAGGTGACGCTGGCCATCATCAGGACCCCGACCCAGGAGCCTCCCAGACCGGTCTTGTCGGCAATGGCGTCTCCGTAACGCGACAGCTTGACCCCGGCGAAGCCGATCGCAAGCACGCACAGGAGAAACTCGATCCAGACCATCAATCAGGGCTCCGGGTTAACGATCATGGGGCGAGTCGAGCCACCCCGGGGACAATGAAACATCGCCTCGCCCCTGATCGTTCCCTCACCCCGACCCTCTCCCATAAAGGGAGAGGGCGAGTCGGAGCGCCTTCGGCGCGTACTTTTATAGTAATGATGGAGGGCAGCATCGGACGAGGACGATTCAGCCTGAGCGGTGATACTGGACAGAAGCTCTACTACAGCGCCGCCGCGACTGCTTCGACCACCACATCCTGGTCGGCCCTGGACAGCCAGGGCGACATGGGGAGACTCAGCACCCGATCTGCAGCTCTGTCGGCATTTGGTACCTGCGCGCCGGAATCTTCCAGCGCGGGCTGGCGCGTCAGGGGAACAGGATAGTGCACCGCCGTGGGAACGCCGGCCGCCTTCAGCCTGTCGGCAAGCCCGTCGCGATCCGCCACCTGGATGGTGTACTGGGCGTAGACGCTCTTGTTATGCAGCTCGACATAGGGCGTTTGGACCCGATCCGCGAGGAGGCTGGTATAGCGCAGACCGATGGCCTCGCGCGCCTCGATCTCCTGTGGAAAGGCATCCAGCTTTGCGAGCAGAACGGCGGCCTGCAGAGTATCGAGCCGCCCGTTGATGCCGAGCCGGGGGTGATGGTAGCGGCGGTCCTCCCCATGGGCGGCGATCTGGCGGATCCGGTGGGCGAGGGCATCATCATCGGTGAAGCAGGCCCCTCCGTCCCCGTAACAGCCCAGGGGCTTGGACGGATAGAAGCTCGTGCATCCGATGGTGGACAGGGCACAGGAGCGCCGACCCCGGTAGGTCGCGCCAAAGCTCTGGGCGGCATCTTCGATCACCGGCAGACCGTGTTGCTCTGCGACGACGTTGATCGCATCCATTTCGGCGCACTGGCCGTAGAGGCTCACGGGCAAAATGGCCCGCGTCCGCGGGGTGATCGCCGCTTCGATCAGACTCGGGTCGATGTTGTAGGTGCGCGGATCGATATCGATGAAGACGGGCTTGGCGCCGATCAGGGCGATCATCTCGCCGGTCGCGATGAAGGTGAAGGGCGTGGTGATCACCTCGTCCCCCGGCCCGATCTCCAGGGCCATCAAAGACACGAGGAGGGCATCCGTGCCGCTGGAAAGCCCGATACAGTGCTTGACGCCCACATAGTCCGCGAGCCGTGTCTCGAGCTCACCCACCTCGGGCCCCAGGATGTAGCGCCCGTGATCCAGTACCCGCTGGATGCGGGCGTCGACCTGCTCCTTCAGCTGGCGATATTGGGCTTGGAGGTCGATGAACTGCATGGCGCTCCGTGGCTTCGTGCCCTGGTCTTGGAACCGGTTCCGGTGAGCGAAGGTCCTTCCCTGTACACCCGCCGAAGGTTTGTCGGCGTAGGGAGATCGGAAATCGCAACGACTCGATATCTTATCTCGGACGGCGCGGATGCGGAACTGCCGGAAACGAAGGCGCGCTCAGGCCGCAACCCCCTGCACCGGACGATTGCGCAGCAGCCCCCTGGCCCATGCTTCCATCGCGCTGTTAGCGACTGGCATGGGCGCCTCCAGGAAGGTGATGAGGAAGCCCTCGGTGGTCTCCGCAACGCCGATGGAACGAGGCCTGGCGGCCAATGCATGGGGATCGGGCAGGACGATACCGAAGCAAAAAACGACATTCTTCGCCGACCGCATGTCCTTGTCGATGCGGCCCTCGGGCAAAGAGCGGGTGTGGGCGTAATGATCGAACTCGGCAATGAAGCGAGCGCATCTGCTCTCCTCGATGCACTGCTTGAAATAGTCGGCGATCTCATCGACGGAGTCGAAGCGCACCTCGTCGCGATCGAGCTCGAGGCAATACACGGGAAATGTCTCTTGCAGCAGCGTCTCTTTCAAAACTTCCCCCCATTCACTGCGACCCGTATCGGGCACACGACCAAGTTGCAGCCTCGAGCCTCGAAATCCATCGAGGATATGGCGAGGACCGAGGCCTGCACTCAGCTCCGGGCAGGGCACTTGAATGCCCGGGTTGCGGCGACATGGAGCTGCGCCGAAAGGACTTGGACCCTGAGCGGCGACTGGTGGACCATTTCGAATTGGCAATCGCTCGCACCCCGCAGAGTGCACGCCCCGCGACCGAGCTGCTTATCAGGCTAACGAGGGGACTGGAAAACCGGCATTGAAATCGGTCAATGCAGACGTATCCGGTGCAGCAAAACCCGTGCTGCGGAGGCTTATGGGGAAATCGATAAATCCCCTCCCTGGGATTTTTCGAGGTGGTATCAATCCTCTGCGATCCGCCGTAAATTGGGAATATCGAGCAGGAAGAAGTTGGGGCTCACCTCGACCAGCAGGCTCTGGCGCTTGTACTCGGCAATGGTCCGGCTGGCGGTCTCGGTGGTAATACCGAGCATGGCCCCCATGTCCTCACGGCTGAACAGCTCACATTCGCTGCTCTCCTGGTCGCGCACCAGCCGCAGCAGCAAGCGTGCGACACGTTGGCGGGCGGAGCCGGTGGAAAGCTCCCTCAGCCAGGCATCGGCTTCGGACAGTGCCCGCTGCCAACGGGCCATGAGCTCGCGGTGCAACCTCGGGCTCTCCGCACCGAGGGTGCGCACGACTCGCGCCGGAAAGCGGCAAACCTCGGTCTTATGAACGGCGATCGCATCATGATGGTACCGCTCATCGAGCATGGCCTCGAGCCCGATCACGTCCGTGGTGCGGGCGAGGCGCACGATGCGTTGTCCGCCGTCGGGCAGATACTGAACGAGCTTGAAGGTCCCGCTGCGAACCGTGAACATGTAATCTCCAACGTCCCCGGCGTGATACAGGGCGGTGCCCGGTCTCATCACGAACTGGTCGATCGGGTCGTGGATACGCTCGAAGTCCTTCTCCTCCAAGCCGGCGAAGAGCACGGTCGTGCGCAGCGAGCAGTTGAGGCAATCCGCCTCTCCCGACCAGGCTTCGCGCAATGTAACGTTCTTCACCATCGGAAATCTGGTTGTCGAGTGTCTGATTATTTTGGTGAATTTATTGGTTTTGTTCTCGCAACGAGAGTCTAACTCAAATTGTAGCCGCAGGACCTGATTCCAAGTCGAGATCCCACCCATGCCATTGGTCAGCCTGCAGTCGATTACCCTTTCCTACGGTGCCCCCCCCCTCCTCGACGGCGTGAGCCTCGCCATCGACAAGGGCGAGCGCGTCTGTCTGCTCGGGCGCAACGGGACCGGCAAGTCCACCCTGCTCAAGCTCATATCAGGAGAGATCCAGCCGGACAGCGGCGAGCTGCGCCGCGCAGAGGGGGCGAGGATATCCCGCCTCGTCCAGGACATCCCAGCGGAAAGATCGGGCAGCGTCTTCGACCAGGTCGCTGGCGGCCTCGGTGAGCTCGCAGCCCTGGTGCGCGAGTACCACGACCTCGGGCGGCGCCTCGGGGAGGGAGCCGACGAGCGGCTGCTGGCCCGGTTGGCCACCGTCCAGCACCAGCTGGAAGCGGCGCGCGGCTGGGAGATCGAGCAACGCACGGAGCGCGTCATCTCGCGCCTGAAGCTGGATCCGGATGCGGACTTCGCCGCCCTCTCCGGAGGCTTGCAGCGCCGGGTGCTGCTGGCCCGCGCCCTGGTGTCCGAGCCGGACCTGCTCCTGCTCGACGAGCCCACCAACCACCTGGACATCGCGGCCATCGAGTGGCTCGAGGGATTTCTGCCTGAATTCCCGGGCGCCCTGCTGTTCGTCACCCACGATCGTGTTTTTCTACAGAGAACCGCCACCCGTATCCTGGAGCTGGACCGTGGCCAGCTGACGGACTGGCCGGGCGACTACCAAAACTACCTGCGCCGGCGCGAAGAGCGGCTACACGCGGAGGCCCAGGCAAACGCCCGCTTCGACCGCAAGCTCTCCGAGGAGGAGATCTGGATCCGTCAGGGCATCAAGGCCAGGCGTACCCGCAACGAGGGTCGGGTGCGCGCCCTGGAGGCAATGCGCGAAGAGCGAAAACAGCGGCGTGGGCAGATCGGCGCGGCGCGCCTCAGCCTGAGCGATGCGGAGCGCAGCGGCAAGCTCGTAGTCGAGGCCGAGGGCGTTTCCTATGCCTGGGAGGAGAAGCCGGTGGTGCAGGATCTGAGCACCCTGATCCTGCGCGGCGACAAGATCGGCATCATCGGCCCCAACGGTGCCGGCAAGAGCACCCTCCTCGGGCTGCTGCTCGGCGAGCTTCGGCCCGACAGCGGGCACATCCGTCTCGGCACCAACCTGCAGATCGCCTACTTCGACCAGCTCCGTGCCAGCCTGGAAGACGACAAGAGCGTGCAGGACAACGTGGCGGGCGGCAGCGACAAGGTAACCGTGCAGGGTCAGGGCAGACACGTTCTCTCCTACCTCCAGGACTTCCTGTTCACGCCGGAGCGGGCTCGCCAGCCGGTAAGCGCCCTGTCCGGCGGCGAGCGCAACCGGCTGCTCCTGGCCAAGCTCTTCACCCGGCCCGCCAACCTCCTGGTCATGGACGAGCCCACCAATGACCTGGACGCCGAGACCCTGGATCTGCTGGAGGAGCTGCTGGTGGGTTTTCAGGGGACCCTGCTGCTGGTGAGCCACGACCGCGCCCTACTCGACGCCGTGGTGACCAGCACCCTGGTTTTCGAAGGCGAAGGCCGGGTACGCGAATATGTGGGCGGCTACAACGACTGGCTGCGCCAGCGCCCAGCTCCGGATACGCCGGAGAAACCTGCGAAGACGAAGGATCCGGCACGCTCCAAACGACAGCCTGGACCGAAAGGCTCACCGGGCAAGCTGAGCTACAAGGACCAACGTGAGCTGCAGACCCTTCCGGAACGGATCGAGCTCCTGGAGGCGGAGCAGGCGGAGCTGCATACGCGCATGGCCGACCCCGCCTTCTACCGCGAGAACGGAGGTGCCGTTGCCGAGGCGAAGGAACGGCTCTCTACGGTGGAGTCCGAGCTGGAGCATGCCTACGAGCGGTGGGAAGTCTTGGAAGGACGCAATGAAGCTC
>Ga0315556_1001885_pt1 | contig 12344 bp, 9 predicted proteins | sample SalMarSW160310MG_FD_202112 | JGI IMG/M metagenome (GOLD analysis project Ga0315556, IMG submission 202112) | Salt marsh sediment microbial communities from the Plum Island Ecosystem LTER, Massachusetts, United States - Salt Marsh Sediment SW1603-10 ...
CCGGGTTTTGTCGGAAATATACTTATATATAGCGGGGAGCTTATTTTCTCCACGCAGCAGCGTTTTGATTGGTTTACGGTTCTTAGGCATTTCATCAATAATTGAAAGATCAAGATCTGCGTAAATTGTCATAGAAAGAGTTCTGGGAATAGGCGTAGCGCTCATAACCAGAACATCAGGGACTTTACCTTTTGTCTGGAGTTTTGCCCTTTGTGCTACCCCGAACCTGTGTTGCTCATCAACTATTACAAGACCGACGTTTTTGAAATTAATATCCTCTTCAAACAAAGCGTGTGTTCCAATTATAATATCGGCTTCCTGAAGTTTGTCGTTCTGAATTCTTTTCTTTTTCGCCGAGTTTCTTTGTCCTCCGAGAAGAAGGCTTACTTTTAATTCTCTTTCTTTAGAATTCCCTGCAAAATTTTTCATCATTTTTGAGATGTTTTTAGCATGCTGGTCAGCTAAAATTTCTGTTGGAGCCATAAGAACTGCCTGATAACCATTATCGATAGCAATAAGCATTGAAATTAATGCCACAATTGTTTTTCCCGATCCAACATCTCCCTGTAGAAGTCTGTTCATTGGTGAAGATGAAAGCATGTCTTTTTTAATCTCACTCAATACATTTAGCTGGGCTTTTGTCAAATCAAAAGGAAGGGTCTTCAGAAAATCAGGGACCAGGCTTGTTTTTATTTCCATAGATGGTCCGCAAAGTTTCGTTTTATAATTATACTTTCTGAGGGCAACAAGCAGTTCCAGATAAAATATTTCTTCAAATTTAAATCGTTTTCTCGCTGCGTTCAGCTTGTCTTTACTTTCCGGATAGTGGAAATTTTTCACAGCGTCAATAATAGAAATCAGGTTATGTTCCTTCACTATATTCTCAGGAAGGCTTTCTTCCAGAGAATCGGAATAGTTTTCAACCGCATTGTTTATAATTCTTCTTAAGGAAAAGTCACCGATGTTTTTATTTCGTAGTTCTTTCGAAATTCTGTAAAATGGAATTATCTTTCCTGTATTCAAAAAATTCCTGGATTCATCTTCCGACATTCGGTCAAAATCCGGGTGGGTAAACTGAATATTGCCATATTTTGATTTTGCAGGCTTGCCCGAAATTGCGAAGGTATCACCCTCATGGAAAACGCTCGCGAAATATTTTACTGCCTGAAACCAGGTACATTCAAAAAACCCGGTCTGATCTCGGAACTGAACCTTCAGAATCTCTCTTTTACCAAATCTGCGTTTTTCAACATCCTCCACTTTCGCAATAATTGTCAACTCTCCATCATAGCCATTTAACAAATGCTCATATGCTTTTGTAGCTGTAAGCGTAGTGGTTCTGTCCAGATGCCGGGAAGGGAAATAAAAAAGAATGTCGCGAATTGTTTCGATGCCAATTTCCCTGAATGTTTCAGCACGTTTTGGCCCGACGGATTTTATGTATTGAACTGACTGGCTTAATATTTTTTCATTGCTGGTTTTCATCAGATTGAAAAATACTGTAAGGTTTCGGCAATTACAATAAGTTGAGGTATTTCAATTTTTCTTTGTTAAATTTGTACAGAAATAAAGGGTATATGAATATATGTTTGAGTTAAAGACAGAAAGACTTAGAATACTTCCCCTCAATATTGATCAGATAAAATTACTGAAGGATAATCCAGCTCAGTTCGAAGAAAATCTTTTTCTTAATGAAAGCCACAAAGAAAAATATGATGATGTAATGGAAAAAGAAATAGGGGAGGTCTTTGAAACAGTAATAAAGAAAATGGGACAGAATCCTTTTAATTATACCTGGTTTACAATGTGGCAAATAATATCTAAAGAAGAAAATAAAATAATAGGGTTATGTGGTTTTAACGGAATGCCTGATGTTAATGGCGAGGTGGAAATTGGCTATGCGTTAAAACCGAATTATCAGAAAAAAGGATATATGCCGGAAGTGCTGAAAGAATTTACACGATATGCATTTATGCACGCAAAAGTAAAGGCCCTAAAAGCACAGACTCCGGCTGATTATAATTTTTCGCAAAAAATATTGATTGATCTTGGATTTGAAAAGGCATTTGAAAAAGATGGTATTATTACCTGGAAACTTGGGAATCCAAATTTGAGAATTTAAACGGAGATTTTGACTTGGAATGGAAAAAACTCTTATCTAAGAAATTACTTGGTCATAAAGTTGAAACATCTACTGACGGCAGAAGCCAGTTTCAGAGAGATTTTGACAGAATCGTTTTTAGTTCTGCATTTCGCAGGTTACAGGATAAGACACAAGTATTTCCGATGCCTGAATCTGATTACGTACATACTAGACTGACGCACAGCCTGGAAGTTTCCTGTGTTGGAAGATCACTTGGGAATTTAGTCGGCAAAAAGATATTAGACAGAAACAAAAAGCTTGAAAAAGAATATACACAGTTTCATTTCGGCGAGATTGTTGCCTCGGCCTGTCTAGCACACGATATTGGTAATCCTCCATTCGGACATTCCGGCGAGGATGCAATTGCTGAATATTTCAGGAACGGAAACGGGAAGGCTTTCCGGAAAAAATTAACGGCAAAACAATGGGCTGATCTCACAAAATTTGAAGGTAATGCACAGGGATTCAGAATAATTACGCGGCTTCAGAATCCGACAATTATTGGAGGCTTGAAACTTTCGTGCGCAACACTTGCCGCTTTCACCAAGTATCCTAAAGAATCTCTGACGGGGAGAGACAATAAAGTAAAAACTCACAAAGAAAAACTGTATAAAAAATACGGATTCTTCCAGTCTGAGAAGGAACTTTTCAAGGAAGTTGCTAAGGAAACCGATTTACCCCCGAAAGCAGGTTATAACAATTCATTATTCTGGAGCAGGCATCCGCTTGCATTTCTTGTTGAGGCAGCGGATGATATTTGTTACAGAGTGATGGATCTTGAGGATGGTTTCCGGCTCGGTCTTTTATCCTTCGAAGACACAGAAGAACTTTTAATGCCATTGAAAGGAAAGTCAGATCTAAATTTATATAATGAAAGAAATGAAAATGATAAGATCGGATACCTGAGAGCCAAAGCAATCAGTGAACTGGTTAAAAGTCTCTCGGATGCTTTTGCCGATGAGGAAAAAGCTATTTTATCGGGTAAACTCAACAGAGACCTGATATCATTAATCCCGGCATCCGGTGCTCTGGAAGAAATTAAAAAAGTTTCTATCGAAAAAATTTACTCAATGCGGGGCGTAGTGGAAAGGGAAGCCGCCGGTTTTGAAGTTCTTGGCGGACTGCTGGATACATTTATATCTGCGGTTAATGAATTTGCCGAAGAAAAAGTTTCCCCCAAGAATAAGACAATTATTAAACTTCTTCCTAAACAATTCCTGGGAGATAGCGGGAAGCCCGACTCGGATAATTATACGAGATTATTGAAGATTACAGATTTTGTTTCCGGAATGACCGACTCATACGCGGTTTCATTGTTTAGGAAGATAATGGGAATTTCATTGCCGAATAGATAATCTATTCCATCTTCATATCGCGGGTCATAAGGTCAGTTGTGGCTTTTACAGGATCTTTGTCTTCGAATAAGATTTTATAAACTTCTGAAGTAATAGGAACTTCAACTTTATGCTTTTTAGCAAGTTGTGAAGCTGAGCGGCTTGTTTCTACTCCTTCAGCAACCATCTGCATAGATCTTAACACTGCCTTTAATTTTTTACCTCCGCCAATTTGCTCACCGACGTAGCGGTTACGGCTGTGCTTACTCATACAGGTAACAATCAGGTCACCCATTCCGGATAGTCCTGCAAAAGTTTCAGGTTGTGAACCAAGGGCAATTCCGAGCCTGGAAATTTCAGCGATGCCTCTTGTCATAATAGCAGCTTTCGTATTGTCTCCAAACTTTGCACCGTCAATAATTCCGGCCCCAATAGCTATTACATTTTTAAATGCGCCTCCGAGCTCAACTCCAAGAATATCGGTTGAACCATAGACCCTGAAATAAGAAGTAATAAATGCTGCCTGGATTGATTTTGTGGTCTCTCCATTTTTTGAGGCCGCAACTACTGCAGTTGGAATTCTTTTGCTGACTTCTTCTGCGTGGCTTGGTCCTGAAAGAACACCGATTTGTTCAGGAGAGATAGATGGTATTTCATCGTGAAGCATTTGCGACATAGTGAGAAGTGAATTGATTTCAATTCCTTTTGAAACACTTACAAGAATAGAATCTTTGATTTCGGAAGGCTGAACTTTTTTAATTACACTTCTTAAATATTGTGCAGGTACAGCAAGCACAATCATGTTCTTGTCCGAAACAGATTCATCCAGATCGTGTGTTATATTTATTTCTTTAGGAATTTTAAAACCGGGAAGGTAGCGATCATTTATTCTGCTTTTTTGTAATATCTTGGAATAATTTTTTTTGTATTCCCAGAGAGTAACATTGTGCCCGTTATAATGAAGCAGAACAGCCAGGGTAGTACCCCAACCTCCTGCGCCTAAAACTGAAATTTTCATTTTTTAGCTATGAGCAGAATTTTTCTTTTTTGAAAAACTAATTTTGCTTTCGCTGCCGTTAATCAAACGTACAACGTTCTTGCGATGTGTAAATATTACAAGTAAAGAAAGTGCAATTATAAATGGAAGTATAGTGTGATATCCCTGGATATCAACATTGAATATATTTTCACGAACTACCAATGCTAAAGGAACAACAATAGCGGCAACAATAGAACCGAGTGAAACATATTTTGAAACCGAAACAACTACTAAAAATGCTCCGATAGCAATTAGCATATCAATTGTTGTAATCATAAGCAGCATTCCAAGTGCAGTAGCAATTCCTTTTCCGCCTTTGAAACCAGCAAAAACAGTCCATATGTGTCCTATAACAGCAGCAATACCAGCAATTATCTGTACTAATGTGAAATCATCAAATGGAGTAGCGTTGTTGAAAGGAACAGTTCCCTGGAACAAACGAGCTACAACTATAACAGCTATTACGCCTTTCAAAGCGTCTAACAGCATTACAAAAATTCCATGCTTCCATCCGAGAACACGCATTACATTTGTGCCGCCTGCGTTTCCGCTGCCGTAATCACGAATATCAATTCCTCTTGCCATCTTACTTACAATTATGCTTGTAGGAATTGAACCAACAAGGTATGATAAAACTATTATTGCTAATAAAACGAGCATATTAAATCCATTGTAATCTATAAGTTACTAACCTATATACATTATCGGTTAAATTCAATATATAATTTAGGCTATAATTCGATTTTTGACCATATTGGCCATTTTTAACATTAGATGCGTACTATATTAAATTAGTTTCTTTAATAATTCAATATCAGATTTGGTAGTTACTTTAAAATTGAGCAACGAGCCTTCTGAAATGTGAATTTTCTTTTTTAGTCTTTTTACAAGGATTGACTCGTCTGTTCCATAAAAATGCTCTTTTCTTGCTTTTTCCATAGCATTCTGTAAAACTATAAACGCAAAAATTTGAGGTGTCTGTACATAATTAATTTGGTTTCTATCTATATATGAGTGAACTGTATTATTACCTTTGATAATCGTATCACCGGCTTTGACACAAACCAGGGCATTTCCTTTCTTTTTAGCTGTTTGAATGGCATTTGTCAGGACCTGCTGCGGAAGCAGAGGACGGGCAGCATCGTGCACAATAACTAGGTCTTTTTTTTCTGCCTTAATTGACTGTAAAGCATTGTAAACAGAATCCTGCCTTTCTTTTCCCCCTGCAACAATTTGTTTCAGCTTTGTAAGCCTGTATTTTTTTTTGAGTCTTTCAATAACATGGAAATAGGAAGGGTGTGCTGCAACAATTATTTCATTAACTAGTTTATTTTTTTGAAAAGTTTCGAGTGTGTAGACAATTAATTCTTTTCCTTTAAACTTTAAATATTGCTTGGGAGCGGCAGCACCGCTCCTAAGCCCTTTACCGCCTGCGGGAATTATTGCAAATGTTTTCATTTGATAAGCATTGCATCACCGTAACTCAAGAAACGATAACGCTCTTTCATTGCTTTTTTATATGCTTTCATTATGAACTCATGACCGGCAAATGCACTTGCAAGCATAATCAAAGTAGATTCCGGCTGATGGAAGTTCGTAATAAGCCTGTCAGTTATTTTGAAATCGTAGTATGGATAAATAAATTTATCCGTCCAGCCTCTCTGTGGTTTTACAAAACCATCTGCTGTAATGCTTGTTTCCAAAGCACGGCATGTGCTGGTGCCAACAACAAAAACTTTATGTTTTGCGTGTTTGGCTTTGTTAATTGTTTCAGAAGATTTGGCAGAGATTTCAAAATATTCTGAATCCATTTTGTGTTTTGTCAAGTCTTCCACTTCTACCGGACGAAAAGTACCAAGTCCTATGTGAAGAATAACAGGCACAATGCTGATTCCTTTCTTCTCGATTTTTTGTAAAAGCTTCGGTGTAAAATGAAGGCCCGCGGTTGGAGCTGCAACAGCGCCATCAACTTTTGCATAGACGGTCTGATAGTTATCTTTATCATCAGGTTCCGGATCTCTTTTAATATAAGGGGGTAGAGGAGTGAGTCCGATTTTTTCAACTGCTTTATAAACATTGCCCGGCTGATTAAATCTTACAGTCCTGCCGCGTGATGTTGTATTGTCAATTACTTCACACCATAACTTATCGTTGAAATAAATCTTGTTTCCAATCCTTACTTTTCTTGCCGGATCAACAATTACATCCCAGATGCAATCCTCTGCATTAAGTTCTCTTAAAAGAAAAACTTCAATCTTTGCGTTAGTCTTTTCTTTTTTTCCATAAAGTCTTGCCTGAAAAACACGTGTTTCATTTATTGCAAGCACATCACCTTTTTCCATGTAGTCTGTAATATCGGTGAAAACCTTGTTTTCTATTGATTCAGCTTCCCGGTCCAGCACCATAAGTTTTGACTTATCTCTCGGAGAAACCGGGTGTTTGGCAATATGCGTTTTAGGCAAGTTAAATTTGAAATCTGATAATTTCATTCCTCTTAACCTCTTTTATATGAATTATGATTTATCGGAAGGGAAAAATTAATTTCCCTTCCTTTAATGTTTATTAAACTATTTTTTCTTGACCGGTTTCCTTTTGGAAGCGGTTTTATTCTTTGACTTTGTAGCTTTTTTACCGCCCTTTTTAGATACAGTTTCGTTTACTACTGCACGGGCCGCTGCAAGTCTAGCAATCGGAACTCTGAATGGTGAGCAACTTACGTAATTTAACCCAGTTCTATGACAAAATTCTACTGAAGAAGGTTCCCCGCCGTGCTCGCCGCAGATACCTACTTTTAGATCTGAACGTGTTGAACGGCCTTTATTGGTTCCCATTTCAACCAGTTGACCCACACCTGACTGGTCAATCGCTTCGAATGGGTCATTAGGAAGGATATCATTTTGAACATAAAGCGGGAGGAATTTTCCTGCATCGTCCCTCGAAAGTCCAAATGTAGTCTGTGTAAGATCGTTTGTTCCGAAGCTGAAGAATTCAGCTCTTTCGGCGATCTGATCTGCTGTTAAAGCAGCACGCGGCAATTCGATCATTGTACCAACAAGGTATTTAATTTTTCTGCCTTTTTCCTGCATTACTTCTTTCGCAACTCTTCTTACTATTTCTTCCTGCAGTTTGAATTCATTAACATGCCCAACCAGGGGAATCATGATTTCCGGTTTAACTTTAATGCCTTTTGCTGCAACATCACATGCTGCTTCAATTATTGCCCTTGCCTGCATCTCGGTAATTTCGGGATAAAGAATTCCAAGGCGACAGCCTCTGAATCCAAGCATAGGGTTAAACTCATGAAGACTTTCAATCTTTTCTTTCAGTTTGTCAACCGAAATATTCAGTGCCTGAGCAAGTTCCATTGTTTCTTTTTCTTCATGAGGCAAGAATTCGTGTAATGGTGGATCCAGTGTCCTGACAGTTACCGGGTATCCTTTCATTGCTTCGAATATACCAGCAAAGTCCTCTCTCTGAAGCGGAAGTAATTCTGCGAGTGCTTTTTTCCTTTCTTCAACAGAATCTGAAACAATCATTTTTCTTACGGACATAATTCGGTCGCCGCCGAAAAACATATGTTCTGTTCTACAGAGTCCAATTCCTTCTGCACCGAATGCTATTGCATTAGAAGCCTGGTCCGGCTGATCAGCATTTGTTCTGATGTTCATACTTCTTAATTTATCAGCCCAGTTCATAAGGCTCGCATAAGTTTGGTAAATAGGTGAATCTTTTGGATCAAGAGTCTTTGATATAAGTACCTGTATAACTTCCGAAGGTTTTGTTTCAATTTTACCCCGTATAACTTCACCTGTAGTTCCATCGATCGAAATATAATCACCTTCTTTTATCTCGATATTATCATTTCCTTCAACTTTAATACTTCTTTCCCTGTAATTGATTTTTAAAGAACCGCAACCGGCTACACATACCTTACCCATCTGGCGGGCAACAAGTGCAGCGTGTGAAGTCATTCCGCCTCTAGCAGTCAAAATACCTTCCGAAGCATTCATTCCTTTGATATCTTCCGGAGAAGTTTCAATTCTAACCAGGATAACTTTCTCACCTTTTGAAGCCATTTCCTCTGCATCTTCTGCATTTAAAGCAACTTTACCTGAAGCAGCTCCCGGGCCTGCGTTAAGTCCTTTTGCAACAAGTTTTCCTTCATCAATTGCTCTTCTTTTCTGGTCGAGGTCAAATATTGGTCTTAATAATTGGTTCAACTGATTTGGTTCAATTCTAAGAATTGCAGTTTCTTTGGAAATAAGTTTTTGTTTTACCATATCAACTGCCATTTTGATAGCAGCAAAACCGGTTCTTTTACCAACCCGGCACTGAAGCATCCAGAGCTTGCCCTGCTGAATTGTAAACTCGATGTCCATCATATCTTTATAATGTTTTTCGAGATTTTTTCTAATTCCTTCAAGTTGCTTATAAATTTTCGGATCGTCTTCATTCAGTTTTGCAATTGGAAGCGGCGTACGCGTTCCTGCAACAACATCTTCACCCTGTGCGTTAAAGAGATATTCTCCATAGAATTTATTCTCACCTGTTGCAGGATCTCTTGTAAATGCAACACCAGTTCCTGAATCTTCTCCCATATTTCCGAAGACCATTGACTGAACATTTACAGCAGTACCCCATTCAGCCGGAATATTATTTAGCTTTCTGTAGACAATTGCACGGTCATTCATCCAGGAACCAAATACAGCACCTACGGCGCCCCAAAGTTGTTCCATAGGATCATCCGGGAAGCTATTGCCGGTTTTTTCTTTAATGGCCACCTTAAATTCAGCTACCAGTTCTTTCAAATGATCTGCTGATAATTCTGTATCAAGTTTGAATCCGTGTTCTCCTTTTTTTCTATCCAGTATAACTTCGAAAGGATCCTCTTCGTGTTTATCAACTGGTTTTAAGCCAAGTACAACATCTCCGTACATTTGCACAAATCTTCTGTAGGAATCATATGCGAATCTCGGGTTATTTGTATCTTTAATTACTGCCTGAACTGTGGTATCATTTAATCCGAGGTTAAGTATAGTATCCATCATTCCGGGCATAGATGCTCTGGCACCGCTTCTTACAGAAACAAGCAGTGGATTTTTTGAATCACCAAATTTTGCGCCCATACTGCTTTCTATATTTTTAAGAGCAGCAAGCACCTGTGATTTTAATTCTTTTGGATATTTTTTCTTGTTATCGTAGTAGTAAGTACACACATCAGTTGTTATGGTAAAACCGGAAGGAACCGGCATTCCTATATTAACCATTTCTGCTAAGTTTGCACCTTTTCCCCCAAGCAATTCTTTCATCTCTGATTTGCCATCAGCTTTCTTGTCTCCAAAATAGTAGACATATTTTTTATTTTTAGCCATATCTGCTCCTATCTATGTAAGTACGATTATGTTACTTTGTTAGTTTTCTTACCTAAGTAAGTCTTTTTATTATGAAATTTCTAAACTCATCCTTCTCGTCAATTTCCATGTGGATTTTCAGATAAAAGATGTCAATATCATCAAATTCTTTAGAGAATTTGACCAGCTTTACCGCATCCTTTTGTGTGGTTACCACCGAATGTGAATTTGTTGAATAAAAATCCTTTCTAATTCTTTGTACTTCTTTTAAAGTATAATTTTTATGATCTGAAAAAATCATCTGGTTTTGTGTATCGACTTTTGTTTGCTTCAGAGCATTTATAAAAGAAAACGGGTTTGCAATTCCCGATACAACCAGGCTTTTCTGACCTTCAAATTCCTCAATGTTGTATTCTAAATTTCTTTTTATATCCACGAAACCAATTGCTTTGTAATAACCGTTAAACAAACTTTTTGTTTCAGCAAATTTTCGCATTGCCTTATTTGGAGGTTCTTTCTCAGAAAATTTCCTGTTAATAATAATTGAGTCAGCACGATTTACTGAATTAAAATTTTCCCTCATATTACCTGTCGGCAAAAGATTTTGATTTAAGAATTCAGGATCATTTAAGAATCTTTGTTCACAAATCAAAAGATCGAGATCACGGGCGATCCACCTGTGCTGAAAAGCATCATCGAGAACAATAATATCAACCTGTGTATCAGCAATTAATCTTTTCGCTCCTTTTACCCTGCTTTCACAAACTGCAGCCGGGACTCTACATTCAGCTATTGTCTGAAAAATTTCATCGCCGCATTCTTTCACGTCTGCAAGTAATTTTTCATTATTGGCAACAAGTATATAGCCTGAAGATTTTCTTCCGTAACCACGACTCAGTACACCAACTTTTTTCCCTTCTTCTTTAAGAAGGCTGGTAATATAAATTACTGTTGGTGTTTTCCCTGAACCGCCAACCGTAATATTACCTACTGAAATAATCTTTGCTTCGACCTTTTTAGCTTTAAAAAGCCCTTTATCGAATAACCAATTCCTCAACCGTACAATTACCGCATACAGAGGGACGAAAGGATACAATATAATCTTTAAAAAATTCATTTATTTAGAGACCTTCCTCAGCTATTTTCTGAAGATCATTAAGTTTCTGCTCACACTCTTCAATCATCTTAGAGGTATCATCATAACTAAGATTATGCGGAACGTAAACTGGATCAGAATAGACAAGCATTATCCTGGTAAATAGTTTTGGAATTTCAAATTTATCCCAACTACTTAAAGGACTATACTTTTTTATCCCAACACCTACAAGAATTAAAGGCAAACCGCTTTTTTTTGCAGTAATTACCGCCCCAGCTTTCATTTTATGTCTGGGCCCTCTCGGTCCATCCGGTGTTACAGTTATTGAATAATTGTTTTTTGCGTAATCAACCATTATTCCCAGGGCAACATCTCCACCGGTTGAACTTGATCCACGTATAACGCGATATTTCCAGTGCTTAAGAACTTTTGCCAGTAGATCACCGTCTTTGCTTTTGCTTGTCAGAGCAACCATATTTTGCTTTCTGTGCATATACCATGGCAGCAACATTGACCCGTGCCAGAATGCAAGCACATAATTCTTATTTCGATTTTTAAGGTCGTCTATCACCACTTTATTTTTTTCGGTGATTCTCAAAGTTTTACAAAGAACATCAACCAGGTATGTTAAAACAAAATACCCGAGAAATCTTAAAATATCCTGTCGTACTTTTCTAAACTTCATTCATTACTTCATAAATAGACCTGGCAGCTCTTTCAGAGGCTCCTTCTGTTCCTAATTTTTCTTTTATCCTGCCAAGTTTTTGTTTTATTGATTCATAAACCCGATCATTCGATAAAATACTTTTTACTTCAGAATAAATTTTATCTGATGTAACATCATTCTGAATCAGTTCCGGGACCACATTTTCACCTGAAATAATATTTGCCATACCGATACTGTTAACTTTTACAAGCCTTTTTCCTATCAGGTAAGTTAGGGGACTTGTTTTGTAAACTATGACCATTGGCAATTCAAATAATCCGGCTTCAAGTGTTGAGGTACCTGATTTTATTATCCCGATCTTTGAATATTTCAGAAGATTATATGTGTTGTCTCTTAAGAATGTTAGATTCTTTAGAGTTGTTAAATCTCTGAAAATATTTTCATCAATATTTGAAGAACAAGCGACAACTATCTGCAAATTGAATTTGTCAGATATTTTGTCCGCTGCTTTAATCATTTCAGGAAAAATACTTTTAACTTCCTGTTCTCTGCTTCCCGGAAGCAGAAGCAAAATCTCTTTGTTTTTATCTAATCCAAATTTTTCAAAAAACTTTTCTCTGGGAATAAATTCGAATCTCTTTAATCTTTCCAGCAGAGGATGTCCGACAAATTCCACCTTTACATCATGATCGCTGTAAAGTTTTTCCTCAAATG
>Ga0315556_1001886_pt1 | contig 12339 bp, 8 predicted proteins | sample SalMarSW160310MG_FD_202112 | JGI IMG/M metagenome (GOLD analysis project Ga0315556, IMG submission 202112) | Salt marsh sediment microbial communities from the Plum Island Ecosystem LTER, Massachusetts, United States - Salt Marsh Sediment SW1603-10 ...
TGGGAGCGGCCGGATTGGGGATCAGGAACATATTGTGCCTGAGCGGGGACCATCATCGTTTCGGCCCGACCCCGATGGCCAAGCCCGACCAATTTGACATGGACGCAGTCCAAGTACTGTGGATGCTGCGGCGCATGCGAGACGAAGGCATTTACCTCGACGGCCGCAATATCAAGCGTCGGCCCGAGTTCTTCCTCGGCGCCGCCGGTTCTCCCTATGGTGCCCAGCCGAAGTACGAAGCCATCCGTGCCCAGAAGAAGATCAACGCTGGGGCACAGTTCATCCAGACCCAGCCCATCTTTGACTATGATCGCTTCACCGTATGGCTCGAAGCGCTGGATAAACGCGATCTGCTGGATAAGGTATACATTCTGCCTGGCCTGATCCCGCTAAAGAGCGCCCGGGCAGCCCATTTCATGGCCGATGATGTCCCAGGCGTGGTCGTCCCCGAGACAATCTTGGAACGGATGGATCACGCCGGTGATGCTGAATCCCAACAGGAAATGGGGATCGAGATTGCGCTTGAGATCATCGAGAAGCTGAAAGCCACACCAGGAATCTCTGGAATGCACGTGATGGCCGTCCACTGGGAATCGATTGTGCCACGCCTGATGGAAGAGGCGGCGCTTCCTCGACCCGCCATCACTTCGCTCCCCGAACCGGCGACGGCGGAAGCCTAACCCGGCGACCACCGCCCATGGCATGCTGAATGGGAGGCTTGCCGAGGAGTCTGGTATTGTATACACGGAGGGTCCGCCCGGCCGTCGAGCCAGATCTCAACTTTCCCATCTCGCCCCCTACCGGACTGCCCTCCGCTTGGATTCGTGCCGTACCGTGACTCCCCAATCGCAAAGTTTTGCGCCGAGGTGGCCAGAAGTGACAAGCCAAGACCGAGATTCCCTCCTCTCTGAGCAAGCCTATCGACGTATCAAGCGCATGATCGTATCGCTTCAACTGGAGCCCGGAGCCACCGTGCGTGAGTTGGCGCTGGTGGATCAGCTGGGCATCGGCCGGACCCCCATCCGAGAGGCGCTCCAGCGTCTTTCCCTTGAGCAACTCATCGAAATCATCCCAAGGCAGGGGATATTCGTTACCCAGATTGCCGTCACTGATTTGCAGCACCTTTTCGAGGTCAGGATCCCTCTCGAGAAGTTGGCGGCCCGACTGGCGGCCTCCCGAGGCCGAGAGGCGAATTGGCGCGCCATGGAACAGGTGCTCGAAGCCATTGCACCGACGACGGGTAATCTCGGCAATGAAACGCTGATTCAAGTCGATGAACAGTGCCACCATCTCATGTACAAAGCCTCGGGCAATGAGTACCTGGAACGCGCCGCCACGACGCTCTACTCTTCAAGTTTGCGTCTCTGGTACTACTTTCTATCTGACATTGGTGACATGCGCGAGGCGGTGACTGAGCATAGGCTGATCTTGGATGCCATCACAGCTCGCCAAGCCGACAAGGCGGCCGATCTGATGGAAGAGCATATTCGGGTTTTCCACCGCGAGATTCAGGACGCCATCGGGAGGCAATCCTTGACGCCCGTACTCGACTAGCGGTCGAAACGGGATTCAGGGGCTCTTCCAGACTCATCACACCCAAGCTTTGGAGCCGCCCGCCCCAGCTTAATGTCTGCATCGTGGCGACTTCATCACCGGACCAAGGAGTCAGGCCAATGTCAACCGATAAGGCCCCCGGCAAACGGCAACGATCGGCCGGCGAAGGTGCTGACAGACTCCAGGCCGTCACACAACCCGTGCGAAACATCCCCACCTACGATCTGCTTGACCAAGCCAGCCTCGATCGGCTGCACGACGTGTCCCTGATGATCCTGGACGAAGTTGGCATTGTCTTTCTTCAGGATGAAGCCAAGCGAATCTTAAAGGAACATGGGGCTCGGATTGATGGCGATACCGTCACGTTCGCTCCCGAATTGGTCATGGAGTATATGGAAAAAGCTCCCGGCCAATTCACGCAGCTCGCACGCAACCCGGACCACAGCGCCATCATCGGAGGGGACCATGTTTGTTTTGCTCCGGTGTACGGCCCGCCCTTCGTCTACGATGCGCAGCACGGCCGCCGTCGCGCGACGCTGGCTGACTTCGACAATTTCGTCAAGCTCGCTTACTTGAGCCCTCACATCCACCATTCCGGTGGGACCATCGTCGAGCCAAATGACTGCCCGGAGGAGACGCGCCACCTCGACATGCTCTTCAGCCACATCCGCCACAGCGACAAGGCGTTTATGGGTTCGGTGACGTCTGCCGAGAACGCTGCGGACAGCGTGGCGATGGCCGAGATCCTGTTCGGCAAGGACGAGATACGCCAGGAGCCCGCCCTGCTTTCATTGATTAACGTGAGCAGCCCGCGCCAGCTGGATGACCGGATGCTTGGGGCGCTGACTGTTTACGCTCGGGCCCGCCAGGCAGTCATCATCACGCCTTTTATCCTTTCCGGCGCCATGGCACCGGTGTCCATTGCCGGCACCATCGCCCAGCAGAATGCCGAAGCGCTGGCTGGCTTGGCCTATGCGCAGATGGTCGAGCCCGGCACTCCGGTCGTGTATGGCTCATTCCTGACCAACGTCGATCTCAAGTCTGGGGCGCCGGTTTTCGGTTCGCCAGAGAGTCAACTCGGGATCCTGGCCAGTGCCCAACTCGCCAGGCGCTACAACCTCCCCTTCCGAAGCGGAGGGATGTTTGCCAGTGCCAAGGTCACCGACGCTCAGGCCGCCTACGAGTCAGTGATGACGATGCTGCCCGCCATCCAGGCGGGAACCCACTTCATCCTCCACGCCGCCGGGTGGCTCGAGAACGGGCTGACCGCCGGGTATGAGAAATTCGCCCTTGATTGCGAGGTTCTCGGGATGCTGGAGCGCCAGATCCAAGGCCTGGGCGACCTCAGCGACGAAGAGATGGCCCTGGACTCGATCCGTGAGGTCCCTCCCGGCGGCCATCACCTTGGGACGCCCCACACCATGAAGCGCTTTCGTGATGCCTTCTACCGCGCCGAGCTGTTTGACTATCTGGACTTCGACATGTGGCAGGCCGAAGGCAGCCAATCGGCCGTGGATCATGCGCAGGCATACATCGAGAACGCGCTGACCGATTACGAACCGCCCGAACTGGAGCCTGAGGTGGAACGCGCCCTGCTCGACTTCATCACAACCCGCAAGCGCGAGTTGATCCCAGGTTAGTTGAAGCGAGACTCCGAGGCCGCCTCGCGCGAACCCCCGACCCCTGCAATCCCTGCCAGGGCCTTGGCGCCTCTCGGCCAACCTACTGGACGGGATCATAGTTTGTGAAGGATTTCACAATCTTACCGCGGTGTTGGAGAATGGCCCGCGTGGAACCCGTAGCGGATGGATGGCTGTATTCTTCCGACGATCAGGAATCCAAGCTTCACGGGCGAGGCGGCTTTTCGACGGACCTTCCCACACAGCCACCCCGTTTGATCAATGCTTGACAAGTGGTGGGGGACGCCCATAGGATTGGGCAGCCTTACAGGCCGCTACACCCCTCCGGCTGAGCGTGGAGGCGGAGGGAACACGAGGAATAGAGGGCCAGCCACCTCTGGGGCCGCCCCAGACGGAGGACAGTATGCCCGATGTCAACTGGCGGCCATGTGAGCCGCCTCTCTTCACGTCAGACTCGGCGGGCATGGCCAGGCGGATGAGGACCGGGTCGCGGGCCATGTCGAATTCCAGCCAGGGCGACGCCGTCGATCATCGGACACCGATTCTGTGGACGCCGGGTACCTCCCGCCTTCCTTCCCCCGCTACCCCGACCAACACGCAAACCCTATGTCATCGTAGTCTGACGTCCCCCTGCTTTCACCAGGCCAGTCCGGCAGGGGCGCCGACACTATGTCGTGTTCGTGAAATCGCTCGGATCACCCCACACAGGGACCACCGCGACGAGCTTGGCGGCCCGGGAGGAAAGGGACAGTGAGGCAACAGATCCGCAATGAATCAGTAAGGCCCAACTTGAGAGTTCTCAGTGATGAAGGGGTGCGAGAGCTCCATCATTCATCTCTGCGCATTCTTGAAAAGACCGGGGTTGAGATGCTCGACCCCAAAGGCAGAGAGCTGCTGCTTGACGCCGGTGCCCGCGAGTCCGGTGGGCGGATTAAGATTCCTGAACGCCTTGTCGAAGAAGCCATTGCCAAAGCGCCTTCCGGCATTCCGATGCACGACCAACTGGGGAAATTCGCGATGCCCCTTGAATTGGGCAAGGTGTACTTTGGCCCGGGTTCGGACACGACCTTCACGCTCGACGTAAACACCGGGAAACGGAGGCGCGCTACGGCGGCCGATGTCGAGAACATCGCCCGCGTGGTCGACGCCCTGGACAATTTCGATTTTGTGATGTCGATGGCGAATCCCGGAGACGTGCCATCCGACGATGTCTACCTGCACGCCTTCATGGGCATGCTGCGCGGCTCGACGAAACCAATCGTTTACACGGCCAAAGATCGAAAAGACATGGAGGATATCTACCGGCTGGCCGTGGCGGTGGCAGGGGACGAGGAATCCCTGCGGGAAAAGCCGTTCCTCCTCCAGTATGCGGAACCGATCTCGCCCCTACTCATCCCAGAGGAATCCCTCCAGAAACTCATCTTCTGTGCCGAAAAGGGCATTCCCGGATGCTATGTCCCCTCGCCCAACACTGGCGCAGGCGGCCCTATCACGTTGGCTGGCGCGGTGGCCTTGGGGAACGCAGAATGCTTACTGGGCCTGGTGATCACCCAATTGGTCCGGCCCGGGACGCCCTACCTCTACGGCATGAACACCGGGGCCCTAGACATGAAGACAACCATCGTCAGCTACGGCGCGCCCGAATGGAGTCTGGGGATGGCCGCCTGGACCGACTTGGCCCGGTTCTACGATTTGCCGGTCTGGGGATACGCAGGAGCCACCGACAGCAAGGCCGTTGACGCTCAAGCCGGCGTGGAAATGACCCTGTCGATCATGACCGCATATATGAGCCGCTGCACGCTGAACCATGATGTCGGCTACATCGAGTACGGATCGACGTCATCCACCGAGATGCTGGTGATCGGTAATGAAGTCATTGATTGGGTGCACTATATGCTGAAGGGGCTTGAAATCAACGATTCCACACTGGCCCTAGATGCGATAGACGTCGTGCGTCCCGGAAGTGGATTCCTCGCGGAAGACCACACGCTCGACAACTGGCGGGAAGCACAATGGTTCCCGCGCGTGTTCGACCGCTCTCACTATGATGAGTGGGTGGCCGGAGGATCCAAGGACATGTCCAACCGCGCCGCGGAAATCGCTCGCGTACTGATCAAAGAGCACGAGGTTCGTGCCTTGGATTCATCCATCGAAGACCTGTTCCAGCAGGTGTTGGCTGAGCGGGGAAGCACCTAAGACTTCGGAGTTGCACAAGCAGTCCCGTGTGCTCCTTCAGCTCGCGACATGCCCATGCCTGGTCGAATCCCGAGCGAGTGGTGGGCGCCGCCTCAAACACGTAGGCTAGGCGCCGGGCACCTCATCTCCCGAGCCAGGACCCGAAGGCTCCTCATCGCCCGATCCCGGACCCGTCGGCTCAGCGCTGGAACTCGTCGCCGGTACCTCGTCCCCCGAGCCCGGACCCGAGGGCTCCACATCCCCCGAACCTGGCCCCGTCGGCTCGGCGCTTGAACCCGTCGCCGGCACCTCATCCCCCGACCCAGGCCCTGTTGGCTCCACATCACCCGATCCCGGCCCCGTCGGCTCGGCGCTTGAACTCGACGACGGCACCTCGTCCCCCGAACCAGGACCCGAAGGCTCCACATCACCCGAGCCCGGACCTGTCGGCTCAGCGCCGGAACTCGTCGCCGGTACCTCGTCCCCCGAACCAGGACCCGAGGGCTCCACGTCGCCCGAGCCTGGCCCCGTCGGCTCAGCGCTTGAACCCGTCGCCGGCACCTCGTCCCCCGAGCCAGGACCCGTTGGCTCCACATCACCTGAGCCCGGACCCGTTGGCTCTACTTCGCCCGAGCCCGGACCCGTCGGCTCCACATCACCTGAGCCCGGACCCGTTGGCTCTACATCTCCCGAGCCCGGACCCGTTGGTTCGGCGCTCGAACCCGACGCCGGCACCTCGTCCCCCGAACCAGGACCCGTTGGCTCCACATCGCCCGAGCCCGGACCCGTTGGCTCTACATCACCCGAGCCGGGGCCCTGGTGCAGACCTGCCCCATCCCGGACCTTGAACAATCCGGCCGAGTCCTGATCAGCCTGGCGCATGATTGCGACTGCCTGCTCCAGATGACAGGCCCCGCCATCCATCGCTTGAATGAGATGATCCAACGAGGGCAGGATGCGGTCATCCATTTCGGCATAGAACTGCCGCGCGCCCTTGCCGATCCACCGGCCCCCGGCAAGGACTTCCTTGGAAGTCTTAATTCGCTTCAAGAGTTGGGACAGATCTCGGTTCTGATTTCTGAAAATCCCGATGACCTGTTTGATCTGGTCGTAGTGGCACCGGATCCTGGCGCTGGGCATATCCGCTCCTTCCGAAGAACACACGGAACGAAAGCAACGAAGGCAATGATGGTCCAGTCATTTGCGGCTTTGATACGCCGGATAGGTAAAACCGACACTAGGAACTAGAGAGTCTTGCCAACCTCCCCTTAGCTATGATGGTCCGCCTACCTGTTCCAATGGCCGGAAGGTCGTTTCCGCGTTCCGGGGTAGAAGCCAGGCGCCACCAGATATGCCTCCATCCAAGCGTGACCCGATGATGGTCAGGTCACATGGCCACTGCCAATCTGCACAGGGATGGAGGCTCTGATCTCAGACAGGCTCTCAGCGAAAGCCGGCTCCAGCAGCCCGGGGCAGTCATCGGGGACTCGCTGGCGAGCGACGAGTTTGAGGGCAAAGTTGAAGCAGGTTGGCTCGCCGCACTCTTGACAGTTGGTCCGAGGCAGCAGAAGGTAAATGTCCATCGGCACCGGGCGCTGATGGGATTCGAAATCGGGGGTGATCTCGTTCCGGCGGGACCATGTTTCGTTGACGAGTTCGACCAGCTCATCCAATTCCGCGGCCGCGTCGTCCCGATCCTCGACGTTGGCGACGGAGATATCCGAAGCGTGAAAGGACACGGCCAGCCTGCCCTTTCGCCAAGTCAGGGCAGTGGCATGAGGGTAAAAGATCGCACCCGTCAGACCAGCGTTTAACAGGGGGAGCACTTCACTGATGTCGGCACTGAAATGAGCAATCGCAGCGAAGCTCTCGGTGCCAGGGTCGCATGGTGGTGTATAGACCTCGAGCGTGTAGTCCTCGATCAGACTCGCCATCATCTCCTCCATGACCGCTCGATGCCCGGGATGACAGGTGCCGAGCGCGTCTGGAAAATCCGGCCTCAGCCCAACGGCCCGACTGCCCCCTCTACGGCGGACAGGATCTCGCCCGACTTGACCAGATCATGCATCTGGTTGTGATCCGGATACAACGGACGGTCGACATCGAGATGGGCCACGTACTTTCGGATCACATCGCGTGCCACCTGGGAACCCTCTCCCGGGGTGAACTCACGAAAATCCAGCGCTTGTGCGGCGGCCATGAACTCGATCCCCAAGACACCATAGGCGTTATCAAGAATCTGATCGTTCTTCAGTGCCGTGTTCATTCCCATGGAGACGAAGTCCTCTTGATCGGCAGCGGCGGGGATGGACTGAACACTGGCCGGTGCTGACAGAAGTCGCTGTTCCACAATCAGGTGATCGGCCGTGTACTGCGACAGCATCATCCCAGAGTAAAAACCGGGCTCGTGGGCCAAGAAGTCCGGAAGCCCTTGGGAAAGCGCCGGGTTGGTCAGACGATTCATCCGCCGCTCGGAGAGCACGGAAACCATCGTGATGGCAGCGCCTGCCATGTCCATCGGAAGCGAAACAGGTGAGCCCTGGAAGTTGGCGCCCGTCAGTGTAAGCTTCATTTCTGGAATGAACACCGGATTGTCCCCAACCCCATTCAGTTCGATTTCCACCTGGGACCGAGCGTAGGCCACAGCGTCCCTCGCCGCTCCGATCACTTGTGGGGTCGAGCGCATGGAATAGGCGTCCTGAACCTTGGTCTTCATCTTGCCGGTCATCAAGTCCGAGCCCTCGATCATCTTCATCAAGTTCTGGGCCGACACGACCGCGCCCCCGAACCCGCGCAGCTCGTGGAGCTTGGTGTTGTAGGGCTTCAAGTTGCCCAAGAGCGCTTCAATGGACATGGCGGCTGCGATTTCAGCCTGCTTGATCCAGCGGGTCATATCGTAAATGTGGATGCCGGATATGGCCGTCAACACATTGGAGCCATTGATCGCCGCCAGGCCATCGCGAGCATGCAAGCCGGGAACGTCCACACCTGCTCTGCGCATCGCCTCCGCCCCCGGCAAGCGCTCACCCTCGTAGAAGGCCTCCCCCTCTCCCATGAGCAGCAGCGCCGCCTGGGCCATGGGGGCCAGGTCCCCGCTCGCACCCACCGATCCCTTGCGGCTGACCACCGGAGTGACACCTTTGTTTAACATGTCAACCATGGTCAGCGTGATTTCTGGGCGGCACCCCGAGTTTCCATGTGCATGGACATTGATGCGGCTGGCGAGCGCTGCCCGAACGTATTCGATCGGCAGAGGCTCACCAATCCCCGCCGCGTGGTTGTAGACGAGGAACTTCTGAAACTCCTTGACCTGGTCGTCGTCGAGAATCACCTCGGAAAACTCGCCAATGCCGGTGTTGGTGCCGTACATGATTTCCTTCTTGGCCAGCTTGTCTTCCAACATGGCGCGGCAGACGCGGATGCGTTCCAGTGCCTCAGAGGCGAGTTCAACCTTCTCGTGGTGCCGGGCAACGGCAACCAGCTTTTCTGCGCTCAGGGAAGAACCATCGAGGGTGAGGGTCATGGGAGAAATCTCTCCAGAGTGTGATGTTGGGCTGTGGGGGCGGCCCTAGTCCCAGGTCACCAACCGGTTACAGGGAATGTAGGTTGCCGGACCGCAGCGTTGGGTTTGCGTTTGAACGGCCACGGGCCGGGCCCCCTCGTTCACGCCAAACCGTGTTTCGGCCGCTCCTCCCAACAACATCATACCCCCACTGCTAGCCGAACGATTTATCAAGAGTATCGCACAGGATTTCTCCCTTCGCATGCGAGATCATCAGCCCGTCAGGTGTTTGATCAGTCGTATCGCCAGGGTCATGATGTTCTTCCTTTCCGGTGAAGTGATTGCCTCCACTCGACCAGCCAGCGCAGTGGAGGTAGGGTTGGTCTCGCCCTCAGTTGTCTCTCGCTCCGGAAGGGGTTTTGGCAAGCAGGCTCCCAATCAGCCCTCACCGATTGGCGAACTGCATCTGGTTGCCCCTCGTGATCTTCGGTGCCATAGTAGGCAACTCCGTGCGGGCCCCACGACTCGCCCGACCATATTGGCTCCAGCCAAGAAGGCTGCTGCAGGAGGCAGACAATGCAGGCAGTCGCCGCTGGCGAAATTGACACCGGCCGGCTTTCTCGCCGAACCAAGATCGCGTACGGCGTCGGAGACACAGGCCTAAGCCTGACCTCCACCATCCTGGGGGCGTATTTCGCCATCTTCTTGACCGACGTGGTGGGCATCAGCCCTGGAATTGCCGCGGCAGCCATTTTCATCGGACGAAGCTGGGACTACATCAACGATCCGATCATCGGCCATATCTCCGACCGCACGCGCAGCCGCTGGGGCCGGCGCCGTCCCTTCATCCTATTTGGGTCGCTGCCCTTTGCCCTGGCGTTCATGCTCTTGTGGTGGCGGCCGCCGCTGGAAGGGCAGATTGCCCTGGCTGCGTACTACGCCCTCGCCTACATCGTCTTCGACGCCGCCGCTACCTTTGTCTACATGCCCTATTTCGCCCTGACCCCCGATCTGACGCCCGATTATGACGAGCGGACAAAGCTGACCACCTACCGTATGTTCTTTTCGATTCTGGCCAGCCTGATCGCCTTCACCCTGCCGCTGACCATTGTCGGAGGATTCACGCCGGACCATGCCTCGCGGGTGATGAGTATGGGAATCCTGTTTGCCATTGTGAGCATGGTTCCCATGCTCTTCGTCTTCGTGGGAACCCGGGAACCCGAGGCCTACCAGGGGCTGGACCAGCCCGGGCTGCGCGAGTCCATACGCGCCGCTGTTCACAATCGACCTTTCGTCTTCAGTGCTGGCTTGTTCCTGCTCACCTGGGTATCAATCAGCATCCTTCAGTCCACCCTGCTCTACTTCATCAAGTACATCGTTCGGCTCGAAAGCCAAAGCGATGTGATCATGGGCACCATCTTTGTCACCGCTATCGTGGCCCTCCCATTTTGGGAATGGGCTTCCCGCCGTTGGAGCAAACGGCGGGCCTATGTGATGGGAATCGCCTTTTGGGCCGTGGTCCAGTTGGTGCTGGTGACGCTGAACGCCAGCGTCGACTTTCAGTTGGTTCTTTTCCTGGGAATGCTGGCTGGCATCGGGGTCGGGGCGGCCCACGTGCTGCCCTGGTCAATCCTGCCGGATGCCGTGGAATGGGACGAATGGCAGACTGGCGAGCGCCATGAGGGGATGTTCTACAGCTTGGTGACGCTGATGCAGAAGGTGGCTTCCTCGGTGGCCCTGCCGATGGTGCTGCTGGTGCTGCAAGTCACGGGCTACGTGCCGAACGCTGCCAGTCAACCCGCCAGCGCTCAGATGGGAATCAGAATCGTGGTGGGTCCCATCCCCGCCGCCCTGCTGTGCCTGGGCATCTTGTTCGCCCTTTTCTACCCCCTAAGCCGCGAGTCCCATGCTGAAATCAGGCGTCAGCTTGAAGCGCGGCGGCGAACGGAATCCGGCGGATGACCGATGCTTTGCGCGTCATCCAGGTTGAGACCCAACGGCAGCGGAAAGCATTTGCCACCTTCCCGTGGAAGATCTACACCGACGACCCCTTGTGGGTGCCCCCTATCCTCGGCGACCGGCTGAGGATGATCGACCCTGAGCGAGGCGGTTTCTTCGACCACGGAGAGGCTAGTTTTTTCATGGCGATTCGCGGTGACGATGTGGTCGGCACCATCATGGCCGCTGAAGACCGAACGGCCAACATTCACCGGGATGTGCCGGACTGCATGATCGGGTTTTTCGAATGCATCGATGATGAGGAAGTGGCCAGCTCCCTGTTTGATGCTGCCACAGATTGGGCCAGGAGCCACAACCTGGGCACGCTTTATGGCCCTTTCAACCTGGACTATGAAGATGGATACGGGGTCTTGATCGAAGGTCGGGATCGCCCCCCAGCGGTCTTGTGCGGCCACTCACCACCCTACTATCAGGCGATGTTTGAAAGCCGGGGATTTGTCCCCGCGCGGGGGGACAACCTGGCATACGAGATCCCCATCACTGACGCTCATTCCGAACGCGCTCGCCTGGCCAAACTGGCCGATCGGATGCGGCGTCGAGGCTGGGTGACCGTGCGCGGTGCCGATCTCGAGCACTGGGAGGCCGAGGTTGATCGAGTCTACGACCTGATCAACGCCGCATTGAGCCATCTGCCGGACTATGCACCTTGGGACCGTCGGCGCCTGCACGATTCTCTGGCGCCCTTTGTCCGCTTCGCTGACGGCGAACTGGTTCTCTTCGCCGAAGTTGACGGCCAGGTGGTCGGATGGTTTCCCGGCGTTCCCAACCTCAACGAAGCGCTGATCCAGGCCAACGGCCTTCGCCGCCCCTGGGACTACGCCAGGCTGTGGTGGGCCATGCGCCGCCGGCCCGATTGTGTGGCCATCAAGAGCGTTCTGGTTCTACCCGAGTTCTGGGATACCGGTGTGGCCCTGCTGCTGTTCGACGAAATGGCCCGCCGGGCGCGCGCCAAGGGCTACACTTGGGCCGACCTTTCATTGACCTCCGCCGACAACCCCTATACGCCTGGCTTGGCGGATCGGCTGGGGGCCAAGCTGTACAAACGCTACCGCGTCTACCGCAAGACGCTTGGCTAGCGCTCGCGGAGAGATCGAATCCAACCTCAAGCCCGGGTTGCCTGATCAAGCGCAAGGCCAGCAGCGCTTACCGTATCTTGTAGCTAGGCACGATGAGGAACGACAAGACCGTGCCGATACCTGGAAAGAGGAATCCGCAGGCCCCCGCATTCGTGATCAGCCCCACATACACGGTCAATCGACCTTAGATCTCGCTTCTAAACATCAGCACGGAGCTGGTCAAGAGCGACAGCCCACCTGGGAAGGTGTTGACGGCCCAGCTCATTCCGTTGAAGGCCGTTAGCACGGCATCCCCCCCGGACAAGATCCGGCCCCTGGGCCACCGGATCCGCCCCGGAGTAGAGTCGACCGAGGTAAACCATTTCAAGGATTG
>Ga0315556_1001887_pt1 | contig 12338 bp, 11 predicted proteins | sample SalMarSW160310MG_FD_202112 | JGI IMG/M metagenome (GOLD analysis project Ga0315556, IMG submission 202112) | Salt marsh sediment microbial communities from the Plum Island Ecosystem LTER, Massachusetts, United States - Salt Marsh Sediment SW1603-10 ...
TGGCGACGTCTACGACGAAGGCTGGTGTGGCGACGTCTACGACGAAGGCTGGTGTGGCGACGTCTACGACGAAGGCTGCTGTGGCGACGTCTACGACGAGGGTGGTGTCGGTGTCTGGTGGGGTGTCGGTGTCTGCTGGGGATTCGTTGCAGAAGGTGGTGGATGCGCATCCTGCGGGGACGACGTTTGTGCTCAAGGCGGGGGTGTATCGGCGTCAGTCGGTGAAGCCGAAGGATGGGGATGTGTTTGTGGGGGAGTCGGGTGCGGTGTTGACGGGTGAGGATGTGACGCAGTATGCGTTTTCTGGGTCTGGGGATGGTGTGGTGATTCGGGGGTTGGTGGTGGAGCATTACAACAATCCGTTGCAGTCGGGTGCGATTTCTGCTGCGAATGGGGGGAAGGATTGGGTGGTTGAGGACAGTGAGATTCGGTATAACCATGGGATTGGGGTGAAGGCCGGTTCTGGGTGGAAGGTGTTGGATAATTACGTGCACCACAACGGCCAGTTGGGGTTGGGGGGTTCCGGGTCGAATATTCTCGTGCAGGGCAATGAGATTGCGTTCAACAATTACAAGAAGGAGGTGTCTCCTTCGTGGGGTGGTGGGGGCGCGAAGTGGGTGTTTGCGGAATCTGGTGGTTCGTGGGAACTATTCACACGATAATTACGGGCCGGGGTTGTGGACGGATATTGATAATGAGAATGTGTTGTATGAGGGGAATCGTGTGGAGGACAACTTCCATGCGGGGATCAAGCATGAGATCTCGTATGCGGCGGTGATTCGGAATAACACGTTGAAGGGGAACGGGTTTGGTATTTCGAATGATGTGAAGGGTGGCGGGATCTTGATTGCGAACAGTCCGAATGTGGAAGTGTATGGGAATACGGTGGTGGGGAACAATCAGGGGATTGGGGCGGTGCAGCATGACCGGTATGACGAACCGGCGGACTGGAAGGCGCAGGGTGAGTTCGAACTGAAGAACTTGTATGTGCATGACAACTATGTGCAGACGTCGGGTCAGACGGGGATTTTCGTTGCGTCGGGTCCGTATGGTGACAAGCCGTTGACGTCGTGGAACAACCGTTTCGATCACAACACGTATGTGGTAGCCGGGATCTCGACACCGTTCCGGTGGGGCAACGACAAGATCGGGATCGACGAGTGGCAAAGCCACGGCCAAGACACCCACTCCACCTTCAAATAGCACCTACCACACCCACGGCAAGGACCGACCGAGCAGATCCTCGAGCCTCAGGTTGTCCTCCCGGTACAGCTCTTGGAGGCGCTCGCGGAGGGCAGTAGAGAGCTGGGGCTTGAGATCGGGGTTACCGAGCACTCGGGTTCTGAGGAAACGACGCACCCTCCATGGCAGCAGGGCGACTCCTGCCTTGCGGACAGTCGGATTGCGGAGCGCGAACCGGCCGATTGAGTTGCGGGGAGCAACGTACTGCTTGTCGCGTTCGCTGGTGTTCAACTCGACTTGGTCGACTTGCAGAAACCGCTGGATGTCTCTCGCCACGCCTACAGGGTCCGCGGCCATGTCCTCGAGGAAGGTCACGAAGACCCGGTCCCGACCGAACGTCGAGAAGAAGCGCTCGACCTGCTGGTGGTACATGCCGACCCCCAAGAGGTCGTCGAGTGCGGTCTTCGATTCGCCCCGACGGTTCATGTAGAGGATCTCGTCTGCCGACTTGCCGGTGGGCAGGTAGATCTCATTCATGAGGTAGTGCGACCAGAACCGCTCCGCCGGATCTCTCAGACTGATGAGGATTCGACTGTCCGGATAGGCATCCTTGATGGCAATCGCAACCCCCGGGTAGTACATGTAGCAAGGTGTCGCCTCACCCACGACTGGCTCGGTTGCACCTCGGAACACCTCGTCGTATTCGTCGGATTGCCTGATGGCGTTCAGTCCGCGATCGGGGCACTCGCAGAAATAGTGCAGTTCCTTGCGTGCAGGGAGATAGATGTCTGGATGCTGGATCAACCACCGGTGGAGCGTCGAAGTGCCGCCCTTGGTCGTCCCCACGAGGAAGAAGTTGGGATCTGCCATCTCAGGTTCCGGTGGGCGCGGGCGCCATCTCGCGGGACTGTGCGGCCGGTCGTGGCGACCGTTTGAGATCCGACAGCGCCACGATTCCAGCCAGGATCAAGAAATCGGGCTTCAGCCATGCTCCGAATCCGAGATCAACGAATGTGTGGAGAACAAGCGGGATCATGAGAATCGCGAGTGCTGTGTCAACCTTGCGGATGAGTCGGCGTACCGACCACCCGACCGCGATCACCACGGACAGCAGCAATGGCACGAACCCCATGATGCCGACTCCGGTCAGAGCCTCCAAGTACCCATTGTGCAGGTTGGAGCGAGTGCCCTCTCCGATGGCGCTCAGAGCGACGAACCTTCCACCTGCTCCGAAACCGAATCCGGTCCAAGGATGGCGTGAGATGGACGCTATCGCGGACTGCCAGAAGCGGACCCGCCCTGTGAGGAGGAGCAGCGAGTTCTCGGACTGGTTTCTACTCAGGATGCTGAGAACCACATCCCAGTTGAGATAGACGAGCCCCAGGGTTGCCGGCCCGATCAGCAGGATGAAGAGACGCCTACGGTGCACGAACAGCAGAATCGCCACCGCGACCACCCACATCGCCACTCCCTGTCGACCCGATGCCAGCACCGTGGCCGCAGTGCCGAACGTGAAACCCGCGATCCACCTCAGCCTTCCGGCGCCGGGCTTCCCAAAGTACTTCGCGAGCGAAAAAGCGGCGACCACACTGCCGGCGGCCGAGAGGGAGTTTGAAGACGCCCACGGGCTGACCAACGTTGCGGCGAAGAGGAAGCCGCGTCGATACTGGAGCGATGCGAATACGCCAGGGAGCACGAAGAAGCCGATGACGGCTGCCACAGTCAGCGCTAGATCGAGCATGACGACGAAAGAGATCGCCTTCTTGAGATTGGCCGACGGGTCGGGCGAGAGGTACAGCGATGTGATGATCAAGAGCCCGGCGGCGAGTTCGATCACCTTCGGCCCGGTCACGATTGGGGCAACCGAATAGAGAGTCGAGAGGGCGGCCACGAGGAGGTAGAGCCAGAGAACGGTGAGGCCGGCCGCGCTTCGAAGCTTCGAGGACCGTGCGTGCCGGAGGAGGGAGGGCGCAACCACCAGCGCCCCCAGACCCACCAATCCCGCACGGATGATCCGCTCGATCACGAGAGGGTCGGCGAGCACCTCATCGGTAGACGCCTGGGCCGCAATCGTGAATGAGCCGAGCAGCACGAGCACGATCGCGAGTTGCTCCGCGCTCCAGCCGATGCGCTCGCCAGATTGTCTCTTGAGTATCCAACTCGCGATGAGGAACACCGCCCAAATGGCTGCCGTCCAGGCAAGAGAGAGCATGGGATTCCACCGATCAGAGAAGCGTATTGGAGTGTAGCCAAGGCCTGTCCGTGTCTCGAGGGGGTGGACACGCAACGGTGCGGGGCTGCAGCGCGGGATTCATCGACGCCTCCGGTTGGCCGACGACACGGCGCGCGCCCACTCTTCGACCATGTGGGACATCGTCAGCGCGTCCCCGCTGCGTGTAGCTCCTCTCCGGAGTTCCTCGAGCTCCGCCTTGTCGCGCGCCAAGCGCTCGAGCGCCGTCGCGTACAGAGCGGCGTCGAGTTCGGGGAAAATGAGGCAGTTGACGCCGTCTTCCAAGTAGTCGTACTCGGGGCTCTGCTCGACGACCGCTTCCGAGGTGGTGAGCGCCGGCAACGAGTAGCTGAAACCGTGGACACACGTGAGCCCGATGCGACCAGGGATCGTAAGCACATCGGAGGCCAGGAGCAGTCGGGCGAGTTCCGTCTCGTCGTAGACAGGACCGAGGAAGTGGACGTTGTCGAGCCCGGATGCGCGTCGTTCGAGGGCATCACGCTGTGGTCCGTCGCCGATGATGAGCAGCGCTGCCTCGACATGGCGGGAGCCGAGCATCGACACGGCATCGATCAGCACATCCGTGTGCTTCTCCCGGACGAGTCTACCCAAAAACGCGATGACGAGCCCAGGCGAGTACCGGTCACGCGCGTCGCGCACAACCGAAGGATCGACTACGGACGCAACATCCCTCAGGTGTTCTGTATCGACCGTGTTCTGAAGAACGAACAGCCGGGATGGATCGATGCCATGTTTCAGGCAGTCGCTACGGCCACGCTCCGTGTACGAGAGGACCGAGTCGGCCCGCCGAAGCAAGAGACCACGCGCCCAATCCCTGAGCCTGGAACCCAGTGATGACGAGGGCGGTCGGTACCCGAATCCGAAGAGAACGACGGGCCGTCCCACGAGAGATCTGAAGAGCACGATCAGCCACACAGTCACGTTGTGGATGATCTCGGGAACCACGACCACGTCGTAGCGCCGGCCAACCGTCTCGAGAGCTCCCGACTGCCACACCACGCGGTGGCCGCCAAAGGGCCAGAAGCGGTTCCGGACGAGCCGGGAGCTGATCCCGGTATCGGCGATGTCGAGTGGGTGCGAGGGGGCTCCGATGCCCCGCTTGGCGTTGCCGTGGTAGAGCGTTACATCTACGTCATCGCGGAGTCCCAGTCGATGAAGAAACGGGATGCGGTAGGGCCTCAGGTCGGTTCCATGGACCCACGCGACGCGAAGGGGACGAGGAGCAAACTCAGTCATCGTGCTCGCCGAAGATGCCGCACAGCGATGGGACAGGTCGCAGGGCAGTCGAGTGAATACTGCATCGAGAGGACGGTGCTCTAGTAGGCACCCTTGCCCGAGATCACTGCCGGCAGTGTCTTCAACAGGATCAGGAAGTCGAGCCACGGTCCCCACGTGCGGATGTACTCGATGTCGAGAGCTACCCACGTCTCGAAGTCGAGATCCGAGCGGCCGCTCACCTGCCAGATGCAGGTGATACCCGGCTTCACGAGCAGCCTCTGTCGGTGCCACTCGTCGTACGTTGCCACCTCGGTGGGAAGTGGGGGTCTTGGTCCGACCAGGCTCATCTGGCCCGTGAGCACGTGAACGAGTTGCGGCAGCTCGTCGATGCTGTACTTACGCATGAACCTGCCGACAGCCGTGATGCGCGGGTCATCCTTGATCTTGAACACCGGTCCGTCGACCTCGTTGAGGTGGCGCAGGTCATCCAACTCGGTGTGTGCTCCGTTCCTCATCGAGCGGAACTTGGCGAATCGGAAGATCTGACCTCCCTTGCCGACTCGTTCCTGGACGTAGAAGAGCGGGCCGGGCGATGTGAGCTTCACAGCAATGGCTGCGATGAGCAGCACGGGAGAGAAGAGGAGGAGGAAGAAGACGGACGTAACGATGTCCACCGTGCGCTTGATGCCCAGTTCCCAACTCGGAGCTCCCATCAGCCCTTCGTCGGCTCGCGCGAAGGCCCGTTCGAGGGTCGTGGCGCCGCTGGCCCTGAGATCGACGACGGCCCCGTCCCTGAGATCGATGACGAGAGCGTCCTGTTCGGAATCGAGCCGAATATCGCGCGGATAGCGTTCGAGGTAGGTAGATTCCCTGGCTTGATCGACCATATACCCATCGGCCCTGGTAGAGCCGCCTCCCGATTTGTCCCTACGTTGTAACCATGTCCGCACCCTGCGGACGGTCCAGCCCCATCGCCACGCTTCGTGGCTTTCGCAGACAGACTACGCCGGCGCATCGGCATCGGCAATGATTCTTCGAACCTATTTCGCGGGCGGCAGTCGGGACTAGTGCCCGTTGGAGACTCACTCGGTCTTCGCAGGGCGCCTGGCCGGTCGGCAGGACCCTGCACCGAAGGAGTGGCCAGGGTGATGACATTCCGAATAGCCCCTTGTTCGAGTGACGCGCAGTCGCTACTCTCCGCGGTGGGAACCGCGCGGAATGTCGGTCAATTGACCAGGATGGGGAGTCACCATGGGAGGCGCCGAATATCTGTCGTACGGACACGGTGCGTGTTCGTACGAGAACTGTGAAGTCATGGGAAGGGGGAAGCCATGACGGCACTCGAACACCTTTCCCTACCGTCGGATCAGAACGCAAGCGGCAGGACGCTTGGCGACGAAGAGATCGCGTTGCTTCGCGAGGTGATCTCGAGCGGAACGCTGACGCCGACGAAGGGGACGTTCGTCAAGGAATTGGAACGGAGCTGGGCCGAGAAGCTGGGTGTTGCGTTTGCCTACGCCTGCTCATCTGGCACTGCAGCGATTCACACCGCTGTTGTAGCGATTGACCCCGAACCGGGCGACGAAATCATCACCACACCTATTACGGACATGGGCGCACTCGCACCCATCGTGTACCAGGGAGCGATTCCGGTGTTCGCCGATGTCGATCCGATGACAGGCAACGTCACGGCCGAGACCATCAGCGCAAGGATCAGCGATAGGACCCGCGCCATCATCGTCACCCACCTCTTCGGCAACCCGTGCCGTATGCACCCGATTCTCGCCTTGGCGAAGGACAAGGGCATTCCGATCATCGAGGACAGCGCCCAGGCGTTCCTTGCCAGGGTCGAGGGTCGGCCGGTCGGGGCGATTGGAGCAATTGGCTGCTTCAGCTTTCAGCAGGGGAAACACGCAACGACGGGTGAGGGAGGCATCGTCGTCACGAACGACCCCGCGTACGCGGATCGGATGCGCCAGTTCATCAACAAGGCGTGGGACTACGGCAATCCTGCATCTGATCACACGTTCCTAGCGCTGAACTACCGCATGTCCGAGCTGCAAGGGGCCGTCGCACTCGCACAGGTCAGAAAGCTCGAGGAGGGAGTGGAACGGAGGATCGCCAACGCTGAGCTCCTCACAAAGCTCATCGAGGATGTCCCAGGTGTGGGCGCACCGGTGGCCGATCCGACGAACGTGCACAGCTACTGGCGGTACTGCCTCCGGATCGACGACGATGTGATCGCCGGCGGAGCGCCGGCTTTCGGGCAGGCGCTGCGCGAGTACGACGTGGCGTCCGCGCCTCGCTACATCAAGAAGCCGGCTTTCGAGTGTGCCGTGTTCAGAGATCAGCGCACATTCGGCGAGAGCCGTTTCCCGTTCACGCTCGCACGACCCGACGCCGTCGACTACTCCGCGGAGCGATTTCCGGGTGCCTATGAGGCGCTCGCCCACTTCCTGGTGTTGCCATGGAACGAACGCTACGAGGAGCGCCACGTGCGGTATCTCGCAGCGTGCATCGCCGAAGCGGCCGATGGGCTGATGGGAGGCAAGCCATGAGGCCGGTGAGGTTCGGTTTGGTGGGTGCGGGCCGGATCGCGCAGGCGTATGCGCAGGCACTCCAATCCACCGAATTGGTCGAGATGGTCGGCGTCGTCGACGTGCGCGGCGAAGCGGGATCCGCTCTGGCAGGGCAGCTCGGATGTCCTGCTCTGACGTCGCACGAGGCCCTGGTCGATTCGGTCGAAGCGGTGCTGGTGTGTACTCCGCCCGCATCGCATCCGTCGATCGCCGTCGACTTCCTCGGCAGTGGTGTCCATGTGATGAGCGAGAAGCCGCTGGCAAACTCGATCGATGAAGCTGTGAAGATGGTGGATGCGGCGAACACGTCAGGTGCCCTGCTCACGATGGCGTCGAAGTTCCGGTACGTCGATGACGTGGTTCGTGCGAAGAGCATCATGGCATCGGGCATCCTCGGCGAGATCATCCTGTTCGAGAACAGCTTCGCATCGAGGGTGGACATGGCTAGTCGATGGAATGCCCAACCGTCGGTCAGTGGCGGAGGAGTGCTGATCGACAACGGAACCCATTCCGTCGATATCGCACGTCTGTTTCTCGGTCCGATCACAGCCGTGATGGCTGCTGAGGGCAAGCGTGTGCAGACAGTGGATGTCGAGGACACCGTCCAGCTCTTCCTCCGCAGCTCAGGTGGCGCGCGGGCGACGATCGACCTGTCTTGGAGCGTCGACAAAGAACGCGACAACTACATCGACATCTACGGCTCCGAAGGAACGATCAGGATCGGCTGGAAGGAGTCCAAGTACCGCCAGATGTCCAGCCCGAACTGGGTGCCGTTTGGCAGCGGCTACGACAAGATCGGGGCGCTTCGCGCTCAGGTCGAGAACTTCTGCGGAGCGATCAGAGGGACAGAGCACCTTCGGATCACGTCGAGAGACGCGCTCGCCTCGGTCGAGGTTGTCGATGCTGCCTACCGATCACTGGAGCAGGACAACTGGGTGCCGGTGATGAACGGGATCAACGTGTGAGTGCTGCGCCGTTCGTCCATCCAACCGCCATTGTCGAACCGGGCGCCCAAATCGGACCTGGCACCTCGATATGGGATCACGTGCACGTTCGGGGGCCCTCGACGATCGGTAGCGACTGCATCGTTGGTGGGAAGAGCTATTTGGCGTATGGCGTGGAGGTGGGGGATAGGGTCAAGATCAACTCGCGTGTCTACATCTGCAACGGCGTCACGATCGAAGACGGTGTCATGGTGAGCGCCGGCGTGACCTTCACCAACGACAGGTACCCCCGAGCCACCGACCCGTCGTTGGAACACCTGCGTTCGTCGGAACCCGACGAACACACGCAGCTCACGCGTGTTCGTCGAGGAGCAACGATTGGGGCCAGTGCCGTGATCGGCAGCGGGCTCGAGATCGGGCCATTCGCAATGGTTGGGATGGGGTCGGTGGTACTGCGGACCGTCCCCGCGTTTCATCTGGTCGTAGGCAGTCCGGCCCGCTCGATAGCAGTGGTCTGCCGCTGTGGCGAGCCGGTGGCACGCCATCACGACGGTGTCATCGAAGACGCGGAGAACGTCGTCTGCCCAGCGTGCGGGTTGCGGTACTCGATCAGGAGCGGGGAAGTCGCCGAGCTGAACCCGCCCTCGTGAGGGTGGTGTTGGATGGAGAGTGAGTCCTGGGGGATCATCGGCGGTGGGATGCTCGGGCTCACAATGGCCCTGCGCCTCGCGGAGAATGGTCATCAGGTCACGGTGTTCGAAGCTGCACCACAGGTGGGGGGTCTCGCGTCGACATGGCAACTCGACGGCGTCGTGTGGGATAGGCACTACCACGTCACTCTGCTCTCGGACACGGCGCTTCTCGCGCTGCTGGATCGGGTTGGTCTTGCAGGTGAGGTCAGATGGGTCGAGACCCGGACCGGGATCTTCGTCCAGGGTCACCTGAGATCGGTATCGAACGTGCTGGAGCTACTGAGGCTGCCGTCGCTGAACTTCCTCGACACGTTTCGCCTCGGATTGACCATCTGGGTGGGATCGAAGATCCGTGATTGGCGTCGCCTGGAGCAGGAACCTGTGGAGCAGTGGTTGCGACGGTGGTCTGGGCGTGCGACATTCGAGCGGTTCTGGCTGCCCCTCCTTCGCTCCAAGCTCGGCGAGAGCTACCGAGAGACATCTGCGTCGTTCATCTGGGCAACGATCCAACGCCTATACAGAGCACGTCGATCGGGGCTCGGCAAGGAGCGGTTCGGCTACGTCTTGGGTGGGTATGCACGGGTTCTTGCCGCGCTCGTGAACACACTTGAACGAGAGGGAGTGAGCATCCAGGTGGCGAGCCCCGTCCGACGAGTGCTCGGTACTCCGTCGGGACCCGTCATCCAGATAGAGGGGGTGGAGGATCAGTCGTTCGACCACGTGGTGGTGACATCCAATGCACCCATCGCGGCGCGCATCATCGAAGGACTGAGCCCCGAGGAGCGAGCACTCCTCGAAGAGATCAGGTATCAAGGGATCGTCTGCGCGTCGCTCCTCCTGGAAGAGCCACTTGCTGGCTACTACCTCACGTACATCACAGATCCGTTCCCTTTCACGGGTGTGATCGAGATGTCGGCACTGGTCGATCGCAGTCAGTTCGAGGGCAAGACCCTCGTGTACCTTCCCGCGTATGTCGCGCCTGATGATCAGCTATTCGACGTACCCGACGACGAGCTGCGAACAGAATTCGTCGCGGCGCTGCAGCGCATGTACCAGCATCTTGCCGACCAGGATGTGACAGCATTCCAGGTGTCTCGAGTCAGACGCGTGTTTCCGGTGCCGACAATCGGGTACTCGGAGCGTGTGCCATCTATGGCCACCTCCGTGCCGGGGGTCCACCTCGTCAATTCGAGCCAAATCGTCAACGGAACGCTCAACGTCAATGAAACCATCGAACTCGTCGATCGCGCGGTCCGGGAACTGTCGGGGAGCGGAGCGTGAAACCAATTGCGAGCGTGTCACTGGACTTGGACAATCGCTGGTCGTACCTAAAGACCCACGGTGACACGTCTTGGGAGTCGTTTCCGTCCTACCTCGATCTCGTCGTTCCACTCGTACTCGACATGCTGCGAGAACGGAATCTGACGATCACGTTCTTCATCGTCGGACAGGATGCGGCGATCGAATCGAACGACGCGGTGCTGAGGTCGATTGCCGACGCGGGGCACGAGATCGGCAACCACTCGTTCCACCATCTGCCATGGCTCCACCTGTACACGGAGCAGGAGATCGACGATGAGCTCCGGCGCGCGGACGAGGCAATCGAACGCGCGACCGGACGGCGCCCGATCGGGTTCCGGGGCCCCGGTTTCAGTCTGTCGCCGGCGACGCTCGAGGTGCTGAAGAACCTGGGCTATTCGTTCGACGCAACGACACTTCCAACGTGGATCGGTCCGCTGGCTCGGGCCTACTACTTCCGAACTGCGGAGCTCGACGAGGAGAGCAGTGGCCGTCGGAAGAAGCTGTTCGGAACGGTTCGGGATGTTGTGCGTCCGATCAAGCCCTACACGTGGGATCTGGGGGGTGGGCGCCTGACGGAAATTCCGGTGACGACCATGCCGTTCTTCAGGGTGCCGATCCATCTGAGCTACGTGCTGTATCTCAGCCTGTACTCGCCGCTGCTTGCTCGCACGTACTTCCGGTGTGCGCTCTGGCTGTGCAGGGTCGCCGGCGTTGCCCCTTCGATCCTCATGCATCCGTTGGACTTTCTCGGAGGAGATGAGGTTCCCGATCTGGGGTTCTTTCCAGCGATGAGAACAGAGGGTGCCCGCAAGCGGGAGCGGGTCGCCGGCTACCTCGACCTCTTCCAGCGGTGGTTCCGGGTCGAATCGATCGGTGCCCACGCCCGAGAATCCGAGGCGAGGGGGCTTCGAGTGCGGCGATTCGATAGGTAGATCGACTACGGCTCCGATGATCGGTCGGAGGGCAGGCGACGGAGGATCGAGCTTCCCAGGTGGAAGAGCTCCTCGAAGTACCGCTTGCTCTGCGCCGAGAGGATACCGAGCGAAACGAGCTGGATGGCAACCACGAGGGCGATACCTCCCACGATGAACGAGTGCGGAGAGTGAAGCCACGCCGCCTTCACTGCCGCCGAGAAGCGCGCATCGAACCCGCCTGAGGTTTGTCCGTAGAAGCGGACGACGTGGTAGGCGACCCACGCCAGCGCATAGCTGGCGAGTGCGCCGATCACCAGGCCCGAGACGATGAAGAACATGAACGGTCTGAAGATGAATCCCGAGAACGCGAAGCCTTCTGTCATCCGCCTGAGTTGGATGCTTGCTCGTCGCGGGGCTTCGGGGTTCCTCGTCCAAGCAAGATGCGCCGGGATCTCTCGGATTCGCGCACGAAGCAGCTCAGCCTTGTAGATGATCTCGGAGTTGATCTCGTTGTCCATGGCTTTGAGGTCGAGGCTCTGGATGAAGCGTCGGTCGTAGGCGCGCACCATCCCAGTGACCGTGGAGACCCCCGACTTCGATGTGATACTGAGAAACCGGTTCGCGCCCCTGCTCAGCAGCTTGCGATGCCACGGAACCCCGGAGACTCGGCCGCCCTTCATGTAGGGGGAGGCCACGACCACCTTCGCACGCGACGACACGATTTCGTCGAGTAGCCGCTCGATGTGGTCCAGGGAGTAGCTGAGATCGATGTCGTAGGTGATCACGTACATGCCGCGGCAGTTGCTGAACCCATAGCGGAGTGCCTGCCCGATGTTGAGGTTCACGGGGTGATGGAAGGAGCGGACATTGGGTATCTCGGAGGCGAGCCGGTCTACGATCTCGCTCGTTCCGTCCGTGCTCCCGTCATCGATCAAGAGTACTTCCCAGCGGTAGCGATCTTCGAGTGTCGCCAGGTAGTCGACCAGCAGGCCGAGGTTGACTTCCAAAAGAGCGGCCTCGTCGTACACGGGAAGCACGAGCGAAACGAATGGACGAAGGTCGCCGGTGTCTGGTGGTGTGCCGTTCACTGTTGTGTGTCGCCTTTTCTTGCCAGGCCGGCGGTAACCGCTCCGTTGGCCAGATCTCTGGACTACTCATCGGCAGGAATCGCCTGTGGGTAAAGCCGCTCTCACCTCTGGACACGTTGGACTCGGTTGGGGCTCGAGAGGTTCGCTACCACTCCAGCCGGGCCGACC
>Ga0315556_1001889_pt1 | contig 12332 bp, 8 predicted proteins | sample SalMarSW160310MG_FD_202112 | JGI IMG/M metagenome (GOLD analysis project Ga0315556, IMG submission 202112) | Salt marsh sediment microbial communities from the Plum Island Ecosystem LTER, Massachusetts, United States - Salt Marsh Sediment SW1603-10 ...
GACGAGATGGTCCTCCGGCTGGAAGACCAGGGAGACGACCTGGACCTCAGGGACTACGGTTCCGGGGGCCAGCGCCGCACGGCGGCCCTGGCGCTGAGGCTGGTGGAGGCGCGCACGATCCGGGAGACACGCGGGCAGGAGCCGCTCATCCTGCTCGACGACGTGTTCGCTGAGCTGGACACGGGACGGAGCGAGCGGGTCCTGGAGCTGATGGAGCGGGAGGAGACGGGGCAGGTCGTGCTCACGGCCCCGAAGGAGAGCGACGTGCGCATCCGACGGGACGTGCTCCCGAGGTGGCACGTCGTGGACGGACGGGTGAGCGCGTGAGCCGGGGAAGGGCCAAGGGCCCGACGCGACTCGGGGACGTGCTCGAGAGCGTGCTCGAAGAGCACGGCCTGAAGGACCAGGTGCGCAGGATGGAGGTCCTCGACCTCTGGCCCGGGATCGTGGGCGAGCGTGTCGCCGCGGTCACCCGGGCGCGAGGGGTGTCGGAGGCCACGCTGTTCGTCGAGGTGCGCACGAGCGCTTGGCTGATGGAGCTGAACATGATGAAAGGGGAGTTCCTCGATCGGGTGAACGAGCGCCTGCCCGAGACTCCTCTGGAGCGCATCGTCTTCGTATTGGCGGAGACGACCTAGCGCGCAACTGCTCACGGAGCGGACATGGCGAAGAAGAACCGCAAGCAGGAGGGTGGTGAGGACTATACCGCCGGCCAGATCCAGGTTCTCAAGGGCCTGGAGGCGGTGCGGAAGCGTCCGGGCATGTACATCGGGTCGACGTCGGCCCGGGGACTGCACCACCTGGTCTACGAGGTCGTCGACAACTCGATCGACGAGGCCATGGGTGGCTTCTGCACCGAGGTGACGGTGACGGTCCACGAAGACAATTCCGTCACCGTGGTCGACGACGGCCGCGGAATCCCGGTGGACCTCCACCCGACCGAGAAGGTGCCCGGGGTGGAGCTGGCGATGACCGTCCTCCACGCCGGCGGGAAGTTCGACAAGAACACCTACAAGGTGTCCGGCGGCCTGCACGGGGTCGGTGTGAGCGTGGTCAACGCGCTGTCCGAGTATCTCGAGGTCGAGATCCATCGGCAGGGGAAGCGGTATCACCAGCGCTTCGAGCGTGGCCTCAAAGCCACGCACCTCAAGGAGCTCGGCTCGGCGAAGGGAAGCGGCACCCGGGTCACGTTCAAGCCCGATCCGCAGATCTTCACGGAGCTGGTCTACAACCTCGACACGCTCTCCAACCGGCTCCGCGAGCTCGCGTTCCTCAACAAGGGCCTGCAGATCACCCTGATCGACGAGCGCAACGGCACGCCGGTGAAGGAGGAGTACCTCTACGAGGGTGGTCTGGCCGAGTACGTCACCTACCTGCGCGGCCAGAAGCCGGCGCTGCACGACAAGATCTGCTACTTCGAGGCGACCAAGCCCGAGGCGGAGATCGAGCTCGCGTTGCAGTACGATCAGGGCTTCGCCGAGAACACGCACACCTTCGTCAACAACATCAACACGCACGAAGGCGGCTCGCACCTCACCGGGTTCAAGGCCGCCCTGACGCGCACGATCAACGACTACGCGCGGCGTAACAACCTCTTCAAGAAGGACGAGAGCCTCTCCGGCGACGACGTGCGGGAGGGGCTCATCTGCGTCCTGAGCGTGCGGGTCATGGAGCCGCAGTTCGAGGGGCAGACCAAGACCAAGCTCGGCAACTCGGAGGTGCGTGGCGCCGTAGAGGCGGCGGTCAACGAGAACCTGGCGATCTTCCTGGACGAGAACCCCCGCGCGGCCAAGAACATCATCGAGAAGTCTTTGCAGGCCGCACGCGCCCGCGAGGCCGCGCGTAAGGCGCGTGACTTGGCGCGCAAGAAGAGCGCGTTGGAGGGTGGCGTCCTGCCCGGCAAGCTCGCCGACTGCTCGATCTCCGATCCGACGCTGTGCGAGCTGTACCTCGTGGAGGGAGACTCCGCGGGCGGCAGCGCGAAGCAGGGGCGGGACCGCTCCTACCAGGCGATCCTCCCGCTCAAGGGGAAGATCCTGAACGTCGAGCGCGCCCGCATCGACAAGGTGCTGTCGAACGACGAGATCCGCGCGATGATCACCGCGATCGGCGCGGGCATCAAGGACGACTTCGAGCTCGACAACACGCGCTACCACAAGATCATCATCATGACGGACGCCGACGTCGACGGTGCCCACATCCGCACCCTCCTGCTCACGTTCTTCTTCCGGCAGATGCCCGAGCTGATCGAGGCGGGGATGGTCTACATCGCGCAGCCGCCGCTGTATCGCGTGCAGAAGGGCAAGCAGGAGCTCTACGCGTACACGGAGGAGGAGCGCGACGACTACGTGAAGCGCTTCGGCGGCAAGGACGGGGACGGGCGAGGCGTCAACATCCAGCGCTACAAGGGGCTCGGCGAGATGAACCCCGACCAGCTCTGGAAGACGACGATGGACCCCGAATCGCGCACGATCTTGCGCGTGCAGATCGAGGACGCCGCGATCGCGTCGAACCTCTTCGACCGCCTCATGGGCGATGAAGTGGAGCCCCGCCGCCAGTTCATCGAGAAGAACGCGAAGTACGTGCGGAACCTGGACGTGTAGGCGTGCCGTGACGGGGCGGCGCGCCCGCCCGTCTCAGCGCCGCGAGCGCGGCCACCGACACTCATCCTTGCTTCATCGATTCTCTGTCGAGGGAAGGCTCGAGAACTCCCATGTGCGCAGGTCCTGCGGCGGAACCAGCAGGTAGGGGTCGTGCATGGAAAGCGTCGTGCCGGAGCCGGAGCGCGCGAAGGTCCCGGCCATCTTCCCCACGAGCGTCACGAAGCCGTGGTCGGCGAGCCCATGGTCGGCGGCGGCCTCGTCGTCGCCCCACGCCTCCCATCCCCAGGTGTAGCGCTGGGAGATCACGACGGGCTTGGTCTCCGACGTGCCGTCGGGGTGCTCGTATCGCGTGTCGAGCGTCAGCTCGTAGTCGCCGTCCCCGCAGGGGGGAATCGTGTAGGTCTCGCCGTTCGGAAGTGTCACGACGCCGTCGCGGTCCACGTGCGCCCCGTCCGGGATCTCGTGGACGCACGAGACCGGCATCGGGAAGCCGGCCGGCACGAACGCGTACGGTCCCGGATCGGCCTGGCCCAGCGTCAGGCTCCCGCCCACCACCGACACGCGCGTGCCGGCGGAGTCGGTCTCCGCGCAACAAGGGAGCGACTCGCCGTCGACGCGCGTCAACATGTAGGGGCCCGCGATGCTCAGATCGACGCGGTCGGGGTCCGTGCCCAGCATGCAGCCGCCCACGAGCAGGATGAGGGCTCCCGCGAACGGAAGCCACCAGCGGTTGATCCACCGGTGTGACGTCATGTCCAGCAGCTCCCACGAGGACGCTCCCCCCTGTCCACCACCATCTCCCCTTCGATAACGTGCGAGCGCCTCGCGGCGTGACGGGGCCGGTGGCGGAACTGCCGACCGTTTGCCTGCCCACGTGAAATGGTACCGGCCCTCGACCTGCCGTTTCGACCGGAACGCACAGGCCGGTGGAACCGCCGTCAGCGGCTTCGCGGCAGAACGGCTCGCGACAGCGCAGATGAAGGTCTCGGCGGTGGATGGCACACCCGATCCCTGGCACGAATATCGCAGTATCAATATTTCGAGCTTCTAGTACTTCCAGACGCTCGAGGAGGAAAAATGTCCAGGACAACATGGAAGCTGGATCCTGCCCACACCTCCGTGGAACTGGCCGTGAAGCACATGATGTTCACGAGAGTGCACGGCCGCTTCTCGGACGTGGTGGGTGAACTGCATATCGACGAGGACAGCCCCGACGAGTCCGAGGTGAAGGTAGAGATCGGCGCCGCGTCCATCGACACCGGCGTGAAGGACCGCGACGATCACCTCCGTTCGGCGGACTTCCTCGACGTGGAGAACCACCCGAGGATCACGTTCGAGAGCACGCACGTGGAAGGTGCCCTGAGCGAGGAGGGTGGCCGATTCAGGGTTGTCGGTGACCTCACGATCCGTGGGGTCACCCACGAGGTGACGCTGGACGCCACCTTCGAGGGGCAGGGCAAGGACCCCTGGGGCAACCAGCGTGCGGGCTTCGAGGCCACCACACGGATCGACCGCCGGGATTGGGGCCTGGAGTGGAACCGACCCCTTGAGGCCGGTGGCATCCTCGTGGGCAACGAGGTCGACATCGAGCTCGGCGTGCAGGCGGTGAGGGAGGCCACGGGCGAGGAGGAGAAAGCCGCCGCCTGACGGGCACACCGGGTGGCCGGGGAACGCCCCGGCCCGCCCGGACCGTCAGCCGCGGGCCTTGTCGAAGGCGCTGCGCAGCTTGTCCGCGGCCCGGTCCGCACAGAACTGCGCCAGTCCCGTCAGCGCTTCGGCGATCTGCTCGGCGGACAGGCCGGCGAATACGCCGGCCGTCACGACGTCGGCGGCGGCGGGGGGAAGGCCGACCACGCCGGGCGTCACCGGATCGTCCGCCTGAACTCTCGTCTTCCAGACGACGGAGCCGTCCGTGGAGTCGAGCAGGAGGATCTCCGACTCGATGAAGAAGGATGCCTGCGCGTTCCAGTCGCTGGCGCGGATGCCGAAGTGGCGGATGCGGACCTCGAGCTCGAAGTCGGCGTCTTGCGCGCTCTCCACCGGCCGCATGCGCAGGACCTGGCTGGACTGCCGGAGCGTTCGGTCCGCCACGATCGACGCGACGTCCGTCGTCTCGACTGCCTCGTCCAGGCGCGCCCGCAGTCGGGAGGCCTGGTGCTCCTTGACCAGCTCGGTTCCCACCGCCAGGACAGCCTCGGCCCAGGAGCCCGTCGCGACGTTGGGGTTGAAGGCGCTGCCCGTGAAGACCTCGGGCCTGGGTGGGGACACGAGCACGACGGCCAGTTGGCGGTCGCGGAAATCGAAGTCCCCCAGGCGCCCCGTGTGGGCGCAGCCGATGGCGAGGAGGAGCATCGCGGTCAGCATGGCTGGCCGCCGGATCGAAAGATGATCCATGGTGTTCACCGTGCCGGAACGTGCCGCAGGGGGGGCATCCGCGCCTTCAATTCTCACCGGCGAGCGCGGCCGCGTCCACCATCCTGACGTCGTGCCGCCGCGCCGCTTCCCGCGCCAGGGCGGGCGTGGGCGCCTCCGAAAGGAAGAGAACGCGTAGACGCGCCTCGCGGCCGAACCCGTAGCGGGTCTCGCGGATCTGGCGGTCGAGCGCCTCGAGCGCCTCCCTCCCCCTCGTGTCTCCGGTCGAGGCCGAGCCGTAGAAGGCCGCTCCCGACGCGAGCATGCCGGCTACCGGGATGTCGTAGCCGGTTCCCCAGAGGCTGCCGCACTCGCGGGCGTTGGCCCCCAGGGACTCGATCGCGTCGTGGCGCATGTGCTGGCGACACACCTCCGGGAGGATCGAGCCCAGGTGGTCGTCCAACTCACCGCGCAGGCGGTCGAGCACGACTTCGGCCACGTCCCCGGTCGCGAACCGTTCACGGGAGGGGAAGACGAAGCGGAACCAGAAGGCGAGAAACGGATCGGCGATCCGATAGCGCCGGCTGCGGCTGCGCGGTCCGGCGTCCAGCGACTGGCGCACCTCGACGAGGCCCATCTCGGCGAGGCGCTTCAAGTAGGGAGCGACCTGTCCGCTGGCCGTAAGATCCGCCACGCCGGCGTGGATCCCTCCCCAGTCGGACTCGCCCGAGGCGAGGGCGGACAGGATCGCCACGTAGCGGCTGGGCGCTTGCGCCGCGCGCTCCACGAGCGCCACGCCGGCCTCCGCGAGCGGCGCCTCCGACCGCAGGACGAGCCTGCGCAGGTTGGTGGTCAGCGAAGCCGACGGATCGAGGAGGACGAGGTGGCCCGGAAGTCCCCCGAAGACCGAGTACGCGCGCAGCCGATCGAGCGCACCGCTGCCCGGAAGGAGCGGAGCGGCGGCCCGGAATGACAGCGGTCCGAGGAGGAGACGGAGCGGCGTGAGCTCCGCGTCCACGTCTTTCCCGGCGAGCACGTCCACGGGTGCGCCGAGGATGATGTGCAGGGTCCGCTGCCTGTCCCGCGCCTGACGCAAGCCCGCGCGAATCGCGGGGAGAAGGCGCGTCCCGGCCGACTCGATGCGATGCGCGTCGTCGAGCACGAGGACCGCGCCCCGCCCCTCCGGCACGGAGGCCGCCGCAGTCGAGAAGATCTCCTGCCAGGAAGGAGGGGCTCCCGGGGTATCACCCCCTTCGGCGTCCTCCCGATCACGGCCGCCGGAGCCGACGCGCCACCCGGTGGCGCCCCGCCACAGGCTGGCCAGGAAGGCGGCCCGCTGTTGCGGATCCGGGAGGGGCGCGACCCGATGATAGGCGTGTGGGAGCTCCGCCGCCGCGGCGAGCGCCAGTGACGACTTGCCGGCGCCGGGGAGCCCCGAGAGCACGGAGAGAGAGCCTTCCGTGCGGTCCAGCGCCGTACGCAAGAGGCCGAGCTCGCGGCCGCGCCCGTACAGAGATCCAGCCATGAACGGCCTGTGGTGTGCCTAAGTCATATAAAATTAGCGTAATCAAATTTATGTTGTTTACAGTTGCACCGCCATGCCGGCCGGGTGAACGTTGAACCTTGTTGTTGCGCCCCCGTCCCTGAGGAGCTGCCTCCATGACCCGCGTCGCCCCCCGGTTCGACATCCTCGCCGCCGCCACCTACGCCACGCCGCCGAACAACGGCGGCCCCGAGAACAGAAAACGCGTCGTTCTCGAGGCGGTGTTCGGCGACAACGTCTTCGGACTCCACCAGATGAAGTCGCGCCTGCCGAAGCCGCAGTACGACGCCCTGCTGAACACCGTGCGGAACGGATCGGAGCTCGATCCGTCCGTGGCGGACGCGGTCGCCGTGGCCATGAAGGAGTGGGCGCTCGAAAAGGGCGCGACGCACTACACGCACTGGTTCCAGCCGCTCACCGGGCTGACCGCCGAGAAGCACGACTCCTTCCTGAACCCGACACGCGACGGACGTGCGATCACGGAGTTCGGAGGCAAGGAGCTGGTGCAGGGTGAGCCCGACGCCTCGTCGTTCCCTTCCGGGGGGCTGCGGGCGACGTTCGAGGCGCGTGGCTACACGGCTTGGGATCCGACCTCACCGGCCTTCCTGATGGAAGGGGCGAGCGGCGCTTACCTGTGCATCCCGACAGCCTTCGCATCGTGGGCGGGTGACGCGCTCGACAAGAAGACGCCGCTGCTCCGCTCCGTCCACGCGCTCGACCAGCAGGCGCGGCGGGCGCTGGCGCTGTTCGGGAAGCCGGCCAAGGCGGTGCGTGCGACGCTCGGGCCCGAGCAGGAGTTCTTCCTCATCGACCAGGAGTTTTTCTACCGCCGGCCGGACCTGGTCACGTGCGGTCGTACGCTCTTCGGCACCAAGCCACCGAAGGGACAGGAGATGGAGGACCACTACTTCGGCTCGATTCCCGAGCGCGTGCTCGAGTACATGAACGAGGTGGAGCTCGACCTCTACAAGCTCGGCGTTCCGCTCAAGACGCGGCACAACGAGGTGGCGCCCGGCCAGTACGAGATGGCGCCGATCTACGAGGACGCGAACCAGGCTGCCGACCACCAGCAGCTCACGATGTCGACGCTACGCCGGGTCGCCCGGAAGTACGGCCTGGCGTGCCTGCTGCACGAGAAGCCGTTCCAGGGCGTGAACGGGAGTGGCAAGCACCTGAACTGGTCGTTCGGAACGGACGACCAGAACCTGTTGGAGCCGGGCGAGACGCCCCACGACAACGTGCAGTTCCTCTTCTTCTGCGCGGCCGTGCTGAGGGCTGTGGCGCGCCACCAGGACCTGTTGAGGGCGGCGGTCGCGCACGCGGGCAACGATCACCGGCTCGGCGCCAACGAGGCGCCCCCGGCGATCATCTCGGCGTTCGTCGGTGACCAGCTCCAGGACATCTTCGAGCAGATCGCGGAGGCGGGCGAGGCCAAGAGCAGCAAGGTCAACGGCCTGATGGGCCTCGGCGTAAGCGTGCTGCCGCGGCTGCCGAAGCACGCCGGCGACCGGAACCGGACGTCACCGTTCGCGTTCACGGGCAACAAGTTCGAGTTCCGGGCGTTGGGCTCGTCACAGAGCATCTCCTTCCCGGCGACCGTGCTGAACACGATCGTGGCGGAGTCGCTGGACGTGATGTGCGGCCGGCTGGAGGCGGCGCTCGAGAAGGGCGACAGCTTCGAGGACGCCCTGCGCGCGCTCCTGGTGGACGAGGTCCGGGAGTTCAGGCCGATCGTCTTCAACGGCGACAACTACTCGGTCGAGTGGGTGGAGGAAGCCCAGCGCCGCGGGCTGCTGAACCTGCGCAACACGATGGAGGCGCTGCCCGGAATCGTGGCGGAGGACAACGCCACCCTGTTCGAGAAGTACGGCGTGCTCACGCACCGGGAGCTGGAGTCACGCCTCGAGATCTACGTGGATCACTATTTCAAGACCGTCAACATCGAAGGTGAGACGGCGCAGTACATGGCGCAGACGATGGTGCTGCCCGCGGCCATGCGGTACCTGAGCGACCTCCTGTCCACGGCCGAGAGCGCCGACAAGGTGGGCCTGCAGTCCGAGGGTGTGCTGGCGACGGCACGCCAGGTCAACGAGCTCATCGATCACCTGACCGCGAAGCTCGGCGTGCTCGCGGAGCAGAACCAGGAGCTCGGGGGCGACGACGTCTTCTCCAAGGCACACCACATGCGCGACAACATCGTTCCGGCGATGACGGCCGTGCGGGACGTGGTGGACAGGCTGGAGCGGATCATCCCGGACGATCTGTGGCCTTTCCCGACGTACCGGGATATGCTGTTCGTGAAGTAGCGCACCAGGCGACGTCGCGACGTCGCCTTCGAATGCCGCGGGTTGTCGACATGCCGTGTTTCTTCTCGTCTACTGCCGGGCGAGGAGGAGGCGTGCTCGGCAACCCGCGGTCTCGCTTTCCAGCGCTTCCCGTCAATAGGGGAGGCCGACGCTGGCGAACACCTTGGTGGATTCCACGCTGTTCGCGACGCCGATGCGGATCGTGCTCGGCTGGCCTGCCGGCGTGATCCAGATGCCGCCCCCGACGGAGGTGTGCCAACCCCCGGGGGACGCGCCGTCGAGGAACACGCGTCCGGCGCTGGCGAGCCCGAAGGCCCCCACCTCGGCGGGGACGAGCAGGCCGACGCGGAGCACGCGGAGACGCATCTCTCCGGAGAGCCACGCCGAGGCGTCGCCGGCGAAACGCTGCTCCGCCCAGCCCGCGAGCGTCCCGGGACCCCCGAGGAAGGCGGCCTCCTGCCAGGGGAACCGGCCCCAGACCTTCCGCCCGCCGGCGCGGACCAGGACGCTGGCCACGGAGCCGGACGGCTGGAGGAGGGCGGAGATCTCTCCCTCCGTGGTGCCGAACGACGTCTCCACGTCGCCCACGGCCGGCACGATCTCCCCCGCCGCTTCCGCACGAACCCGAACCGTGCGACCCGGCCGATCGGAATGCGGGTCGACGATCACGGAAGCACGGACACCGAGCCGGCCGAAGCCTCGGGCGCCGTAGAGCGTGTCCCGCACGGCCGCGAAGAAACGGCCGTCCCTTCCCGAAGCGCTGGAGGCGGTGACCACGAGGCTCAGAGCGGCCGTCACGCCGGTGCGCGACGTCGTCCCCACGCCGGCGGCGATGGATGCCGTGCGCGCGTCCACCGCGTGGAAGGTTTCTCCGCCGCCCCGCGTCGCGTTGCCGAGCCCGTAGTAGTGGATGACGTCCAGGCCTGAGACGCGGGCCTTCATGGCCGCGAAGACGGAGGAGTTCTCCCGGCGCCACCGGACGGCGACCTCCGCGCGGCCGGTGGCGTGCGCGGGAGCGACGCCGGCACGCAGGTCCACGGCGGTCCGGTAGGGCCGGGCGCGGAAGCCGTAGCGTTCCAGCCGTGCGCCCCCGCCCAGGAACGGCCCCAGGTCCGACGAATACGAGGACCAGAAGAGGGGCACCCACCGTTGTCCCCAGTCCCTGGGTTGGTCCCGGTCTTCCACGCTCCACACCCATTCCTCGAAGGGCCGTCGGTCGATTTTCGGACCATCGCCGCGGACCACGTTCGTGCCTTCGTCGTCGTACAGCCGGAGTCCGTCGCTCCCGGCCGTCGCCTCGAAGAGGTCGTCGCCCCGCCCCCCGATCACCCGCACGGTGATGCCGGGCTCGCCGGAGCCGTTGACGACGACCCGGTCGTCTCCGCCCTTCAGGTACAGTCGGATCTCCCGTGTCTCGGCGGCCGAGAAGCGACGGTTGAAGTACGGGCGCCCACCTTCCCCGGCGTCGCGGATCGTGACCACGACGGTCCCGGCGTTCGTCCGGTCGACCACGGCGATCTCGTCCGCGTCGGTGCCGATGACATCCACCTCGCGGGCCAGGAGCTCGTAGAGCGAGGTCCAGATGTCGCGCAGGTCGTCGCGACGCCATCGAAGCGTCGCGCGCAGGTCGTCGTTGTTCAGGTCGTAGATCTTCGGCGGGAGCCGCCTGATCGCCACGTCGATGACGTCGTCTGTGAGGCGCTCCTGGATCCAGCCCCCGATGGAGTCCCACGCCGTCCGCTCCAGCCCCGAGAGGAAGCGGCGATCGAGCTCGCGGCCGTTCCAGTGGAGGCCGACGATGTCCGGGGTGCGGGCCTCGAACGTCACGAGCTGCGGCTTGTACACACGCACTACGCTGAAGGCGAGCCCGTCGAACCGCGAGAAGGCCTGGTCGCGATCCCGGGGGATGGGCAGCCACGTACGCCGCTCCCCTGAATCGAGGGTCGCCCAGCGCCACTGGTCCCGATGCCGGTCCCAGTCGCCCAGGAAGAGGTCCATGATCCGAGCCGTCAGGAACGCTCGGGCGTCCACCTGATCTGCGGAGCTCTTGTCGATGCGCTCCATGAGCCGGTCACTGCCGATCACGCGTGTCGCGCCGCCGAACGGCGGGCAGCCGTCCGCGTTCTCGTCGGGCTTCTCCTCGATGAGCCCCAGCACGCCAGCGAATTCCTCGCGGAACTCCCCGAGGGCCGGGTCGTCCGGCATGATCCGCAGGGAAGGCTCGGCATGGAGGACCCCGACCGCGTCCAGGAGGGGCGCCACCACCAGGGCGGCGAGGGGGTGCTCGGAGCTGACGCCGTCCTGGATCAGGTCGTCTACGATCGTGTTCCAGAGGAGGGAGTCCAGGATCGGAGAAGGGTCTTTGTCGACCGAACGGAAGGTGTACTCGCGGCCGTCGGCTCCCTGCAGCTTCAGGGACCTGGTCTGCAGGCCGCCACCTCTGCGCAGGGGCGTCAGCCCCCCGGCGAAGCCTTCGAGGTCGAGGACCGGCACCCGGAATGGCTCCGTCCACAGGTCGCGGTAGTGGCGACCCAACACGAGCTGGTGCACGGGCCCGGCTTCGTAGCCCGGCCCGGCGGCCACGACGACGGTGTCCATCGCCTGGGCCGCCACGCCCCCGGACGCACCGAGCGCTCCCCCTGCGCAGAGCAGGGCCGACAGGATGGTGGTGCGTTGTGTGAGCCCAGCGTGCATGGCCCGTCCTCCCGGTGCCTGAGTTCCCGCTCGGAGTTCGGGCCTCGTCCCCCTTCGTCGGCCCCATCCCCCCGGCTGTTGTGGAATACAGGGTTCCGGAGCGTTTCGGCTCGGCGTCGATCGTCCCGGCGTGCCCCCTGTTCGTCCACTCCGTCGAGGCCCACTTTGCGGCCGAGCCAGCTCACCGACCTCGCCCGTGGACGTTCGACCCATGCATCGCTTCCACCGCCTCGGCCGCCGGCATATCCGCCGGATGGGCCCCACCGCCTACGCAATCCTCCTCCTGGTGCTCGCTGCCGGCCCCGCCGGTGCCCAGGACGCCGCCACGCGCTTCCGTGTGCGCTTCCCCGCCAGCGCCGTCGATCAGCCCATCACGGGCCGCATCTACGTGGTGATCTCACGCACCGACGAACGCGAGCCGCGCCTGCAGGTGGGACGGACCGGCGTTCCCTTCTTCGGCCACGATGTGGAAGGGCTGGCGCCCGGCACCTGGGGCACCATCGACGGCAGCGAGCTGGGCTTCCCGCTGGAAGCCATGACGGACCTTCCCGCCGGCGACTACTTCGTACAGGGCTTCGTCAACCGCTATTCGGAGTTCCAGCGCGCCGACGGCCACACCCTGTGGATGCACGACGACCAGTGGGAGGGCCAGCACTGGCGGACGTCGCCCGGCAACCTGTACAGCGATGTCCAACGGGTGCACCTCGACCCACGGCTGGGGTGGGAGATCGAGCTTACCGCGGCGCACGTCATTCCCCCGGTCGAGATCCCGGCCGACACCCGCTGGGTGAAGCGTTTCCGCTTCCAGAGCCCCATGCTCTCGGAGTTCTGGGG
>Ga0315556_1001890_pt1 | contig 12329 bp, 14 predicted proteins | sample SalMarSW160310MG_FD_202112 | JGI IMG/M metagenome (GOLD analysis project Ga0315556, IMG submission 202112) | Salt marsh sediment microbial communities from the Plum Island Ecosystem LTER, Massachusetts, United States - Salt Marsh Sediment SW1603-10 ...
TGATGATTCACCATTGTGGGATAAATTGCTTGCCGGCCGAACCGCGCACCTGATGGTAACCATGGATACCCCTTCCTGGTTCTATCGCTGGGTGTTTCACAGGCCGGGGCATAACCAGATGAAAAGAACGATCCTTGGATTCTGTGGTATCAAGGTAGTGAAAATATCCGAGTTTTCCCCGGTGAAAGGCTCGAGCCGGCAGCAGAGGGAGCAATGGATTGCCCTGGCCAGTGAACTCGGATCAAAAGCCTGATCGCGCGGCGCCTGGTGCCGATGCGGGTCGCGCTGGCCGCGTCACCGGAGTATCTGCAGCGTGCCGGAGTGCCGGCCCACCCGCGGGAACTGGCGTCCCGCGAATGCATTATCGACACCAACCTCCCGGACCCCGGACAGTGGTCCTTTACGGAGCAGGACCGGGCGTTGCACGTGAAGGTGCGCGGACGCTTTCACGTCAACAACGCGCTGGCGGTGCGCGAGATGCTGTTAACGGGCCAGGGGATCGGACTGTGTCCCTGGTTCGTGATCGAGGAGGATGTGCGCGCAGGCAGGCTGCAGGTCCTGTTCGAGGAATACGAGGTCGCCGGGCGCGGCATCTATGCCCTCTATCCTCACCACCGGCACCTCGCCGCCAGGGTGCGCACGTTCGTGGATTTCCTGGTGGAGCGGTTTGCCAGCGTGGCGGAGTTGCCGGGCTGACCGCCGCCCTGCCCCAGCGCTGGCGATACAGAGGGCAACGATGCGCAGTTCGGTCTGGATAAAGGCACTGGCCGCGTGGTTCCTCCTGCTGTCCCTGGCCATCCTCAATGGCGGGTTGCGCGAGCACCTGCTGGTACCGGCCCTGGGCAGGATGGTGGCGCTTCCGGTCAGCGGTGTCCTGCTGTCAGCCGCAATCTTTCTGGTGACATGGCTTGTGTCCACCTGGTTTCGTTGCAGACGCGCGGCGCAGTACTGGTTGATCGGTGTGCTCTGGCTGGTCCTCACGCTGCTGTTCGAGTTCGGCCTGGGTCGTTTTGTCCAGCACCGGGACTGGCTGGACCTGCTCGGGGCGTACACGTTCCGGGGCGGAAACCTGTGGCCTCTTGTGCTGGTCGTGACGCTGGTCTCGCCCCGCCTCGCGGCGCGTCTGCGCGGGCTGGGATAGAATGCAGGCGCTCATCGACCGCGATGGATACTGGCTCGGTCGCGCCCGAGGGGCGCTCCTACCCGATATTTTCCGCGGGAGCGTGCAGGTGGTCATGTCCTGTTTCAAGGCCGTTTCGCCGCCGGGGCGGCTCCTGCCGGTCTGGTTTCCGTGTTTCTGCCGTGGATTCCGCGGCCATTTCCCTGTCCTGCCGCGCATGTGATGCGCTCCTGTCCATGGTGCGCGCGGCGCACCCTGCGATCGGTTTCGCTGGCCGCCTGCAATGACGAGGCAATGCCTCACCACCAGAGTAGCTGTTACGCCAGACCAGCGCCTTGTCATGGCAAGGTACGCGGCGACAGGTATCACCCGCCGACGTTGATGGGCAGTGCGGTGGTGTACTTGATCCGCTCCATGGCGAAGCTGGAGGTCACGTTGGACAACTCGATGCGGCCCACCAGTTGTTTGTAGAACCGGTCATAGGCCTCGATGCTGCTGACGGCGACCCGCAGCAGGTAATCGACCTCCCCGCTCATGCGGTAGATCTCCATCACCTCCGGCATGTCGCGGACCGCGCGGGAAAACGCCTCGATCCACTGCGTGGTGTGGTGCGCGGTGCGAATGGCGACGAACACCGTGACGTCCGCGTTGACCTTCTTCGGGTCGAGCAGTGCGACCCGGGCCCGGATGTAGCCGTCCGCCTCCAGCTTCTGGATGCGCTTCCAGCAGGGCGTCGGCGACAGGTGGACCCGCCCGGCGATCTGCTTGATGGTCAGCGCGGCATCGGTCTGCAACAGGTTCAGGATTTTGCGGTCGACGGTATCCATAAACGGATTTCCTTCACGCGGGCATAATCAGGATATATTATACTAATATCGGCTGTTTTCTGCATGTAATTATAATTATCTTCCTGTATATCTGGATTTAAGAGAAAATTATTTATACCGTTACAGCATGGGACCGTCCCGTTTCCGGCACAGGAGCCAGCCATGCAGACCGCAATCGATTCCCTGGAGATACACGGCGTTCCGGACTACGTGTCCTGCTGGAGTGCGGCCGGGATCCGGGGGTTTCTGCCGGCGGTTCTCGAACGCTGGCAGCGCAACGGCGGCGCACCGCCCGCCCGCTTCGCCCTCGTGATCTGCCCGCTGGTCGAAGTCCTGGCGCGGGGCGGGCTGCCGGATCGGGTGATCGAACGGACCACTCCGCGCCTGCGCTTCCATCATTTCACCGGCTGCCACAAACCCTTTGTCGTCCTGCTCCACGACAGCGGTGAGGACGACGAGGCGTGGTGCCGGGAGGTCCAGCAGGAACTGGCCTGGTCGGAAAGCTACCGGGCGGAATTCGGTGCGGGGGTGTTACGCCTGCAGTTTGTCGAGGCGGTCGAGGAATGCGAGGGGAACCCCGGCACAGGCCGCTGAACCGGCCCTCACGGCGTTGCAAAGGCGCCCGGAAGCTTGTTGACACGCGCCAGACTGCGCTTCCTCACACCATGGCGCCTTGCGGCCTTCCGCCTGATCGACCTGTGCAGAGTTTCCCTAGAGGTCCTTGCCCAGTTCCAGGGATTGCACGTCACCCGCGCGCGCCGGCTTGAGCGTGAAGCCCAGCAACCGGGCCAGCCGGAGCATGCGCGTGTTCCCGGGCAGCACACTGACTTCCAGGTGCCGGATGCCGGCCTCGATGGCCAGGGCTCGCAGGTCCAGCAGCAGGCGCGTGCCGATCCCCTTGCCCTGCCAGGCGTCCGCAACGACGACCGCGACCTCGGCCCGGTCGGTATTCGCAAAGCGGGCATAGCGCGCCACCCCGACCTGCCGTTCGCCGGCCGCTTCCTGGACCGTGGCGATCAGTGCCATCTCGTCCGGATAGTGCAGGCTCGTGAAACGCTCCAGCATGCCGGGCCCAAGTACCTTCAGGGGAGCATGAAACCGGTTGTAACGCGAAGCGGGTGACAGTTCAGCCACGAAGCGCGCCTCGATATCGCGGTCGATCGGACGCATGGCGCGGATGGTCACGGCGGTGCCGTCGACCTCCAGTACATCGTGGTAATCGGGCACACTCATCGTCGCCACCGGGCAGGGACACCGACGCAGTGCAGCACCCGGTACCCGTGCCAAAAAAGGAGGGAATCATCCCGTCCATGCCGGAATCAGGATACTGACCCTCCTGTTGCGCAGTCAACGAATCCGTGGGGTGACCTCAGAAAGCCTGCTTGGACGGAAGCAGCTCCTGCTCGACAAGGCGGTTGAAGGCCTCGACGACCTGCGCATCGAACAACGTGTCCTTGTTCCGGTTGATGAACTCGATAGCCTGCTGTATGCCGTTACTGGGGCGGTAGGGCCGGTGTGACGACATGGCCTCGAACACGTCCGCCACCGCAATGATGCGTGCCTCCAGGAGGATCTCGTCTCCACACAACCCGTCCGGATAACCACTGCCGTCGAAACGTTCATGGTGCTGGCGGACCATGTTGGCGATCGGCCAGGGGAAATCGATCATCTTCAGAATATCGTAACCGACCAGCGGGTGCGTCTTGATGATCTCGAATTCCGCATTGGTCAGGCTGCCCGGCCGGTTCAGTATTTCCGCGGGAACGCAGATCTTGCCGATGTCGTGCACCTGCGCACCGAGTTCGACGCCACTGATCCGGTACTCGTCGAGCCCGATTTCCCGGGCAATGGCCACCGACACCGCAACCACGTTGTGCTGGTGACCGGCGGTGTAGGGATCACGTTTCTCCATCAGCGAGGTAATTGCCATGATGGACTGGATGAGGCTCCTGTTCAGCCGCTCGGTGGATTCGAGCCGTTCCGTCACCATCCTGCGCCGGTCACTGATATCGGTCGCGATACCGATCAACCGGATCACCTCCCCTGACTCGTCAAGCACGGGGCGGGCGCGAATCTCAAGCCAGACGTAATCTCCGCTGCTGCCATGGCGGTTCCTGCATTCGAGAATGACGTCCTGCCGGTTGCTGACCGCACGCCTGATTTCGTACAGCACGCGCCGCTGGTCTTCCGTGTGCACGGTGGAAAACCAGAGCCCGGGCTCCTCCACGAACCGGCGGGGTTCGAAACCCAGTATGCGTTGCGCTGCCGGGCTCACGTACAGGGGCGCAAACGAAGCCGGATCGAAGTCAAACAGGATATCCGGCATGGTTTCGGTGATATCGCTGAGATAGTCATTCACCATCTGCAGGTCCGTGAGCAACTGGGGTCGTTGCCGGTGCCCGCCGATTACCTGCAGCACGTGGACGCTGAACAGGTAGTCATCGTTGTCCGTGAATACGGTGTAATTGCAACAGAGCAGCGTACGCCCGTCCTCGATGGTCACCACATCCTCGGTCGACTGCCTGGACAGGGTGGAGAGGCAACCCGGCAACGGCGCGGTCAGGCGCGGGAACACTTCCCAGTACGGTTTGCCGATGACATCCTGCACGGCCATGCCGGCCTCGCGCGCGTAGGCCTTGTTGGCGCGCAGGATGCGGAATTCCCCGTCATGCAGGAAGATCGGGTCCGCTATGGTGTCCACGGCCAGTTGCCACTGGCGTGCGGTGTTCAGGATAGCGCTGTGCCTGTGGTCGACGGCCGCCTCGCGGCCATCCATGCCGGGTGCGGCAGCGTCCGGACAGGGCATTTCAGGTGTATTGTGTTTGCCGGTTTTCAAGGACCCCATTCCTTTGGTATCGGAACCACCCACGGGAATGCAGACTGCGTTCAACTGCCGGTGTTCACCGACAGCTTCAGCACCGGTCGGTGCGAGCGCCAGCCGCGCTCTTCCGATCAACGGCAGTGGACTGCAATACTTTACGACCCGGGCGAGCGATCCTGCACTGCCGCTGGCCGGCAGGTCGCGAATAACGAGACCGCCGGGACCCGCCAGTCACCGGCACGGGCTGCCGGTCGTGGGCACCCGCCCCTGAGTAAACGCGCAACACGTTGTTTTATATAAAAATACAGCCATCAGCCCGGTCATCGAATGGCGCGCACGGTGCACCACGCGTTCGCTCCAGGGCTGGCTCATTCATGGCGAGGCCGCAGGCCGCAGCGGGACGCAGCAATCTCCCGAAGATTGCGCCGCTGTCACGCGATTGCTGCGCTGGCCACTCCCGGCATCCATGCCTCCCGACTGTTTTACGAGGCCGCCACGCAGCCCTGTCCCTGTACATCGCGCACGCAATGGCGGGGGCTGGCTGGAAGGTACGCACAGGGCGTCATGCCCGGTAGGGTGCCGCCGCCCAGTTGCGCAGCAATTCCAGGTCACGCGCGGGCAGATAGCTGAAGCCCGCGGCGTGGTCCTCCACGATCTGCGTGCCGAGGGCATGGGGGACGCTGCCCGTCGCGAGCAGGTGGAAGAACCACGCCATCGGGTAACCCGCCTTGCGGTCGAACTCCTGGATGAGATTCGCCAGTTCCGCACCATGGCCACCCGGCGGCAGCGTCAGGCGTTCCATGGGACGGGCCGGGACCGGGTGCACGTTGCGACGGGCGTCACCATCGCTGTCGATGTAATCCTGGATGGCCAGGATCCAGTGCACGCAGAAATGCCCCTGGGCTCCCCGCGCCGAACTCCGCTCCCAGTCCTGCAGGAAGCGCCGCAGTGCCTGCACGTGCATCGCATCCGGGTCGGCCAGCAGCTCGGGCACTGCGACGAAGCGGCGAAAAACCAGCCGTGGTGTGCCAACCGGCTCGGGTTCGAGCTGCGGGTAATCGAGCGGGTCGACGAATTCCTCCAGGCTTTCCGGCAGCCAGTCCGGATCGCTCAGGTAGCGAGCGAGGACCTCCTGCAGTTCCTCGACCTCGAGTTGCACGAATTCCGGGGCCGTGCTGCCGGTGACTGCCGTCAGGTAGTGCGTACGCCCGAGCAGCCGGGTGGCAAACAGCTGGCCCTGCATGCAGGCATCCAGCAGGGCCTGCATGTCACCATCGACCGCCTGCTGTTCGGCCCATTGCCGCAGTCCGTTCGCAACGCGCTGCTGGTCGATGTCGACGACACCGCCCGGCCGGTACCAGCCGCCACGCGCCAGCACGGGCTGGAACACAAGCCCGGGCAACAGCCGGCCGAGTCCGTCCAGCAGCCCTGCCATGCCCTGCCCGGGACGGCTGTCGGCACAGAGCCCGGCGACGGCGACCGGATCCACGCTGCCGGGGCCGCCCGGCCGGGGCGTCTGCCCGGGTGCGGAAAACGGGCCGGGCGTACCGGCGGCGGGCGGCGCTGGCTCGTATGGATTCATGGCGTCCCTCCCCCGTCCTGCTGCGATTGCGCACGTGCCTCGCTCCAGCGTTGTTGCGCGAGGGCCCGCACGTCGGGATCCTCGTCGTCCAGCAAACCGGCCAACCGCTCTGCCGGTACGCGCGTGGCGGCGGTCAGCCGTACGAACCAGTCAGCATCCGCCAGCAGCGCCACCGCCTCCTCGGGATCGATGCGTTCGGCGACCACGCGCCGCACGTCGGCGTCGGCGTCGCAACTCATCATCTGCAGGCTTTCGACCGGCAGGCGGCGGGCGACGGTCTTCCTGACCTCGCAGTCGGCATCGAGCATCATGCGGAACAGGCGGCCGGGCGGCAGGCGGCGGGCGACGTACTGGCGCACCAGGTAGTCCTCGTCCTGCACCAGCCGTTCCAGGTGTTCCTGGCCGATGCGGTCGGCCACGGTGATGCGCACCTCGCGGTCCGGGTCGCCGATCAGTTGCACCAGCTCGGCCACCGGCAGGCGCCAGGCCAGTACGCGGCGCACGACCTCGTCGGGATCGTTACGCAGTTCCAGCAGGCGGCGCTGCGACACATAGCGTGCCGCGATGGCGCGCCGTTCCCAGGAGGCATCGCCGCGATAGTCATCGGCGAGGTCGGGGTTCTCGCGAAAGAACCGCTCGATCTGCCGACCGCTCATCGCGCGCACGCAGGTGTCGCCCGGCTTGCAGCGCCCGCGCTCCAGGCGATCGCACCGGTGCGGACAGTCCCGGCAGCGGATCCTGCGCGCCATGTCTCCGTCGTCCTGCGACTGCACCTCAATCGGCACCGGCTGCGATTTCCGCCAGCACCACGCCGGTGGCCGCTGCCGGGCTTTCGGTAAATGCCGGGCAGTGATTGCGGCCGTCCACCAGGTAGAGGTTGATGCCGTCCAGTTCCCGCACCGGTGCCACGCCGCAGACATCGTCGTCCATGCAATAACTGAAATGCAGCGCCGGCCAGGCGGCGCGCAGCGCCTGCACGGTACTTTCGCTCGGACCCTGCGCCTGTGCGCTTTGTGCGATCCGTTCGAGCGTGTCCGCGTCGATCATGGTTCAGGCGTCCCGCGTGACTCCGGGGAAGCGCCGCTCCAGCTCCCCGCCACCCTGTCCCATGGCCCGCGCCAGCCAGGGCGGGGGATTGGCGGCGATCCGCAACTGCAACTCGGCCAGCCGCTCACGGGCATCCCCGCCCTGCGGATGCTTGACCGGGTGCACGCCCGCACGCACCACCCTGGCAGCGGCGGGTCCGCCGATCGATGCCACGAACAGCACCTGGGCGTCCCGGATCAGTCCGGCGCGCCATTCATTCCTGTCCTCGCAGTCCGCCGGTTCCTGCGCCGGGCGCACGTCGACCAGCCGGAGCTCGTCCGCGGATACCTGGTAGATGAGGAAACAGCGGCACGAACCGAAATGCCCGTCGATCTGCTCCGCGCCGCTGGCGGCGCAGGCCACGCGCAGCGACCCGGGCATGTCGCCTTCGGCATAGGCCTCGGTTGCCGGCAGCGGTACGGCCTCGTCCGGGGCACCCCGGAGCACGGCACACGCGGCCTTCAGCGCCTGCGGCTTCTGGCCCGCCAGCACCCCCCCTGCCGCCGCCTTGAGCTGTCCGGGCCTGAGCCCGGACAGCTTCGCCCTGTCCGGCGGCAACCCGACGAGTTCGTCGAGCACCTTCAGCAACAGCGTCGCATCGACATTGTCCAGTTCGCGCGTGGCCAGGCCGATACGCAACGCCAGCTCACGTGTCAGGGTCGATTCACTCATACCTGCCCCCGCTCAGGCGGGGACGCAAACGTCCCCGCGTACGTTGCATCACCGCCATCAGGCCGGCATCGGAATGATGCAGTCGTCCTCCATACAGGCATTGACGCACTGCGGATCGTCGTACTCGCCCTCGCACTCGGTACAGCTGTCCGGGTCGATCCGGTAGACGCCCTTGTACGGGGTAATGGACTTGGTCGGGCAGACCGGCTCGCAGTCGCCGCAGGCGGTGCACAGTTCCATAACGATTTGCAAGGCCATGTTCGTACTCCTCTGAAATAACTCGGTTGCTAGGCTTTCCTGAAGCGCAGCGTGGTCGGGAACGACGGTGGCGGACTGATCGGATCGATGTAATAGCGGGAACCGTCGTCCAGCTCGACCTCTCCACCCCATTGCTCCGCGGTATCGGTCTGCACCGATACGACGCTGGCCTCCAGGTCCTTCTTGGCCACGTAAAAGGACAATCTGCCCTCACCCGTGCGCCGGATCATGACATTCGGCATTGGTACACTCCCTATCAATACGACCGTCATTGCGGGGACCGCGCGGCCCGAGGCCTGGCGGGATACAGCAATCCCTGTCGCGAGGACTGCGCGGGAGACCGTGGCGATCTCCGGAGACCCCTGCGCTGCGCCCGGGTCGCCTGGCGGATTGCCTGGCTCGCAATGACGGTCCCGGCCGGCCTCAGCGGATCAGGTCGTAGTTGTAATCGGTGGTACCCATGCCGCGCGTCTCCTCGTCGAGACGCTCCAGCACCGCGTTGACCAGCATCTTCAGCATGTACATGGCGCCCTCGTAACCGAGCGTGGTGTCGCGATGCATGTGGTGACGGTCGAAGATCGGGAAGCCGATGCGGATCAGCGGCACCTCGAACTCCTTGCCCCTGGTCAGGGTATCGCGCTGGATGAACTTGCCGTAGGAGTTACCGATCATGAAGTCCGGCTTTTCCGTGAACATCAGCGAACGGAAGTGCCACAGGTCCTTGCCGATGTACACGCTGCAGCCGGCCCCGTAGGGCGATTCCTCCAGCATATTCTCCACCGCCTTCTTCCAGCGCTTGTTGGCGTGGTGGCAGAGGATGTGCGTGGGTTCGGCACCCAGTTCCAGCAGAAAGCGGGTCATGCCCATGACGAAATCGGCATCGCCGTAGAGGCCGAATTTCTTGCCGTGCAGCCAGGCGTGCGAGTCGGTCATCATGTCGACCAGGCGGCCGCGCTCCTTCGCCAGCGATTCAGGGATCGGCTTGCCGGTCAGCGCGGAAACCTTCATCAGGAAGCTGTCGGTCGCCTCCAGCCCGAGCGGGATGTCGATGGCACTGGCCTCCTGCTTCCAGGTGTTCTTGATGAACTTCTTGGTCTTCACCAGCTGCCATTGCTGCAGCAGCAGGGTGTCGATGGCATTGGGGGCGTCGCGCACCTCGTCCATGGTGGTGCCGCCGGCGTACATGCGGAATTCGCCGTCGGCCGGTGTATCCAGCACCTCGGTGGGATCGGACAGGAAGGTGTAGTCGACGCCCATCTCCTTCAGCATGCGCTGGATGACGCGGAAGTTGCCCAGGTAGGTCTCGAAGCCGGGCACGATGTTGATCCTGCCGTTGCTGCCGACTTCCTTGCCGTCCATGTGATTCAGCGTGAAGTAGCGCAGGATGCCCTCGAACATGTTGTCCCAGCCGGTGGTATGGGAACCCACGAAGCTCGGGGTATGCGCGAACGGCACCGGGAAGTCGTCCGGAATGTGGCCTTCCTTCCTGGTGTTGCTGATGAAGGCGTTGAGGTCGTCCCCGATCACCTCCGCCATGCAGGTCGTGCTCACCGCGATCATGTCCGGCTTGTACATGGCCTTGCAGTTTTCCAGGCCGTCATACATGTTCTTCTGACCGCCGAACACCGCGGCATCTTCGGTCATGGAATCCGATACACAGGCAATCGGCTCCTTGAAGTGACGGTTGAAATAGGTGCGGAAATAGGCCACGCAGCCCTGCGACCCGTGCACGTAGGGCATGGTCTTGTGGAAACCGAGCGCGCACAGTACGGCGCCCAGCGGCTGGCAGGCCTTGGCGGGGTTGACGGTCAGCGCCTCGCGCTGGAAGTTCAGCTCCTTGTATTCCGCGGTGGTGGTCCACTCGAACGTCTCCATGATCCTGTCCAGGGGCGGACGTTCCTCGAACACCCTCTTGGCCTCCAGGTTGGACCTGTAGTCCGGGTCCCGGAACAGCGGGTAGCTGGGTTTGATGTTGTCTACGGTTTGACTCATGATGATCTCCTCAACGCGCCACCAATCTGTGGACGGACGTTAACGGTTGACGTGTGATGCAGGCCGGTCCCGGCCTGTCTGCCCTGCTGCGATCAGGCGCCGACGGCCACCCGCCCGGCCTCCCCGGCGGCATCCTGCTTCCAGGGTGCCTGGAGCTTCTTCCAGCACGGATTGTTCAGGGTCATGTCCATGTCACGGGCGAAGATGGCGAAGCCGTCATATCCGTGATACGGGCCCGAATAATCCCAGGAATGCATCTGCCGGAACGGGATGCCCATCTTCTGGAAGATGTACTTCTCCTTGATGCCGGAGCCGATCAGGTCGGGCCTGATCCGTTTCACGAATTCCTCGAACTCGTAGCCGGTCACGTCGTCGTAGATCAGGGTCGCATTGCCCATCTCCTTGATGGTGCGGTCGTAGTCGTCGTTGTGACCGAATTCATAGCCGGTGCCGACCACTTCCATGCCCAGGTCCTCGTAGGCGCCGATCACGTGGCGCGGGCGCAACCCGCCGACGTACAGCATGACGCGCTTGCCTTCCAGGCGCGGGCGGTATTTGGCGATCACCGCCTCGTATTCGGCCCGGTATTTCTCGATCACGCGCTCGGCGCCTTCCTTGATCCTGTCGTCGAAGCAAGACGCGATCTTGCGCAGGCTTTCGGCGATCTTGGTCGGTCCGAAGAAGTTGTACTCGACCCACGGAATCCCGTACTTCTCTTCCATGTGGCGCGAGATGTAGTTCATGGAGCGGTAGCAGTGCAGCAGGTTGAGCCTGACCTTCGGAGTCAGCTCCATCTCCGACAGGGTGCCGTCGCCGGACCACTGCGCGACCACGCGCAGGCCCATTTCCTCGAGCAGGGTGCGCGAGGACCAGGCGTCGCCGCCGATGTTGTAGTCGCCGATGATGGAGACGTCGTAGGGCGTGGACTCGAAGCTGTCGTCGTTGTCCCGCTTGCCCAGCACCCAGTCGCGGATCGAGTCGTTGGCGATGTGATGGCCGAGCGACTGCGAAACCCCGCGGAAACCCTCGCAGCGCACCGGCACCACCGGCTTGTGGTGCAGCGCCGATTTCTTCCTGGCCACCGCCTCGATGTCATCGCCGATCAGGCCGATCGGGCACTCGGACTGGATGGAAATGCCCTTGTTCATCGGGAACAGGGTCTCGATCTCGTCGATCAGCTTGTCCAGCTTCTTGTCGCCACCGAACACGATGTCCTTCTCCTGGAAATCGGAGGTGAAGTTCATGGTGACGAAGGTATTCACGCCGGTGACGCCGATGTAGTAGTTGCGGCGTCCGGCGCGCGAGTACTGGCCGCAGCCGACCGGGCCGTGCGAGATGTGGATCATGTCCTTGATCGGCCCCCACACCACGCCCCTGGAACCCGCGTAGGCGCAGCCGCGGATGGTCATCACCCCCGGCAGGGACTTGCGGTTGGAGGTGATACACTTCCTGGACTGCTCCACCTCGTGGTCGTTGACGCCAAGGTGCCCGGCGCGATCCTTCCTGGCCTTTTCGGGATATACCTCGAGCACCTCCTGGATGAGGGCCTCGGTGTCTTCACGTGACTGTATTGCCATGTCTGTTCTCCTCACTCCGGCGCCACCCATCTGTGGACACCGGGTAAACGGATTGACGCAATCGTATTCATGTAGCGCCGGCCACCGCGGTGGCCGGCGCCGCCGCCATCAGGCCGAGACCACTTCCGCGGCTGCGCTCTTGCCGATGATGCTCTCGTCTTCCTCTTCCATGATGCCGAACTCCATCAGCAGGTCCTCGAGCTGGTCCATGGTGATCGGTGTCGGAATCACCATGTTCTTGTTATCGATGATCTTCTGGGCCAGGGTGCGGTACTCGTCGGCCTGCTTCGCCTGCGGGTCGTACTCGATGACCGTCATGCGACGGATCTCGGCGCGCTGCACGACGTTGTCGCGCGGCACGAAGTGGATCATCTGGGTGCCGAGCTGGCGCGCC
>Ga0315556_1001893_pt1 | contig 12318 bp, 12 predicted proteins | sample SalMarSW160310MG_FD_202112 | JGI IMG/M metagenome (GOLD analysis project Ga0315556, IMG submission 202112) | Salt marsh sediment microbial communities from the Plum Island Ecosystem LTER, Massachusetts, United States - Salt Marsh Sediment SW1603-10 ...
GCGATCCCCGTAGGAGCCGCCCTGGCGGCGAAGGGGGGTTGGCCGGCTTGTGCATTCGCCTGCTGGCGCAGGCTCCTACGAAAATCCGGGATGGGAGCTAGAAGCTTGTGCATTCGCCTGCTGGCGCAGGCTCCTACGAAAATCCGGGATGGGAGCTAGAAGTGGAAAATCGCTTTTCCGCTGTCCCCGGGCTTGCCAGCGGGTCCATTGCCATCGAAGTCATAGCCACGTTCGGCACCGGGTTCCTGGATGAAGTAACCCTGCGCGTAATCCACGCCCAGGCTCCACAGGCGGGTCAGGCTGTAGGGTGACTCGACCTGCTCGGCGATGGTCTTGCAGCCCAGACCGCGGGCGATGTCGACGATCTCCCTGATTCTCGACAGCTTGCTTTCATCCTCCCCGATCTCGTGGACGAGCGAGGCATCGATCTTCAGGAAATCCGCGTGGATGTGTTTCAGGTGCTGGACCTCCGTGGAATGGGTGTAATGCTCCACGGCGACCTTGCAACCGATCGAATGCAGTGCCCGGGTCAGCGACGAGACACTCTTGAGATCCATGCGCAGGTTGTTCTCGGTGACCTCGAACACCAGTCGCACCGGACTGGCCTTGTACTGTTTGACCAGCTTGAGTACCCGCATGCCAAGCTCCTCGTTGGCCACCGTGTCGGGTGACAGTTTGATGAACAGGGTGACGGTACCGGACTGGTCCCGGGCCAGCTCCTTCAGTGCCGACTCGATGATTTGACAATCCACTTCATACGACTTGCCGCAACGTTGTGCCATGGCGAAGAAGTCTGCGGGCGTGATGGCATTGCCATCCTCGCCGGTCACGCGGACCAGCACCTCATAGAATCCGGAGGTATCACCGCGCAGCGTGGAAATGGGCTGGTACAGGTCCTTCAGGCGGTTGTCGCGCAGCACACTGCAGACGATTTCCGCCTCGTTGCCGAACACGGCGGGGTGCATGCCTGCGGATGCCGCACGTGTCTGCTCCGGGGTCGCGCTGCTGGCGCCGGCATGCCCGGTTGTGAAGGCTGACCCGGTGCTTTCCGGGGCATTGTCCACCGACGCGTCCACCCCTGGCTGGGGGACGTTGACGCTCTCGCCGTCCGCCGGCAGCGACGGTTGAGCAACATCCACGCTGGCGGGGGATGCTTCGGGCTGGCTCGTGATCATTCCGTCAGCACCGGCCGGCTCGCCGTCGCCGGAAGTGTCGGCAACGGGTGCCGGTCGCAGCATTTCAGCCAGTGCCTGCTCGCTCACGGCGAGCTGCTGTTGCAGCCCGGCGTTCTCGACCTGTAGCGCTTCCATCTGCTGCTGCAGTTCGTGAGCACCACCCAGTTGCTCCTGTGCCGCCTGCAGTTCCGAGCGCAGGTCGACGTTTTCCGCCTGGGTGGCGCCCAGGCTGGTGCGCAACACGTCCATGTCGGTCACCTGCTGACGCAAGGTGCCGATGTCGTCCTGCATCTGCAGCAGTTCCTCGTGCTCGAGCACGGCAGCCGGCTCCTGCTCAGCCCGTGCGGCAAGTTCCTGCTCGGCCCGCTGAAGTGCGGCACGCGTCCCCTCCAGCGCGTGGAGTTCGTGCTCGGTATCCGCCAGCCTGACCTGCAGTTGCTGCAGTTCTTCCTGCAGCTGGCCGGTGTCGTCCTGCGTCTGGCCGGACTGTTCCAGCCGGCGGCGCAGTGCCTGGATCTCGGCGTCGCGCAGCTGCAGGACCTTGCGGCTCCGGTTCTGCTCGGATACCGAGGAATCATGCAGTGCGTTGTTGAGGTTTTCCAGATTGGTGGCATGCGCCTCGAGCTCTCGATAGGCTTCACTCGTGGACTCGAGGGTGTTGACGGCCTCGTCCCGGCTGGTAACCGCCGCGTGCAGATCCTGTTCCAGTCCGGCGATTCTGGCCCGCAGCGCGTCGAGGTCGCCATGCAGTGCATCCAGTTCCTGGCGACGGGCATCCAGCTGCTCGCCCAGCTCCGCCCGCTCATACGCATGGGCCTCCCGCTCGGCCTGTGACGTCTCGATGAGCCCCGCCAGTTCAGCGCTGGTCTGCTCCAGGCGCTCAGCCTGCGCGGACAGCTCCGTGTCACGCTCGGCCAGCGCCTGCTGCAGCGTTTCGCCCTGCTCCTGCAGGCGCGCGCGCTCCGCGTCGGCCGCCTGCAACTCCTGGCTCAGCGCGTCCGCCTGTGCGGCCGCGGCACGCTCGCCACGGCGCAACTCCTCGAGTTCGCCGTGCAGCGCATCCAGTTCCTGGCGACGGGCTTCCAGCTGCTCGCCCAGCTCCGCCAGTTCGCGCGCATGGGCCTCCCGCTCGGCCTGCGACGCCTCGGCGAGGCCCGCCAGTTCAGCGCCGGTCTGCTCCAGGCGCGCAGCCTGTGCGGACAGCTCCTCATCACGCGTGGCAAGCGTCTGCTGCAGTGTTTCGGCCTGTTCCTGCAGGCGTGCGCGCTCCGCGCCGGCCTGCTGCAGATCCTGGCGCAGCGCGTCCGCCTGTTCGGCCGCGGCACGCTCGAGCTGTCCGTAGCGATCGGCTTCCTCCCGCAGTGCGTGACTGGTCTGCCGGAGGGTGTCGTCCAGTTCGGCAATCCGGCCGGCACGCTCATCGAGCTGACGACGCGTGATGATGCTCTCGTTCAGCAGTTCATTGAATGCCGCATTGAATGCTTCAGCGGCCTTGCGGATGTCGTCGATCTCACGCGGAGTGCCCAGCGGGGTATCCGCCCGGCTGCCGTTGTCAGCTGCCGTATCGTCATCCCCGAATGGAGAACTCGCCGATTCCTGTTCCATGCCATTATCCTGGTTTGTTCTTTCCGCCTCCGCCTCCGGCTGGCCCGACGACTCCTGCGCGGAAGCATTCACCGGGCGAGCCATGACCGGGAAACCGGAACCGCCATGCACCGCGGCCTGTTCCTCCGGGATCGTCAGGATCTCCCTGACTTCAATAACTTGGCTATCGGCCGCCGCAGACCGGTCTTTACCGGAGAGCGTGCCGATAGCCCCGTCAATCCAGCTCCTGCAGGAAAACATTGTTCATCGATTGGGTCATCTTTTCGACATCACTTTCATCGAGTTTGACCAACAGGCGAATTTCGTTCGCGGAATCGGCATAGTGCAGCGCGTCGTCGTAGCTGATCTCGCCGGCCTTGTACAGCTCGAACAGGGCCTGGTCGAAGGTGATCATGCCCTGCTGGGTACTCTGCTTCATCAGTTCCTTAAGCTTGTGGACCTCGCCCTTGCGGATGACATCGTGCACCAGCGGGGTGCCGAGCAGTATCTCCACGCACACGCGCCGGCCGTTGCCGTCCTTGCGCGGAATCAGCTGCTGGGCCAGGAAGGCCTTCAGGTTCATGGACAGGTCCATGAACAGCTGCGGACGGCGCTCCTCCGGGAAAAAGTTGACGATGCGGTCCAGAGCCTGGTTGGCATTGTTGGCGTGCAGGGTAGCCAGGCAGAGGTGACCGGTTTCCGCGAACGCGATGGCGTGATTCATGGTGTCGCGGTCACGGATCTCGCCGATCAGGATCACGTCCGGGGCCTGGCGCAGGGTGTTTTTCAGGGCCGTCTCGTAGGACTCGGTGTCGATGCCGACCTCGCGCTGGGTGATGATGCAACTCTGGTGCTGGTGCACGAACTCGATCGGGTCCTCGATGGTGATGATATGCCCGGTGCCGTTGCGGTTACGGTAGTCGAGCATGGCCGCCAGCGAAGTCGATTTACCCGTGCCGGTGGCACCGATGAACACGATCAGGCCACGCTTGGTCATGGCCAGGTTCTTGAGGATGGGCGGCAGGTGAAGTTCCTCGATCGAGGGAATGACACTCTCGATGCGGCGCAGCACCGCGCCGGCATGGTTGCTCTGGATGAAGGCGCTGACACGGAAGCGGCCGACACGTTCATCCGAAATCGCGAAGTTGCACTCCTTGGTTGCCTCGAAGAACTCGCGTTGCGCCGGCGACATCATGCCGGTGACGATTTCCATCGAGGTGACCGGGGTCAATTTCTCGCTCCCGACCGCATGGGTCTTGCCGTTGATTTTCATCATCGGCGGCAGGCCGGCGGTCAGAAACATGTCGGATGCTTTCTTATCCTGCATCAGCTGCAGCAAGGGTTCCAGTTCCATAGTGTTCTCCGCGTACCGGCGCTTACCGGAAGCTGTCCTTCATGGCCGCCTTCATGCGCGCATCCTGCCTGGTGATCAGGCCCTTGTTCAGGATGTCCTTCAGGTACTGGTCGAGCGTGATCATGCCGGCCGCGTTACCCGTCTGGATGGCGGAGTACATCTGCGCCACCTTGTCTTCACGGATCAGGTTGCGGATCGCCGGGGTGCCCAGCATGATCTCCCACGCCGCGATGCGGCCGCCGCCGACCTTTTTCAGCAGGGTCTGCGAGATCACGGCCCGCAGCGACTCGGACAGCATGGAACGCACCATGGTCTTTTCCGCGGCCGGAAACACGTCGATCACGCGGTCGATGGTCTTGGCCGCCGAGGTGGTGTGCAGGGTGCCGAACACGAGGTGACCGGTTTCCGCGGCCGTGAGTGCGAGCCGGATGGTTTCGAGATCGCGCATTTCACCCACCAGCACCACGTCGGGGTCCTCGCGCAGGGCCGAGCGCAGGGCCTCGTTGAAGCCCCTGGTGTCGCGGTGCACCTCGCGCTGGTTGATGAGCGACTTCTTGCTCTCGTGCACGAACTCGATCGGATCCTCGATGGTCAGGATGTGGTGGTAGTTCCGCTTGTTGACGTAGTCGATCATCGCCGCCAGCGTGGTCGACTTGCCGGAACCGGTCGGACCGGTCACCAGCACCAGGCCACGCGGGTTATCCGAAATCTCCTTGAAGATCTCCGGCGTGCCCAGATCTTCCAGACTGAGAATGTCCGAAGGAATGGTCCGGAACACCGCACCGGCGCCGCGGTTGTGATTGAAGGCGTTGACACGGAAGCGCGCCAGGTTGGGTATCTCAAAGGAGAAATCGGTCTCGAAAAACTCCTCGTAGTCCTTGCGCTGCTTGTCGTTCATGATGTCATATACAAGGCCGTGCACGGTCTTGTGATCCAGGACCGGGACATTGATCTTGCGCATATCGCCGTCGACGCGAATCATCGGCGGCATTCCGGCGGACAGGTGCAGGTCAGATGCCCTGTTGTTGACGCTGAAAGTCAGTAATTCGGCAATATCCATTCGAGCTCCCCTGAAATTATGAGTACTCAACGGGTCTTATCGACGCGATCCGTGCCGGCTTGAACGACCCGCGCGCCGTGCCGTGAGGCACCTGCCGACAGGCTCCCGGGAGCCGGAAAATAGCAAACCGATTCAATCGGCTATATCGGCGACACCGCCCGCCCGGCGTGCGTACCCGGGACCACGCGCTGTCAGCCGGACACCACCCGGCAATGCTTGTCGGTCACGGCGTGCATCCTGTATTGTCCCCGCATGAACGAGACCAACCTCACCTTCATCGGGGGCGGCAATATGGCCGGCTCCCTGATCGGCGGGCTGATTGCGGACGGCTGGGACCCGCACCGCATCACCGTTTCCGACCCCGACCCGCAGCAACTCGAACGGCTCGGCCAGCGCTTCGGAATCACCACCCGCCAGGACAACCAGGCCGCCGCGACGGGCGCGGACATCGTGGTGCTGGCCGTCAAGCCGCAGGCGACCGGTCCGGTTGCCAGCGAGCTCGCGGGGCTGCTCGCGCGCCAGCACTCGCTGGTGATATCGATCGCGGCCGGTATTCGCACCTCCGCGTTACGCCACTGGATCGGGGAACACACGCCGGTCGTGCGCTGCATGCCGAACACGCCGGCACTGGTGCAGAGCGGTGCAACCGCGCTCTACGCAACCGCGTCAGTTACCGCGCCGCAGCGCGACAACGCAGAGACCATCCTGCGTGCAGTCGGCCTGACGCTGTGGCTGGACGACGAGGCACAGATGGATGCCGTCACGGCCCTGTCCGGCAGCGGCCCGGCCTATTTCTTCCTGTTCATGGAAGCGCTGCAGAAGGCCGGCTGCGCGCTCGGCCTGCCGGAGCCGGCCGCGCGCCTGCTGACCCTGCAAACCGCGCTCGGTGCTGCTAAAATGGCGCTCGAGAGCGCGGAAGAGCCCGCCACGTTACGGCAGCGCGTGACTTCCCCAGGCGGCACGACGGAACGTGCGATTCAGGCCTTTCAGCAACAGAATTTCGATGAACTGGTACTGCGTGCGCTGGAAGCCGCAGCCGCACGCTCGGCCGAGCTGGCGGACCAATTCGGGAAACAATGATGCAAGCATACCTGGCCAATCCACTGGAATTCCTGATCTCCACCCTGTTCAGCCTGTACATACTCGCGGTGATGCTGCGTTTTCTGCTGGGCGTGGTGCGCGCTGATTTCTACAACCCGGTCAGCCAGTTCCTGGTCCGGATCACCAACCCGTTGCTGGTACCGATGCGCAAGGTGCTGCCGGCTATCGGCAGGATCGACACCTCCGCGATCGTGCTGATGCTGGTACTGCAGCTGGTATCGGTGCTGCTGGTCATGCTGTTGCACGGCATGACCGCGTCGCCGGCGGCCCTGCTGATCTATACGGTGGGTAAACTGATCATGCTGCTGATCAACATCTTCATGGTGGCCATCATCGTGCAGGCGCTGCTCAGCTGGGTCAGCCCCGGCACCTACACGCCGGTCAACTCCCTGCTCTACAGCCTCACCAACCCGCTGCTGAATCCGATCCAGCGCATCCTCCCCACGCTCTCCGGCATCGACCTGTCACCCCTGTTCGCACTCATCGGACTGCAGGTACTGCGCATGCTGATCCTGCCACTGCTCGGCTGAGCCACCTTGCCCGCGCCCTGGTTCCGCTGGGACGGTCATGACCTGCTGTTGTCCGTACACGTGCAACCCGGCGCCAGGGCCGACCGCGTGGACGGACTGTACGGCGAGCGGCTGAAGATCCGCCTCGGGGCACCGCCGGTCGATGGCAAGGCCAACGCCCGCCTGATCGGCTTCCTGGCCGCTCTGTTTGGCGTCCCGCAGCGCGCCGTCACGCTGGTTTCCGGGCATTCCGGGCGCAGCAAGCGCGTGCGCATCACGCGTCCCGCCCGGCTGCTGCCGGGCATCCCTCCCCGCGCCGAATGATTGTTGCGCGCCTATCGGCCAATCATTAGACTCAAGCCACTTTTTTTCCCGTGTTGCCGATTTCCGCCCATGCCCGATGCATTGCCGCCTGACAGCGTTGGTCTGGTCACTCCACTGTCCATGACGTTCCGGGAGCCGCTGGCGCTCGAAAGCGGTGCGTCCCTGCCCGAATACACGCTGGCCTACGAGACCTACGGCGAGCTGAACGCGGAACGCAGCAATGCCATCCTGATCTGCCACGCACTCTCCAGCAATCACCACGCGGCGGGCTATCACAGCATGGACGAGCGCAAGCCCGGCTGGTGGGACAGCTGCGTGGGACCCGGCAAGCCGATCGATACCCGCCGCTTCTTCGTGGTCTGCAGCAACAACCTCGGCGGCTGCCACGGCTCGACCGGGCCGGCCAGCATCAACCCGGCCAGTGGCAAACCGTACGGCAAGGGCTTCCCGGACATCGTGGTGAAGGACTGGGTACGCAGCCAGGCACGGCTGGCCGATGCGCTCGGCATCCGGCGCTGGGCCGCCGTGGTGGGTGGCAGTCTCGGCGGCATGCAGGCACTGCAATGGTCGATCGACTATCCGGAGCGGCTGGCCCACTCCGTGGTCATCGCGGCGGCACCCCGGCTCTCGGCCCAGAACATCGCCTTCAACGAGGTGGCACGCACCGCGATCAAGTCCGACCCGGACTTCCACGACGGCAATTTCTACGAATACAAGGCGATCCCGGAGCGTGGCCTGCGGCTGGCGCGCATGCTCGGACACATCACCTACCTGTCCGACGACCTGATGCACGCCAGGTTCGGGCGCGAGCTGCAGGCCGGCTCGCCCACCACCGGCTACGAAATGGAATTCCAGGTGGAAAGCTACCTGCGTTACCAGGGCAGCAAGTTCGCGCGCGAGTTCGACGCCAACACCTACCTGCTGATGACCAAGACCCTGGATCACTTCGACCCGGCACGTGACTACGACAACGACCTGACCCGCGCCATGAAGCGCGCCCGGGCGGCGTTCCTGGTGATCTCGTTCACCAGTGACTGGCGCTTTTCCCCGGCGCGTTCGCGCGAGATCATGCGCAGCCTGCTCGACAACAACCTCGACGTCGTGTACGCCACGATCGAGGCCGACGAGGGCCATGACGCCTTCCTGATGCCGATTCCGCAATACCTGGAAGTGTTCTCCGCCTACATGCAGCGCGTTGCGCAACAGGTCTGCACGTCATGAGCCTGCGTCCCGACCTGGTGCTGATCGGCGAGTGGATCCGCCCCGGCAGCCGGGTACTCGACCTGGGTTGCGGCGACGGCGCCCTGCTCAAGCACCTGCAGGATACCCGCAACGTCACCGGCTACGGGCTGGAGATCGACGACGCCAACGTCACGCGCTGCATCAGTTCCGACGTCAACGTGATCCAGACCGACCTCGATGCGGGGCTGCAGGATTTTTCCGGCAAGTCGTTCGACTACGTGATCATGACCCAGACCCTGCAGGCGGTACACTTCCCCGACCGGCTGCTGGAGGAGATGCTGCGCCTCGGCGACGAGGGAATCGTGACCTTCCCGAATTTCGCGCACTGGCAGAACCGCGTGCAGCTCGCGCTGGGCGGCCGCATGCCGATGTCACGCACGCTGCCGAACCCCTGGTACAGCACACCCAATATCCACCTGTGCTCGGTGACCGATTTCGAGAAACTGTGCGCCGAGCGCGGCATCCATATCCTGCAACGGGTCATGGTCGACCATGCCCACCACAGGACACCGGGTGCCACCCTGCTGCCCAACCTGCTGGGCAAGAATGCGCTGTACCGGTTCCAGCGCCGTGGCTGACCCGCGCAACCCGCCGGCCGCCACCGCGAGTCCGGCAGCGTGAACGAAGCCGCCGCCAGCTGGATACAGACGTTCCGCATCTACACCCGTCCGCGGGTCATCGCCATGTGTTTCCTCGGCTTCTCGGCCGGACTGCCCTTCCTGCTGGTGTTCTCCACCCTGTCGGCCTGGCTGCGTGACATCGGCATCGACCACACCACCATCGGCTTCTTCAGCTGGGTCGGCATCACCTACTCGATCAAGGTGCTGTGGGCGCCGGTCATCGACCGCCTGCCACTGCCGGTGCTGACCGCGGTACTGGGCAAGCGCCGCAGCTGGATGCTGCTCGCACAGTGCCTCATCGGTGCAGGCCTGGTCGGGATGGCCTGGACCGATCCGCATGCCCAGATCACCCGGCTGGCCCTGTGCGCCCTGCTGGTCGCCTTCGGTTCCGCCACGCAGGACATCACCGTGGATGCCTGGCGGATCGAAGCCGTCGACAGGACCCTGCAGGGCGCCATGGCGGCCACCTACGTGCTGGGCTACCGGCTCGCCCTGCTGATGACCGGTGCGGGTGCCTTCTATATCGCGGCGGCGAGTTCCTGGCACCACGCCTACCTGGTCATGGCCGCGCTGACCGGTGTCGGCATCCTGACCACGCTGGTGATCCGGGAACCGCAGCACCGGCGCGATGATCGCACGGCCGCGCTGGAGACGCGCGTGGAACACGCCATGGGCATCGCCACCCGGAAATCGCTGTGGGCACGCCTGGCCGCCTGGTTTTCCGACGCCGTGGTCAGTCCGTTCGTGGATTTCTTCCAGCGCAACGGCTCCCTGGCCGTGCTGATCCTGCTACTGGTCGGCGCCTACAAGCTGAGCGACATCACCATGGGCGTGATGGCCAACCCGTTCTACCTCGACCTGGGATTCAGCAAGACCGACATCGCCAGCATCACCAAGGTGTTCGGCTTTTTCATGACCATTGCCGGCGCCGGGCTGGGGGGCCTGCTGGTGGTGCGTTACGGCATCCTGCGCCCGTTGCTGGCCGGCGCGATCCTGGTCGCCTCCACCAACCTGCTGTTCGTGTGGCTGTCGGTCAGCGAGCCGCACCTGGTGTCGCTGGCGGTCGTGATCAGCGCCGACAATCTCAGCGGCGGCCTGGCCTCGTCCGCCTTCATCGCCTGGCTCTCCAGCCTGGTCAACCAGTCCTATACGGCGACCCAGTATGCCCTGTTCAGCTCGCTGATGACGCTGCCGGCCAAGTTCCTGGGCGGCTTTTCCGGCATCATCGTCGACCACGCCGGCTATGCGACCTTCTTCTTCTATGCGGGCCTGCTGGGCCTGCCCGCGATCGTGCTGGTCCTGCTGCTGACCGCCCGCAGCCGTTGAACCCGGCCGTAGCCGGCCGTTTCCGACCCGGGGCCCCGCCCATTTAACATACAAACAGGAGGGCATTACAGGCTGAATGCAGCCGGATCGACTACGCTTGCGTGTATGAGGACCTTGCTGACGGACAGGCGGCACATGGGGGAGCGGCGCTGGGGGCTGGGCATGGACTTCCCCCTGCGCGACAGCGCCGGAACACTGGTGATCCGGGACCGGCGCCGCTTGCCCGACCGTCGTCTGGACAACACCACCCTGGAGGAACGGCTGCTGATGTTCGCCGGCGCCGTGCCGCTGGACCCGGACGATTCTCCGCGCTAGGACTTCCCCGGCACGGGCGCGGCTGCCATGCCCGCTTGCGGCCATCCTTACAGCTCGTAGTCGTAGTCCATGATCAACGGGGCATGGTCGGAGAACCGCTGGTCCCTGTAGATGCGCGCCGAGCGGACCTGCGCACCGATGCCGGGCGTGGCCACCTGGTAGTCGATGCGCCAGCCCACGTTCTTCGCCCATGCCTGCCCACGGTTCGACCACCAGGTGTACTGGTCCGCTTGCTGGTTCACCGCACGGAAGGTATCGACGAAACCGGCAGGGCCGAACAGCTCGTCCAGCCAGGCACGCTCTTCCGGCAGGAAACCCGAATTCTTCTGGTTCGAGCGCCAGTTCTTCAGGTCGATCTGCCGGTGCGCGATGTTCCAGTCGCCACACAGGATGTATTGCCGCCGCTTGCGGCGGATGTCGCGCAGCCAGGGCATGAAGCGCTCGAGAAAACCGAATTTGACCCCCTGGCGTTCCGCGCCGGAAGACCCTGACGGCAGGTACAGCGATACCACGCTGAGCGGACCGAAACGGGCCTCGAGGTAGCGTCCCTCGGCATCCACGTCAGCCCAGCCCAGGCCGCGGATCACCCGGTCCGGCTTGCGCCGGCAGTAGATCGCCACGCCGCTGTAGCCCTTCTTCTCGGCATCGTGGAAGTACACATGCCAGCCACGCGGGTGGAATACCGGGTCGCGCAGCTGGGCCTGCTGGGCCCTGGTCTCCTGCAGGCAGACCACGTCCGCGCGCTGGGCCGTCATCCAGGGAAAGAAACCCTTGGATGCGGCGGACCGTATGCCGTTGACGTTGACCGTGATGATGCGCATGACCCTTCACCGTGGTGGCAGGGTGTGTATGATAACGGCGTGCAGCGGCAGGGGCACCACCAGCGACCATGAAAGCGTACCAGCAGGAATTCATCGAATTCTCCATCGGCGCGGGCGTACTGCGCTTCGGCGAGTTCACCCTCAAGTCCGGACGCACCAGCCCGTACTTCTTCAACGCGGGCCTGTTCAATACCGGCCGCCACCTGGCACAGCTGGGGCGCTGCTACGCACAGGCCATCAGTGACAGCAATATCGGCTTTGACGTTCTGTTCGGGCCCGCCTACAAGGGCATCCCGCTGGCCGCCGCAACCAGCATCGCCCTGGCGGACCATCACGGCCGTGACGTGCCCTGGTGTTTCAACCGCAAGGAGGCCAAGGATCACGGGGAAGGCGGCAACCTGGTCGGCGCCGGGCTGACCGGCCGCGTGCTGGTCATCGATGACGTGATCACCGCCGGCACGGCCATCCGCGAATCCGTGGATATCATCCAGGCCGCCGGCGCACGGCTGGCCGGGGTGATCATCGCGCTGGATCGCCAGGAGCGCGGCCGGGGCGAGCGTTCCGCCATCCAGGAAGTCGAGCAGGCACTCGGGGTCCCGGTTATCAGCATCATCCGGCTCGCCGACCTGCTGGACTATCTGCAGCAACAGGCGGGACGCGCCGGCGACGTGGCCCGCATCGAGGCATACCGGGCGCAGTACGGGATTTGACACCAGGCGGGGCTGAGCACGCAGGTTGGGCTGAGCACCACAAAGCCCAACAGCACGTAGGTTGGGCTGAGCAACGCGAAGCCCAACAATCGGAGCCAGGCCCGGGGTGCCCCTACCCGATCACCAGCTTGATCCCGATCAGCAGCGTCACCACCTCGAAGGCCCGCTTGATCCAGC
>Ga0315556_1001895_pt1 | contig 12314 bp, 11 predicted proteins | sample SalMarSW160310MG_FD_202112 | JGI IMG/M metagenome (GOLD analysis project Ga0315556, IMG submission 202112) | Salt marsh sediment microbial communities from the Plum Island Ecosystem LTER, Massachusetts, United States - Salt Marsh Sediment SW1603-10 ...
CCGGACTTGTGCAGCAGGCGGATACCCTCGATCACCATGCCGCGGTCGACCGCCTTGCACATGTCGTAGACCGTGAGTGCGGCGACGCTGGCCGCCGTCAGCGCCTCCATCTCCACGCCGGTTGCGGCGTGAACGCGGCATTCGGTATCGATGCGCACGCGCCGTTGTGCCGGCTCTGGCGTTAACGTGACCTCGATGCCGGTCAGCGGTAGCGGGTGGCATAGCGGGATCAGTTCGGCACAGCGCTTGGCCGCCTGGATACCGGCGATGCGTGCGACCGTCAGTACATCGCCTTTTTTGTGTGCGCCGGCGGCGATCAGGTCCAGTGTGTCCGCCCGCATGCTAACCAGCGCCTGCGCGCGCGCCACCCGCAGCGTGGCGGGCTTGGCGCTGACGTCGACCATGCGTGCATTGCCGTGCGTATCGAGGTGGGAAAGTTTGCTCACTGCAGCCACTCCGCAAACGGCAGGTAGCGCACCGTATCGCCGGGCCGTACGGTCGTGTCCTCCATGATCTCCACCAGCCCGTCGGCCCACGCCACCGAACTGAGCACGTCCGAGCCCTGGCGCGGGAAGGTCTGTGCGACCGGACCTGTTCCCTCTTCACGTACCTGAACACGCACGTATTCACGGCGTCCCCTTGCCTTGTGGCTGAAGCCGGCACGCACCGGAAAACTCACCGGTATGGCATCGGTGCGTCCCTGCAGCCGGCGGATCACCGGCAGTGCGAACAGCAGGAAGGTCACGAACACGGAGACCGGGTTGCCGGGCAGGCCGATGAACGGTGTCTTCCGTGCACGTCCGTAGGCCAGCGGCTTGCCGGGTTTCATGCGGATGCGCCAGAGCCGCAGCGTGCCGACGGTCTCGAGGGCGGACCTGATGTGGTCCTCCTCACCGACCGAGACGCCGCCGCTGGTGAGAATGAGGTCGGCGCGTGCGGCGGCTCGCTGCAGTGCGCCGCGCGTTTCTTCTGCGTCGTCCGCGATCGTCCCGAGGTCGATGACCTTGCAGCCCTGCGTGACCAGCAATTCGTGCAGCAGGTAGCGATTGCTGTTGTGGATCTGCCCGGGGCCCAGCGGCCGGCCCGGTTCCACCAGCTCGTCGCCGGTGGAGAAGATGGCCACGCGCAGCTTGCGGAAGATGCGCAGCCGGTCGATGCCGACGGCGGCGGCAAGCCCGAGCTGCGCGGCGCGCAACACCGTTCCGGCGGAAAGTATGGCGGTCCCGGCCGCGATGTCATTGCCGCGCGGGCGGATGTTGGCGCCCGCCGCGACATCCTGCTCGAGGTAGACGCGTTCGCCCTCGACGCGGCAGTGTTCCTGCATGACGACGGTATTCGCACCGTCCGGCAACGGTGCGCCGGTGAAGATCCGCGCGCAACTGCCGGGCTTCAGGGCTGACCCTGCCATGCCCGCTGCAATACGCTGACTGACCGGCAGGCCCTGCGTGCGCGCGGTCTCCAGGTCATCCATGCGCAGGGCATAGCCGTCCATGGCGCTGTTGTCGAAACCGGGCACGTCGATGGGCGAGACCAGGTCCTCGGCCAGGATGCGGTCGCCGGCCTCCGGCAATACGGCCATGCGGCTGCGCGTCACGGTCCAGGTTTCCTCGCACATGGCGGCGATGGCCTCCTCGACACTCATCAGCGGGGTCGCGCCGTCGAAGCACGAATCGATGGGACTGGCCATGTCAACGCTCCCGGAGGCGTGGCAACAGTTCACTGAGGTTGCAGGGACGGTTGCGCGTATCGAGCTGTGCCTCGATCAGCCGGTGCCAGCCGGTGCGGCAGGCATTGGTCGAACCGGGCAGGCAGAAGATGAAGGTGGCGTTGGCGATACCGGCTACGGCACGCGAGGCGATGGTCGAGGTGCCGACCTCATCATACGAGAGCCAGCGAAACAGTTCGCCGAAGCCCTCGATGGTGCGGTCGAACAGGGGTATGACCGCCTCGGGCGTGCCGTCACGCCCGGTCAGCCCGGTGCCGCCGTTGGTGATGACGGCCTGTACGGCGTCGTCCGCGATCCAGCGCGACAGTTCCCGGCGGATGAGGTAGATGTCGTCCGGCACGATCTGCTTTTCCGCCAGCACATGACCCGCCGCGGTGAGCCCTTCCACCAGCGCCTGCCCGGAGGTGTCGGTCTCCCCCGTGCGCGTGTCGGAAACGGTCAGCACCGCGATGTGGAGCGGTCTGAATTCGACGGTTGTTTCGTGTTTGCCCATATGATTCCTGTTGCTACCGGGATCCGGTCCCGGTTTGTCTAACCCCCGGTCTTTGCCATGAAGCGCACCACCTGTTGCGGCTTCTCGTGGAATTCGTGGCGTTCCGGCTTGAGCGCAATCGCGGCAACGACCGCCTCGCAAAGTTCATCGTCACTCGCGCCACCGCGCAGCAGTGTGCGGAAATCGAAACTGTGTTCCTGGCCCAGGCAAAGGTGCAGGCGTCCGTCGGCGGCCAGCCGCACGCGGTTGCAGGTTGCACAGAAATGCTGCGACAGCGGTGTGATGAAGCCGATGCGCAGGTCGGTGCCGGCCACCTGCACGTAACGCGCCGGACCACCACCCGGCATCGCGCCCGGCAGCAGCTCGAAGTGCTGTTCGAGCCGCTCGCGCACTCGTTGCAGGTTGACGAACTGCCCGGACGCCGCCTGCCCGGTATGCCCCACCGGCATGGTCTCGATGAAACGCAGCGTGAAACCGTGGGCCAGGCAGAAGTGCACCATGTCGACGACCTCGTCGTCGTTCACGCCCTGCATGACCACCATGTTGAGCTTGATCGGTGCAAATCCGGCCTCCTGCGCCGCCTGCAGTCCCTCCAGCACGCGCTGCAGCTTGCCACGCGTAATTTGCCGGAAGCGCTCCGGCTGCAGTGTATCGAGACTGACGTTGATGCGCGTAATACCGGCCGCGTGCAGGGCGCGGGCCTGGCGCGCCAGCGCCACCGCGTTGGTGCTGAGCGAGAGGTCATCCAGGCCGGGCAGGCGTGCCAGCCGGGCCGCGAGTACCGGCAGGTCACGACGCACCAGCGGTTCGCCGCCGGTGATGCGTACGCGCCGCACGCCGAGTGCGGCAAAGGCGCCGACTACACGCTCGATCTCGTCGAAACTCAGCCACTCCTCCGGTTCGGAGAAATCGCGATAGTCCTCCGGCAGGCAGTAGACGCAGCGCAGGTCGCAGCGGTCGGTGACCGACAGGCGCAGGTACTCGATACGACGGCCATACGTGTCTGTCAGTACCGGTGGCATGGGTTTACCGGTCCCGCAGCAGTTTGATCGACTTGCGCATGCCGGCGATCCTGCGCGCCGGCCGGCCGCAGCCTGTATTGCCGGTTGCCGGGGTGACAGCATTCATGGCGAACTCCATCCGGGCGTCTGGTTATGCCTGCATTGTACACGGCAACTCTCTCTCCCGATCGGGTAAAGGTGTGGACACTACCCTTTACCGGGGTACCGCCCGATGATTCCTGGACGACAAGTAGCCGCGGAATTCACCTCATCCAGTTGATGATAAAGGCAGTTATGGCAGCAGGATCATTGAGATCAAGCCGCGGCAGGGCGCCGGTATCCAGCGCGGCGTCACTGGCCACCGCCAGGATGTTGCGGTCCTCGTTGCACAGCAGCGGGTGGCCAAGTGCAGGGCGGTGCAGTTCGATCTTCGGGAACGGCAGGTGCCGGAAGCCCTCGACCAGCACCAGGTCGGTGGTTTCCCGGTCCAGTGCCGCGACCAGCGTGTCGAGCGAGGGATCGCAAACTGCCGGGTACTCGGTCATCAGCGCACTGCGCCGGTCCGAGGCCACCAGCACCTGGTGCGCGCCGGCACGGCGCAGCTCGTAGCTGTCCTTGCCGGGAATGTCGATGTCGAAGTCATGGTGCGCGTGCTTGATCAGTGCCACGCGCACGCCTTGCCGTGCAAGCAGCGGAATGAGCTGCACCAGCAACGTGGTCTTGCCGGTACCACTGAACGCGGCGAAGCCCAGTACCGGCCGGTCGAACCGGGGACAGACCACGTTTTCCATCACCGGTTACCTGCCGTATGCCGGAGGCGGGGTGGCCGCAACACGTGGTCTGTCCCCATACCTGTTCTCAATTGCGGAAAGCGCCGGGAAACAGCAGCCGGCCGGGATAGCCGGCACGCAGCAGCCGTCCATCGACCAGCGTGGCGTAGTCCTCGCGGATGCCGCGTCGCAGGATCACGCCGGAGACCAGCACACCGGGCAGCAGCAACACCAGGACCAGGGGCAGGTAATGCGCCTTGAGTACCCAGGCCACCACCGGCAGCAGATACAGCGGCCAGCTGAACAACAGCCCGCGACCGACGTGCTTGATCACCAGGATCGCGAGCGCAGCCAGCCGGTGCAGGCGTTGTCCGCGCGAGTTGTACAGCGCGAGAAACACGCCGCGTTCGAACTCGTTGTGGATGTCCGTGTATCGTATGGGGGCGGGTGTTTTCATGCGCGACAAATTTCTGGAATTGAATCGCGCCTGCAAGGCGCTCCTGCAGGCGCTCGAGGTAATCGGGGACAGACCACGTTTTACGGCCACGGTGTCATACGACAGGCAGGTAACAAAACGTGGACTGTCGCCTAATGGCAATCCGGCAATACACCCACCTGCGGCAGCTGCGCCAGTCCGGTCGCGCGTGCATGTTCCTCGAAGCCCCTGTTGCGCCAGAAGAATGCGCCCGGCATCGTGGTCGGAATGACCAGTGCGTAGAACAGTGCGCGACCGGTGACGGCAGTCGTACCGATGACCAGTGCCGCGATGCCCCAGACCAGCAGCCCGGCGCTGCCTCCCGGCGCACTGACCGCCAGCGCCACGAGCAACGCCATGCCCAGTCCCAGGCCGGCATTGCGCGCGAGCCAGGTGTTGCCGAAGGTGGTTGTCTGTTCGTAGTGCGATGCCTGCGCCTCGCCACTGCCGGCATGCAGGTCGCGTGCATGGAAGTACAGGCCCAGCGCCTCCAGGGCTACCCCGCACAGCATCAGCAGGGCCAGCCGGGCAGCCGTGTCGCTCCACGGCCGGCCATCCGCCGTCTGCACACCGGCATAGACCAGTGCCACCAGCAGCGGGCCGAGTGCCAGCATGTTGCCGTAGAACGATGTCAGCACCTGCCAGTGGTTCCAGAAGGGCCGGGCCGGGATACGGTAGATGCGGTGCATGAAATACAGCGCGGCCAGCCCGGAGACCGCCGCGCCCCAGCCGGCCAGACCGGTCAGCGCGGCCAGCACGCCGGCCGGCAGCCAGCCGAACAGACCGGGCAGGGTGCCGAGCAGGGTCCAGGCGCCGAGGAAGTTGTAGAACACCGCGATGCCGGCGACCTCCCGGCTCACCGGCGAATAGCGCAGATTGTTGAACGCGCGGTAGAAACGGTGCGGGCGGCCGAGGTGCAGGGTGGACAGGACCAGCGCCAGTGTCTGGATACCGATCAGCCCGAGCAGGGTCAGTGGCAGCGCGACCGGATGTGATGCCGCTGACAGGGTGTCCAGTCCGAATTTCGGGCCGAGGAACAGCACGCAGAACGCACCGATGACCATTTGCGAGACCAGCGTGAACACCACCAGCGGGTTCTCGCGCGTGCCGAGCTTGCGCAGGCTCCAGGCACGCGCGCGGTTGTCGCCGTCGACTTTCGGCGTGTAACGCTCGCCCTGTGCGCCGCTGCGCTCGTAGCGGATCGGCATGCTGTCCGGTCGTGTCATCGCGCGCGGCAGGCTGCGGGTCTGCTGGAAGCGGATGTTCGGGTGCGTGATGTCCGGCGAAGGAAAGCCGGGGATATGTACCTGCAACTGTTCACGGTGATCCGGTTTCGTCTCGATGATACCGAAGTCCAGTGCGCCGGCAAGGCAGGCCGCGGCGCACGCCGGTTTCAGGCCGACCTCGAGCCGGTCCACGCACATGTTGCACTTGGAGACGTGGCCGGCCTGTGTATCCAGCTGCGGCGCGTTGTACGGACACACCCAGGTGCAGTAGCCGCAGCCGAAACAGATGTCCGGGTCCTGCAATACCGCGCCATACTCGGCAAATTTGGTATAGGCGCGCGTCGGGCAACCCTTCAGACAGACCGGGTCGTCGCAGTGGTTGCAGGCCATGGAAATGTTCAGGCGCTGGTAGGCCGGGTACGACCCGCCCTCGACATAGCCGACCGAGCGGAACGCGATGTGTGGCGGCAGGTCGTTTTTTTCCGAGCAGGCCGCCTCGCAGGCATGGCAGGAGATGCAGTGGTCTGCGTTGAAATAGAAACCATGCTGCTTGTAGCGATCCGGGTTGTCACCGATCGCGCTGTCGCCGTTGATGTTGAGTGACTGGCCGCGCAGTGCATGACCGGCCGGCACCGTTTCGATCGGCGTACCGTATCGGTTGGTCGCCGGGTGTGCGGCCTGCGGGACGAAGGCCCAGGCCGGTTCTTTCGGGCGCGCTTCAAACATGGCAATAAACCGGGGTCAGATCCCAGTTTTTGCTTATATACCCGGATGTCCGGATCATGACGCCGTGCTGGCTGGTGGTATATAAGCAAAAACTGGGATCTGACCCCATTAGAACGCCCTCGCGCTGCGGTTGCGCTCCGCTGCGGCCGCCTGGTCGTCGGCCGGCTCGATGCGTACCGCGCACTGCTTGTAGGCCGGCTGGCGTGAATGCGGGTCGAGCAGGCCGAGCGAGAGACGGTTGACGCACTCGTGGTAGTGGAACGGGATGAATACCATGTCGCGCGGTACGCGCTGGGTGCACTGCACCAGCACCACGGCATCGCCGCGGCGCGAGGTCAGCCGCGCGTAGCTGCCGTGCATGACGCCGAGTTCGGTGGCGGCGTCCGGGTTCATCTCCATGTACGGCGTGGGCGAGAACTTGTTGGCGTTGCCGACCTTGCCGGTGCGGGTGCGGGTGTGGAAGTGCTCCACCACGCGCCCGGAGTTGAGCCAGAACGGGTATTCCGCGTCCGGCCGCTCGTTGTTGTCGAAGAACGGCAGCGCGATCAGGTTGGCGCGCCCGCTGGCGGTCTGGAACACGCCGTCGGTATAGAGGCGTTGCGAACCTGCCGGTGCGGTGTCCTCGTTGCACGGCCACTGGATTCCACGGTTTGCCTCGATCTTCCCGTAGCTCATGCCGGAGTAGTCCAGCATGCGGCCCTTTGACAGGACCTTCAGTTCGTCGAACACGCCCTCGGCGGTTTCGGGAAAGCGGATCTTGCGTCCCTGTTCGAAGCGCTTTGCGGTTTCGTTGAAGATCCACAGGTCGGTTTTCGAATCCCCGAACGGCTTGCACACGTTACGGATCAGGTTGACGCGCCGCTCGGTGTTGGTGAAGCAGCCTTCCTTTTCCGCCCACACCGCGGCCGGCAGGAACACATGGCTGTACTCGTTGGTCTCGACGTCGCGGTAGGCATCCTGTACCACCAGGAATTCCAGCTTCTCCAGGGTCTTGCGGATACGCGCGGTGTTGGCCATCGAGGTCATCGGGTTGGTGGCGATCAGCCACATGCCCCTGATCTGACCGCTCTCGATGGCCGGCAGGATGTCGGTCATGAACATCCCGCGCTGTTTGGGGAAGAATTCCGGGTCGATTCCCCAGAACTGCGCGATCTCCTCGCGATCCTGCTCCTTTTCCAGTGCGCGGTAGCCGGGCAGGCCGGAACAGGACGACCACTCGCGTGTGCCCATGGCATTGCACTGGCCGGTAATCGACAGGCTCGAACCGCCGGGTTTGCCGAGGTTGCCGGTGATCAGGTTCAGGTTGTTGATGGCGACCACGCCGTCGGAGCCGTGCGTGCTCTGGTTGATGCCCATGGTCCAGATGGTCATGGCGGCACCGGCCTTGCCGTACACGCGCGCGACGTTGCGGATGGTGTCTTCGTCGATGCCGCAGATGCGCGAGGCGCTGACCGGGTCGTATTCCCTGACCAGTGCAGCAAACTCGTCGAAGCCACGGGTATGGGCCTCGATATATGCGCGGTCCTCCAGGCCTTCTTCCAGGATCACATGCGCCAGCGCGTTCAACAGCACGAGGTCGGTACCGGGCGCTATGGCCAGGTGGATGTCGGCAAACTGCGCGAACATGGTAACGCGCGGGTCGACCACGATGATCGGGAATTTCCGTTGTTCGCGCACCTGCTGCAGGCGCCAGTAGATGATCGGGTGCTGCTCGGGCAGGTTGGAACCGAACGCCAGCAGGCAGTCGGTGTGCTCGAAGTCTTCGTAGCAGCCGGGCGGGCCGTCCGAGCCGAAGCTGCGCTTGTAGCCGGACACCGCCGAGGACATGCACAGCGTGGTGTTGCCGTCATAATTGTTGGTGCCGATCACGCCTCGCGCCAGCTTGCCGAGTGTGTAGAACTCCTCGGTCATGATCTGGCCGGTGGAGACGATGGCAAACGCATCCCGGCCGTATTGTTGCTGGATGCGCTTGATCTCGTCGGTGGTTTTATCGAGCGCAACGTCCCAGCCGGTCTCGGTAAAGTCGTCCCATCGGTTGGCGCGGATCAGCGGCCGGTCACCGCGCCCGGCGGTCCTGCGGAACAGCTCATGTTCGAAGATTCCCTTGATGCACAGCTTGCCGCGGTTGACGTCGGCGTCGGCCACGCCGCGCGAGGCGACCGGTTCACCGTCGGCGTTGAGCCCTACCTCGATCGAACAGCCGGTCGAGCAGTATCCGCAGGTGGCGTAGCGCCATTCCTGTACGCCCTTGTCGGCGATCCGGATCGGGTTCTTTTTATTGCGTCCGAATAACATGGTTATTCCCGGTTCGGGGTCATGGCGCCTGGTTCTCCCGTCGTAGCGGTGTGCGCCATTGCGTACCGGTACGCTCGTTTGCCTGTCTGGATTTCATTTCGCGCCTGAAGGCGCTCCTGCGATGATTGTTACGCTGCCGCCTCGTTCCCTGCACGCAGGGCCAGGTACACCCGGCCTTCCTCGATTTTCGTGGCGAAGGTATTGGTGCAGCCTTCATCCGGATCCAGCGCCTGGCCACTGGCCAGGTCGATCTTCCAGTTGTGCAGCGGGCAGGTCACCGAGCTGCCGTGCACAATGCCCTGGGACAATGGCCCCTTTCTGTGCGGGCACTCGTCCTTGATGGCAAACACCTCGTCGGTTGCGGTCCGGAACAGGGCGATGTTCATGGTGTCGGTCTTCAGCACGCGCGCGCCGAGCCTCGGGATGTCTTCCAGTCTTGCCACTTCGGTCCAGTTGTTCATGGTGTTACCTGTGAATTTATGAATATTCCACCGGCGGAACCGCGTGGACAGACCACGTTTCCACCGCCATATTCACTGCATTCGAACCGGTTCTCGCTGCGGGCGTGGCGGAAAAACGTGGTCTGTCCACGTCTTCCTTCAGGTTCAGTGCCGGTTCACGATCGCTTCCATGGCGTAAACGGAATTCTCGTCTTCCGGCACGGCCTGTATCAACGGGTTTACCGGCATCATCTGGTCCAGTTCGGCGAACTCGTATTCCTGCAGTTGCAGTTCCAGGCGTTCATCAAAGGCTCTGTTCATGGCACTCTCCTCTGTCGGGGTCAGGTCCCGGTCAGGCAATCTTCAACGGTGTATATTCGTGTGACTCCGCACCCTCGGCGCGCGCCTTCCACGGATCATCCTGCGCGAACTGCTGCGAGTGGAGGAATCGCTCGTGCAGCGCCTTGCGGCCCGCATGGTCGTTCAGGATGCGGTCTTTTATGTAGCTCAGGCTCACGCGCTCGACCCACGGCGCGGTGCGTTCCAGGTAGTGCGCCTCCTCGCGGTAGAGCTGGATGAAGGCGCCGCAGTACTCCTTGACCTGCGCTTCGGTATCCACCCGGGTGAGCAGGTCGGTGACGCGCACCTTGATGCCACCGTTACCGCCGATATGCAATTCGTAACCGGAATCCACGCACACCACGCCGAAGTCCTTGATGGTGGCCTCTGCGCAGTTGCGCGGGCAGCCGGAGACCGCCATCTTGAACTTGTGCGGCATCCACGAGCCCCAGGTCATTTCCTCCAGCTGCACGCCGAGGCCGGTCGAGTTCTGCGTGCCGAAACGGCACCAGGTCTTGCCGGCGCAGGTCTTTACCGTGCGCAGCGCCTTGCCGTAGGCGTGCCCCGACACCAGTCCCGCCCCGGACAGGTCCTTCCACATCCGCGGCAGGTCTTCCTTCTTCACGCCGAACATGTCGATACGCTGGCCGCCGGTGACTTTTACTTCCGGTACCTGGTACTTGTCGCAGGCATCGGCAATGGCGCGCAGTTCGTCCGGCTTGCACAGGCCGCCGAAGAAGCGCGGCACCACCGAATAGCTGCCATCCTTCTGGATGTTGCCGTGCGCACGCTCGTTGATGAACCGCGATTGCGCATCATCCTCGTACTCGCCCGGCCAGTAGGCCAGCAGGTAGTAGTTCAGCGCCGGGCGGCAGGCGGCACAGCCGTCCGGGTTCTTCCATTCCAGGAAGTTGCGCACGTCCTGCATGGACTTCAGTTCATTCTGTTTGATCGCCGCGATCACCTCGTCGTGGCTGTACTCGGTGCACTTGCACATCGCCTGGCGGTTCTTCGACTTGTCGTAGCCCTCGCCGACGGTGCTGGCCAGCAGTGCCTCGACCAGGCCGGTGCAGGAGCCGCAGGAGCTGGATGCCTTGGTGTGGGCACGTACGTCCTCCAGCGTGAACAGGCCCTTCCTGCCGATGGCGCCGATGATGTCGCCCTTGCACACGCCGTTGCAGCCGCAGATCTCGGCGGAATCGGGCAGCGACATCACGCGCGTCTCGTCGCCGTGCCCGGCGTCGCCCAGGTCGTGTTGCCCGAACAGCAGGGTCTTGCGGAAGTCCGCCACACTGGTTCCTTCACGCATCAGCTGGAAATACCAGGTGCCGTCGATGGTGTCACCGTACAGCACCGCGCCCTTGATACGGTTATCCTTCAGGACCAGTTTCTTGTAGGTGCCGGCGGCGGCGTCCTGCAGCACCAGTACCTCGTCATCCTCTTCCTCATTGAAGCTACCGGCCGAGAACAGGTCGATGCCGGTGACCTTGAGCTTGGTGGAGGTGACCGAACCCCGGTAGCTGGCGTAGCCCAGCCCGGCGAGCTGGTTGGCGACGACCTTGCCCTGTTCGAACAGCGGCGCGACCAGGCCATAGGCGACGCCGCGATGCTGCGCGCACTCGCCGACCGCGTAGATCCGCGGGTCATAGGTCTGCATGACATCATTGACCACGATGCCACGCTCGCAGTAGATACCGGCACTCTTCGCCAGGGCGGTGTTTGGCACGATACCGACGCCCATCACCACCAGGTCGGCGGGGATCTCGCTGCCGTCCCTGAAGCGCACACCGGTCACTCGCCCGTCGCCAAGGATTTCGCTGGTCTGCGCTTCCATCAAAAAGGTCATGCCACGCTGTTGCAGCGAACGCTTGAGCAGGCCGGCGGCCGGCTTGTCGAGCTGGCGTTCCATCAGGGAATCGAGCAGGTGTACCACGGTGACGTCCATGCCCTGTTTCATCAGGCCGTTGGCGGCCTCCAGACCGAGCAGGCCGCCGCCGATGACCACGGCCTTTTTCTGTATACGCGCCGCGGCCAGCATGGTGTTGACGTCGTGGATGTCGCGGAAGGCAATCACACCCTGCTTGTCCTTGCCCGGTACCGGAATGATGAACGGGTTGGAGCCGGTGGCCAGCAGCAGGCGATCGTAGCGGGCGATGGTGCCATCGTCGGTGATGACCCGGCGTGCGCCGCGGTCGATCGTGGTGACGGTCCGGCCCTTGTACAGGCTGATGTCGTGATCGATGTACCACTGCTCGTCGTTGAGCATGATGTCGTCGACGGTCTTTTCGCCGGCCAGCAGCGGCGAGAGCATGATGCGGTTGTAGTTGCCATACGGCTCGGCACCGAACACGGTGATCTCGTACTGCTCCGGCGCCAGTTTCAGCAGTTCCTCCAGCGTGCGCACGCCAGCCATGCCATTGCCTACCAGGACGAGTTTTTCCTTCATCAGTGCTCTCTGTGGGTTCCGGCTTTGCCTGGGTACTCTGCAAGCACCGTACCAGCACAGTATTGGTGCGCCTTGTTGTCGGATATCCGATTGATTGATATGGAGTATGCAAAACCCGGCCGGATTGCGCACGGGCATCCCGCCCTTGCCGGTTGCGCCATCATGGTGCGCTTGTCCTGCGTGGCGCACCTCTTGCAGGCAGGCGTGGTGCGTGCAAGGACATGATCTGACGGAGGCCAGGCGCCGGTATGCGTGGGTGTTGTGTGCACGACACGGCCGGTGCATGAAACCCGAAACACAGCGGCGAATGCGGGCGGAAGACGGGATCGGTCGTGTGACGAGATTCCCTTGCGGTGATTGCAGGATGCAGGCACTAC
>Ga0315556_1001896_pt1 | contig 12310 bp, 11 predicted proteins | sample SalMarSW160310MG_FD_202112 | JGI IMG/M metagenome (GOLD analysis project Ga0315556, IMG submission 202112) | Salt marsh sediment microbial communities from the Plum Island Ecosystem LTER, Massachusetts, United States - Salt Marsh Sediment SW1603-10 ...
ATCGTACTCGCGCTGATCGCGACCATGTTCTTTGACCTCGCTTCGGGGTTCAGAGAGCGTCACGATCTGACCGAGGTCTCCACCCGCTACGTCGGTCAGGGGCCTGAGGAGCTGGGCGCGCCGAACCTGGTTACCGCCGTCGTGGTGACCTACCGGGGTCTTGACACCCTGGGGGAGGTCACGGTGTTGTTCATCTCGGCGGCCGGCGTCGGGCTGCTGCTGGGATTCGCCCGCAGCCGGGAGACCGATCGAGCCCCGGAGCGAACCCCCGCAAGCGAGCTGGTGGAAACGGCGGTGCACTACCTGCTGCCGCTCGTGGTGCTGCTCGGTGTCTACATTTTCGTCAACGGCCACCTGACCCCCGGCGGGGGCTTCCAGGGCGGGTCCGTGATCGCCTCCGGCACCATGCTGCTGTTCCTGGCCCTGCCGTCCTCCAAGCTGCGCCACAGCCTGCTGGCGCTAACGGAGTCCCTATCGGGCGTCGCCTACGTGGCGATCGGGGTGCTCGGCATCGTGCTCGCGGGGGGCTTTCTCGACAACCGTATCTTCGGCCTGGGCACCTACGGCACCCTGTTCAGTGCCGGCGCCATCCCGCTGATCTACATCTTCATCGGGCTGAAGGTGGGCACGGAGCTCAGCGTCGTGCTCGAGCATTTCCGCAGCGAATAGTCTCAGAGCAACGGACAACGCGACCATGCCGCTCCCTCTTTCGACGCTTTGCCTGGCCACCGGCCTCGCCCTGATGCTGATCGGCCTCTGGGGCATGCTCACGAACAAGAACCTGATCCGGATGATCATCGGCTTCTCGCTCATGGACACCGGCACCCACATCATCCTGGTGGCCATCGGCTATCTGCGAGGCCGCACCGCTCCGATCATCGACCAAGCGGTGGATCGGGCCAACGCCCTGCACCTGGTGGTCGACCCCGTCCCTTCGGCGCTGGTGCTCACGGCGATCGTGATCGGGCTGGGGGTGACGGCGCTGATGCTCGCCTATGCCGTCCGCATCCATCAGACCAAAGGCACGCTGGCCATCGACGAGCTCACGGAGTCCAAATGGTAGCCGCCCTGCTCGAACCGCTGAACCTGATCATCGCCGGCCTGGCAGCCGGCTTTCTGCTGCCCCTGATCGGGCAATGGCGTCGCGGCGCGGCCAAGGGGCTCTTCGTGCTCACGCTCGCTTACATGGCGGGGCTGGCCCTGCATGGGCTGCTGGGCGCGGCCGGCGGTGCCCCGGCGCTGGACATCCAGACCGCCGGCATAGCGCCGCCGTTCGCGATCAACCTGCGCTTCGGGCTCGAGGAGGCCTTTTTCGTCGGCGCCGTCAACCTCGCCGGGCTGTTTGGGGGCTGGTACCTGCTGGCCCGTCTGGGTGAGCGGGCCGGCTCCCTGGCCCTGTTCGTGGTCCTGGTCATGGGCATCGACGGCATGATCATGACCCGCGACCTGTTCAACCTGTTCATCTTCATCGAGATCACCGGCATCGCCACCTACGGGCTGCTCGCCCTGGCGGGTACCGGAAACAGCCTGGTCGCCGGGTTCAAGTACGTCATCGCCACCAGCATCGCCTCGACCTTCTTCCTGCTCGGCACCGTATTTCTGTATCAGCTGACCGGGACGCTGAACATCGACGGACTGGTGCGGCACGCCGGGCTGATCGTCGGACCCGTGGCCACCGTCGCCAGCGCGATGCTGCTGACGGGGGTGCTGATCGAGCTCAAGCCCTACCCCGCCAATGGCTGGGGCCTGGACGTCTACGAGACCGCCCCGCCGGGCATCGCCGCGATGGTGTCGGTCGGCGTCTCCGCCGGGGCCTTCTTCGCGCTCTACAAGGTCCTCCCGCTGCTGGGCGACCTGCTGCCCGTGGTGGCGGGCGTGGGGGGAGCCACATTCCTGGTCTCGAACCTCATCGGCCTGCGCCAGAGCAACGCCCGACGGCTGCTCGGCTATTCCTCCATCGCCCAGATGGCCCTGATGAGCGCGGCGCTCGCGATCCTGCTGCAGACCGGCAAGACTCAGGCCATCCCCTGGATCCTGGGCGGACTGTTCATCAACCATCTGCTCGCCAAGGCAGGCCTGTTCTGGCTCGCAGGGGCCCTGGGCCGCGATCAGACCCGCGACTGGTCGGTCCTGTCCGGTCACCCGATCCATCTGATCGGGTTCGCACTGCTGATCGTCGCGCTGGTCGGCCTGCCGCCCTTCCCCGGGTTCTGGGCCAAGTGGGAGCTCATCATGCAGCTCTCCGACAGCGGCCTGAGCCTGTGGGTGGTGCTGGTCCTGGTGGGATCACTGCTGGAGGCCGTCTACCTCTTCCGCTGGCTGGGACATGCCTTGGGCGCGCCCACCAGCGCCCCGCTCACCATCGAGTCCAGGACCTCCACCTGGGCCCCCATCGCCGCCTTCTGCGCGGTGCTGGCGGCGGGCGGCTACTACATGGCCGAGGCCCGGGGATTCGACATGGTCTGGAGCCTGGCGCCCCTCTATGCGGCGGTGGTCCTGTTCGCCATCGACGCCCTGCCGGGCCGGGTCAAGGGTCTACTTCTGCTCGCGGGGCTGGGCGCCTACGGTTATCTGACCATCCCGGGGCTGCAAGGGCTGGCCTGGCTGTTCGCCCTGATGCTGGTGGGCGGCGGTGCACTGATCTCGATCGCCAGCCTTCGGCGGGGCGGCGCGCAGCGCGGCTATTACCCGTTGCTCGCGATGTTGCTGCTGTCCCTGGGAGAGCTGGTGCGGGCGCAGACCAGCCTGCAGTTCTTCTTCGCCTGGGAGCTGATGACCATCAGCTCTTACTTCCTGATCGCCCGAGGTCGGGAGGCCGGACCCCAGCTGCTCGCCTATCTCGCCTTCTCACTGGCCTCGGCCTTCCTGCTGCTCGCCGGGTTCGGGCTCGCCTACGCCGATACCGGCTCGACCCTGCTCGCCGCTCTGGGCCGGGTAGATGCTCACGCCCCCTGGGTGCTGGGCCTCCTGGCCGCCGGTTTCGTGATCAAGGTCGGCGGCCTGGGGGTGCACATCTGGCTTCCCGGCGCCTACGCCGAGGCCGAGGACGACTTCACGGCAGTGCTCTCGGCGGTGGTCAGCAAGGGGGCGATCTTCGGCCTGCTGCTGGCTGCCCTGCACCTGGGCCTCAAGTCCGGGGCCGTGCACGCGGTGCTCTACGTGCTCGGCTGGGTCGGTCTGCTTACCGCCCTTTGGGGCGCCCTGATGGCGCTCTTCCAGGAGGACGTCAAGCGCCTGCTCGCCTACTCCAGCATGGGGCAGGTGGGTTACATCGTGGCGGCGGCCGCGGTGATGAGCCAGCTGGGCTGGGTGGCCTCGATCTACCTCGCCGTGAACCACCTCCTGTTCAAGGGCCTGCTGTTCCTGGCCGTGGCGGGGGTGATCCACCGTACGGGTACCCGGCTGATGTACAAGATGGGCGGCTTGATCACCAACATGCCGCTCAGTTTCGTGTCGGTGCTGGTCGGCATCATCGCCATCTCGGGGGTGCCGCCTCTGTCCGGCTTCGGCGGCAAGTGGCTGTTGTTCAATGCCTTGATGGACAAGGGCTGGTACCTCCAGGCGGCCCTGGCGTTCTTCGCCGGTGCGGTCGCCTTTCTGTACCTGTTCCGCCTCATCCACACCGTGTTCCTCGGCCAGCGCAAGCTCGAGCACAAGGACCTCAAGGAGGCATCCTGGATAACCTTCGTACCCCAGTTCGCGCTGATCGGCTGCATCATGGTGCTATCCGTGTACCCCAGGCTGCTCACCGATCTCGCGTCCAATATGGTCGCGGGCATCCTTCCGGCCGGGCTTAAATGGTCGGGCACTCTCGCCGAGAGCCACCTGGGCTACTGGGACCCGATGATGATCATGGGCATTGTGGCAGGGGTGTTCATGGTGCCACTGGCCGTCCTGCTGTTCATGAGCCTGTTCATGCACATACAGCGGGTCAAGCAGTTCAACATCGTGTTCGCCGCCGAGCGGCCGGACAGGCCCGAGACCACGCACTACGCGTACAACTTCTATGCGTTCTACGACAGGGCGCTCGGCTTCCTGGTCAGGCCCAGGGCCACCGCGTTTTGGGACGGCGTGTCGGAGTGGATCCAGACCTTCGCCGGAGCGCTTCGTGTCTTCTACACCGGCAACGGCCAGACCTACGCCCTATTCGTCATGGCCTATCTGGCAGCCATCTACTTCATGGCAGGCGAGGTCAGCTGACATGGCATACTGGGCGACGAAGATCGGCTATTTCTCGATCTGCCTACTGGTGGTGACCGTCTACGGGCTGCTCCTGGCGGCCACGATCGCCCGGACCATGGCCAAGGTCCAGGGCCGGATCGGCATACCTTACTGGCAGCCGTTCCTGGACATCATCAAGAACCTCGGCAAGCGCACCGCCATCAGCCACGGGGTGATGTTCTTCCTGGGCCCGGTGTTTCGCATTGCCGGAGGCATCGGCACGCTCGCCTTCGTGCCCGTGCTCTACGGCAGCGAGATGTTCGGCAACTTCACCTTTGCCGGCGACCTGCTGCTCGCGGTGTATTTCGTGTTCTTCGGCCAGCTGGGGATGGCCCTCGGGGCGGGCGAAAGCGGCCACCCTTACAGCGCGATCGGCGTGGCCCGCGGCCTGGGCCAGATGACCGCCTTCGAGGTGCCCTTCGCCCTGGCGATCATCTCTATCGTGATCCAGTACGACACCCTGTCGATCGGACAGATCACCGCCGCCCAGCAGGGGGGCTTCGAGCACTGGACGCTGTTCACCAACCCGCTCGCCACCGTGGCGGCGATGATCGCATTCCTCGGGATGACCGGCTACTCGCCCTTCGACGTGGTGCTCGCTCCGAACGAGATCCCGATCGGCCCGCCCACCGAGTTCCACAGCTCCTATCTGGCGCTCATGGCCACCAACCAAGCCATCTTCGCGGCCGCCAAGCTGGTGTTGTTCATGGATCTGTTCTTCGGCGGCGCCACCAACCTGATCGAGCTGGTGATTAAGACCTGGGCCATCTATATGGTCGCGGTGGTGGTGGGGGCGGCATTCCCGCGGTTCCGGGTGGATCAGTCGATCCGATTCTTCCTCAAGGTCCCGACGCTGATCGGCATAGCGTCGGTCTTCTTCGTGCAAACCCTGCTCGTCCATTGATGGTCTAACGTTTAGATTGCACCCGGCTGCGGAGCAAGACCATGATCCACAAAGACCAGTCCCTGGGCCCACTGCCCAACGAGGGCCTCTCGCCGGAGGAGCGCGATCTTTTCAGCAATGCGCGCCCCACGCTCTACGAGCCCTATCCCCTGGAAGTCGTGGAGAAATTCGTCAACTGGGTCCGGGCCAACTCGCTCTGGATGCTCGGCTTCGGCACCGGCTGCGGGGCCATCGAGCTCAACCCCCTGATGACCTCGCGCTTCGACGTCTACCGCCTTGGATTCCAGCCCCGCCCCACCCCGCGCCAGTCCTCGGTGTTCATGATCGGGGGGTACTCCTCGGTCAAGACGCTCAAGCGCATCGTGCGCTCCTACGAGCAGATGCAGGGGCCCAAGTTCGTGGTTGCGCTAGGCATCTGCCCGGTCAACGGCGGCATGTATTGGGACAGCTACAACACCATCAACAAGATCGACCTCTATATCCCGGTCGACCTCTACATCACCGGCTGCATGCCCCGGCCCGAAGTGCTGCTCGCCGGGGTCCTGGAGCTCAAGAAGAAGATCAAGGAAGGTCGTGCTGACGGCGCCAACCGCTACGTCGAGAACTTCGACTGGTACAAGGCGAACCAGAAGCGAATCATCAAGGACTGGAACATGCCGGACTACAACTGGTAGGCGCCATGGCAGACTTCAAGCAATTGGTTGAGCACTATTCCAAGAGCTACACGATCAAGGACGTGCGCGAGCAGAAGCCAAGCCTGGCCTTCTTGAGGGTCGGCAAAGACGAGGCGGTGCATCTGATCCGCGATCTGCAGGAGACCGCCGGCTACACCCACCTGTCGTTCCTGACCGCCATCGACTGGATCGAGAAGGGACATTTCACTCTCACTTACATGCTGCACAACTATGCGGCCCGCCACAGCATCGGCGTGCACGTGAACATCGAGCGCCAGCCCGCGGAGATGGAGTCCATCCACCAGCTCTGGGCCCAGGCCGCGACCTATCAGCGCGAGCTGCGCGAGATGTACGGCATCCGCTTCCCCGGCAGCCCCCGCCTGGACGACGACTTCTGCCTGGAGGGCTGGGACGACATCCCGCCCATGCGCAGGGAGTTCGACACCGTCAAGTACAGCCAGGAGCGCTTCTTCGACCGGCCCGGGCGCGCCAGCGAGGACCCGCGCGCGCACATGCAGCAGATCCTGTATCCCACCCACAAAGACTGACGGGCGAGCGCGGAGCAGAACATGCACCAACAGCATTCCCCCATCGACCTGAGCTCCGGCAAGTACGTCAAGCTCTGGCAGGGCCCCCAACATCCCGGCATCACCGGCAACATGTCCCTGGAGCTCGCCGTCTGCGGCGACGAGGTGGCCGAGTGCAAGACCCACGTGGGCTACCTGCACCGCGGCTTCGAGAAGCTGATGGAGCGTCGCACCTTTATCCAGAACTTCACGGTGGTGTGCCGCATTGCGGTGCCCGAGCCCACCTTCAACGAGTATCTGTACGCCGCCGCGGTAGAGGAGCTAGCCGGCATCGACGTGCCCGAGCGCGCCCTGTGGCTGCGCACCTTCAACCTGGAGCTGATGCGCCTGGCCAGTTACCTGATGTGGTTGGGCGGGATCAGCGCCTCTTTCGGCCACGGCACCCTCTACCAGTGGACGGTCACCCATCGCGACTACGTGCTGGATCTCTTCGAGGAGCTCACCGGGGCCCGTATCTACCACATGTACATAGTGCCCGGAGGCGTGCGCGCGGGCTTTCCCGAAGGCTTTGCCGACCGAGCACGCGCCGTATTCGACAAGGTGGAGCGCATCCTGCGCGACGTCGAGACCGTGTTGTTCAGCAACGCGGTGTTCAAGACCCGCTCCAAGGGCCTGGGGATCATCACGCAGGACATGGTGGACCGCTACGGCATCGTCGGCCCCAACGCCCGGGCCTGCGGCCTCAAGCGCGACCTGCGCAAGGACGAGCCCTATCTGACCTACGACCAGGTCGACTTCGAGGTGGTCACCGGCACCGCCTCGGACGCCTACGAGCGCACCTGGGTGCGCTACCAGGAGATGCACCAGGGCCTCTCCATCCTGCGCCAGTGCCTGGAGCGCATGCCCATGGACGGCCCCTTCCAGGCGCGCATGCCCAACGTGCTGCACTGGGAGGTGCCGGCCGGCGAGACCTACGTCAAGGCCGAATGCACAAGAGGCGAGTACGGCTACTATCTGGTGACCGACGGCTCCCAGTACCTACGCCGCATCCATGTTCGCGGGCCGAGCTACACCCATGCGGTGGCCCTGATGGAGGACCTGGCGGTGGGCACCAACCTCGCCGACGTAGCCGGTCTGATGGTCTCGCTGCACACCTATCCCCCAGAGATCGAGAGATGACGCTATGAGCCTGAAGGACCTGATCGCACCCTTCTACGTCTGGCAGCGCGCTTTCGAGAAGCCCTATACCCAGCGCCGGCCCATCGAGGAGCGCCCCGGGGCAGAGCGCTATCGCGGCTTTCACGTCAATGACATCGAGCTGTGCGTGGGCTGCGGCACCTGCGAGGCCATCTGCCAGAACCACGCCATCGACATGGTCACGGTGGAAGGCCTGTCCCCCAAGCCCGGGGACAGCGGCCTGCGCCCCCGCTTCGATTACGGGCGCTGCTGCTGGTGCGCCCTGTGCGTGGACATCTGCACCGCCCGCTCCCTGCGTCTGAGCAACAACTACGCCTGGCTGACCGAGAATCCCGACGACTTCCGTTTCATCGCCGGCGCGGACCCCATGTCCTGGAACGATTCCCAGCTCGGCTACCGACGCGACGACCACTACCAGCTGCTCACCCCCGAGCGGGTGGAGATGCCGATGCTGTCCCCGGAGGAGAGCCGCGCCTCCTTCGAGGAGGTCGCCAAGGGCTACAGCCCCGAGCAAGCAGTGCTGGAGGCCGACCGCTGCGTGGAGTGCGGCATCTGTGTGGCCACCTGCCCGGCCCACATGTCGGTGCCCGACTACATCAAGGCCCTGCGCCAGGGCGACCTGGAGCGCGGCCTCAAGCTGCTCTACGAGACCAACCCCTTCTCCTCGACCTGCGGGCGCATCTGCACCCACCGCTGCGAGACGGTCTGCGTGATCGGCCTGCAGGGCACGCCCATCGCCATCCGCTGGCTCAAGCGCGCGATCGTCGACCAGGTGCCGGACAGCGACTACAAGCGCATTTTGGGCGACGAGACCCCGGACAACGGCAAGCGGGTCGCCGTGATCGGCGCCGGGCCGGGCGGCATGAGCGCCGCCTACTATCTGCGGCGCAAGGGCTACGCCGTCATCGTGTTCGAGGCCAAGCACCGCGCCGGCGGCATGCTGCGCTACGGCGTACCCGTCTACCGCCTGCCGGACAACGATCTGGACAAGGACCTGGAGTACATCCGTTCCCTGGGCGTGGAGGTCCGTTTCAACACCCGCATCGGCAGCGACGTGCCCTTCGCCGAGCTGGTCGAGAACCACGATGCGGTATTTATCGCCACCGGCCTGTGGCAGCCCACCAAGCTGCGCATCGAGGGAGAAGAGCATCCCCGAGTGCTCTCCGGACTCAAGGTGCTGGAAGACGTGGCCGAAGGCCGGCACCCGGACCTGGGCAAGCGGGTCGCCGTGATCGGCGGCGGCAACGTCGCCATGGACGCGGCCCGCGTCTCGCGCCGCCTGGGCGCCGAAGTCACCATCCTGTACCGGCGCCGGGTCGAGGACATGCCCGCCGACCCGGAAGAGATCCACGAATCCCAGGCCGAGGGCTGCCGCCTGGTCACCCAGTCCATCCCGGTGAAGATCTCGGAAGGTGCGACGCCGGACAAGGTCATGATCACCTGGGGCGAGGCCGAGATGGTCGCCGATCCCAAGGGTGGGCGCCCACGCCCGGTGCTGCAGGAGGAGCGCACGCACACCGAGACCTACGACTGCATCATCGCCGCTATCGGCCAGGCCGGGGACTTCAGCTTCATCCCCCCGGAATACCGCGACCGCATCGAGATCAGCCACGGCAAGATCGTCTCAGGCGACTACCAGCAGACCGGCGTTGCCAAGATCTTCGTCGGCGGCGACGTCGCCAACTGGACCGCCGACGCGATCAGCGCCATCGAGGACGGCCACCATGCCGCCCGCGGCATCGACCGGATGCTCAGTGGCCAGGCCGTAGCTCAGGCTTGAGACAGATGAACCGCGAAGGCGCCAACGACGGGCTTACCGAAGACTGGCCGGCCTTCGAGCCCCCGGGGTGCTACGTGACATTCGTGCCAGCGTGCGCATGATGTGAGAGACAAAATCACCGTGGCGTCTTAGCGGTTCGGCCTTAACTTTTTTGGGAGAAGCACGGCTATGAATTCCACAGAAGAGATCCTCGATTTCGCGATCGCGCGCGAGCAGGAAGCCTCCGATTTCTATGCCGATCTCTCCAAGCGCGCCACCTCCGGCTGGCTGCGCGACGAGCTCGACGGCTTCAGCAAGGAGGAGCTGCGCCACAAGGGCAAGCTCAAGGCAGTCAAGAAAGGCGACCAGCTGCTCTCGCCTCAAGCCCGGACCTTGGATCTCAAGATCTCGGACTATCTGGTGCAGGTCGAGGTGACCCCCGACATCAGCTTCCAGGATGCCCTGATCGTCGCCATGAAGCGCGAGAAGGCCGCTTTCCGGCTCTACTCCGACCTGGCCCGCAAAGTGGACGACGTCGAGCTCAAGACGCTGTTCGAGGGCCTGGCTCAGGAGGAGGCCAAGCACAAGCTCTATTTCGAGACCCAGTACGACGACCAGGTCTTGAGGGACAATTGAAGGCGGTCAGCGGTCAGCGGTCAGCGGTCAGCGGTCAGCAACGAAAGATACCTGATGCCGATCACCTTGGCTTTTCCAGCACCCCCAGGATGCGCTCGGCGAGCCTGAAAGACAGCGGATAGCGGAATCCCCGGCCGAGCAGCGCCATCACCAGGGCGATGGCGAGCACGACGAAGAAATAGAGCAGCACCGCGGCGGTGACCAGGGTGATCGCCCCGGCGGGCACCAGCGCGGCGGTAGTCTCCATGGACCAGAGCGCACTGATCCCCAGCCCGATGACCGTCAGCGCGAGATAGACGCTGAACGCCAGGTCCGCGGTTCGCAGCGCCGCGTCCCGGGCCAGCGGCAGATCACGGCCGCGCAGAAACAGGAACAGTACGAACGGAAGCAGCGTGCTCGCGGCCGGATAGACCAGTGCGCCGGCCGCGGCCAGCAGAGGCGCAAGCGCCGCGAGCATGCGCTCATTCTGCTTCAGGACGGAAACGGCGCTCATGGGTGGTCCCTCGGGGCCCGCAGGAAGGCGCCAAGCTAACCCATTTCCAGGAAGAGCGGCAAAGCGATCCCCGGCCACCCCGTAGCCTGGATGAAGCGCAGCGAAATCCGGGACCCGGCCGCACCAGACGTCTCAGCCGCCTTACGAAGGAAGCCACTATGCACATCTGGGTCGACGCCGACGCCTGCCCCAACCCGGTCAAGGAAATCCTGTTCCGTGCCGCTCAGCGCCTCGGCATCCTCCTCACCCTGATCGCGAACCAGCCCCTGCGCACCCCGCCCTCGCCGCACATCCGCGCCATCCAGGTCGCATCGGGCTTCGACAAGGCCGACGAGCACATCGTCCAAGCGGTCCGGCCCGGGGATCTGGTGATCACCGCAGACATCCCGCTGGCCGCCCAGATCATCGAGCGGGGCGGCGAGGTCCTCGACCCACGCGGCGAGCGTTACACCAAGGACAACATCCGCGAGCGCCTGAACATGCGCGACTTCCTGGACACGCTGCGCGGCTCCGGGATGGTCACCGGCGGACCGCCTGCCCTCACCCAGGCCGATCGCAAGCGCTTCGCCGACGCCCTGGACCGGCTGTTGGCCGCACTGGGCCCCCGGCGCGACACTTGACGCGCAATCTGCCTGCTGGCATGTCTAGCCCGCCTGGGCCCGAATGTCGAGTCGCTCGTGCGGGACTGTCGGCGGGCTCTGCAATCCGAGCTTGACCAGCGCTCGCCCCGTCGCCACCCCCGCGGAGAGCTGGCCAAGGGCGCGGACAGCCCGGCTGGGCGCACTCTCGACGCGCGAGGTCGAGGAGTTGCGCTCGCGAGTGGCCGGCAAGCGGCGGCTGGCGATTTGCAGCCACATCGGCCAGACAGAGGCGCAATCTGTCCGGCAGATCGGCTCTCGCCCCACGCGGAATTCAAGAGAGCCCCAAGTATCTGTGCACGAGGGGAAGGCTGATGAAGAGCGGCAAACGACGGAGGTCACTCGGCTCAGCAGCCTGGGGAAAATTCTGCGCTTGCTAACCCGTCTGAGCGTCAACGGTTTCAAGAACCTGATCGACGTAGATCTGTATTTCGGGCACTTCACCTGTATTGCCGGCGCCAACGGCGTCGGCAAGTCCAACCTGTTCGACGCCATCCTTATCGTCCCGGTACGCATGCAGGAGCCCTGGCTCCTGTTCGATGAGCAGGCGATCCGACGGGCAGCGGGCAATCCCGGTGGCAAGACCGCCTTGCCCCTGCCGCGTCTGACGCAGCTGGAGAGTCTGCCCGATCCCAAGGAGACCCTCTACGGGCTGCTGGTCGCCGCGAGCGAGCACCAGGGACGGCGGCGCGGACGGTTCAATCCCTCCCGCGCCGCCCGGAATTGCCGGCTCGCAGGCGCATCCAGCCGCCATCGACGGCGCGCCGGTTGGCTGATCACCGTTCTTGACCCGGACGGCGGGCCTCTGCAATAGTCCCCCCATCGTCAAGGCGAGGGGGCCCGGCCATGGATCAGGCTCATCCGATGGGCCTCTGCCCAATTACGCTCAAGCGCAATCCGCCCGCCCTCAGCGTGGGCGGCCGGGTTTCGTTGCTCTCACCGACCTGCTGCGCTCCAGGGCTTCGAGTGCCTGATCGCTCCTGCGCTCATCGTCCCACGTCCGTCCCCGGTGCCGCCTCCCGGCCCGCCACCGTCTCCCAGCGCTGCCAGCACCCCGGTCAACAGGCTGCGCACCACCAAACCGCGCCGGTTGAGAACATGGGTGTAGATCTGCGTGGTGCGCACGTCGGCGTGGCCCAGTTGCTCGTGCACGGTACGGATGTCCGCGTCGCGCTCCAGCAGATGGGTCGCGAACGAGTGGCGCGGCGTGTGACAGGTAGCCGGCTTAGCGATATCGGCGGCGCGTACCGCCCGTTTCACG
>Ga0315556_1001898_pt1 | contig 12294 bp, 11 predicted proteins | sample SalMarSW160310MG_FD_202112 | JGI IMG/M metagenome (GOLD analysis project Ga0315556, IMG submission 202112) | Salt marsh sediment microbial communities from the Plum Island Ecosystem LTER, Massachusetts, United States - Salt Marsh Sediment SW1603-10 ...
GCCACGACCCGCATTCACCTCGGAGATGATCGCGTGGTTACGCAGACAGGTCGGAATGGGGCGGTGCGTACGGTGCGAAACTTCCGGGTCCAGGTATTCCTTGCCGACCATTTCCTGAAGTGCCGGAAACCACTTGGACTCGTACTCTTCACCGTAGGCATTCTGGGTGTAGGTCTTGAGATGCAGGAAGTAGGCGCCTACCGGACCGTAACCATCCTTGAATCGAGCCAGCACGATACGGTTTTCCATTTGCGTCATCTTCGCGCCTGCCTCGATCATCAGGCCATAGGCAGAACCCGATGACCATGGTGCGTACCAGACACGACCCGCACCTTCACCCACTGAACGCGGCTTGAAGATGTTGGAAGCACCACCGGCACCGCAGATAACGGTCTTGGACTTGAATACGTGGTAGTTACCCGTGCGAACGTTAAAGCCCACGGCACCGGCAACGCGGTTTTCCTTGGCTTCATCCATAAGCAGATGGGTCACACAGATGCGGTTGAAAACCTTGTCCGCCGACTTCTTGGCCGCTTCGGCAACGATAGGCTTGTAGGATTCACCATGGATCATGATCTGCCAACGGCCCTCACGCAGGAACGAACCCTTCTTCTCGTTGCGCATGATGGGAAGACCCCACTCTTCAAAGTTATGCACAGTGGAGTCGACGTGGCGCGCCATATCGAAAGCCAAGTCTTCGCGCACCATACCCATCAGGTCGATACGTGCATAGCGTACATGATCTTCGGGATTGTTCTCGCCAAAGCGCGTACCCATGTAGCAGTTGATCGCATACAAACCCTGGGCTACCGCACCGGAGCGCATGATGTTTGCCTTTTCGGCGATGACGATCTTCTTGTTCTGGCCCCAGTACCGTGCTTCAAATGCCGCACCCGTACCGCCCAGGCCCGCACCCGCAACCAGGATGTCGATATCGTCTTCAATAATTGTCTTGTAGCCCATTAGTACTGCACTCCTTCCTTGATTTCCAAGCCATTGGATTCCAGAGTGTGCAAACCACCTTCATCCATGCGGATGTATTTAGGCTCATTAAACAATAGCTCACTGTCGCGCATTTCCTTGCTGGGGGCAGGCACGGTTGCGAGATTCGGTGTCGCCGAGCCCCAGGGCTTGGTCGTGATCGGCGCCAGCAGCTCCATGTCTTTCTTGCCGTTGCGGAACTTGATGCGCCAGGCAATGGTGCCTTTGTCCTCGTCACGGATTACACGTACCGAGTGACCAAGCGGAGCAAAGTCTGCGTAGCCACGTACATCGATCGCATGGTGCGGACATGCTTTTACGCAGGAATAACACTCCCAGCACATATTGGGTTCGATGTTATAAGCACGACGCAGCTTCTTATCGATGTGCATGATGTCGGATGGGCAGATGTCGACGCATTCTCCACAACCATCACAACGAGTCATATATACAAAGGTTGGCATAATAGTTCCTCTATTTCCTATAGATAATTCGTCAAGTCAGTGTTAGTAGTGGTTGGCTCTCTCAGCCTTGATGCAAAGCCCCATTTTTTGCGGGTTCTTGCCCATATACATAGGGATATCCGGAAACTTGCGCTGTACTTCAGGATCCGTCAAATCATAGTCAGGCGGCAAATTCTCCCGCGAACCATCGGCCCGGGTAATTTTTTTCTGGTGGGCCGCAGCAGGCTTGAAGAACATGTGGGCAAACTTGGACCAGTAAACGCCGCCAAAGAGAACGGTGCTCGACAGGATGAACAGGGCAAAGAATATGCCTACTCCACCACCGGTAAATGACCAGATCAATGCGAAAGTCGAGGTGGCAAGAAGCGAGAGAATAAACAAATCTGCACGCTCGAACCGAAACCATGGCAGGCCTTCCGCAGCCACATCAACGCGGATGGCAAACCAGAACCAGTATCCACCAACGGCCAGCATCAGCGCGCCGATATGCCAAAGTGCCGGCAGGATGGTAGGAGTGGGCTTTGCCAACGTGGGATAGCAAAAAATCATCAGCGCGGTAGTCACGACGAAAATAACGAATCCGTACATGCTCAACAGATGGGAAAGCCTGCGCCTTGGATTGCTGAATTCGCCGGAAGTCAGCACTTCTTTCGCCAGCACTGAAGCGGCAATCGCTGCTTTTTCTCCACCACTCACTTCCCGTTTTGCGCTCTTCTTCGCTTTTTTCGCATTTTCGAAAAAGTACTGCGCGCTTTTCTTGTGCATCATGTCCAGTATTGTCCCGCCCATGACCAACAGGATCATTACAACGATATACCCCTGCATCATTGCAGGTGATATAACGTCCGAAAGTTCGGCAAAGGGGTTGCTCGTGAACATCAGGTTCTCCTCAAAAATTTAAAACTCAAGATATCATTCAATCGGTTGGCCGTCGAGTACAGAAAAAGCTACTCCCGCAAATATTCTTCACCCTAACAAACCTGCCACCATTACTTTACTTAATCAGAGGTTCCTTTACCGTGCCGAATGGCCGCTCAGCTTCACCTCTACCTTTTCGTTTTCCGCGAGGCCGCCGTAATAAGCGCGCAGTACTTCCAGCACTTCGGGGCGGCTGAATTCGGCCGGCACTTCGCTGCCTTCCGACAGCATCTTGCGCAGCTTGGTGCCGGACAGCAGCAGGCGGTGCTCCTCGTCGTGCGGGCAGGTGCGTGCAGACGCCATGCCGCCGCACTTGTAGCACCAGAAGGTCCAGTCGATCTTCAGCGCCTGGGTCTCCAGCGAACCCTTGGGAATCTTGTCAAAAATGTGGTGCGCATCGAACGGGCCGTAATAGCTGCCGACACCGGCATGGTCGCGGCCGACGATCAGGTGCGAGCAGCCGTAGTTCTGGCGGAACAGCGCGTGCAGCAGCGCCTCGCGCGGACCGGCATAGCGCATATCCAGCGGATAGCCTGCCTGCACGATGGTCTTCTTGACGAAATAGTTGTCGGTCAGCGCGCCGATCGCGCGGGTGCGCACGTCCGCCGGAATGTCGCCCGGCTTGAGCTGCCCAAGCAACGAGTGAATCATCACGCCGTCGCATACCTCGATCGCCACCTTGGCCAGGTATTCGTGCGATCGGTGCATCGGATTGCGCGTCTGGAACGCGGCGACCTTGCTCCAGCCCATGGCTTCGAACAGATCGCGCGTCTCGCGCGGCGACATGAACAGGCTACCGTATTTCTCCGGGAAGCCGCCCTGCGACAATACCTTGACCGGCCCGGCCAGGTTGATCTCGCCCTGCTCCATCACCATCTTCACGCCCGGATGCTCCAGGTCGGTGGTGCCGAACACGGTGGCGCATTCATGCGCCTTGTCGATGGTGTATTTCTCGGTGACTGTGAGGATGGCCAGCGCGCTGCCGTCGTCGGGGTCGATCAGCGCGACATCGCTGCCGGTATCGATGGAATCCGCGGAGGCGCGGTCGGTGGAAAGAGTGATGGGAATGGGCCAGAACAACCCGCTTGCGGTTTTCATGCCGTCGCACACACCCTGCCAGTCGGCATGGGTCATGAAGCCGTCCAGCGGCGTGAAGCCACCGAGTCCCAGCATGACCAGGTCGCCCTTTTCGCGCGAACTGACCTTGATCCGTGGAAGAGAGAGCACCCGTTCGCGCTCAGCTACCAGTGCATCCCCCTCAAGCAGCAAGGGCCTGAGATCGCCTCCTCCATGCGGATTAACCAACGCCATAACTTCTCCTGTTGCGGGTTTCTAAACCACTACGTTAATGAGTAATTCACAGGGTATGCACACTAGTACATATGCAATGATAGAGCGATACCCCTTAAGGGTTGATGGCTACCCCCCTTAAGGGTTATACCATCATCACTCATCACGGCTATGGATGCTTGTGCCGCCAATTACGCATACTAGCGGCCCTCAAAAACAGTCTGCCTTGCCGCCCGAAAGGGCTATCATGTTAGCACTGAAAACATGCAAAAGAATGAAAGCCGCGAGTAGCTTATGTCATCTACCCCTGTGCACGACCCTCTAGCGCCGCCGGTACCCGACGCAACCACCGAAGTCCGCACCACGACCTGCTATATGTGCGCCTGCCGTTGCGGTATCCGCGTGCATCTCAGAAACGGCGAGGTGCGCTACATCGACGGCAATCCGGACCATCCACTGAACGGTGGTGTGATCTGCGCCAAGGGCTCCTCCGGCATCATGAAGCAGTATTCACCAGCGCGGCTGACCAAGCCACTGCGCCGCAAACAGGGTGCGGAACGCGGCGCGGGCGAGTTCGAGGAAATTTCCTGGGAAGAGACCTTCTCCATCCTGAGCGAGCGGCTGGCGAAAATTCGCTCCACCGACCCGAAGAAATTCGCGCTGTTCACCGGGCGCGACCAGATGCAGGCGCTGACCGGCATGTTCGCGCGCCAGTTCGGCACGCCCAATTATGCGGCTCATGGCGGCTTCTGCTCGGTCAACATGGCGGCCGGCATGATCTACACCATCGGCGGCTCGTTCTGGGAATTCGGCGGGCCGGACCTGGAGCGCTCCAAACTGTTCATCATGATCGGCACCGCCGAGGACCACCATTCCAACCCGCTGAAAGTCGCGATCTCCAAGTTCAAGCGCGAGGGCGGCCGCTTCATTTCGATCAACCCGGTGCGCACCGGCTATTCGGCCATCGCCGACGAATGGGTGCCGATCCGCCCCGGCACCGACGGCGCGCTGCTGTTGGCGCTGATACACGAAATCATCGCGCTGGGCCTGTACGACCGCGAGTTCCTGGTGCGCTACACCAACTCCGGGCAACTGGTGAATCTCGACGACGAGCACGACGAGTACGGCATGTTCGTGCGCACCGAGGTACCCGAGGAAGAAGCCTGCTACGACCCGCAGAACAAGCTGTGGTGGGATCGCAACACCGACAAGGCCGTGATCACCCATACCGAGGGTGCCGACCCTCGCCTGTTTGGAGAATACAAACTGGACGACGGCACCCCGGTCAAGCCTGCGTTCCAGTTGCTGCAGGAGCGCGTGCAGGATTACACGCCGGAGTGGGCCAGCCAGATCACCGGTGTCCCGGCAGAAACCATCAAGCGTCTGGCACACGAAATGGGCATCACTGCGCGCGATCAGAAAATCGAATTGCCGATCGCCTGGACCGATTCCTGGGGCAAGGAGCACGAGACCGTCACCGGCAATCCTGTTTCGTTCCACGCAATGCGCGGACTGGCTGCACACTCCAACGGTTTCCAGACCATACGCGCGCTGTCCATCCTGATGACGCTGCTCGGCACCATCGACCGTCCCGGCGGCTTCCGTCACAAGGCGCCGTTCCCGCGCCCGATTCCGCCTTGCGCGCGCACCCCGAACGACCCGCGCGCGGTCAGGCCCGACACGCCGCTGGACGGCATGCCGCTCGGCTGGCCGGCCGATCCGGACGACCTGTTCGTCAACGACGACGGCAGCCCGGTGCGTCTGGATAAGGCGTTTTCATGGGAATATCCGCTGTCGGTGCATGGCCTGATGCACAATGCGATCACCAACGCCTGGCGTGGCGACCCCTACCCCATCGACACGCTGCTGATCTTCATGGCCAATATGTCGTGGAACTCGACCATGAATGCGGCCGAAGTGCGCAAGATGCTGAACGACAAGAACGAAGACGGCGAATACAAGATACCGTTCCTGGTGGTGTGCGATGCGTTCCACTCGGAGATGACCGCATTTGCCGACCTGATCCTGCCGGACACCACTTACCTCGAGCGCCATGACGTGATGTCGATGCTGGACCGCCCGATCTCGGAGTTCGACGGCCCGGTCGATTCGGTGCGCATCCCGATCATGCCGCCGACCGGCGAGTGCAAGCCGTTCCAGGAAGTGCTGATCGAACTCGGCACGCGGCTCAAGCTGCCGGCCTTCGTCACCAGGGAAGGCGCGCGCAAATTCCGCGACTACCCGGACTTCGTGGTCAACTACGAGACCGCCCCCGGCTCCGGCATCGGCTTCCTCGCGGGCTGGCGCGGCAAGGGCGGCGAAAAATTCCTGCACGGCGAACCGAATCCGAAACAGTGGGAAATGTATGCGCAGAACAACTGCGTGTTCCATTACGAACTGCCGCGCTCCTATCAGTACATGCGCAACTGGAACCAGGGCTACCTCGAATGGTCGCAGCGTAATCACATCACGCGCTACTCCGAACCTATCCTGATCCACGTCTACTCCGAGGTGCTGCAGAAATTCCGCCTTGCGGCGCAGGGCCGCGGCATCACGCGCAAACCGCCGGCCAATCTGGCCAAGCGCATCGAAACCTATTTTGACCCGCTGCCATTCTTCTACGAACCGCTCGAAGTGCAGACCAGCGACAAGCACAAGTATCCGCTGGCCGCGGTCACGCAACGGCCGATGGCAATGTACCACTCCTGGGATTCACAGAATGCCTGGCTGCGCCAGATTCATGCGCACAACTACCTGCACGTGAATGCGCGCACCGCACAGGCCGCCGGCATTAATGACGGCGACTGGGTCTGGGTCGAATCGCAATGGGGCAAGGTGCGCTGCATGGCACGCCATTCCGAGGCGGTGGAACCCGGCACGGTGTGGACCTGGAATGCAATCGGCAAGGCCGCCGGGGCATGGAACCTGACGCCACAGGCCAACGAATCGCAGAAGGGCTTTTTGCTCAACCACGTCATCTCCGAGGAACTGCCCGCCGATGCACAGGGCTATCGCCTGTCCAATTCCGACCCGGTCACCGGCCAGGCCGCGTGGTACGACGTGCGCGTGCGCATCTACAAGGCCGCAGACGGCGAGCCCGAGCAGACCTCGCCGCAGTTCGCACCGATGAAGCCGTATCCCGGCATGAAGCAGCGGCCTTCCTGGCTCGCGTATTTCGGCGGCAGGAAAGGGGGCAAGCAATGAGCCAGCTCGCTCTCGTAATCGACCTCAACGTCTGCGTCGGCTGCCATGCATGCGTGACCAGCTGCAAGGAATGGAACACCTCGGGCAGTGCCGGGCCGCTATGCGACGAGCGTCCCTACGACGAAGATCCGACCGGTACTTTTTTCAACCGCGTACAGACCTTCGAGGTCGGACAGTTTCCCAATATGGAAACCGTGCACTTCCCGAAATCCTGTTTGCACTGCGAAGACCCGCCTTGCGTGCCGGTGTGCCCGACGGGTGCCAGTTACAAGCGCAAGGAAGACGGCATCGTACTAGTGGACTACGACAAGTGCATCGGCTGCAAGTACTGTTCCTGGGCCTGCCCTTACGGCGCGCGCGAGATCGATGAAAAACAGAAGGTGATGAAAAAGTGCACCTTGTGTGTGGATCGCATCTACGACCAGTCACTGGCCGAGATCGACCGCAAGCCGTCCTGCGTCAAGGCCTGCCCGACCAGTGCGCGCCTGTTCGGCGACATCCACGACCCGGAATCGGAAGTGTCCAGGGCAATCCGCGAGGAAGGCGGCTACCCGCTGATGCCGGAATGGGGCACCCAGCCGGCCAACCATTATCTGCCGCGGCGCAAGACCAAGATCAAGATCCACAAGGACGAACTGGAGCGTGCCGACAACCCGCTCAAGGTTGACGGCAAGCTGCCCAAGCCGAGCAAGTCCGAGCCGACGCTGGACGACTTTACGACATGGTAATCAACGCATGAAACCCGCCTTCTCCGTCATTTTCCTCACCACCCTGATCGGCGCCGGCCAGGGATTGTTTCTTGCGCTGTACACCCAGCAGTCGTACGCGCTGTTCGACCTGCTGCCGCACCAGAGCGACCAATTCTACGGCTACGGCAGCTTGCTGGCGCTGTGCCTGCTCGCTGGCGGCCTGGTCGCGTCGTTCTTCCATCTCGGCCATCCCGAGCGCGCCTGGCGTTCTGCAGCACAATGGCGCACTTCCTGGTTGTCGCGCGAAGTCATCGCCCTGCCTGCTTTCATGGGCATGACCTTCCTGTATGGCGTGGCGCATCTTGCGCACTGGCATCCGGTGCTGACGACGTTGCCCGGCGGGCTGAAGATCGACCTCACCATTGTGCTGGGCGGCATCGATACGCTGCTGGCCTTCACCCTGTTCGTCTGCACCGGCATGATCTACGCCTGCCTGCGCTTCCTGCGCGAATGGCATTCGCCGCTGACGATCATCAACTACATCCTGCTCGGCGGTGCTTCCGGCTTCACGCTGGCCGCGTTCTACGCAGCGGTTGCTGCGCCGGATCAGGCGGGCTTCTTTGCCGGCTGGGCTGCCATCATCACCCTGCTCGGCCTGGCCGGACGCAGCGCATCACTGTGGCGCAATGCGCGGTTACGCCCGAAGTCCACGCTGCAGACCGCAATCGGTGTCAAACACCCGCGCATCGTGCAGAAAACCCAGGGCGCGATGGGCGGCTCGTTCAACACGCGCGAGTTCTTCCACGGCAAGAGCGCTGCTTTCATGCGTGCGCTGAAGCCGGCATTCCTGGTACTGGTGTTCGCGCTGCCGCTGCTGCTGCTCATTCCCAGTCTGTCGCAACCGGCGACATGGATTCTGGGCATGGCATTCGTCGTACAGTACATTGGCCTGCTGGTTGAACGCTGGTATTTTTTCGCCGAGGCCAACCACCCGCAAAACCTCTATTACCAGACCATAGGCTGAGATGATGACACAACGAGACCAGGCAGGTCCCCTCCGGAACTTCCGTTTCCTGCTCTGGCTGACGGCTGCCGTCTTGCTGCTATCGACGCTCCCGGCCGAAGCCGCGACCGCCGCGACCGCTGCAGCCAGTACCACGGCATGGTGGGTCTGGCCGCTGTCCCTGTTTGTGGTGTGCTTCTTCCTCGGCATGATTGCGGTACCGGCCGGTGTCGGCGGCGGCGTGCTGTTCGTGCCCATTGTCGGCAGCTTCTTCCCGTTCCACCTCGACTTCGTGCGTGGCGCCGGCCTGCTGGTGGCGATGGCCAGTGCGCTGGCCGCCGGCCCTTCGCTGCTGAAGAATGGCATGGCCAACCTGCGCCTGGCGATGCCGCTGGCGCTGGCCGCCTCGATCAGTTCGATCGGCGGCGCCAAGCTTGGTCTGGCGTTGCCCGCCAACATCGTGCAAATCGCCCTCGGCGTCACCATCCTCGGCATTGCTGCGCTGATGCTCTCGGCCAAGAAATCCGAGTTCCCGCATGTGGCGCAGCCCGACCCGTTGTCGCAGAAACTGGGCATCCACGGCATGTTCCGCGACGTGATCTCGGGCAAGGACATTCCCTGGCACGTCCACCGTACGCCGATGGGATTGGTGCTGTTCCTGATCATCGGTTTCCTCGGCGGCCTGTTCGGGGTCGGCGCCGGCTGGGCCAATGTGCCGGGGCTGAACCTGCTGATGGGCGTACCGCTCAAGGTGGCAGCCGGCACTTCCAGCATGATCCTGGCGATGGCCAGTTCATCCGCCACCTGGTATTACCTCGACAACGGCGCGATCCTGCCGATCATTGCCGTACCCTCGGTGATCGGCATGATGATGGGCGCGCGCATCGGCGCACACCTGCTGACCATACTCAAGGCTTCGGTGATCCGCAACATGGTCATCGCCATCCTGCTGTTTGCCGGCGTCCGCACCCTGCTCAAGGGAATGGGCTGGTGGATTTAAGGAGATAAACATGGAACCCAACCGCCAGAGCGCTTCCGAACAACTGACCTATGCCGCAGTGCTGCACTGGAGCACGATCGCCGGCTTCATCGCGCTGATCGTCACCTTCGTCGCCTACATGCTGGGCTGGCTACCGTCATATGTCCCGCTGGACAAGCTGCCGCACCTGTGGGGCCTGTCCACGGCCGAATACCTCAAGGCAACCGGCACCCCGACCGGCTGGAGCTGGCTGTTCATGATGAACAAGGGCGATATGGCCAGCCAACTCGGCATCGCCATCCTGTCCGGCTGCTCCATCGCCTGCATCGCCGCGATCATACCGGCCTACGCCAAGGCGAAAAACACTACCTATATCGTGATCTGCGTGCTGGAAATCGCCGTGCTGGTGTTGTCGGCCTCCGGCGTGTTCGGACATTAAGGGGAAAACCATGAACCGCCCTTTCGAACGCATTCTGCTGGCCACCGAGCACACCGAATTTGACGCCGGTGCCGAACGGCTCGCCTTTGGCATGGCTCAGAAATACAATATGTCGTTATCGGCCGTACTGCCGGTAGTGAGCAATCCGGAATACGAAGTCATTGCCCCACAGCTCGTGGAGCACACCGAACGCGAAGCCGCCGCCAAAATACACATGCTGGACGATGCCGCCAAGGCTGCCGGCTTGCAGCTCGAAATCAGCGCGCGGCGCGGTGAGGAACCGTACCGGGAAATTGTGCAGGAGGCCACCGAACGCCAGGCCGACCTGATCGTCATCCGCCGTCGCGGCAAGCGCAGCTTCCTGTCCAACCTGCTGATCGGCGAAATGACCAGCAAGGTGGTTGGACACGCGCCATGCAGTGTACTGTTCGTGCCGCGCGCGGCACAGATGTGGTCGCATGGAATACTGGCGGCGGTCGACTCTTCGCCAAACGCGGAACATGTCGCCCATGTTGCAGCAAAAGTCGCTGCCCAGTGCGCATTGCCGCTCACCCTGGTGAGCGTGGCCAGCCACGACACGCCCGAACTGCGCGCACAGGCACAAGACACCTTGAACCGTGCTCTCGCCATCGCAGATGTAACCGGAGTGCATGCCACGAGCCATATTCTCGCAGGCAAGCCATTTGAACAGATCCTGGCCGAGGCAAAAACGCTGGCCGCCGACCTGATCGTCGTCGGCAGGCATGGCGAAAGCAACGTGATACACACCCCGTTCGGCGGCACCACCCAGAAAGTTTTGGGGCTGGCGGACATTCCGGTGCTGGTGGCACGTGAATAAACCACGCTGGGCGTATTTCCATATAACCCTTGTGGGGTATACAGGCATACCCCATGGAGGTAATAGACGCAAACGTCTTAATTTAACTTAATACTAATATTTGTCGATGTGCTTTAATGCGTTAGTAAAACGGCACAAATTAACGCTGGATGCACCGGCACATACAACTACAACAGGAGGTTTAGACATGGGATTCTTCAACTCACTATTCGGTAGCAAACAACCAACTACCACGGCAGCCAACGCCACCAGCCAACAACAGGCCGTCAAGACGGCGAATGTCCCCAGCCAGAAACCGGCTACCGAGGCGGCTAGTGTGGATTCGGCGCAAAATACGTCGCATCAACAAGGAGGAACAAGTATGAATGTAGACATGGAACTGGATGCACGGGGTTTGAATTGCCCATTGCCCATCCTCAAAACCAAAAAGGCGCTGGCTGGCATGGCCTCCGGACAGGTATTAAAAGTAATTTCAACCGACTGTGGTTCGGTCAAGGACATGGAGTCCTTTTCCAGCCAGACCGGCAACCCTCTGCTTGAGCAAGCCGAGAACGATGGAGAATACACTTTTTTCATGCAGAAAAAATAAGCAAACGAGCTGTTACTACTATTATTAAATATTAGGGGGAATTATGAAAAAAATGGCAATCATTGCCACCAAGGGCACACTGGACATGGCTTATCCGCCATTCATTCTCGGCTCTACCGCGGCTGCACTGGGTTATGAAGTCCAGATTTTCTTCACGTTCTATGGGTTGACCCTGCTACGCAAGGATCTGTCCGGCGTGAAAATCAGCCCGCTGGCCAATCCGGCGATGCCGATGCCGGTGCCGATGCCGGTATTCGTGCAGATGCTGCCAGGTATGGAATCCATGGCCACCATGATGATGAAGGACAAGATGAAGAAAAAGGGCGTTGCCTCGCTGGAGGAACTGCGCTCGCTGTGCCAGGAAGCCGACGTCAAGTTCGTCGCCTGCCAGATGACAGTCGATCTCTTTGAATTCGAGAAAAGCGATTTCATCGACGGCATCGAATATGGCGGCGCCGCCACATTCATGGACTTTGCCGGCGACACAGACATCTGCCTGTTTGTCTAAAGTGATGTTTTTTCGCAACCCCGTCTGGACAGGGCCGTTCGGGAACAATAACATTGTTGTGGTCAGGTATATCTAGCATTCTTCCTTGAGGGTGCCGGTGGCATAAGACTGCAAAAAGTACTTCAGAGCCGTTTACGAAAAATCGACTCTCGAGACCCAGGAATAATGAAGTTGAGCAATGCAGGAAGCAGGTTTAATAATTTAGTTGTTATTGCAGTACACATTTCTATATGAGGGAGGGGTTTATGTTTAAGCAGTTTAAGCCAAAAATTATCGTATCGTTACTCATCGCGGGTGGCCTTGTTTCTCCGCTGGCACATGCAACCAACGGCTATGCCCGCATCGGTGTGGGTGACAAGTCTGAATCGATGGGCGGCGTCGGCATTGCCATG
>Ga0315556_1001899_pt1 | contig 12292 bp, 4 predicted proteins | sample SalMarSW160310MG_FD_202112 | JGI IMG/M metagenome (GOLD analysis project Ga0315556, IMG submission 202112) | Salt marsh sediment microbial communities from the Plum Island Ecosystem LTER, Massachusetts, United States - Salt Marsh Sediment SW1603-10 ...
ACCTGGACGAAGAGGAAGAGGAACATGATGTCGGCCGCGGCCGCCACCTGCTCGATGGGCAGCAGGACCGCCATCCCCACGACGAGGACCGTGGACGTCAGGATGGCCCAGTGCGGCGTCGCTCTCAGCGGATGCACCGAGCCGAGGAACGGCGGGAGGTTGGCGTCCCGGGCCATAGCGAAGGCGACACGCGACGACGAGTAGATCGTCGCGTTCAGCGCCGACAGCGTGGACAAGAGCCCGCCCACGAGAATGAGGATGCCGCCACCGCCCACGAACTGGTTGGCGGCCGACACCAGCGCGAGCTCCTTCTCCTGGCCCAGGTAGTCGGCGACCGCCGTCCCTGCCGGAGGCGTCGTGCCGCCGATGGCGACTGTGGCCACCAGGAGGTAGATCGGCACGACCACGAGGAGCGAGATGAAGATGGCGCGGGGCACGTTCCGTTTGGGGTTCTCCACCTCCTCGCTCGTCTGGGCGATGATCTCGTAGCCCTCGAAGGCGATGAAGGTGAGCCCCATCGCGGCGAGTACCGCGGCCCACCCCTTCCCCAGGAACGGCTGGAAGGACAGCTGCCACTGGGGCCGGCCGGACATGACCCACAGCCCGGCCGCGATGAAGGCGCCGATGATGAGGATCTTGCCCACCGTGACGATGTTGCCGGCCTTCCCCGTCTCGGAGGCGCCCCGGAAGTTGATGTAGGCGAACACCGTGCACGTGATGACCGCCAGCCACTTCTCCAGCGTCATGAAGCCGAGGTGGAACGCGGGCACCCCCGAGGCCTCGAGCACGAGCCGGAAGTAGGCCCCGAACCCGAGGGCGTACAGCGAGCAGGCCACCGCGTGCGCGAACCACGACATCCACCCACTCAGGAAGCCGTTGGGATCGGGCAGCGACGTCTTGACCCACAGGTAGCCGCCGCCGGCGTCGTGGAAGGCGCTCCCCAGCTCGGCGTAGGTCATCGCCGTGAGGAGGGCGACCACGGCGTTCAGCCCGAAGACGAGGATGAGGGCGGGTCCGGCCACGCCGGCAGCGATCCCCGTCAGGACGAAGATCCCGGCGCCGATCATCGCCCCCACCCCGATCATCGTGATGTCCAGCAGCCGCATCTCGCGGCTCAGCCGGACCTCGGGACCTCCGGGCGCGGAGGTGGGAGCGGACGCGGCGGGAGGGGCCTCGGACATGCCGGAATCTACGACCGGGCGGCCCGGGCCGCCCGCTTGCGGCGGACGTGGTCGGACAGGTGCGTACCGTACCGCTCCACGAAATCGCCCAGGCAGTCGTCACCCCGGACGGTGCCACGACACGCGTCCGAGCCACATGTGCACTGGAAGTCCGCCATGTGCTCGTCGTACAAGGTCGCGTAGTCGAGCGTGACCTCCTCGCCCTCCGCCAGGGCCCTCCTGGCCACCACGTCGAGCCCCTCCAACCAGGCGGACGGGTCGCACGAGTGGTTGATGGGGCGCCAGTCCTCGGGGTCCTCGCTCCACGTCACCCACACCGCGTCGGTAAGCGGCCACGCATAGCGCCGGAACCACTCCCGGTGCCGCTCGTCCCAGTGCTCCTCGACGAACGAACGGGTCACCAGGTGGTGCGGACCCCCCTCGAAGACCATGACCTGCTCCCCCGCGGCGACGGGGCGGGTGGTGAAGGTCCCGTAGTCGCCGTCCGGCCGCGGGAGCACCTGCCAGCTCCTGCGTCGGCGCCGGCGGCGAGCCAGTGCCGCCTCGACCAGGCGGCGCGTGAAACCCTCGTGGCCCGCCGGGTCGTGCGACAGGCAGATGTCCGCGCTGCCCGGATCGGTGGGCGGATAGTAGATGCCGCAGTTGGGGTTGATCTCGAGCATGAACGGCCGGCCCTCCCGGTCCACGCGCAGGTCGCAGCGTCCGAAGCCGGAGCCGCGCATGCCGACGAAGAAGGTCGCGGCCACCTCGCGCAGCCGACGGTCGAGAACCGGATCCTCCACCGCGTGCGCCTCCAGCCCCCCGTAGTTCACCCACTTCAGATCGTAGTGCTTGAACGTCTCGCCCTCCGGGAAGGAGTACCAGATGGGCTGGAAGGTGTCGGGACACGCCGGGTCGTCCGGGTTCTCCGCCACCAGCACGGTGCACTCGGTGCCGTCGATGTATTCCTCGATGAGCGCCGCCCCGTAGCAGCGCATCATCTCGTGCGCCCGCTCGTGCAACGCCTCGGGCGTCTCCACACGCGAGTCGCGAGTGAGGCCGTTGCTCGCGTAGCTGTTCGGGTGCTTGACGAAGAGCGGAAAGCGCAGCGTGCGCGCCGCCTTGTCGACCTCGTCGGCCGTGCGTGCCGTGACGTAGCTCGGCGTGTCGATGCCCCACGCGTGGCATACACGCTTCATCGCCTCACGCGACGGTTCGTAGAACTCCGACGCCGCTCCCGTGAACGGCACGTCGAGCCACTCGAGGGTCTGGACGGCCTCGATGCCGACACGGCCCTCGTCCCACGCGCCGTCGCACAGGTTGAAAAAGACGTCGTAGCCGTGCCGCGACGCTTCGATGATCTGTCCGACCGCAGACTCCTTCTCCAGCGTGAGCAGGGTCCACTCCGCCTCGGGGAGGAAGGGGCGGGGGTCGCACGGCCAGTCGTCGGGATCGAAGGGATCCGCGTCGAGCTCCTGATCCGTCAGCAAGCAGATGCGCATCGCGCGGCTTCTTCTTGTGGGGGCAACGGGGTCGCGCATACGACGGCTTATGATCGGCAATGCGCGACGCCGTCGCTACGGGTCAGCGGTTCGAGAGCAGTGGCTTGAGGTAGCGGCCCGTCGCGCTGCCGGGAATCGTCGCGACCGTCTCCGGCCGACCCATCGCCACGACCTCCCCACCCCTGTGCCCGGCTCCCGGGCCGAGGTCGACGATCCAGTCGGCCACGAGCATCACGTCGAGGTTGTGCTCGATGACGAGCACGGTGTTGCCGGCTTCGACCAGACGGGTGAGCACGTCGAGCAGCTTCTTGACGTCCTCGCCCGACAACCCCGTGGTCGGCTCGTCCAGAATGTACAGCTTCCGTCCCTTGGTGCCCGCAGCGCCCGCCAGCTCGCGCGCGATCTTCAGGCGCTGGGCCTCGCCGCCCGAGAGCGTGGTCGCCGGCTGGCCGAGCCGCAGGTAGCCGAGCCCCACCTGCTGGAGCTGCCAGAGCGTCTTGCCGAGCTTGGCCTCGCGTATGAAGAAGCGGATCGCCTCGTCGACCGTGAGCTCGAGGATCTCGGCCACGTTCCTGCGACGGTATTTCACGTCCAGGACCTCGCGCTTGTAGCGGGTGCCGCCGCACACCTCGCACGGCACGTACACGTCGGCCATGAAGACCATCTCGATCTCCACCTGGCCCGCACCCTTACACGCCTCGCAGCGACCGCCCGTCACGTTGAAGGAGAAGTGCCCGGCGCCGTAGCCGCGCTCCCGCGCCACGGGCTGCTCGGAGAGGATGCGCCGCACCTCGTCCCACGCCTTGATGTAGGTGACCGGGTTGGAACGGGGCGTGCGCCCGATGGGCGACTGGTCCACGAGCACGACGTCGTCCAGGTGGGCGAGGCCCTCCAGCGCCTCGTAATCACCGACCTCCTCACCCAGGTGCTCCTTCGCGCTGGTCTCTCCACCGCCCAGCTCGCGCTCGGCGGCGCGGAACAGCACGTCGTGCACCAGCGTCGACTTGCCGGAGCCCGACACGCCCGTGACCACTGTGAGCGTCCCCAACGGGATCTCCACGTCCACGCCACGCAGGTTGTGCAGGCGCGCGCCCCTCAGGGTGAGGCAAGGACCGCTCACCTTGCGCCGCTTCTCCGGCACGCCGACCGCGGTCCGTCCGGACATGTAGCGGCCGGTCGCCGTATCCGCCTCGCGTAGCGCCTCGGGGGCGCCCTCGTACACCACCTCCCCCCCCTTCTCCCCCGAGGCCGGACCGAGCTCGACCACGTGGTCGGACGTCAGGATGGCCTGCGTGTCGTGCTCCACCACGACCACGGTGTTGCCCGCGGCCCGCAGCTTGAGCAGGAGGTCGAGGAGCGCCCCGGTGTCCTTGGGGTGCAGCCCGATCGTGGGCTCGTCCAGCACGTACAGCGTGTCCACCAGGCTCGATCCGAGGGAGTTGGCGAGGTTGATGCGCTGCGCCTCCCCGCCGGAGAGCGTGCGGGTCTGCCGTGACAGGGTGAGGTAGCCGAGCCCCACGTCCACCAGGAACGAGAGGCGCGCGCGTACCTCGCGCAGGATGGTCGCCGCGATCTGCATCTCCATCTCGCTCAGCTCGAGCCCGCCGACCCACCCCGCCAGCTCGTCGAGCGGCAGCTCCCCCACCTCGGCGATGGTGCGGCCCGCGACCTTCACCCACAACGCCTCGGGACGGATGCGCGCGCCTCCGCATTCGCGGCACACGCGCGGGCTCTGGTACTGGCGCAGGAAAACGCGGATGTACTGCTTGTAGCGCTTCTTCTCGCGGGACACGAGGAAGGGGATCACCCCCCGGAACGACGTCTCGGCTCTTCCCTTCCTGCCCTTTCTCTTCGGCGTGCCGTACAGCACTGTGTCGCGGAAGTCCTCGGGCAGCTCCTCCCACGGCGCGTAGAGCGACACCTTCCGCTCGGCGGTGAAGGCGCGCAGCCGCTCGCGCTCCCTGTGGTAGCGCGGCTTCTCCCAGGGATCGACGGCGCCGTCCGCGATCGACCGTTTCGGGTTCGGCACGATCAGGTCGACGTCGTACTCGAGCGTGGCGCCGAAGCCCGTGCACAGGGGGCACGTCCCATAGGGGTTGTTGAAGCTGAACAGCTGCGGCGTCGGGTCGAGGAACGCGACGTCGTGGTGCTCCGGGCAGCGGAAGCGCTCGGTGAAGCGGAGGCGTGCGGGGAGCACGCCGGAGCGCCCGTCGCCGCGCTCGCCGGCGATCAGCACCACGGCCTCCCCGTCGCCCTCCTCGAAGCAGGTGGCCAGCGAATCGGCCAGGCGATCGCGGATATCAGCGGCCACCTTCAGCCGATCCACGACCACCAACACCTCGCCTTCGGCGCTGAGGTCGTGGCCGAGCGCGACCGGGTCCTCCGCCTCCGGGAGGGTGAGGTCGATCGTCTCGCCATCCACCAGTGCGCGAACGAAGCCCATGGCGCGCAGGTTCGAGATCACTAGCGCATGGGTGACCTCCTCGCTCATCGGCAGCGGGAAGGCGACCTGGATGCGCGTCCCCTCCGGGAGCTCCAGCGTGCGGTCGACCGCGCTGGACACCGTGTCGGGCTTCACCCGGCGGTCGCACCGCGGACAGTGCGTGTGACCGACGCGCGACCAGAGCAGGCGCAGGTAGTCGTGGACCTCGGTCGCCGTGCCCACGGTGGAGCGGCTGGTCTTGGTGGGGTTCTTCTGCTCGATGGCGACGGCCGGGGAGATGCCGTCGACCAGGTCCACGTCGGGCTTCTCCATCCGCTCCAGGAACTGCTTCGCGTACGTGGACAGCGACTCCACGTAGCGCCGCTGCCCTTCCGCGAAGAGGGTATCGAGCGCGAGCGAGCTCTTTCCCGAGCCGGACGGGCCGGTGATGACGGTCAGGCGCCGTCGGGGGAGGTCGAGGTCCAGGTCCTTGAGGTTGTTCTGGCGCGCGCCGCGGATGCGGATGGGCTCGTCCGTCATGGCGTGGATGATAAAGCGAGCGGGAAGCGGGTGGAACGCGTCCGTCTTGACCAGCCGCCGGCAGGGGGCGTACGGTGCTGCCCATCGTGCTCCCGACCACCGGCGCTCCCGCCGCCCTCTCTCGCTTCCGGGCCTGCCTCCGGACCTGCCTCCCCCAGGCCCTGGCGCTGGCCGCCGCGCTCTCCTCGCCGGCCGGGGTCGCGGCCCAGTGGCGACCCTCCCCGGTGCTCACGCGCATGGGCGACGAGGGGCCCGCGGGCCCGCTCGAGCTTGACGAAGGAGCGGAGGGCCTCTGGCAGAAGCTCCTGAAGCTGCGCACCACCGCGAGCGCCCTCTACACGACGGCCCACCCCGACGACGAGGAGTCCGGCGTGCTCACGCTGCTGTCGCGCGGGATGGGCGTGCGCACCGCGCTCCTCACGCTCAACCGCGGCGAGGGCGGCGCGAACGCGCTGGGGCCCGAGCTGTTCGACGCGCTCGGCCTCGTACGCACCGAGGAGCTGCGCCTGGCGGGACGCTGGTACGGTCTGGACGACCAGTACTTCACCACGGCCATCGACTACGGCTTCTCGAAGACGCTGGCCGAGGCGCTGCGGAGCTGGGACCGGGAAGTGGTGCTGGGCGACATGGTGCGCGCGATCCGCATGAACCGGCCGCTCGTCGTGGTCTCCCGCTGGCACGGCTCGGAGCGCGACGGCCACGGGCACCACCAGGCGGCGGGCGTGCTGACGCCCCTCGCCGTCGAGGCGGCGGCCGATCCCGCCCGTTTCCCGGAGCAGATCACCCGCGAGGGGTTGAGGCCGTGGCGCGTGAAGAAGCTCTACCGCGGCCGCCTGCGTGACGGCGAGGCGTGGCACGTCGCCCTCGACCCCGGTGTCACGAGCCCGTGGCTGGGACGCACGTATCAGGAGATCGGCGCGCACGGACTCTCGCTACAGCGCTCCCAGACCGCCGGGCGCACACGCACCTTCGCCGGCGGGGGCGAGGAGCGCTACGAGCGTCTCTTCCCCGCGGATGGCGCGCCCCTCGAGGACGGTCTCTTCGACGGGCTCGACACCTCGCTCCCCGGACTCTTCGGCCTCCTGGGCGAGGAGCCTCCTGCCGGCGTCGCGGAGGCCCTTCGCGCCACGGACGCCGAGATCGCTGCGGCACTCTCCGCCTTCCGCATGGACGGCGGCGGCGAGGTGGCCGCCCACCTGGGCGCCGCCCTGCGCGCGCTGCGGGAGGCGGAGCGCGCCACGCCCTCCAGATCCGAGGCGGCCTTTCACCTGGCGGTGAAGGAACGACAGCTCGTCGCCGCCCTGGGCACCGCTCTGGGCGTGCGCGTTCGCGCGGTGGCCACGCCCGCCGGCGCGGACGCGGACACGCCCCTGGGGCCGGTCGTGCCCGGGCAGGAGATGGACGTCCGCGTGCGCGTCACCAATGGCGGCTCGGGCGAGGTCCGCATCGTCGGCGCCAACCTGGCCTCGACCTCCGGGTGGCGGGGTGAAGGGGGCGTGACTACCGGGCCGTTGGCGGCGGGTGCCTCGGCCGACGGGACGTTCCGGGTGCGCATCCCCGTGGACGCGGCGCTGTCCGGGCCGTGGTTCTTCCGCCGGAGCATCTCCGAGAACGCCTACCAGGTGCGGGACTCGAGCGACCTCGGCCTCGCCGAATCGCGGCCCCGCCTGGTCGCGGCCGTAACGCTGGCGGTCGACGACGTGCCGGTGACGCTGACCCGCGAGGTGCGGACGCGCGAGGTGGACGCGCCCTGGGAGACGGTGTCGCGCGAGCTGGTCGTCGTGCCCCGGCTCTCGGTGCGGGCCGAGCCTCCGGTGCACGTCCTGCGCACCGGGAGCGCGGAGCCTTTCGACGTCGGCATCGAGGTGACGTCGGCCGACCCCGGACCGCTGGACGCTTCGGTCTCCCTCGAGCTTCCGGAGGGGTGGACCGCCCAGCCAGCGGCCGCCCCACTCCACCTGGAGGCCGCGGGCCAGCGCGCGTCCGCGACGTTCTCGGTGCGGCCGCCGGCAGGCCGGGGGGCGACCGGGGCCGCGGCCGGCACCGATCGGTGGACGATCCCGGCGGTCGCCCACGTGACGAGCGACCCCGACCCCACCGGCTATCGCGAAGGCTACGAGGCGATCCGGCATCGCGACCTGGAGACCCGGTATCTGGTTCGGCCCGCGGGCCTGACCGTCGTGCCCGTCGACGTGTCGGTCGCGCCCGACCTCTCCGTCGGGTACGTGATGGGCGTGGGCGACGCGGTGCCCGCGGCCATCGAGGAGCTGGGCGCCCGGGCGACGCTCCTGGACGCCGCGGCGCTCGCCTCGGGCGACCTGTCGGACTACGACGCCATCGTGGTCGGCACGCGCGCCTACGCGGTGCGCCCGGACCTGGTGGCAGCGACCCCGCGCCTCCTGGCGTGGGTGCGGGCGGGCGGCAACATGGTCGTGCTGTACCAGACGCCCGAGTTCACACCCGGGACGGAGGCGCCTCTCCCCGCCACGCTGCCGGGCGACGCCGAGGAGACGGCGGAGGAGGACGCGACGGTGGCGCTGCTCGCGCCGGGCCATCCCCTGCTCACGACGCCGAATCGCATCGGGACGACGGACTTCGACGGGTGGATCGAGCAGCGCGGGTCGAAGTTCTTCGCCACGTGGGACGACGGCTACACCGCGCTCGTCGAGACGCACGACACCGGGCAGGCACCGCAGCGCGGCGTGTGGCTGTCGGCCGCGGTCGGATCCGGCCACTGGACGTACGTGGCCCTGGCGCTCCACCGCCAACTCCCCTACGGCGTGGCCGGAGCGTACCGGATCCTGGCCAACCTGATCTCGCTGGGACGCTGAGCAGGTGCAGCTCGTCGCGGCAGACTGGGTGGTGGTCGCCGTATACGGCGTCGTCACACTCACCCTCGGCTTCTGGTTCAGCCGCCGCGCGGGGAAGAGCCTCGAGGAGTACTTCGTGGCCGGCCGCGCGCTGCCGTGGTGGATCGCCGGCACGTCCATCGCGGCGACGTGGTTTGCCACCGACGCACCCCTGGCCACCGCATCCCTCGTGCGGCAGCGCGGCATCTTCGCGAACTGGCTGTGGTGGTACGAGGCGGCCGGCATCATGCTCCTCGTCTTCTTCTACGCGAAGCTCTGGCGCCGTGCCGCGATCCTCACCGATGCCGAGTTCATCGAGCTCCGCTACGCGGGCCGGCCAGCCTCCGCGCTGCGGGGCTTCAGCGCCCTGTATCAGGGACTGCTGAAGAACTGCGTGGTGATGGGGTGGGTCATGCTCGCGATGGTCAAGTTCAGCTCCGTGCTGCTGGGCTGGAACCCGGAGGGGACGCTCGCGGTGTGTGTCGCCCTCGCGCTCCTGTACACGGTGGCGTCGGGCCTGTGGGGCGTCGTGGTGACCGACCTCCTGCAGTTCGTCGCCGGGATGACCGGGTCCCTGGTGCTCGCCTGGGTCGTGCTCGCCCGCGTCGGCGGCCCGCGCGCCATGGCCGAGGGAATCCGAGCGCTCCCCGACGCACCGGTGGGCACGCTGGACATCCTCCCGAACCCCGCGCACCTCAGCCCGCTGGAGTTCGCGTCGCTCCTCTGCCTGATCCTCCTGCTGTGGACGCGCAGCGGGCAGGGCGACGGCTACCTGGCACAGCGCCTCTTCGCCGCGCGCGACGAGCGCCAGTCCGTCCTGTCGGCGCTCTGGTTCGCGCTGGCCGGGACCGTGCTCATGACGTGGCCGTGGGTGGTCGTCGGCCTCGGCTCGCTCCTCATCCTCCCGGTGGCTTCGGCCACGCCCGCCCTCGCCGCGGACCCGGAGCTCGCCTATCCGATGATGATAGCGCAGCTCATGCCCGCCGGGCTGCGCGGCCTCATGGTCGCGAGCTTCCTGGCGGCGTTCATGAGCACGATGGACACGCACCTCTGCTGGGGCGCCTCGTACCTGGTCAACGACGTCTACAAGCGCTTCCTCAGGCGGGACGCCGAGGAGCGCCACTACGTGCTGGCGTCCCGCTTCGCCGTCTCGATCCTGGTTGTGCTGGCGGCCCTCACCGCCTGGCAGATGGACACGATCGAGCGGGCATGGATCTACGTGATCGAGCTCACGTCGGGCGTAGCCCTCGTGTGGCTTCTGCGCTGGTATTGGTGGCGCGTGAACGCCTGGGCCGAGATCGCGGCGATGGCCGGCTCCGTGCTGCTCGCGAACGGGCGCGTGCTGCTCGGCTGGGCCGGGTCGGCTGGCCTGCTCCGTCCCGGTGCGGTCGAGGCGGTCGCGCGCTTCTACGGGTCGGACTACGACTTCCTGCGGGCGCTCTTCATCCTGGTGGTGTGTACGCTCTTGTGGGTGGCCGTCGCGCTCCTCACCCGCCCGACGAGGGAGGCGCACCTCGACCGCTTCTACCGGAAGGTGCGGCCCGGCGGGTGGTGGGGCCCCGTGGCCGCCCGGTGCGGCCGGGTCGACACGGGCCTGCCGTCGGCCCGCGTGCGCTGGACGGGGTGGGCCGCGGGGATGGTCTTCCTCTACGCGTGGCTCGTCGGCGTCGGCCACGCCCTCACGGGCAGGACAGCTTCGGGGGTGACGCTCCTGATCCTGGGGGCAGCCAGCGGCTACGTGACCCTCAGGCTCACCGAACGGGGCACCCCCGAAGCGATCACGCCTCCGCCACCGCCCTCCTGATCCTCGCGGGCGTCATCGGCAGGTCGTACACCCGCACGCCGAGGGCGTCGTGGATGGCGTTGGCCAGAACGGCGCCCACGATCACGATCGCCGGCTCCCCGCCACCCTGGGGCCCGATGTCCGGGTTGTCCACCAGCACGACCTCGATCTCCGGAACCCACGAGAACCGAGGGATCCGGTACGAATCGAAGTTCTGGTCGACGATCACGCCGCGGCCGAAATGCACCTCCTCGCTGAGCGCGTAGCCGAGGCCCATCGTCAGGCAGCCCTCGACCTGCAGCGTCGCGCCCTCCGGGTTGATCACCTCACCCATGTCCTGGGCGCATACGATGCGCGCCACCCGGACCGCTCCACGGTCCCGGTCCACCTCCACCTCGGCGGTCGCGGCGACGTAGGTGCCCGCGTCGATCCCGCACGCGAGCCCGAACCCCCTCCCCGACGGAGCCGAACGCATCTCGACCCCGCACCGGTCCGCCACGGCGCGCAGCACGCTTCGCATCCGCTGGTCCTGGAGGTTCGCCAGACGGAAGTCCAGCGGATTCATCCCTGCCGCCGCGGCCATCACGTCGATATGCGACTCGATCGCGAAGTGGTTCACGTTGGCGCCCGGGGCCCGCCACGCGCCGGTGGCCAGCGGATGGTCGCGACCGCCTTCGAACGTGACGCGGTGATCGCCGACGTCGTAGACAGGGTGCGAGCCACGGCTGGTTCCGTGCCTGTTGGCGTATTCCCAGAACGCCAACCGGTTGTCGCGCCCGAGGCCGGCGGCCACGTGCACCATGGCCGCCTGGCGGAAGTTGTCGTAGAAGAACTCCTCCCTGCGGCTCCACGCCACGCTCACCGGAGCACCCGCGAGGCGGGATATCCGTGCGGCTTCCAGCGCCTGGGCGTTGTAGTTCTTTCCCCCGAACGCGCCGCCCACGAAGGGGGTCACGACCCGGACCCGTTCCTCCGGCCACTTCAGGGCATCGGCGATCTGGGCGCGGAGCGGAAAGGGGTTCTGCGTCGACGCCCACACGGTGGCGGTGTCCTCTTTCACGCTGGCCATGGCGGCATGCGGCTCGATCGGCGCGTGCGCGACGTAGCGCGCACGATAGGTGCGCTCCTCGACGCGCGTGGCCTCGGCGCGACCCGCCTCGATGCTGCCGGCTTCCGTCACCACCTGCGGGCGGGACCGGCTGCTCTCCAGATGGGTGAACAGCGTGCCGTCCTCGACGCCCTCCATGGGCGTGTCCCAGCGCGCGCGCACCCGCTCCAGCGCCGATTCCGCGACGTCCGGGTGCTGGTGCAGCACGGCGATCAGGTCGCCGTCGCGCACGACCCGCACGCCCTCCACCTCCTCGACCTCCGACGTGTCCGCGTCGAGCAAGCGGGCCCCGTGCGCCGGAGGACGCAGCAGCTTGGCGTGCAGCAGATCCGGAAGGCGCAGGTCGGCCGCGTAGCGCGCCCGCCCCGTCACCTTGAGGGCGGCGTCGAGGCGCAGAGCGGGCTTGCCGCACACCGCGTGCTCCTCCAGCGGCTTGGGCGAAGCGTCGCCCCGGGCGGTGCGCTCGATGCGCCGTCCCCGCGCCAGCTCGGCGTACGTCACCGAGTGGTCCGGATTGGCGGCCTCGTACACCCGGCCGTCCCGGGTCGCCAGAGCTTCGACCGGGACACCGAGACCCTCGCTTCCGAGCTCGAGCAGCACCTGGCGCGCGGTGGCCGCGGCGTTCCTGAGCGCCGGGCCGAAGAACCGCATGGTGCGCGATCCGCTCGTCCCCGAGTCCCACGGACACAGCTCCGTGTCCCCCATGACCGGGTCGATGGAGGTGAGCGGGACGTCCAGCTCCTCGGCGAGGACCTGGGGGAGCGACGTGTACACGCCCTGCCCCATCTCGATCTTGCCCGTGAACAGCGTGACGCGTCCGTCCTCGCCGATGCGCAGGTAGACGTTGAAGTCGGTGGGGTACTCCTGCGCATCGAGCTCGCGCGCCAGCGTCGACAGGTCGACGGTGCACAGGACGATGATCCCGCCC
>Ga0315556_1001900_pt1 | contig 12292 bp, 14 predicted proteins | sample SalMarSW160310MG_FD_202112 | JGI IMG/M metagenome (GOLD analysis project Ga0315556, IMG submission 202112) | Salt marsh sediment microbial communities from the Plum Island Ecosystem LTER, Massachusetts, United States - Salt Marsh Sediment SW1603-10 ...
CCTCGTCGGCGTTCCCGGGCGGGCTCACCGCGCTCACCTTCCGGAACTACGCCGGCAGCTGCGGCTACCGCCAGCCCGCCTGGGTCACGCACGCCGCGGACGACCACGACTCGCGCGTCAACGCGCGGCGCACCGCGCGCGCGGAGACCCGGCTTTCGCTCGCCGCGCCGGGACCGGCGCGGCCCTACCTCCACCTCACCGACGGCGGCGTCGCCGACAACATCGGCCTGCGCGGCCCGCTCGAGGCGATCGCTTCGGTCGATCATCCCTGGAGCGTGCTGCGGCTGATCAACGGCAAAAAGGTGGACAGGCTGGTGGTGATCGTGGTGAACGCCGCCACCCGCCCGGCGACCGAGCGCGACAAGAGCGCGAGCGTTCCCGGCCTGGTCGACACGCTCACCACCGCGGCCACCGTGCCGCTCGACAACTACTCTTTCGATACCGTCGAGCTGCTCGGCAAGACGCTGGAGGAATTCAACGCCGACGCGCGGCTGGTCGAGGGCTGCAACCGGCTTTCGGCCGCCAAGGGCGAGCAGTGCGCGCTGCGGCTGCGCTCGCCGCACAAGGTCGGGGTCTATCCGGTCCAGGTGGCCTTCGAGTACATCACGGGGCGCGAGGAGCGCGACTGGTTCAGGAACCTGCCGACGAGCTTCAAGCTGCCGCCCGCGACCATCGACCGGCTGCGCGCCGTCGGGCGTCGTCTGCTCGCCGAGGACCCGCAGTTCAAGAACCTGCTGCAGGCGCTGCACGGCTGCCTCGCGCCGCAGGGCGGCGCCTGCTAGCGATCAAGGGGGGCCGCGCGCGGCGGGAACTGAACCGGCTTCAGTCCGGCTTCGGATGACGCCGGAAGAAGTCGAGGATGACGCGATTGGCGCTCCAGCCGCGGACCATCGGGCCGATGACGCCCTCGCCGAAATAGGCCCAGCCGCCGGGCCAGACGTGGCCGCCGCCCACCGTGCGTATCAGCTCGGTATCCGCCTTGCAGCCCGCCCAGCGGATCCGTTCCGTCCTCACGCCCGGCTCGCTCGCCATCGGCTGCGCCGCGTCCTCGGACTCGCAGCCGTTGATCGCGGCCCAGACGCGCATCGACGCCTCGACCGAGATCTTCGACATGCCGTCGCGCTGGGCGCAGGCCGCCTTGCCGCCCTGGTAGGGCCAGCATGGGTCCGCGGTGCCGTGGATCTGGAGAACAGGCAGCGGGCGCGCCGGCGCGCAGGACGACGTGGTCGCGTACTGGTTCGCGCCGCCGAGCGCCGCGATGGCGGCGATGCGGTCCGCCATCTGGCAGGCGAGGCGGTGGCTCATCGCGCCGCCGTTGGAAAGACCGGTGGCATACACCCGGCGCGGATCGACGGCGATCCAGCGCGAGAGATCGTCGAGCAGGGCGCGGAAATAGGCGATGTCGTCGACCCCGTCCTTGCACGCGCGGCCGCTGACGCACTGCCAGCCCTCGGCGCCGCCGCCGGCGTTCCAGGTGCGCACCTTCGCAAGCAGCCGCGAAGCGGTGCCGTTCGGATAGACCACGGCCACGCCTTCGCGGCCCGCCATCGCGTCCAGGCAGTCGCGGCTCGCGATGTCGCCGCCGGGACACGAGGTCCGCGCCGCCGCGCGCGAATTGCCGCCGCCGCCGTGGATCGCGAGCACCACGGGCACCGGCCGCGCGGGGGCGTAATCCGAAGGCAGACGAACGTCGTAGGAACGGTGCGCGAAGCCGGGCAGCTCGCAGGTCAGCGCCGCACCGGGCTTCGCCTGCGCCGGCGCGCAGGCCTGCGGCTGCGCGCTCGCGCACGCGCCAAGCGCGAAGGCCGACGCCAGCAGCGAGGCGAAGGCGAGGGCGCCGCGGCGCGCGCCGGCGGGCGGGTGTAGGCTAGGCGCCGCGGCCGGCGCGGGAGCCGGGGAGGAGGACAGGATGACTGCATGTTTCATCGTGCGAGCCCAGGTGCTGGAACCGATGATCGAGGACGCCTTCGACCGCTGGTACGGCGAGGAGCACCTGCCCGACGCGCTCAAGGCGTTCGGTGCGCGGCGCGCCTGGCGCGGCTGGAGCGACGCCGACGCCTCGGTGCACTACGCATTCTACGAGTTCGAAGACGCCGCGCGCGCGCGGGCGATCGAGGGCTCGGAGGCGCTGCGAAAGCTGGTGGCCGAGTTCGACCGCGCCTGGGGCGACAAGGTCAAACGCAGCCGCGACATCGTCGAGGCGGTGCAGACGGTCGTCGGCTGAGGAACGGGAGCCATGAGCAAATTTCGCTCGCTTGGGCCCGGCCTCGCGCTCGCGCTGCTTCTGGGCGGCTGCGCGGGCGGGACCCGCGTGGTCCAGCCCGAGAGCGCCGCCGAGCACCTCGAGCGCGGCAACGAGGCGCTCGCGAGCGGCGACCACGAGCGCGCGGCGGCGGAGTACGGCGAGGCGATCCGGATCGACCCCGAGTACGCCTTCGCCTACTACGACCGCGGCAACCTGCGCCTGTCGGCGAACGACCTCGACGGCGCGATCGCGGACTACAACGCCGCGATCCGGCTGGTGCCCGATCTGGCCTACGCCTACGTCAACCGCGGCAACGCCTGGATGAGAAAGGACGAGTACGCGCGGGCGATCGGCGACTACGACCGGGCGATCCGGCTCAAGCCGCAGTTCGCGCCCGCGTACCGCAACCGCGGCAGCGCGCGGCTCGCGCGGCGCGAGTACCGGCGCGCGGTCGCCGACCTCGAGCAGGCGATCCGGCTCGACTCGCGCAACGCGGGCGCGCTCGACTCGCTGGCCTGGATCCTGGCGACCTGCCCCGAGGACGCGCTGCGCGACGGTAAGCGCGCGGTGCGCCTGGCCTGGGACACTGCCTCGCTGACCGAGTGGCGCAACCCCGTGTTCCTCGGCACGCTCGCCGCGGCTTACGCCGAGAGCGAGCGCTTCGACGAGGCCGAGCGCTGGCAGCGCCGCGCGCTCGATCTGATTCCCGCCGGGGCGCCCGCCGAGGCGGCGGCCAGACAGCGGCTCGCGCTCTACCGCGCGGGCAAGCCGCTGCGGGAATGAGCGGCGGCCTCGTGGACAGCAAGGCGCAACAGCCGCGACCGCGCGTGCGACCGAAGAAAAAGGACCGCTAGCGCCGCCGCGCCAGCACTTCGATCGGGATGATGCGTCCCTCGGCCACGCCGCGCGAGATGTTGGCCATCGCCGCGCGCGCGTTCTCGGCGTGGATCAGGATCACGGCGCGGTGCGGCGGCTTTTCGCCGCGGGCGACGATCTCGCGCGAGCGCGCGCCGAAGGCCATCGCCTCCTTCTCGGTGGTGCGAACGCGCGCGATCTCGAAGCCGGCGGATTCGAGGCCGCGCCGCGTCTCCTCGGGCGTGACGAGGAAGCTCGCCTCGGCGTTCGCGGCCCAGGCCGTCGGGTAGTCCACCTCGGGGCCGGCGCCCCTGGCGATCTCGGACAGCACCAGCCAGCCGCCGGGCTTGAGCACGCGGCGGATCTCGCGGTAGAAGGCGTCCTTGTCGGCGATGTTCATCGACACGTTCATCGAGAAGGCGCCGTCGAAGCTCGCGTCCGCGAACGGCATCGCGAGCGCGTCGCCCTGCTCGAAGCGCACCTTGTCGCCGAGGCCGACCCGGCCGCTCAAGTGGCGCGCGACGTCGCAGAACTCGGCCGTGAGGTCGATGCCGGTGACGCGGCAGCCGAAGCGGCTGTGCATGTAGCGCGCCGGGCCGCCGATGCCGCTGCCGATGTCGAGCAGGTGGTGGTCGGGCTCGACCTCGAGCGCGTCGGCGATCTCCTTGGTCGCCTCGAGGCCGCGGGTATGGAACTGGTCGTAGGGCGCAAGCGCCTCCAGGCTCGGGCGCTGCGGGTCGGCGCCGTCCTCGGCCAGCGCCGCCTCGAGCCGCTCGAGCAGGCTGCCGCGGCCGTAGTGGCCGGTGATGTTGCGCTCTGAGCTCATCGAGCCCCGATACTACTAGCGCCGCGCCGCGGTGAGCAGCAGCTCGTTCGGCCCTTCCCAGCCGGCGGCGGTGTCGAAGGCGCCGAGGCGCTCGGCCATCGCCGTCCACGCCGCTTCGCGCCCGGCGGGTTCGAGGCCGGCCAGGATCTGCTGGATCGGGCTCGCCGAGGCGCGCACGAAGTCGAGGTAGGCCCGCGCGCTGGCAAGCCTGAACGGCGCGCTCATTTTGGTCGTCGCCACGTCGCGGAAGCCGGCGGCGCGGAACAGGCCGTCGATCAGCCCCGGCTTGCCCAGGCTCAGCAGGCCGCCCGGCCGGTAAGGGTCCTGCAGCGGCAGGCCCGCGTGCTGCAGGGCGGTCGCCATCAGGGTGGCGACGCAGGGGTTCGCCTGCGGAGTGGAAAAGACCATGGTGCAGATCCCGCCGCCGGGCTTGAGCGCGCGGTGCATCTCGCGCAGGCCCTGCAGCGGATCGGGAAAGAACATCAGGCCGAGCCGGCAGACGGCGGCGTCGAAACCGGCCTCGTCCACCCCGAGCCGCTCGCCGTCGGCCACCTGCGTGCGCACGTTGCGATGGCCCGCCCGTTCGGCGTTGGCGCGCGCGAATTCCAGGATGGCGGGCGACAGGTCGGTCGCCAGCACGGATCCACGCGGGCCGACGCGCGCGGCGATGTCGAGCGTCTGGTCCCCGGCGCCCGCGGCGACGTCGAGCACGCGCGCGCCGGTCGCCACGCCGGCCATGCCGAGCATCGCGTCGGTTGCGGCGCGCAGCCACTGCCGGATGCTCGGCCTGGTGTACGCGGCGAAGTCCGGCATCGGTCTCGCGCCGCTGCCGACCGCGCTGGGCGATTCCGAGCCGGACCTGGTGCGGGTGCTCGGTCCGATCCCGGAGCTGACGCGCATCTGGCGCATCCTTGCCCATCCCGACGTGCGGCGCGCGCCGCGGGTGGCGGCCCTGTTCGATTTCATGGTGCAGGAGATCGAGACGCTGCGGCCGATTCTCACCGGCTAGCCGCGCCGGCCGGAAACGTCAGCGTGACGCGCAGGCCCTTGCCGAGCGGACCGTCGCCGAGCGCGACTCTGGCGCCGTGCAGCGCGGCGATGCGCTCGACGATCGACAGCCCCAGGCCGCTGCCGCTGGCCTCGGTGCCGAGGACGCGGTAGAAGCGCTCGCCGACGCGGGCGCGCTCTTCGGGCGAGATGCCGGGGCCCTGGTCGGCGACCGAGAGCGACGCGTCCTGCACCTCGACCCGCACGCTGCCGCCGGCGGGGCCGTAGCGCACCGCGTTGTCGATCAGGTTGCGCAGCAGCACCGCGATCAGCTCGGGATGGCCATCGACCGTCGCCGCGCTTTCCGCGGCGAGCTCGATCTCGGTGCCGCGCGCGAGCGCCGCGGGGGCGAGCTCGGCGACCGTGCGGCGGGCGATCTCGCTCAGCTCGCAGGGCCTTGCTTGCTCCTTGAGCTGGTCGGGCTCGAGCCGCGCGAGCGTGAGCAGCTGCTCGACCAGGCGCGCCGCGCGGTCGCTGCCGGCGACCACCTTGTCGAGCGCGTGGCGCCGCGTCGCGTCGTCCGCCGCGCCGTGCGCGACCTGGGCCTGGGTCTTCAACGCCGCGAGCGGGGTGCGCAGCTCGTGCGCGGCGTCGGCGGTGAAGCGGCGCTCGCGCTCGACGAGACTGCCGACGCGGACGAACAGGGCGTTCAGGCTGCGCACCAGCGGCACCACCTCGGCCGGCGCGTCCCCGGTGGCGAGCGCGCCGAGGCTTTCCGGCTCGCGCGCCTCGACCTGGCGCCCGAGGGCGCGCAGCGGCCCGAGCGCGCGCGCAATCACCAGCCAGGCGAGCAGGCCGAGCGCGGGCAGCGCGAACGCGAGCGGCAGCAGCAGGTTGCGCGCGACGCCGGCGGCGATCTCGCGGCGCGCCTCGTCGCGCTCGCCGACCTGGACCAGGAAGTGCCGCTCGTCGTCCCAGGTGCTGAACACGCGCCAGCCCTTGCCGCCGATCGTCACCTGGCTGAAGCCCTGTTCGCGCGGCGACAGGCGCGCCCGCGGCGCGTTGGCCGAGTGCAGCCGCAGCTCCCCGCCGTGCTCCCAGACCTGGAACGCGACCCGGCGCGAGCGCTCGCCGAGCTGCGGCGCGTGCTCGAGGTCGATCTCCTCCAGCTCGCGGCCGGCCTGGGCCACGATCATCGACGCCGACTGCGCGAGGTGCGCGTCGAGCAGGCGGTTGATCTCGTGCCGGGTGTCGAAATAGCTGTACAGCGCGGTGGCGAGCCAGACCAGCGCGACCGCGCCGAGCAGCGCGGCGAGCAGCCGGCCCTTGAGCGAATAGCGCGCGGCGCGCGCCGGCGCCGCTTCAGGCATCGGTCTCGCGCGGCATCAGGTAGCCCACGCCGCGCACGGTGCGGATCAGCTCCGGCGCCAGCTTGCGCCGCAGGTGGTGGACGTGGACGTCGATCGCGTTGCTCTCGACCTCCTCGCCCCAGGCGTAGAGGCGCTCGGCGAGCTGCTCGCGCGTCATGACCCGCCCCGCGCTCAGCATCAGCGCGTGCAGCAGCGCGAACTCGCGCGCCGGCAGCTCGACCGGGGCGCCGCGGAACCCGGCGCGGCGCGCCGCCGGGTCGAGCTCGAGCTCGCCCACGCGCAGCGTGGGCGCCGCCTCGCCGCCCGCGCGCCGGACCAGGGCGCGCAGGCGCGCCGCCAGCTCGTGCAGGTCGAAGGGCTTGACCAGGTAGTCGTCGGCGCCGCCGTCCAGGCCCTTGATGCGGTCCTCGACCGCGTCGCGCGCGGTTAGGATCAGCACCGGCACCTTGGCGCCGCCGGCGCGCGCGCGGCGCAGCAGCTCGAGCCCCGACAGGCGCGGCAGGCCGAGGTCGAGCACCACCGCCGCGTAGTCGCTGGTCTTGAGCGCGAGCTCGGCGGCGACGCCGTCCTGCACCCAGTCGACGGCGAAGCCCGCCTGGCCGAGCCCGGCCTTCGTGCCGTCGCCCAGCAGCGCGTCATCCTCGACCAGAAGAACGCGCACCGCCCGGATCTCCCGTTTTGTAGCCCGTCAGCATCGAGCGCACCAGATTCTCCCGGTGAAGCAGGCTGCTCACGAGGACGCCGGCGACATGCACGATAACCACCGCGAGCAGCGTGTTGGCGACGCCTTCGTGGGGCTCTTCCAGCCAGCCGCCGCCGATGTCATTGTAAGTCGCGTAGCCGGTCGCGCCGGCGAGCACGGTGAGCGCGAGCAGGGCGAAGATCGCCCAGCTTCCCGCGGGGTTGTGGCCGAGGTAGTGCTGCGGGCGCAGGGTGAGCAGCGACTTGAGATAGGCGGCGAGGCGCTTGGGCCCGAAGGCGAACGAGCGAAAGCGCGCATAGCGGGTGCCGACCAGCCCCCACACCAGGCGGAACGCAACCAGCCCGAGCATGGCGTAGCCGAGCGCGACGTGAACGTCGCGCTGGCGCTCGGACTCGGCGGTGAGAAACGCGCCGAGGAACGACAGCGCGAGCAGCCAGTGGAAGGCGCGCGTGGGAAAGTCCCACACCAGAATTCTCGATTTGCGCATGGCAGTGCTCCTTATCTTGGGATGCGGATGTTGCGTTCGCTGAAATCGCCCCGCTCGGCGGCGCGGTGGCAGGCGGAGCAGTTGGCCGCGCTCGTGACCGACGGCCGCTTCCAGGCCGCAACCGGCACCTCGTCGTGCTCGTGGCGGAACCAGGCGCTCTCGCTGATGCGCAGGGTGCGCGCGTTCGCGCGCCGGCCGCGGCCCGCGTGCGTCTCGAGGAAGGCGTCGATCTCGGCGGCGGCGGCGGGATCGAGGCTGGCGTCGGTGCCGAAGTGCTTGTCGAGCCCCGCCATGATCCCGCGCCAGGCCGGCGCCGGCAGCAGCTGCGGCGGGTAGGCGAGGTGGCAGCTGCCGCATTCGGCCTTCCAGCGCGCGTTGTCGGCGCTATAGCGGTGGCCGTCGGCCAGCGCCTCGTGCGCGAGCAGCGCGAGGCCGGCCAACAGCGAGACGGTCCACACGATCAGGTCGAGCGCGAGTCTGCGGCGCGAATGGTTCATTTGCGGCTTCTCCTATCCGAGCGACATCAGGTACGCGAGCACGTCGCCCTTCTCCTGCGCGCTGCAGGGCCGGCCGAGGACGTCTTTGCAGTTGCGCCGGAACCACTTCTCGACCCGCGCGGGGTCGGTGAAGCGCTCGGCGTTGGCCGCCGGCGCGAGCGGCGCGATGTCCTTGCCGGTGATGGTGTGCCGCCCGCGCGCGAGCGGGTTTTCGGTGTGGCAGGTGGAGCAGCTCCAGTCGCTGCCGTGGCGCGAGTTGAACAGGCGCTCGCCGCGCGGCGCCGAAAACCCCGCCGCGCCCTGCGCCGCGAAGCCGTGCAGGATTTCCGCCGGCGTCGCCGCCCAGGCCGAAGCGGCCGCGAGCAGGCCGATTGCGAGTCCGATGGTGCGCATATCGTTTCCTCCGAACAGAGTTGACGATCGGCACTGTAGGAACCCGGGATTAAGGAACCATTAACCCGAAATCCGCGCGGCAAACTGATTCGTTGACCCCGCCCCCGCGGGCCTGTATAACAACTGTGCAGGATTCTCAAGCAGCGAAGCGGCCGATCCGTCTTGGCGTTCGCGCCGGCGACTGCAGACAAAGCCCGGGAAACCGGGCTTTTTTGTTTCTCATTCACCTAGGGTGGCGAGCATGCAGACATTCAAGCGCGCCCGGGTCGAGCAGTGGACCCGGGAGAAAATCGAATCCCTGAGCACGCCGGAGGTGCGCCAGCTGAGCGCCAACGCGCTCAATCTGGGCGAGCCCGAGATCGCGGCGCTATGCGAGGAAGTGCTCGATGCGCGGCCGCGCGGGCGCCCACCGGTGCGCCGGGTGGTGCGCAAAGGCGAGCCGCGGCGGCTGGTGTCGCGCGCGCAGGCGCTCGGCCTGCGCGGCGTCACGCTGCGCAACCGGTCCTGGAGCCGCGGCGGGGTGAGGGAAAGCGACGGCGCGGTGGTGCTCGCGCTCTGGGCCGAGGACGTGCAGCTGGCCGACGGCGCCAGCAACTACCTGCTGTGGGCGCCGAACGTGGAAGGCGCGCGCCCCTGGTCGGATACGCCGGGCGGCCAGGAGAGGCTGGAACACTGCCGGCTCGCGGCCGAAGGCGGCAACGCCGAGGGGCTGCTCGTCTACGGCGAGCGCATGGAGGGCTCACTGCCCGACGACAAGGCGCTCAGCGTGCAAGGCGCGGACCCTCATACCGTGCTCACCCTGCGGGTGGAAAAGCGCGCCGAGGAGTACTGGGCGACCTGGGGCGGCGGGACGAACGCGACGATCTGAGTCGCGACATTGCGGGAGGCGTGAGGCGAATGCAGAAGCACACCGTTTGGAGGCAGCAGGAGCAGCAGCTGCTGGAGCGCTGGGCCGCCGCGACGGAGCGCCATCGCGTGACGCACGAAGCGCTCTCGGCCTCGCGCCTTGCGCAGGGCGACGGCGCGGCGAACCACGAGCTGGCGCAGAAGGCGCAGGCCGCACGCGCCGAGATCGAGGCGCTGAGGCGGGAAGTCGCGCACCTGAAGCGCAAGTTCCTCTCCGGAGACCGGTACTAGCCGGGTAACCCTTCCGCGCCCGAAACGATTTAAGCTTGCCACGTATTTCCGTGACTGCCGCGGAGTGGATATGCCCGAAATCGTCGCCGTAGACCGCCTCGACGTCCTGGTGCTGGTGGACAACCTCACCGACAGCCTGTCGAGCACGCCGAACAACGTGATCACGGAGTGGACCGGGCTGATCACCGGCGGTCGCATGCACATCGTCTCGGGTGGAGCGATCTGCTGCGCGCACCACGGGCTGTCGCTGCTGATCACGGCGCACGTGGGCGCCAACAAGCGCACGCTGCTGCTCGACGCGGGGCCGGAAGGCGCGACCTTCCAGCGCAACGCGGGAATCCTGGGGGTCGATTTCGGCGCCATCGACGCGGTGGTGCTGTCGCACGGGCACTGGGACCACGCCGGCGGGCTGCTGACGGCGATCGAGTCGATCTCGGGCCACCGCGGCGCGGGCGAGGTGCCGTGCTACGTGCACCCGGGAATGTTCGCCCAGCGCGCGACGCAGCGCCCGACCGGCGAGATGGCGGTGCACGAGCCGGTGCCCGACCCGGCTTTGCTCGCCGAAGCGGGAGCGAACGTGATCAACACGCGCGAGCCGCAGGCGCTGTGCGGCGGCGCGTTCTACCTCAGCGGCGAGATCCCGCGCCGCACGCGCTACGAGCTCGGGCTGCCCGGGCACATGCGGCGCGCGGCCGACGGCAAGTCGTGGGAGCCGGACCCGCTGCTGATGGACGAGCGCTTCGTTTCGGTGCAGGTGAGGGACAAGGGGCAGTTCGTCTTCTCGGCCTGCTCGCACGCGGGCGTGATCAACGTGCTCAGGCACGCCAAGAAGGTGTTCCCCACGGTGCCGCTGTACGGCGTGATGGGCGGCCTGCACCTGTCGGGAATCACCGAGAAGGCGATTCCGAAGACGGTCGCCGACATGAAGAAGCTCGGCCTCAAGCTGCTCGCGCCGGGGCATTGCACCGGCTGGCGCGCGCTGTCGGCGATGGCGCGGGCGTTCGGCGACGACGTGCTCGCGCCCTCGGCGGTCGGCAAGCGCTATCTGATCTGATCCGGGCGCGGCGTGCATTTTCTCGAACAGGCGGCGGTGTTCCTGCTCACGGCGGTCGTGCTGGTGCCGCTGTTCCGCCGCGCGCGGCTCGGCGCGGTGGTGGGCTACCTGGTCGCGGGGATGCTGATCGGGCCCTCGGGCCTGGCGCTGATCGGCGACCCGGCGGCGACGCTGCGGTTCGCCGAGTTCGGGGTGGTGCTGCTGCTGTTCATCATCGGCCTCGAGCTCGAGCCGCGGCGGCTGTGGGTGATGCGGCGCTACGTGTTCGGCCTCGGCGGCGCGCAGCTGGCGGCGACCGGGCTCGCGCTCGGCGCGGCGGCGTTGTGGCTGGGGCTGGACTGGCGCGCGGCGACGGTGACCGGGCTGGGGCTCGCGCTGTCCTCGACCGCGCTGGTGCTCACCGCGCTCGCCGAGCGCGGCCAGCTCGCGGCGCGCCACGGGCGCGAGGCGTTCGCGGTGCTGCTGTTCCAGGACATGGCGGTGATCCCAATGATCGCGCTGCTGCCGCTGCTCGCGGGCGGCGCCTCGGGGATGCAGCTCGCGCCGACGCTCAAGGGCCTGGCGGCGATCCTGGTGGTCGTCGCGGCGAGCCGCAGGGTGGTGCGCCCGGCGCTGCAGGCGGTGGCGCGCTGGGGCGGGCGCGAGGTGTTCACCGCCGCGGCGCTGCTGCTGGTGGTCGGCGCCGCGCTCGGCATGGAGCTGATCGGGCTGTCGCCCTCGCTCGGCGCCTTCCTCGCCGGGGTGCTGGTCGCGGACTCGGAGTTCCGCCACGAGCTCGAAGCCGACATCGAGCCGTTCAAGGGCCTGCTGCTCGGCCTGTTCTTCATCGCGGTGGGGATGAGCGCGAACCTCGGCCTGCTCGGGCGCGAGCCGCTGCTGGTGCTCGCGCTGGCCCTCGGGCTGATGGCGCTCAAGTTCGCGATCGCGGCGCTGCTCTCGCGCGCGATGGGCGCGCCGTGGGCGAGCGCGCTCGGCACCGGCGACGCGCTGTCGCAGGGCGGCGAGTTCGCCTTCGTCCTGTTCACCGCCGCCGCGGGCTTCGGCGTGCTCGACGCGGCGACCGCCGAGCTGCTGGTGCTCGCGGTGACGCTGTCGCTGGTGATCTCGCCGCTGGTGTTCGCGCTGCACGACCGGCAGCTGACGCGCTGGCGCGCGCGCGCAGCGCAGCCCGAGTTCGACGTTATCGACGACCCGGCGCGGCCGGTGATCATCGCCGGCTACGGCCGCGTCGGGCAGATCATCTCGCGCGTCCTGCGCATGTGCGGCATCGAGTTCACCGCGCTCGAGCTGTCGTACCAGCAGGTCGACTTCGTGCGCCGCTTCGGCAACAAGGTGTACTACGGCGACGCCTCGCGCATCGAGCTGCTGCAGGCCGCCAAGGCGGGCGAGGCGAAGCTGTTCGTGCTGGCGATCGACGACGTCGAGGCCTCGCTGCGCACCGCCGCGGTGGTGCGACGGCACTTCCCCGAGCTGCCGATCCTGGCGCGCGCGCGCAACCGCAGCCACGTCTTCCGCCTGCGCGACCTCGGGGTGCGCATGATCATGCGCGACACCTACCCGGCCAGCCTCGACATGGCCGAGCAGGCGCTGCTGCGCCTGGGGCTGTCGGCCGCCGCCACCGCGAGCGCGCTGTCGCTGTTCCGGCGCCACGACGAGGAGATGCTCGAAGGCCAGTACGCGATGCGTGACGACGAGGCGAAGCTGATCCAGACCTCGCGCGAGGCCTCCCAGCAGTTGA
>Ga0315556_1001904_pt1 | contig 12277 bp, 11 predicted proteins | sample SalMarSW160310MG_FD_202112 | JGI IMG/M metagenome (GOLD analysis project Ga0315556, IMG submission 202112) | Salt marsh sediment microbial communities from the Plum Island Ecosystem LTER, Massachusetts, United States - Salt Marsh Sediment SW1603-10 ...
GTAACCTGCGCCCTGCCCGCCACAGCGTGTTGCGGGATCTGTCCCGCTTCGTTCCGGCATCCGTCCATGCCGCTTGCTGCGGATCTGTACCGGCCCAGGAGACCGATGCGCGGCCTTGAGGCCGGTTGAGGTTGCCGGACGCAGTGCCCCGGCCCGGTAATCCTGCCCGGCGGGGCAATCGAAAGGCTGGAAACGCAGGCGGTCAGGACGTCTGCGTACGCTTGGTATGTTCCTGTTCGGCTTCCCTTGCAGTGATGGCGGACAACAGGGAAAGCTCTTCGCTCAGCAGGCGCAGGATGTCATCCATGGCGATGATACCGAGCAGTTCACCGGTGGTTTCCCGGAGCACCGGGACACGCCGGACACCACGGTAGCGCATGCGCTGTGCGACCTCGATGATGCTGTCGGACTCGGCCACCTTGAGCACCGCAAACGTCATGATATCCCCGACGGTCACGGTGTCGACCGGAACCTCGTTGGCAATGACCTCGATGACCAGGTCGCGGTCGGTCACAACCCCGATCGGGCGGGTCACGCTGCCCTCCTGCTCGACCACCAGCAGGCACCCGACGTGGTGCTTGCGCATCAGCCTTGCAGCGTCGGTCAGGCTGCTGTCGCGGGTGGTGGTTACGACCTGGCGTTGGCAGATGTCTCCGGCTTTCACCTGTTTGCTCCCGTGCTGGTGACGCTCGTTATCCTGCAGGAACCTCGGAAAAGTGTAAGCCCCCCCGGATACAGGGCCCTTGATACAGGTCAAAACGGCTATCCGCGGGCGGCCCGGCTTCAGTCCCCGAGTCGTGCACCGTAGCGGGCGTACAGCCATTTCAGTGCCAGCGGGGGGAGCAGCGTGGTACCGGCGATGACGATGATGAGGCCGGCATAGATGTCGTTGCTGAAGATATTCCCGCTGCGGCCCAGTTCGGCGAAGATCAGCCCGACCTCGCCACGGGGCACCATGGCCAGCCCGGTGACCGTGCGCAGCAGCCACGATTCGCGCATCAGTACGGCCCCGGCGAATTTCCCCGCGATGGCGACCAGCAGGAACAGCAGGGAGAACTGCCAGATGAAGGCGGAACTCCAGTCGACCTGGCTCAGGTCCAGGGACAGGCCGACCATGACGAAGAAGATGGGTGTGAACAACTGGATGATCGGGGTCATCTGGCGCTCGATGCGGTCGGCGAAGGCCTGGTCGGTGTGCAATGCCGTGCCCAGGGGCAGGAAAAACCGCCGTGACAGGGCCAGGCCGGCGGCGAAGCCCCCGAGGATCTCCGGTGCGCCGAAGGCATGCGCCAGCCATGAGAACAGCAACACCAGCGAAATAATGGTGGTCGGGATCAGCCCCGGCCGTCCCCGCCGCAGGTCGACCCAGCGGATCAGCTTCGAGATGAGCCTGGCGCTCACCGGTGCGAGGATGAAGAACGTGGACACAAACAGCAGCACCTTCCCGGCATTGACGAGATTGATGCCGCCACCAATGGAGAATTCGTACAGCAGGGCCAGCAGTACGACCCCCAGGATATCATCGAGCACGGCGGCACCGATGACGATCTGGCCTTCCCTGGCGTTGTGGCGGTTGAGATCGGCAAGGACCCGCACCGTGATCCCGATACTGGTCGCCGTCAGCGTTCCGCCGATGAACAGCGATTCGAGCAGTGGCATTCCGAACAGGCCGGACGCGGTGAAATAGCCCAGCCCGAACGGGACCACCAGTCCGCCGAAAGCCACCAGGAGCGACTGGTTCCCGGCCTCGATCAGGCGCCGGACGTCGGTTTCCAGGCCGACCTCGAACAGCAGCAGGATGATGCCGATCTCCGCCAGCATGCGCAGGACCTCGTTTGGTTCGAGCACACCCAGCAGGCTCGGTCCCAGGACGATGCCGGCACAGAGTTCGCCCATCACGGCGGGAATCTGGAGCATCACGGCCAGTTCCGCCAGCACCCGGGCGCTCAGCAGGATGATCAGCAGGTCCAGAAAAAAGGTATGGGCTTCCATTCGGGTCGGTTCGCTCGCATCCGGGAATCGTAATTGTGGACTGTTTTTATTATAAATAGAGTCTGGTGGGCCGATATGACTGCTATCAATCGAGGCAAATTCCATTCCCGATGTACTGGCTGTCTTTCAAAAAGAAGAAAGAAGAACAGGTTACCGGTCTGATCCTGCCCGGTGGGGGGGCTCGTAACGCCTATCAGGCAGGGGTACTCAAGGCCATCGCGGACATGCTGCCGGAAGACGCCGCGAATCCTTTCCCGGTAATCTGTGGCACGTCGTCAGGCGCGCTGAATGCCGTGTTGCTGGCCAGCAGTGCGACCCGTTTCCAGGAGGGCGTGGACCGGCTCTGGGGAATCTGGTCGAACTTTCACATCGGCAAGGTTTTCCGGGTCGACGGCAAGACCGCCCTGAACAGTGCCCGGCGCTGGATCGTCACCTTTGTCTTCGGCTCACTGGTCAGGAAGCAGCCGGCATCGGTACTCGACAATTCGCCGTTGCGCGAACTGCTGGAGCGCCATATCCGCTTCGCCAGGATCCAGCAGGCGATCGACACCGGCGCGCTACGCGCCGTGTCGGTCACGGCATCCGGCTATACCACCGGCACCTCGGTGGCTTTTTATCAGGGTGTCAAGGAGCTGGTACCGTGGCAGCGGACCCGCCGCCGAGGTCAGCCGACGGAGCTCACGCTGAATCACCTGATGGCATCCAGTGCGATCCCGGTGCTGTTTCCAGCGGTGAAATTGCGCAATGAATATTTCGGGGACGGCTCCATGCGCCAGACCGCCCCGCTCAGTCCGGCGTTGCACATGGGCGCCAACCGGCTGCTGATCATCGGGGTGCGCAACCCGCGCCAGGATCCACCCCAGGAAGACGAGCGGGAGACCCCCTACCCGAACATCGGCCAGATATCGGGATATATCTTCGACAGCCTGTTCATGGACAGCCTGGATGCGGACATCGAGCGGTTGCGCCGGATCAATCACACCGTGACCGAAACGCGCGACAAGCGCGTCGAATATAACGATACGTCCTTACGGCAGATCGACTATCTGCTCATTTCACCCAGCAGCGACGTGCGCGAGATCGTGGAAAAGTACATCGACCGGTTCCCCCGCACGATACAGGTCCTGCTCAAGGGTATCGGTGCCCTGACCCGTGAAGGCCGCCCGCTCATGAGTTACCTGATGTTCGATTCGCACTTCTGCAAGGAGCTGATGGAACTCGGCTACCAGGACGGGATGGCGGCACGCGAACAGATCCTGCACCTGCTCGGCCGCGATGACCTGCTCGAGAAGGAAGCCGCCAGCTAGATCCGGTCCGGACCTTCCTGCGGCATTCCGGGAGGCATGGCGGGCATCCGACTCCGCGGGTGCCCGTGGCAGGAGCACGGAGCGGCCCGCCCGGTCAGCGGTGCAGCCGGTTCTGGTGCCGCCAGCGGTTCACGATATCCTCGATGTCCAGGTCGTTCAGGCCGGCGCTCCAGTGGCGGTAGAAGTCGACGCTGGAACTGTTCGGTACCGGGTCCGGCTTGAACAGCTGTACCCGGGTGGGCAAGGGCACCGCGAGTCCCATGATCAGGGCTTCGCCCTGGCCCAGCGAGGACAGGATGTCGACGAAGTCCCGCTCGGCTTCCGGTACCAGATCCTTGACGTATTCCTGGTCGTCCGGGTTGGTCAGGCGCAGGCAGATGAAGGTGTTGCACTGTGCCAGCACCGTTTCCGACAGGTCGTGCGGGCGCTGGGTAACGACAGCCAGGCCGACGCCGTACTTGCGCCCTTCCTTGGAGATGCGCTGCATCGACTGGCGCGTCCCCTCGTACTGCAGGTTGCCTTCGCGCGGGATATACGCGTGTGCCTCCTCGCAAACCAGCAGCAGCGGGAATTCCTTGAACATCGGGTTCCAGTAGTTGAACTCGAATGCCAGACGCCCGACCTGGGCGGTGACCACGGGCCGCACGTCGAACGGCACGGAGCTGAGATCGACGATCGTGATCTGCGCGCGTGGTTCGCCGAGTCCGACGAAGTCACGCAGCAGGGCGGGCAGCGAGTCGGAGGACGTGCGTTGTTTCGGCTTGAGCAGGAAATCGTAACGCGCGTCGTTCATGCGGCTCTGCAGACGCATCAGGAACTGGTCGAACAGGCCGGCCAGTGGCCCCCTGTCCTTGCCGAAATTGGAGGTCATTTTGTTGGCGTTTTCGAAATAGCCGTATAGCTCCTGCAGCGAGAAATAGACCGGGGAGTCGATGGAGATATCCCCGATCCCCAGGTCCTTGTTCGATTTGTTGCGCAGTTCATGCACGCTGTCGCGCAGGAACGCGATCTGTGACGAGGCAGAGGCATCGTTGCGGTCGATCAGCAGATCGACCAGTTCGGCGAACGTCATCAGCCAGTAGGGAATTTCCAGGTCACGCGCATCCAGATAACGTGTGGTTCTGCTGTCAAAGGCATAGTGGCGCTTGCCCTCATTGTCTTCCCAGCTGTATTCACCGTGCAGGTCGAGCAGGACGATGTGGGCATTGCGCATGGTCTTCACGGCACGCTGCAGCAGGTTGGCCACCGTCCAGGACTTGCCGGCGCCGGACTGGCCGAGAATGGCGAAATGCCGTCCGAACAGCGAGGCCGGGTCCAGGCAGACGTCGATACTGCTGTCGGCGGAGGCGTTGCCGACGGCAAACCCCTGGGCGCGGAACTTGATGAAGATGGATTCCACATCTTCCTTGTTCACGGTGTGTACCTCGGCACCGGTGACCGGATAGTTCTTGACGCCGTTCTGGAAGGTGCCGCTACGGACGATTTCACCGAGCGGGATCATGTGCACGACCCGGCTGAGACCCGCGCCGGACGGGTCGGGCATTTCGTTGATCGAGGTGATCACTGCCAGCAGCTTGATATTCCCCTGGATGATCGCGACATAGGACCCGGGCTGGCCATACAGGTCATCGTTACTGCCGCCCCGTATCCGTGGCAGCCGGCCCTCGTTGTCATTCACCATGCGCGCGGTCATGGCACCCGTGCTGATGCTGGTCAGGTGTCCAATCAGTGTTTTCGTGTACGGAGTCATCGACGGTTACCTTTGACGGGGAATCCCTGTTGCGGCGGTAGTGTCCACTGGCGAATCGGTCCCGGTTACCGCTCGTCCGGCCGGACAGACGAACCACACAGGTCTTTAACGGCCGTTGCAGAAAATCTATTAGATTCAGGCAGGGAGAACACAGACCCGCGGGGGAATCAGCAGCTTGCCGTCGTGTCGGGGGCGTGTTGCGGACAGCGATGAGGGGTATGCCGCCGCGGGCGGTTGCCCGGCCGGTGAAGGGCGCTGCTGCCTGGCCCGGGCCAGACAGCAGCGGAAACGGATGGTGCTTAGTACGAGCCGCGGGCGTCCGAGTACATCAGGTGGCGGAACATGTTGCGGTAATAGACCACCGCGCTGTTACCCCCCGCCTTGACGTCAAAGATCTTCCAGTCGCCATGGGTGCGGTAGAACCGGAACTCGAGCCGGGTCGGAATCCCGTTGGGCTCCATGATCCAGACGTTGACCCGCACGTCGTTGCTGTCCTGGCCGCGTGGCGTGAAGTAGCGGATCGGCTGGTCGGTATAGCTGACCAGCTTCGATGCCAGCGTCTCCATGAATGAATCCTTCAGTTGTTCCTCCATCATGGCGCGCTGCTGTGGTGACATGCGCTGCCAGGCGCTTCCCGCCGCCCACTGCGTCATGTAGTTGAAGTCAAAATAGGGTTCAATCTCGGATGTCATGAATGCCAGGGCTTGTTCCCGGTCCTGTGCACGACCGCTCTTGATGAACTGGGTCAGCTTTTCCACACCGGCGCGTACGATGGCCGCAGGACTGGTGGATGCGATCTTGTCTGCGTTGGGTGTGCGCCAGTGGGCGGGGTAGCCGGGGGGGTAGGGTGCTGCAAGGGTGGTCTGGGTAGCGGCGAGGATCAGCAAAACAGGAACGACGAGTCGGGTAATTTTCATTGCGGCCTCATATGTTGGACGTGGAGGAACCTGATTGATTGCAGGCCTGACCTGCAAGACCGCTTTTTACCGCATTACAAAACAAAAAGCCAGTGCATGCACCGGGTGGTGCATGCACTGGCTGATAGCGCCTGACTTACTTCTCGGTAGCCGGAGCAGCCGGAGCAGCCGGAGCAGCCGGGGCATACCCGTACGGAGCGTAGCCGTAACCCCCCGGCGCGCCCCACGGACCGCCATAGCCATAGCCCGGGCCATAGCCATAGTAAGGATAGCCGCCATAGCCATAGCCATAACCACGGCCATAGCCATAACCACGGCCATAGCCATGGCCGTGACCGCCGGCGCTCATGTTGAAGTCCATGTCACCCCAGCCGTCACCGTCGAATGGACCCCAGTCGTTACCCCAGCCGTTACCCCAGCCGTTGTTCCACGGACCACCGCCCCACCAGGCCTGGGCAGAGGTCAGCGGCAGAGCAGACAGGCCGGCAATGGCCGCAGCTGCGAGCGTTACTTTCAGAACTTTCATTTGGTACTTCCTCCTGTGCAATGCATGCGTCAAAAAATTATAGACGATACTCATTGTGCTGGATGACCGTAGCGAGAATTTTGACTTGAATCAAGATGCACAAAGATTCATGTCTCTATATTTTATAAGGTAATTATCACTACCAGCACCAAGGTTTTGGGACATCGAACCTCCTGCCATTTGTTGTATCAAACCTCCCGCGCGGGGACAATAGGCCAGTCATGCGCCTGATTTGCGGATTCCTTTTACTTTCCTGCTGGCTGCCGGCCGCCATGGCCGCACCGGACGGTGCCGGGTTGTTCAGTCGGTACTGTGCCGCCTGCCACGGCGACAAGGGCACCGGCGGGGTCGGTGTGCCGCTGGCATTGCCCTCTTTCCTGGACAGCGTGGACGACCGGTTCCTGGCCACGACCATCCGCGATGGGCGACCGGGGCGGGTGATGCCGGCATTCGATGCCCTCAGTGATGCCCAGATCCGCGCCATCATTGCCTTCATCCGCGGCTGGGTGCACCAGCCGGCACCCGCGTACAGCGCCAAACCCGTCACGGGCGATGCGGCACATGGGCGGGCATTGTTTGCCAGTCATTGTGCGGCGTGTCATGGCAGCAATGGCGAGGGTGGCAAGGGTACCGGGGTCACCTTTTCCAGGCATCGCGACCTGCCGATTATCGCCCCCGGGCTGAACAACAGTGGTTTTCTGCGTGCGGCGAGCGACGGGATGATCCGCTACACACTGCAACACGGCCGTGCCGGTACGCCCATGCGTTCCTTTCTGGAACAGGGGCTGTCCGAAAAGGATATCGATGACCTGGTCAGTTTCATCCGCAGCTTCGATGGCCACGGTACGGACGTTCACAAAAGCGGAGCCAGATTGTCGGCGACACTCAGCGTCGAGTCCCCGTACTCCCTCAAGGACACCGTGGAGAATGTCAAACAGGCGATCACCAGCCAGAATTTCATCCTGATCCGTACCGATACGCTCGAGCACGGACTGGCAAAGCCGGGTGAGGAAAATCCACACCAGGTTATTCTGCACTTCTGCAACTTCCACTTTCTGTATCAGGCGCTGGCCGTCGATCCCAGGGTCGGGATGTTCCTGCCGTGCCGGGTGACGGTGACCGAGCGGAACGGCAAGGTAACCATCAGCTCGATCAATCCCGAGTACCTGAGCCGGTTGTTCAACAACGCGGAGCTGAACGAGTACTGCAAGCGCATGCACGGCGTGTACAGGGACATCCTCGAGGAGGCCACGCTGTGAAGCTGCGGCAGGCCGTAGTGTTACTGGCATGCCTGTTGCTGTGCGGGATGCGGCCGGTGTTTGCCGAGGACATCATCATGACGCGCTCGGTACTGCCGTTCCCGGAGGCCATGCTGGCGTTGCAGGATTCGATCACTGCGCACGGCTACACCGTGTCACGCGTACAGCGCGTCGACGTGGGCCTGACCGGCAAGGGCTACAAGACCGACAAGTACCGGGTCGTGTTCGCCGGCAAGATTGATGAAATCCGCATGCTCGCCGCGCATGCCCCGCAGCTGATTCCCTATCTGCCCCCGAAAATTTCGATCTTTGCGGAGGGTGAGCAGACCATACTGGTCACCCTCAATCCGGAGGTGTATGCAGACATTGCCGGGAAGGACGTCGACCCGGTGCTGTTCAAGCGCTGGGAAAGCGACCTGCGCTCCATCTTCCACGACGTAAACAGCGCGCGCTAGGAGTCTGTACCCGAATTCTTCTGCGGGGGGTGCCCGGGCGGGTTGCTGTTCCGTGCCGGTCGGCAGCCGGGCACAAAAAAACGCGGATACTAGATCCGCGTGAAGTGGGAGATGTTGCCGGCTTGTCGCCACAACGTGGAAAGAGTCTGCCAGCGCGGCTGTGAATTCACCTTGATCTGTGTCAAATCACAACCAGTCCGGTTTCCACTTGCTGGTGGTCCTGTGCTGCTCGATGTATTCCTGCGCCCGGCTGTGGCCGAATGTCGCAGCCACCTGCGCGGCCGTCTCGCGCTTGTTGTTGCGGATGCGGGTATCTGCGCCTGCGCTCAGCAATGCCCTGATTATCGTGCGGTTGCCGCGGGCGGCGGCCAGGATCAGTGCGCTGTCCCCGAGTTTGTTGCGGGTGTCCAGCACGGCGCCCGCCCGGATCAGCGCGCTGACAATCTGCTGGCTGCCTGCGCCGGCGGCCAGCATCAGCGCGGTATTACCATCGCCTGTGGTGCTTTCCAGCGCAGCCCTGTTGCGCAGCAGGACCTCGACACTGTCTGCATCGGCGAGTCCGGCCGCAAGCGTCAATGCCGTGTTACCCCGGGTATCCCTGGTCTCCGGATTCGCGCCGTGTTTCAGCAGGACGGCCACGTTCTTCGACAGCCTGGCATGGACGGCATGCCACAGTGCGCTGTGTGACTGGTTGTCGGTGGCGTTGATCCGGACGGATTTTGCAAGCAGCATTTCCAGCAGGACCGGGTTGTTCACCTCTGCCGCACGCATGACGACGGTCGTGCCTTTCAGGTCGGTCTGCGCGGGGTTGGCCCCGTGCAGCAGCAGTGCTTTGGTGATTGCGGTCCGGTTGCCGGATACCGCCAGGCTCAGAGCATTGCAGCCGTCGGTGCGGCTTGCATCGACCGGCACGCCGGCAGCCAGTAACTCCCGCACCGTTTGCAGGTCGCCGGAGCGGACCCCGGCCATGAGCACGGTTTCCCCGTCCGGCAGCAACACCCGGGTGCTGGCGCCCGCCGACAGCAGCAACCTCACCACATCTCCGTGCCCCTTCAGTGCAGCGCGTGACAGGGCGGTGTGACCTTCCCTGTCCCGTTGTTCGATCGACTCGCCCTGGCCAAGCAGGACTCGCACGATGTCGAGCTGTCCCCTGGTGGCCGCATCGATCAGGGCGGGCGTGTGCGTTGCGCGGCCTCCCGGGCCCGTGCCGGAGCGCTGCTCGTTGCGCACGATCCGGGCCGCACTGGCAGCCCGCGAGTTGTCACGGATCTGTAACGGCCTGACGCCCCGGGCAGCGAGCAGTTCCAGCAGCGCGCTGTTGCCGTTACGTGCCGCAATATCCGCAGCGTTGTAGCCAGCATGGTTCCTGCCGCCGGCACTTGCACCGGCATCGATCAGCATTTTGCAGATTGCATTCTGATCGCGGGATGCCGCGGCCAGGAGCGGTGTGTTGCCGTCACGGTCTGCCAGGTCGGGGTTGGCACCGGCAGACAGCAGGGCCGAAACGGCTGCCCGATGATCTTCGCGTACCGCGAAATGCAGTGCTGTGTCACCATGGCGGTTCTGTGCATTGATCGCGTGTGTGTTTTCGAGCAGCAGTTGCAGGCTTGCAAGTTGCCCCTGCTCGGCGGCGTCCATCAGTACCGATTTGCCATTGTGGTCCGTGTTGTCGACTCCGGCACCCCTGGCCAGCAGCTGACGGATTTCCGCGCCGTCGTTGCGGATGACCGCATGCCGCAGCCGCTCGCCCGTCGCGTCGTTACCCGGGACCGGCATAGCCGAAGACTGCAGCCGTGCCAGCCTGCGGGCCGCCATGGCATATCCCTTGCCGGCCGCCCGCTGGTACCACTTGCGTGCGGCATCGGGATCTGCCGGGGTGCCCCAGCCGTTCTCGTACATCACACCCAGGTTGTACATGGCCTGTGTGTGCCCGCGGGCGGCGGCTTTGCCCAGCCAGTAAAAGGCCGCCTTGTGGTCGGCAGGTACGCCGTTACCGGAACGATACAGGGCTGCCAGCTGATAACAGGCCTCCGCGTTGCCCTGTTGCGCCAGGGGTTCCAGGACCGCCAGCGCCTTTTTCATGTCATGTACACGTACCGCGGCCTGGAATTGCGCCAGGGCCGGATCCGTGGCGCAACGGCCCACGGGTGCATGCAGGGACAGCAGCGATAATCCGGCCAGTACGGCGAGCAGGGATGGCACGCCGCTGCGCCGCCGTAACCGGGTTGTCCGGCCGTTTGCGTCAGGCGGTGCCATATTTCGTTTCCACCTCGATTCCGGTCGATTTCAGGAACGGAGTGGGTAGTACCCCGCCGGCACAGATGAGGACGGCGTCGTTCGGCAGCCTGATCGACCTGTCCTGCAAGGCGATGACCACGTCAGGTGCGCGTATTTCGCTGACGTTGGAAGACAGCAGGATCTCCACCCGGCCGCTGTCGGCCAGCTCAGCGATCCGGATGCGGTTTTTTGGCTTGACGCGCGAGAATGCGTCACCCCGGTACGACAATGTGACGCGGGTTCCGGATTGTCCGGCCAGTTCCGCGGCCGCCTCGATGGCGCTGTCGCCACCGCCGACCACCAGCACGTGCATGCCCTGGTACTGTTGCGGATCGATCAGACGGTACACGACCTTGTCGAGATCCTCGCCGGGCACTCCCAGCTTGCGCGGCGTGCCACGCCGGCCGATGGCCAGCAGGACGTTGGACACGAGATAGGTTGCGCGGCTCGTCCTGACGGCCAGGGCATTCTCCGCCTGCTGGATGATTTCCATGCGTTCGTTGAAGTTGATGGTGATCCCGCTGCGCTCGACCACGTCCTGCCAGAAGCCGAGCAGTACTTCCTTGGAAACTTCCCTGAAATTCATCCTGCCGATGACCGGCAGGTTGACCGGTGCGGTCATGACGATCTTGCCGCGCGGGAAATGTGCGACGGTACCGCCCAGGGAGTCCTGCTCGATGGTCAGGTAGCGCAAACCGAGTTCGCTGGCCGCAAGCGTGGCGGCGATACCGGCCGGCCCGGCCCCGATGATCATGACGTCGATCAGCTGGCCCTTCCGGCCACAACGTGTGATCGCCTGGATGGCCTGGCGGCCCTGCTCGACGGCATTGCGAATCAACCCCATGCCTCCCAGTTCCCCGGCGATGAAGATGCCCGGCATGCTGGTTTCAAAGTCCGGCGTCAGCAGGGGGATGTCCACCCCGCGCTCGGCGCTGCCGAAAACCAGGGTGATGGCGTGCATCGGGCACGCGGTCCTGCACGCACCATGCCCGATGCAGTTGGAGGGATTGACCAGTTCTGCCTTGTCGCGGATCAGGCCAAGCACATTCTGCTCCGGGCACGCACTGATGCAGGACCGGCAGCCGATGCAGTGGTTGCTGTCGATCACGGGGTGCAGGGAGGCCGGCTGGATCAGGCCCGAGGCGCGGGATTCCTGCAGGTGCGCGCGCGCCTGGCGTTGCCTGCGATACCGCAGATACAGGTACATCGACCAGATTACAGCCGTCAGCAAGGCGTAATACAGCGCCGGGTTCACGGTCATGACTCGGTTAAATCCCCATTTGACGGCCGGCGAAAACGCAGGCCGGTAGCAGTGGTTGCATTCTACAATAATTGGGATATTATTCCCAAAAATTGAAGCGCGTCACAAATTCTTCGTGCACAACCATGACCCTCTTCTCGGAATGGTCGATGCGGTACATCGATACTGTCGGCTCATATTTATAGTCAATCAGCCACTTGCCGTGCATTGCCCGGGGCGGTGCGGGGATGCAGCAGAGGATCTCCCGCTGTTCAGGCGCAGCGGCCGGTTGTCGAAGGAGTGCACGCCGCGACGGACGCCCGGCGGAGTGTGCGAGCGGATTGACTGATCATGCCCCGTTTCGTTGGCGGGCCAGGAGACTTTGGAACCATGTCCGGATATGAGTGGCTTGCCGGCGCCCTTCTGTGCGTCGTGTTGATGCGCGTGATTGCCCCGGTACTGTCGGGCTGCAGGGAATCCGGCATGCAGGGTGTCCTGCGAAATGTCGCACTGCTGGTCGTCGTGCTGATACCGGCGGTCGCCCTGCTGCTATA
>Ga0315556_1001907_pt1 | contig 12266 bp, 12 predicted proteins | sample SalMarSW160310MG_FD_202112 | JGI IMG/M metagenome (GOLD analysis project Ga0315556, IMG submission 202112) | Salt marsh sediment microbial communities from the Plum Island Ecosystem LTER, Massachusetts, United States - Salt Marsh Sediment SW1603-10 ...
TTACGCATGCGCCATCCCCGCTGTCCGGGTACGGGGCGCCGGGTGGTGTATCTGAAACCACGTGCGGAAGATCTCATTGTGCACGAGATTGAAGGCGAGTTGTAGTTTATCGATAAAAGCGTGCATAGCTTCCAGGCTCATATCATCGACGGCCGCCATGAGCACGCGTTCGCGTAATTCCAGGATGCGGAGCAAGGGCGCCTCGTTGCGCGGCAGGTGGTGGATGCTGAATTCCACCTCCGCGACCGCCCGGGCGACGGAACGGGGGAAATAACGATCCTGCAGGAGAAATTTGACCACCGCCGCACCATCGATGCGGCTGCGCACATGTTGTCGGTACATTTGATCACCGCTGGAGGACTTTAGCACATTGATCCACAGCAGATTGTCGTATTGGCCGGGGTCGCGTTGGCGCGGCATGAGGATGAAGATGGCGCTGTCGATGATGCGCGTGGTCATGTCGGCGCGCTCGAGATTGCGACCCAGGCGCACCAGGTCATAGGCCGTATCGTGACTCATGGTGCCGGCCAGCAGGCCGGTCAATTGCTGGCAGCGAAAGATGACGTCCTTGAGAAAGGCGTGGCGGCCGCGGCGGGGGATGCCTTCGTGAGCATGGTTGCGGACCTGTAAATAGAGTTCGTTGCAGTGGTGCCAGGCCTCGGTGGGCAGCAGTTCGCGAGTGGTGCGCATATTCTCCCGCGCCCTGGATACCGAGGTGAGGATGGAACTGGGGCTGAAATCGTCCGCCACCAGGAAGCTCACCGTATTGTGCTCGTCGTAGCTGCGGTAGTGTTCGTCAAAGGCCGGTGCATCGCCGATGATGTCCACCAGTTGCCGCCAGCCGGGCTCCACGCCGCTGGGCAGATCGAGCATCTGCTGGGTGTAGGCGTTGACCAGGCGCGCGCTGTTCTCGGCGCGTTCGATGTAGCGTGCGATCCAATAGATGCGTTCAGCCACCCTGGACAGCATCACGCCGCCTCCGGGTTGACGATCCAGGTATCCTTGCTACCGCCGCCCTGGGAGGAGTTCACCACTGTCGAACCCTTGCGCAACGCCACGCGGGTGAGGCCGCCCGGGGTCACGTACATCTTTTCCCCGTGGAGGACGAAGGGACGCAGGTCGACGTGGCGCGGTTCGATGCGATCGCCGCACATGGTCGGCACGGTAGAGAGCTTGAGCATTGGCTGCGCGATATAGTTGCGCGGGTCAGCCTTGATGCGCCGCGCGAACTCCTCCAGTTCGTGCTTGCTGGCGGTGGGGCCGATGAGCATGCCATAGCCGCCGGATTCGTTGGCGGGCTTGACCACAAGTTTGTCCAGGTTTTGGAGCACATGATCGCGCTCGGCTTTGTCGAGACAGACATAAGTGGGTACGTTGGGGATGATGGGATCTTCGTCCAGATAATATTTGATGATCTTGGGTGCGAAGGCGTAGACCACCTTGTCGTCCGCCACGCCCGCCCCCGGCGCGTTGGCCAGTCCCACATTGCCCTTGCGCCAGGCGCGCATCAGCCCCGGCACTCCCAGCGTGGAGTCCTTATTGAAGACCTCGGGGTCGAGAAACAGATCGTCGATGCGGCGATAGATGACATCCACGCGCTGCAAGCCGTCGATGGTGCTCATATAGACGCAATCATCGTCGCTCACCACCAGGTCCGAGCCTTCTACCAGTTCCACGCCCATCTGCTGCGCCAGGAAGGAATGTTCAAAATAGGCCGAATTGTAGATGCCCGGGCTCATCACCACGATTTCGGGAAACATATCCAGGCTGGGCGCGATGGAGGCCAGCATGTCGAACAGGTGATTGGGATAATCCGCCAGCGGTTGGATGCTGTAATCCGTGAACAATTCGCTGAACACCTGCTTGGTGAGGACGCGGTTTTCCAGCATATACGACACGCCGGAGGGGACGCGCAGATTGTCCTCCAGCACATAAAAGGTTCCTTGGTCGTCGCGCACCAGATCGCTGCCGCAGATATGCGCCCACACGCCATGGCGCGGACGGATGCCGATACATTCGCGACGGAAATTTTTCGAATTGGCCAATAACTCGGCCGGGAACACGCCGTCGCGAACGATGCGTTGTTCGCCGTAAAGATCGCCGATGAATAAGTTGAGGGCCTGGACGCGCTGGCGCAAGCCCGCCGCGGTGTTCGCCCACTCCCTGGCGGCGATGATGCGCGGAATGATGTCAAAGGGCCAGGCGCGATCGATGTTGCCGCCTTCGCCATAGACGGTGAAGGTGATGCCCATCTTGACGATGGCGGCCTCGGCCGCCTGTTGGCGGGCGCGGATCTCCTCGCTGCTGAGTGCCTGCAGGTGTTTTACCATGTTCTGTGCCAAGGCACGAGGTCGCCCGGGCGAGGCTATCATCTCGTCATAAAAACCCCTGGCGTCGTAACATGTCCAATCGATGCTCATGGTGTTATCACCCGCCGCTGCGCTATCTATGATCTATAAAGCAGCCTCCGTGCCAAGCTTTGATTCAGCCGTCGCATCGACTGGGAAAGCCCTTGATGTTTAAGCGTTTGCCGCGCTAAATAAATATTTAAGGTGCTAACGCGCCATTGCCAATAGCACCGCACGTTCCACGCCGGTGCAAGGCATGCACGGCGCGGTCGCGCATGCACTATGTTGATGCATGCGTCTTATAAGAAGGTGGTTTGTCGCGGTGATGTACCGCGCTTTGTCTTCCGCTGCACAAGTCACACTCCTTATGGAGCATGAGTCGCGCAAACTTCCGGCCGCACCCTGTGAACTGGCGCGGTCCATAGACTGATATCCGTTTAACAGGCGATGCCGATTTCCTGCAACATTTGCGCGCTGTCATCCGCTTTGAGATCAATGACGACTTCATCACCGATTACCAGGAAGTCAGGATTTATTCTGCTGAGGCCTTCATGCAGTTCCGCATCGGTGTGGACTTGCAAGGTCATTACGCCGTAGCCGCTGTCACGCAGCGCCTGGGCGAGTAGGGTGGTACGTTCACTGGAGTCATCTACGATCACGATCTGCTGGTACATGGTCATGCCCTCCGCATGTCGCTGACAGGGGATTCAAATGCAAGGCCGATGCCATGTGCGAATTTTACGGCTTGGTTCGTGAAAACATCATAAGTATCAATGGAATATAGTCTTTCTGGCTCAGTCCTGTTCCTCGCAAATAACGCACTGAATATGCGGGTCTGTTGTAGAGACGAACTATCGTGGTGCGTATCCGCTCGCTGCGGCGGCAGGGATCCGGTATATTTTTCAGTCGAAAAATCGCTTGCAGGGCAGGGGCTGAGCTTATGGATGACAGGAATTTTTATGGCCGCGTACGCGAGTTGCTTGGTGAAGAGGCGCGTTTGTTCGCCGCCTGCTCGAGCAGCGGGCGGATGGTGGCGTGGCCGGGGGTAATAGCCTCACTGGTGCCCGCCGCCCCTGATCGTTCCATGTTCAATTGGGTGGTGTATGAGCGGCTGGATGCCTTGTTGGCTCATTACCCCGCCATTGCCCAGACCTATGAGGATGCCGGTGTGCGGGCATGGACGGTATGGACTGACCCTGGTGATGCTGACGCCGCGGAGGCCTTGAGCAAACGCGGCCATCTCTTGGATTCACAGCCGGTGGCCATGGCCGCCGAGATCGCCGAACTCACGCTCCCGGAGACAGGTGATCTCGACTGGATCGAAACCCGGGATATGGGCCTGGTGGGCCGCATCAACGACAGTGCCTATGGTTTTCCGCCGCCCGCCTTTGAGGCGGTACTGGATCATTGGGCCGAAACGCGCTGGCATGCCTATATTGCCTCTCTCAACGGTATTCCCGTGGGCTCCGTTCTCGCTCATCTTGGCGAGAACGGTGATTGCGGGATTTCAGGGGTCGCCACCCTGCCCGAGGCGCGTGGTCATGGTATTGCGACCCGGTTGTTGGCGGCGGTAGTGGGCGAGGCGCGAAGACTCGGCATGGTCACCACCTCCCTGCAGGCGAGTCCAGCGGGGGCCAAGGTGTACGCCGCACTCGGGTATCGCAACTTAGGTACCATGGGCATGTGGGAAAGACGCCAGACCGTATAATACCCTGGTCCCGGGGAGAGAATATACGCGTTGGAAGTTTTCGTGATTCGATTCGGAGTCACACTGATATTTATAGAAAATTTCTTTGGAAACGGCAGATATCAAGCCATGAACTCTACATTGATGATCGGCGTGGCATTGCTTGCAATGAGTGTCTGCCTGCTTGGCTGCGATAAACAATCGCATAACCCCAACACTTTAAGCGCCGCGGAGGATGCCCACTTGTTCAAGCTGGCGCAATTGAACGGCTGCATCGAATGCCATACCGTCACTTCCACGTCGATCGGACCGTCGTGGATGGCCGTTGCCGAGCGTTATAAGGAGGCGCCGCGCGCCGAGACGCGGGCGCTGTTGATCAACAGCGTCATGAACGGCAGCAAGGGTAAGTGGATTACCTGGCGGGGGGATGATGGTATGCCGCCCCTGGGAAAGCGTGTCGTCAAGGAGGATGTGGAGGAATTAGTGGATTTCATCCTGTCCTTAAATCGCCAAGGCGATGACTGAGGTGTAGAACGCCCCACTTATTCAGTGTGCTGTCATCCGTAAAAAGCACAAAGGATCCGGCTTGATCAAACCCTACTCAGAGGCCTGCGAACGCAATCGTGAGCCGATATTGTCGGCGATTCGGCCCGTATTGAGCGACTGTCGGGCGGTGCTGGAGATCGGCAGCGGTACGGGACAGCATGCGGTGTTCTTCGCCGCGAGCATGCCGCATTTGCTGTGGTATCCCAGTGATCGCCAGGAATATCATGCCGGCATTGAGCTGTGGCTTGCAGAGGCCGGCCTCGCAAACGTGCGGATGCCGTTGCTATTGGATGTCGGTTACGCCGTATGGCCCGAGGTGGACGTGGATGCGGTATTCTCGGCCAATACCGCGCACATTATGCATTGGCATGAAGTGGAAGCCCTGTTTGCCGGCATCGGTAGATTGTTGCCCGAGCAGGGGGTGTTTCTGCTGTACGGACCCTTCAACTATAGGCAGACCTATACCAGCAAAAGTAATGAGCGCTTCGACGGCTGGCTGAAGGCGCGTGATCCCCTCAGCGGCATTCGCGGTTTTGAGGATGTGGATCGCCTGGCACGACAGGCGGGCATGGTGTTGCGGGAGGATTTTGCCATGCCGGCCAATAACCGCTTACTGTTTTGGCAAAAACAAAAAACCGGAGAAGACTGGGGAGCGGTACTGCATGGACGAGGGTGACGGGCAGAGTTTGAGCAGACGCCAGCGGCTGGGCCTGTTGTTAGGGCCGGTGCTGTGTTGCCTGTTGTTGTTAGTCCCGGTCCCCGCCGGCATGCCGCCCTTGGGCATGAAGGTGGCGGCGGTGACGGTGTTGATGGCGGTGCTGTGGATCATGGAGGCGATCCCCATGGCGGCAACCGCCTTGCTGCCCATCGCCTTGTTTCCACTGTTGGGCGTGATGCCCACCGCCAAGGTGACCGAGTCTTATGCCAATCACCTGATCTATTTATTCATGGGCGGCTTTCTGATCGCGGCGGCCATCGAGAAATGGCAGCTGCATAAGCGCATCGCTTTGCACACGGTCAGCCTGGTCGGGGTCTCGCCCAAGCGCATCGTGTTGGGTTTCATGTTGGCGACAGGCTTCTTGTCGTGCTGGATCAGTAATACGGCGGCGGCCATGATGATGGTCACTATCGGCGTTGCCTTGCTGCATCAACTGAGCGGTGGCGATGGGGCAACGGCGGACTCCGACGAGGCCGGCCGTTCCAATTTCGGTACGGCGTTGATGTTGGGCATCGCTTATGCGGCCTCCATCGGCGGAGTGGCGACCCTGATCGGTACCCCGCCCAATGCGATTCTCGCCGGCATCGTCGAGCAGCGCTATGGAATCGTGATCGGCTTTGCCCGATGGATGGAGTTTGCCGCACCCTTGGCCGTGGTGATGTTGCTGGCGACCTGGTATTACCTGACGCATATCGCCTTTCGCAGCGCGTTGCGCGAATTGCCGGGAGGCAAGGTCGTGATTCGTGACCAATTGGCGGCGCTGGGACCGATGAGTCGTCAGGAGCGGTGGGTGCTCGGGGTGTTTGCGCTGGTGGTGGCGGCCTGGCTGTTTCGGGGCTTGTTGAATATCAAGGCGCTCGCCGAAGTCACAGACTCCAGCGTGGCCATCAGCGGAGCATTGCTGTTGTTTGTGATCCCTTCGGACTGGCGCAAAGGTGAATTCCTGCTCGATTGGCAGACCGCGGTGCGGATTCCCTGGGACATCATTATCCTGTTCGGCGGTGGGTTTGCGCTCGCCGCCGCCTTCGGCGTGAGCGGACTCACCGAGTGGCTGGGTAATCAACTATCCTTTCTGCACGGTGCCGGTGTGGTGATCACGACCTTGGGTGTGGTACTGCTGGTGATCTTTCTCACCGAAGTGACGTCTAACACCGCGACGGCCTCGTTGATGTTGCCCATCATGGGCGGGTTTGCCCTGGCGGCCGGTGTTCCGCCGTTGCCGCTCATGGCGGGGACCGCACTGGCGGCCTCGTTTGCATTTATGCTGCCGGTGGCGACGCCGCCCAACGCCATTGTGTTCTGCAGTCGCCAGGTCACCATACCGCAAATGGTGCGGGCGGGATTGTGGCTGAATCTGTTCGGGACGATTTTGATTACCTTGTTCGTGACCGCTTTTTACAAAGAGATTGCGTCCTGACCAAAAGAGTGTGCTCATTAGAAAGGAGACGATCATAGAACCTTCGTTGTCACAAGCAGTGCGGCCGCCACAGCCGTCCGGTCCAGCCTTACTCAGCCTGGGTTTTCGACCTTTTTTCCTGTTGGCGGGAATTGCCGCCGTGGTGCTGATGGCGATTTGGCTGCTGGGCTATACCAAGCGTGATCCGCTGTTGACCTATTACGGATCGAGTGGTTGGCATGCGCACGAGATGCTGTTTGGCTATGTGGTGGCGGTGATGGCAGGTTTTCTGCTGACTGCGGTGCGCAATTGGACGGATACCACCCCTCTGCGGGGAATACCGCTGGGCGTCTTGTGTTCGTTATGGCTGGCGGGACGAATCCTGCCGTTGTTTTTGGGTGTTCCCCCCTGGCTGGTGGCCGTGGTCGACCTGGCCTTTTTGCCGGCGCTGGCGCTGGTATTGGCGATCCCCCTGCTGCGTGCCGGCCAAACTAGAAATTTGTTTATCCCGGTGCTGCTGCTGGTGTTGATGGTGGCCAATGCCTTGATCCACATGGAGTGGCTGGGGTATGCGATGGATAGCGCACGTCTCGGTGTTGTACTGGCTATCTATACCTTGGTATTGCTGATCACGGTGATTGCCGGCCGGGTAATCCCGTTTTTCATTGAAAGCGCACTCCCCGCGGTGAAGATCCGGCCACGACCGGTAATAGGATATATGAGCGTCTTGACGGTGATTATTCTGGCCTTGGCCGACTTGTTTTCACCCTCGGCCCAGATAGTGGTGCTGTGCGCACTGGCGGCGGCGCTGGTGCACGCATGGCGGTTGCGCAACTGGATGGTAAGGTCCGTCCTGGCGCAACCCTTGTTGTGGATATTGTTGGCGGCTTATGCCTGGTTGGTCGTGGGTTTCACATTGTTGGCGATCGCCTATAGTGGCTTATTTTCGACCATGATTGCCTTTCATGCCCTGATGGTGGGTGGCATCGGGGTGATGACTCTCGGCATGATGGCGCGGGTGGCCCTGGGTCACACCGGACGTCCGTTACGCGCCTCGCCGCTCGTGACCTTGGCCTTTATCCTGGTGAATATCGCGGCGGTCGTGCGCGTCGCGGGACCTTTGTTGACCCTGCGTTACACGAAGGCGGTGATCGGCGCCGCCGGTGCCTTATGGATCACGAGTTTCGTGTTGTTTTTGCTGGTGTACGCGCCGATCCTGATTCAAGCTCGCATCGACGACCGCCCCGGCTGATCATGGCGTCGGCGCAGCATGGTTATTCCTAGGGCGCGGGTGTAGGTGGAGTGACTACTCAGGGGATTATCTCCAAATGTGAGGAGATAGGCATGAAAGTACCGCTAATGTCCGCCATGGCCAAGATTGGACTGGCAACTGTACTTGGCTGTGTAATAGTAATGGCACAGGCCGCTACTCAGCAGCTGACTTACCGTGAACAAGTCCTGGTCCTTGATGGTGAGCGTCGCAGCGTGCACGTGCCCAGCGGGTTTGAGCTGGAATTATTGACTGCGGCGCTGGATGGTCCGCGTTTGATGACGTTTTCCGCCAATGGTGATCTGTTCATCGGCTCTAGGTCCGGACGGATCTATCGCCTGCAGCCTCCCTATACATCACCCGCGGTACTGGTGACGCTCGATGACTATCCCCACAGCGTGGCATTTCGAAAAGATGAGATTCTCATCGCGCGCACCGCTGGTTTATATCGTGCCCCCTATCGACCAGGGCAACAACGCCTGGACCCCGCCGAAGTGACATTGTTGGCCGCACTGCCCGGCGGCGGCGGACACAGCAGTCGTAGTGTGGCGGTGGGTCCTGACGGCCGGGTATATTTAAGCTTGGGTATCAGTCACAATTGCAGCGATCAATATCTCGATGCCAGTTATCCGCCGGACGATCGGCGCGGTGGCATCATGGTATTGGATGAAGAAGGCGGTAAGGCTACGTGGCGTCCCTTTGCAACGGGGTTGCGCAATCCCGTGGCCTTCGCCTGGCAACCGCATACCGGTGTACTCTACGCCAGCAACAACGGCCCCGATCACTGGGGGTATGATCTTCCGCCGGAATATTTCAGCCGTATCGATGCCGGCTCGTTTCATGGTATGCCATGGTTTCAATACGATGGCCATCGTCTGCACCGGGATAAATGCATAAAGAGCGCGCCGCCGCACCCCTTACGAGAGGTGACGGTGCCGGAGGCGACCTTTCCCGCCCGCAATGCGCCAATGGGGGTGGCTTTTGTCCCGGCAGGAGCCTTGAGCAAGGCCCTGGAGCTGGATGCCATCGTAGCCTTGCATGGCTCCTGGGCGACGCGGCCCAGTGGCGGGTTTTTTGGGAGCAGCGCCACCCGACGGCCGCCGAAGATTGTTGCGGTGCGGTTCAAAGACGGACGGGCGCAGCGTGTCGATGATCTGATCAGCGGATTTCAGCTGGCGAATGGCCAACGGTGGGCGCGGCCGGTGGGTGTGGCCATCGGGCCGGACGGCGCTTTGTATTTCACCAGCGATAGCGGTGTCAATGGCCTGTTTCGTTTAAGGCGCGACGACCGCCATTAAGGATTGCTATCACGATCTTGCATAAAGATACGGGCTAGGATTGCATTAAGCGTTGTCTTGACGGTTACGAGTACCGCATAATTGTGCGCAGCCTACGTTCACCCCTTGAAGCCTATGGTTACCAGCATGTCAGGACATAAAACAGTCTCCTTGGTTCTGGGCAGCGGCGGAGCGCGCGGCATGGCCCATATTGGCATCATTGATGAACTCATACGTAATGGCTTTGAGATCAGGGCCATTGCCGGTTCATCGATGGGTGCTCTGATCGGCGGCATTTATGCCATGGGTCAGCTTGATGTCTATACCCGGTGGGTGACGGGCCTGGAGCGTCGCGACGTTATACGCCTGCTGGATCTGACCTTTGCCCGCAGTGGCCTGATTAAGGGCGATCGCATCATTTCGGTGTTGAGGTCTTTAATAGGCGATGCCAATATCGAGGATTTGCCGATTCGATTCACCGCAGTGGCTACCGAAGTCGAGGATGAAAAGGAGGTGTGGTTCAATCATGGTTCATTGTTCGACGCGATTCGAGCCTCAATCTCCATTCCTACGGTGTTTACTCCCCATCAATATCTAGGTAAACACTTCCTCGACGGTGGCTTAATCAATCCTATCCCGATCGCGCCGACACTCGAGGATGAAACGGATTTGACCATAGCGGTTAATCTAAGCGGCAAGCCGATGAAAAATGCCGAGGTCAAGTCTCCGCTCCCGAAAAATAATAACCAGCAGCGTAACAGTTATCAGATACGCATTGCTCAATTCATCGATGATCTAAAGTTGCGCTTTGACCGGCAGCCGGAAGGTGCATTGGGTGTTTTGGATGTCATCATAAAATCCATGAACATCATGGAAAATATGCTGGCGGAAACGCAACTCATTACCTATTCGCCGGACATCGTCATAGAGATTCCAAGAGATGTCTGTAATTTTTATGAGTTTCATCGCGCCCGAGAGATGATAGATGTCGGGCGGGAAAGAACTGGGGCGGTTTTAGCACACTATGCAAATCAGCATGCCTAGCACCCATAATAATCAAGCTACTTGCCGACGCTGATGCTGAAGATTACCAGGCAGATTTCGATTCCGGATCGTGAAATCCATATCAGTGCGGTGCGGGCGCAGGGTGCGGGCGGGCAGAATGTCAATAAGGTGTCGTCCGCCGTTCATTTGCGCTTTGATATCAAGTCTTCGTCGCTGCCCGTAATCTATAAGGAGCGCCTGTCCGCACTGCATGACAAGCGCATTACCGCCGAGGGGGTCGTGGTAATAAAGGCGCAACAATATCGCAGCCTGGAAAAAAATCGGGAACAGGCCTTGTTAAGGCTTCAAACGCTTATCAAAAGAGTGGCCGTGATGCCGAAAAAACGGAAGCCTACCAAGCCCCCGCAGGCTTCCAGAAAGCGGCGGCTGGACGAGAAGGCTAAACGAGGGCGAATCAAGACACTCAGGGCCAAGATAGCCGAGTGACTTAGAATAAATAGGGTGATGCATTAAAGTCTGACGCCGCGCTGGTGGTGTGGGGATTTGGAGTGAGGCTTAGTAACCAAAAATGGAAGGATAAGGCTTGAATATAGAGCTTAGTGCTTATGAGGCGCGTGTCATCGGCAGCTTGATTGAAAAAGAACAAACTACGCCGGAGCAGTATCCACTCTCACTCAATGCGCTCACCAATGCCTGCAATCAAAAGAGCAGTAGAGAACCGGTCATGAGCCTGGATGAGGGGATCGTGCAAGAAACCGTAGACGGCTTGATTAAGAAACGGCTGGTCAGCGAGAAAACCGGCTTCGGCAGTCGAGTCGTTAAATATCAACATCGTTTTTGTAACACCGATTTCGGTGATTTGATATTCTCTGCGCAAGAGTTGGGGATTGTCTGCGTGCTGCTGCTGCGCGGGGCGCAGACGCCGGGTGAATTGCGGATTCGCAGCGAACGCTTATGTAAATTTAATGATGTGCATGAGACTGAAGCTGTCCTTGAACGCCTGATGCAGCGTGAAGATGGGCCGTTTGTCGTGAGGCTGCCCCGTGAACCAGGAAAGCGTGAATCGCGCTACGCGCATCTTTTCTGTGGTGATGTCGAGCTTCCCCTCGCCGCGGAAGAAGCGGATGTGTCAGGACCGGCCTCGGACAGCGGTCGTGACCGCCTTGAGCATATGGAGAAGGAATTGCAGGCCTTGCGAGAGGAAGTCGAAATAATCAAGCGTCGTCTCGACCTGATAGCACCTGAACACTAGAAAGTGAATAAGCCATGACTGACATAGCTGTATTGAACCGAGAGCATGGTGTCGCCGGAAAAGTAAACTTCAAGGCCGGCCCCGGCGGTCTGCCGCTTGTGGAGCTGAGCAGCACCCACGGCAGCGCGGTTGTCGTCTTGCAAGGCGGACACATGCTCAGCTGGATACCCCGGGGTGAGCGGCCAGTCATATGGCTATCCAAGGATGCCAAATTCGCTCCCGGTAAATCGATCCGTGGCGGTGTGCCGGTGTGTTGGCCCTGGTTCGGGCCTCATCCGCGGGAGACAAATTATCCCGCCCACGGTTTTGCTCGGATTGTGCCCTGGCAAGTGATTGGTGCGGAAGTTTGTGGTGACGGTGGCACGAGTTTGCTGTTGCGTCTGGAGCAAAATGAACCTACCCATCGCTATTGGCCGTTCCCAAGCGAAGTGACAATGCGGATCAGCCTGGGCGCCGCATTGGAAATTGAACTTATCACGCGCAATCTTGGGGAAGAACCGATTACCGTGAGTGAAGCCCTGCATACTTATTTTGAAGTAGGTGATGTGCGTAAAATCTCTATCCGCGGCCTGGAGGGTTGTGAATTTCTCGATAAGGTTGACGGCGGCAAGAGCAAGCGTCAGCAAGGTCGGGTAACCTTTAGTTGCGAGCTCGATCGAGTGTATCTCAATACTATCAGCGAATGCCGGATTGATGATGCCGTCCTCAATCGCCGCATCCGCATCGGTAAGCGAGGCAGCCACTCGACCGTGGTATGGAATCCTTGG
>Ga0315556_1001909_pt1 | contig 12250 bp, 10 predicted proteins | sample SalMarSW160310MG_FD_202112 | JGI IMG/M metagenome (GOLD analysis project Ga0315556, IMG submission 202112) | Salt marsh sediment microbial communities from the Plum Island Ecosystem LTER, Massachusetts, United States - Salt Marsh Sediment SW1603-10 ...
TTTTGAACGAACCGGCTCACTAATAATATCATTTAATGATCTTTTAATTACATCTGTATTACCTTGTGAAAGCCCCGCTACCAGGGCAGCCAGGTTTCCCGATTGAATTACAACATCGTGAAGTGGAATTTGTTTTGGCAACATTTTCCTGGCCTCTTCTGTTTTTATTTCAATGTTAGGATAAATTACTGTGCAATATAATTCTTCGCGTGTCGGAATGCTTATAACTTCAATAGGAGAGAGACTTCTGACAATTACAAATCCACCAAATAAACAGGCTGAGATATTGTCAGCGTGGGGAACTCCCCCGCTTGTTAATTTCTCTCCATTAAGCGCGTGTTGTAGCAATTGTTCTTTACTCAATGGTCCGTCAAGAATTTCATTTAATGCGAAAACCGACGCAACAGCACTAGCTGCGCTTGATCCCAATCCGCTGCTAATCCCCATTTTTTTATGAATCTCAATTTCAATTCCCTTGTCAATTTGTAGGTGTTCAACAAGCGAAATTAAGGATAGTCCGGCAGTATTTTTCAATGGATCAAAAGGAAGTTTGCCACTATCCCCGGTGATTTTTGAAATATTAATTCCGGGTTTATCAGTGAAGCGCAAAACTATTTCATCGCCGGGCTGATCGAGTGCGAATCCCATTATATCAAATCCGGGGCCCACGTTTGTTACAGATGCCGGAGCGAATACTTTTATTTCATCTCTCATTTTATTTAATTAGTTTTTTCGCAACCATTATTTCGGCACAGAGTATTGCTCCACCTGCGGCGCCTCTAACGGTATTATGAGAAAGCACAACAAACTTGTAATCAAAAAAGACATCTTTCCTTAGCCGGCCGATTGAAACGGCCATCCCTTTGTCAATGTCTCTGTGAATTTTTGGCTGGGGATATTTGTCTTCTTCAAAATAATGAATAGGCTGTTTTGGAGCAGTTGGAAGTTTCATCTTCTGAGGCACACTGTTAAATTTTTTCCAGACATTTTTTATTTCCTCTGGTGTAGCTTTTTTCTTTAGCTTAACCTGAACACATTCAAGGTGTCCATCCACGACAGAAACTCTGTTGCATTGCGCGCTGATTTTTAATTTTGTTTTTTCAATTTTTCCTGGCTTTAATTTCCCCAGAATTTTTAAAGGTTCAGTCTCAAGTTTATCCTCTTCACCGGGTATAAAAGGGAGCACATTATCGATTGTGTCAAGACTTGAGACACCGGGATACCCGGCTCCTGACAATGCCTGCATTGTTACTACGTTTACTTTGTCAATGCCGAATTTATCGAGTAAAGGTTTTAGGGCAATTACCATTCCGATAGTTGAACAATTCGGATTTGTTACGATACAGCCATTGCCAAATTTCTGAGTTTTAATGATTTCAAGGTGATCAGAATTAATCTCGGGAACCAATAGAGGAACATCTTTGTCCATCCTGTGGTTTTTTGAATTTGAAACGACTGTATAACCTGCCTTAGCGAATACAGTTTCAACCTCACCTGCTATACTGGAATCGAGTCCTGAAAAAACAATTTTGCATTTAAGACCCGGTGTACATTCTTTAACTTTTAATTCACCTATTTTTTTTGGAAGGGGAGTGGTTAAAATCCAGTTAGCTGCATCCTTATATTTTTTCCCGGCGGATCTTTCCGATGCTGCCACTTCAGTAATTTCAAACCATGGGTGATATGCAAGCATCGAGACAAATTTTTGTCCAACACTACCCGTAGCACCTAATATTCCAACTGAAATTTTTTTCTTCACTTTCAGGCTCTTTGAAATTTAATTTTTGGAAATTGATTATAGTCTTAACTCAATAATATATAAAGAATTATGCTCTAATAAATGACCTTTAAAAATAATAATCATTTCAACTAAAAATTGATTAATTTTGATTAGTAAAATTTATCCGGGAGGTAATATGCTGCTGGGACTGGTTCAATATGATCCTGAATGGGAAGACAAGGAAAGAAACAAGCAAAAGCTAACCTGGCTGATTGAAAATAATTATAAAGAAGCTGATGTCTTAATTTTTCCGGAGATGACATTGACCGGATTTACAATGAATTCGGCTGACTTTGCTGAACTGGTTAGGGGGGATAGTTTTAAATATTTTTCCAGGCTGGCTATAACCTGTAATAGCCAAATTATTGCTGGGATTATTGAAATTTATAAAGAAGAATATTTTAACACGCTTATACATTTAGATAAAAAAGGAAAACTTGTAAAAAAATACAGGAAGATCCACCCGTTTTCTTTTTCGACGGAGGATAAGCATTATACTCGCGGAAAGAAAACTGTAATAACTGAAATTGAAGATTTCAAAACCGGCCTTTCTATTTGTTATGATCTCAGGTTTCCTGAATTGTACAGGAAGTACGCAAAAGACAGAGCTGAATTAATTATTAATATTGCTAACTGGCCTGTAACAAGAATTGAACACTGGAAATTACTGCTTCGTGCTCGTGCTATTGAAAACCAATGCTATGTTGCAGGAGTGAACAGGGTAGGGAAAGATCCTAAACTTCAGTACAACGGTTTTTGTACAGTGATTGACCCGATGGGAAATGAAGTTATTACCGGGTATGATGAAGAAAAATTAATAATGGCAGAAATAGTAAAAGATAATGTAATTGAAGTCAGAAAATCTCTCCCTTTTCTTGATGATATTTATCTGATCTGAAATATTGAGAAATATTCAAAGATAGAATTACTAACATTGAGTAATTTAAGAGGTAATCCGTTGCTAGATTACCTCTTGAACTAATATAAATTTATAATCTCTTCTTTAAAAGTTTAGTAATCACTTCAGGTCAAAGCAAAATTTTTGATTAGGACAGTGGCTTAGTCACAACACAGATTAATGGCTTTTTATTATTTTATTCTACTTAGTAATACCATTTAGAGTTAGGATGTTCATACTTTGAAGTTAACTGTACTTATACTTTCTAATTATATTGGGAACAAAATGTGTAGAGTTACAGTTTCAATATTATGCCTAGGTTTAAGAACAAGACCACAGAATTAAACAGACACGAGAACATTTTCAGGATTTACAAATAAATCAACTTTAAGATGTGGAGAAGAGATACCACTTTAAAAAACGGGGCGCAATGATAACGCCAAATTATAGATTTATAATTTAAAGGATAAAAAAATGGTAACAGAAATTATCCAACATGAAGTTGAAAACTTCGCAGAATGGAAAAAAATATTTGATGCAGATGAACCCAATCGTGCAAAAGCAGGAGTTAAATTAACTGGCCTTTACACATCGGTCAAAAACCCCAAAGATGTAACAATGATTTTTGAACCACCTAAAGCAGAACTATATGAGGCAATAATGAGTGACCCGAAAAGACAGGAAGATATGAAGAAAGCAGGAGTAATAAGTAAGCCTGTAGCAACAATTCTAAACAAGGCTTAATAATAACACACAAGGACACTGTTAGGTGCGAATAATCTATCAATGTTCACTTTGCTTTTAACAAAAACCTCCGGCTTATTTACCGGAGGTTTTCTAATTAATTTATCACCTGAGTAAATTTAATCACTTCAGGTCAAATCTGTCAAGATTCATCACCTTGTCCCAAGCTGCAACAAAGTCCTTAACGAACTTTTCTTTCGCATCTTTACATCCATAAACCTCAGCAAGTGCACGAAGTTCTGAATTTGAACCGAAGATAAGATCTACACGTGTGCCGGTCCATTTAACTTTGCCCGTTTTACGATCATGACCTTCAAAGGTATCATCAGCTACAGAAGTCGACTTCCATTCAGTACTCGGATCAAGCAGATTTACGAAAAAGTCGTTTGTAAGAGTATCTTTCTTTCTGGTAAATACTCCGTGTTTGGAGCCGTCAAAGTTTGTATTAAGAACACGCATTCCACCGAGAAGAACAGTCATTTCAGGGGGTGTAAGTGTTAAAAGTTGAGCACGGTCAATCAATATTTCCTCCTCAGATGCACTGTAACCTTTCTTTTTTCTCAGGTAATTGCGGAAGCCGTCTCCAACAGGTTCCAGTACAGCAAATGAATCGACATCTGTCTGTTCCTGGGTTGCATCGCCGCGTCCCGGTGTGAAAGGCACTTTAACATTGAAGCCAGCCTTTTTTGCCGCATTTTCAACTGCCGCACATCCGCCTAGAACTATCAAATCTGCGAGAGAAACTTTCTTACTTTTAGATTTATCGTTGAATTCTTTTTGAATTTTCTTTAGGGTATTCAGCACTTTTTCCAGCTGGGCAGGGTTGTTTACTTCCCAGCTTTTTTGTGGTAGAAGCTGAATACGTGCCCCGTTAGCTCCGCCACGGTTATCAGAACCACGGAACGTTGATGCAGATGCCCATGCGGTTGATACAAGTTCAGATACTGATAGTCTGGTTTTAAGAATTTTATTCTTAAGTGCGGTAACATCTCTGCTTGTAATTTTCTTTTTAACAGCCGGAACAGGATCCTGCCAGATCAGATCTTCTTTCGGTACTTCAGGACCTAAATAACGCGCACGCGGGCCCATATCACGATGAGTTAATTTAAACCATGCACGTGCGAAAGCATCCGCAAACTCATCAGGATTTTCATAAAAGCGTCTTGAAATTTTTTCGTAAGCAGGATCGAACCTCAGTGACAGATCAGTAGTAAGCATTGTTGGTGCGTGTTTTTTTGATGGATTGGCAGCATCCGGAATTGAATCAGGAGCATTTTTAGCTACCCACTGTTTCGCACCAGCCGGGCTTTTGGTTAATTCCCATTCGTAACCAAACAGATTTTCAAAAAAGTTGTTGCTCCATTTCGTTGGTGTTGTAGTCCAGGTAACTTCAGGTCCACCACCAATTGTGTCACCGCCTTTACCAGAGCCAAAACTGCTTTTCCAGCCAAGTCCCTGTTCTTCGATTCCGGCTGCCGCGGGTTCCGGACCAACGTATTTATCAGGATTGGCAGCACCATGTGCTTTACCAAATGTATGTCCGCCTGCAATAAGTGCCACAGTTTCTTCATCATTCATAGCCATACGACCAAATGTTTCTCTTATGTCTTTTGCGGCCTCTAGAGGATCGGGATTTCCATTCGGACCTTCGGGATTAACATAAATCAGTCCCATTTGAACTGCGGCCAGGGGATTTTCGAGATCCCGATCACCTGTATAACGCTTGTCATCAAGCCATTCGCCTTCCGAACCCCAATAAATATCTTCAGGGGATTCCCAGATATCCTCGCGTCCACCGCCGAACCCGAAAGTCTTGAATCCCATAGATTCGAGCGAACAGTTACCTGCGAGTATAATCAAATCTGCCCAGGAAATTTTCTTCCCGTATTTTTGCTTGATTGGCCAAAGTAGCCTGCGCGCTTTATCAAGATTCACATTATCGGGCCAGCTGTTCAGCGGTTCAAAACGCTGAGCGCCTGTTCCGCCACCGCCACGGCCATCGGCAATTCGGTAAGTACCAGCACTGTGCCATGCCATTCGAATGAAGAACGGTCCATAATGACTGAAATCTGCCGGCCACCAATCCTGGGAATCAGTCATTAGTTTGTAAATGTCTCTTTTTACGGCTTTCAGGTCAAGTTTCTTGAATTCTTTTGCGTAGTTGAATTTCTCTCCCATAGGATTTGATTTGGAAGAATGCTGACGGAGTATATTTAAATTTAATTTTTTTGGCCACCAGTCACGGACTGATGTACCGCCGCCTGCACCGTGTTTTAGCGCCCCGGTTGTAAACGGGCACTTGCTTTCATCGTTTGTATTGTAAGATGTTTCATCCTGATGTTTGTTTTTTCCCATTTTTTAACCCTCTTTAATTAATAAATTGTTAATAATATTAGTTTGTTAAAATCTTTTATACGCTTCATTTATGTTATTGATCAACCAAGGGTTACTGCAAGTGTTTAAAGAATTTACAGAATTATAAATAGTTTAACAAGGCAGGGGAAAATACAGAAACTAACAGCTCAAAAATAATCATTATATTAAAATATATATAACAGATATTTTAAAACAAAAAATCCCGCCTAAAGCGGGATTTTTGTACGGTATTAATTTTGAATAATTAAACTGAAATTACGTCCTGTCCTGGTTCCCAGTTACATGGAATCAATCCGCCATTCTGAAGTCCGTCGAGTATTCTCAATACTTCATCTACATTTCTGCCCACGTTAAGGTCGTTAACAGAAATCCAGCGGATACTTCCTTCAGGGTCAACGATGAAAGTTGCACGGTAAGCTACTTTTTCGTCAGCTTCAAGAATTCCAAGTTCGTCTGCTAATGATTTTGAAGTATCAGCAATAAGTGGAAACTTCAGATCTCTCAGATCATTATGGTTATTTCTCCAGGCCAAATGAACAAATTCTGAATCTGTTGAAGCTCCGTAAAGTACGGTGTTTCTCTTTTCAAATTCATCGAAATTTTGGTTAAATGTAGCTATTTCTGTAGGGCAAACGAAGGTAAAATCTTTCGGGTACCAGAACATTATCATCCATTTACCTTCTGCTTTATAATCTTTAGAAGTGATTGTCTTAAATTCTTTGCCTGCTTCAAGTGATACTACTGCAGTTTTCTTAAATTCCGGAAATTGTTCTCTTAATGAAATCATACTTTTCTCCTTTTCACACACATATTTTTTAAATAAAATTAGAATTGAACATCTAAGTTACGGACTGTTAATGACTTTTTCAAAAAATGGAGCAATGATTTTGCTTCCTTACCCCATTCTTAGGTATTATCACTAAGGCATGTTGAAATATGCAACAATTGACGGGTTTTTTATATATTTGTCTTAGTTATATAGAATTGTTTTTATAAACCGGATTAGCAGGGAGAATGCCAATGTATTTGTATGAAAAGACCATTAATTTTTACGATTGTGATCCCGCCGGCATATTGTTTTATGCACGGATTTATGAGCTGACACACGCAGCTTACGAAGGATTAATTGATAGCTTAAACCTTGATGAAGACTACTGGGCAAATGATGATTATGTCGTTCCTATTTTGCACAGCGAGGCAAGATATCACAAGCCGATCACTTACGGACAGGTAATCACTGTTGAAGTTAGTGTTACTAAAATAAAAACCTCTTCTTTTGAATTGCAGTACAAATGTAAAAATGAGAATGGGGATGTTTGCGTTGAAGTAAAAACGGTTCACGTTTTGATTGATAAAACAAACTGGAAGAAAAAGTCTCTTACAGATGGCATCAAAAAAGGTTTGATGAAAAATATCTCAGTTGAATAAATCTCTAACTTTCCCTTTCTCGATTTTGCCTAGAGAAGTTTTAGGAATTTGTTTCACATAAATTATTTTCTTTGGAATTTTATAGCCTGCAATTTTTGTTTTTAAAAATTCTTTTAATTTAATATCGATTTCACTTGATTTAACAACCACCGCAACTGCAATGTGTCCCCATGTTTTATCTTCCAGTCCAAACACATAGCAATCTTTAATATCCGGATTTTCAAAAATAGCGTTCTGAACTTCAGCTGGATTTATATTTTCTCCTCCGGAAACTATAAGATCATTTCTGCGGGCTTCAACAAACAAATATCCTTCTTCATCCAGGTACCCGATATCACCGCTTAAATACATCCCATTCTTTGATTTATTGCTCGTTTCTTTTTCGTTATTTATATAACCCTTCATTACGGAATCACTTTTTACGGCTATTTCACCCGATTTGCCGGCAGGGAGTTTTTGCCCTGATTCACTAAGTATAAAAATTTCATTCTTTTGTAAAATTTTACCTGATGAAGTAATTTTTCGCAAAATATCTTTTGCTTCTATCATAGTAACGAAAGAAGAAGTTTCGCTTGAGCCGTAAACTTTTGACACTTTCCACCCATTATTAACAGCAGTTTTTACCAGGTCGTTATTTACAAATCCTCCGCCCAGCAAAAGATTTTTTAACTCATCACTGGGTTTTGTTTTTAATTCTATCAATCTTTTTAGTTGTGTGCCTACTAATGAAGCGAACGTAGGACTTTGATTTTCAAAACAGAATTTCAGGCTCTCAGTTTCCAGCGATTCCGGTATTATTACAGAAGCGCTATACAATAAGGCTCTGATAATAATCGAGAACCCGCCAATATGATAAAAGGGAAGACTGGCTAACCATCTGTCTTTTTCACTTTGCTGCAAAATCTGGTTTCCGATCTCAGCACTGCGTATCAGGTTGCTGAATGAAAGCATTACAGCTTTTGGAGTTCCCGATGAACCTGATGTGAAAATAATTACTGCCGTGTTTTTCAAATCAACATTTGATGGATAATCATTCCCGGTTGCAAATTGAGTTTCGAATGGAAAATTAAATTTCTCAATCGAAGTTAATTTCGGATCATTGTCACAGGATTTATGAATAAATAATTTTTTACATCCTGCAATTTCCATTAATTGCTGAATCTCAGTATTTGTTAATCTTGTATTAATCGGAACAGGGACAGCATCTATTAGCCATAATGCTAATATGAGTACTATAAAATCCGGATTATTATCGGACAATATTGCTACCGGTTCATTTTTATTTATTTGTTTGTATGATAAATATTTTGATGCCGAAAAGGCTTTTTCTTTTAATTCGGAATAGGAAAGTAATTTATGCCGGGTAATAATTGCTGGTAGATCAGGATTTAACTTTACATTTTGGGAGAATATTTCCTCGAGAAAATTCATATTTCAACCAAGTGAAATAATTCCATTTTTTACAGGGTAAAGATCGTCAACAAAATCTTTTTCAAATAATGCTCCCGTTGCAAGCCCGTGAGCATTTTGATCTTTCAGGAATGAAGAAGCGAGCACTGCAAACGAACGACCCACCGCAGTTTCAATTGATGATGTGATTGTAACTTTTATATTATTTTTTTTAGCAAGCTCAATTATTTTAACAGTTCGGGTAATGCCCCCAAGCATCATTGGCTTTAATATCAGAACGTCAGCCGCTTTCTTATCTATTATATGCTCTGCATCTTTATAATTTCTTACTGACTCATCGGCTGCCAGGGGAATATTAGCTTTTTCTTTTACTTTGATAAAATCAGACATGCTGCTAACCGGCTGTTCGCAATATTCAATATCAAACTGTTCGAGTTGCTTTAGGTTTTCTATTGCAGAGTCAGGTGTCCATTTCCCATTAGCATCAATCCTGACTTTTGCATCAGCAGGAATCATCTCTCTTACAATTTTAACTGATTCGAGATCATCAGAAAAATTTTCTCTTCCAACTTTTATTTTAAAGGTCCGGAAGCCTTCTTTAAGCAGCTGGCTCGTTCTGATTTTTATTTCGTCCGGAGATAAAAATCCGATTGTGGCGTTCACTTTTATAGTACGCGAAGATTCCTGGTTAAGCAGCTCATTTAATGTAGTGTTCGATTTTGCACCCATAAAATTTAATAATGCCTGCTCAAAACCGTGACGTAAAGCGGGTAATTTTCCAAATGAAGCGAGATTTTCTTCCAGACTATCCTGAAAATTTGAAAGATCCAGTTTTAGCTTCAATTTAAAATCTTTGAGAAATTCAACTTCGGATTCATATGTCTCAGAACCAAAATCAGGTAGGGGGGCTGCTTCGCCTGCTCCTACTGCTGTGCCGTCACTTAGAATAATTATAAATCCTTTTCTTTCGGTAATTTTCGATTTTGATGTTTCAAAAGGAGTTTTTAGCGTTAAAGAATATGGATGATATTTAAGTGTTAATTCATTCATAAAACAAGTCCTATTGAAAATAATATCCCAAATATTGCGGAAAGTTTTGCTGAAATTTCAAGTGTTTTGTTTAATTCCAATCCTTTTAATGTAAAAAGCATTTTCACCAGGTTGAATGCAATTGGTAAAGTAAGATAGGGAAGAAATACCCAGTAACTAAAACTAAATTCTAAAAAAAGGAAAAGCGGTATTAGAAAAGAAATTACAAGCAAAAATATGTATTGAAATCTTGTGAAATTTTTACCGAGCAAAACTGCGAGAGTATGTTTGTTGGCCGCCCGATCCTCTTCAATATCCCTGTAATTATTTACTACAAGAATATTTGTTATTAGTGCCCCAACCGGGATAGAAGCCAAAAGTGATAAAAGTGAAAAATTTTGTGTCTGTACATAGTATGTGCCGGCTGTTCCAACAATTCCGAAAAAAAGGAAAACAAAAACATCGCCTAAACCGTTATAAGCAAGAGGGAAAGGACCTGCAGTATACGCTATACCGGCAATAATTGATAACACGCCGATAATTAATACAACTTTTCCACCAACATAAACAAGATACAATCCGAGCAAAAATGCTAACAGAAAAACAAGAACACTTCCGATTTTCATTTCTTTAACAGAAATATATCCGGATGCCAGAACTCTTGTAGGGCCTTTTCTGTCCTCGTTATCTGCTCCGCTTAAAAAATCATAAAGATCATTAACAAAATTGGTACCTGTCTGAATTAATGTTGAGCAGAGCAGCGCAATAACAGAATAAAGTAAAACAAATTTACTTTCTCCAATAGCAAGTGCAGAGCCTACAATTACAGGCACAACCGAAGCCAGAAGAGTTTTAGGGCGACTGGCCAACAACCAGCTTTGAAATTTAGGAGGAACTTCTTTTTTTGATGTCATATTTGTTAGGGCAGTTTTGGGAATTTACCGAAATCAGGTTTCCTTTTTTCTAAATAAGCTTTCTTTCCTTCCTGAGCTTCTTCGCTCATATAATAAAGCAGGGTGGCATTACCGGCAAGTTCCTGTATACCTGCTTGTCCGTCCAGTTCTGCATTAAATCCTGATTTTAATAACCTGATTGACATCGGGCTGTGCTCAAGAATTTTCTTTGCCCAATTTACTCCTTCTTCCTCAAGCTTATCAACAGGAACTACTTTATTTACAAGCCCCATTGCTTCAGCTTCTTTTGCATCATATTGTTCACAAAGATACCAGATTTCACGGGCTTTCTTTTGTCCAACAATTCTGGCCAGGTAGCTTGCACCGAAACCCCCATCAAAACTTCCAACTTTTGGACCGGTTTGTCCGAAAATTGCGTTGTCTGCTGCAATGGTTAAGTCGCATACAACGTGTAAAACATGTCCGCCTCCTATTGCGTAACCTGCAACCAAGGCAATAACAGGTTTGGGAATGCTGCGGATAAGTTTTTGTAAATCGAGAACATTTAATCTTGGAACTCCATCGCCGCCGACATAACCTTTATCTCCGCGAATTCTCTGATCTCCGCCTGAACAGAAAGCATATTTCCCGTCTTTTGCCGGACCTTTTCCGGTCAAAAGTACAACTCCGATTTCCTGATCTTCCCGTGCATCAGCAAAAGCATTGTACATCTCAATTACAGTTTCCGGCCGAAAGGCGTTTCTTACCTCTGGACGGTTTATTGTAATTTTTGCAACTCCATCCATCTTTTCATAAATAATGTCCTGGTAATCATTTACTTTTTTCCAACTAAAACTCATATCACTACCTTTTAAATTTTCTTGTGGGGATATTTTAAAAACTTAGAATTATACAAAAATATTGAAAATAGAGGAAAGTTAGAATTGTTTCAGGAAGTTATTTACTTCATAAATAAAATCATCAGGATTTTCAATATGAGTGTTATGGCCGGCGTTTTTTATGATTTTATGTCCTGAATTCCTGATGTTTTTTTCCATTGAAAAATTTATTGCCGTAAATTTATCATCAATTTCACCCGAAATTAGCAAAGTTTTAGCTTCAATTTCGCCAAGTTTATCAAAGAGAGGGGGCATTTTGCCGGTGCTGAAGCCTTTCAGAGAATTTGAAAGGCCAACCGGATTATTCTTTAATTTGTTTTCACGGATTTTCGAGATTCTTTCCGGCGCCAGATTTTTTTGTGACATAAAAAGATCTATATTCGTCCAGTAATCGACAAATTTTTCAATCGGGTTATTTAAAATAAATTTTGAAAGCTCTACATCATTTTGCACCCTCTGACTTCTGAGATTATCACCGGTTATTCCGGGAGTTGCACTTTCCAGTATCATCGCCTTAACTTTCTCAGGATATTTTATTGCGAAGTTTAATGCCGCACGTCCACCCATTGAATAACCAAGAAGAATAATTTTGTTACATCTTATATTTTCAACTACAGAATTAATCTGTTCAATAGTTGAACCTGTATTGTAAAAATTAATTTCTATAGGTGATCCACTTTTGCCGTGTCCGACAAAATCCATTGTAGCGCAATTAAACCTGGGGTCGATATGCGGAATTATTTCTACCCAGTCTTGTGTAGAGCCTGTAAAACCATGGAGAAATAGGATAAAA
>Ga0315556_1001911_pt1 | contig 12245 bp, 15 predicted proteins | sample SalMarSW160310MG_FD_202112 | JGI IMG/M metagenome (GOLD analysis project Ga0315556, IMG submission 202112) | Salt marsh sediment microbial communities from the Plum Island Ecosystem LTER, Massachusetts, United States - Salt Marsh Sediment SW1603-10 ...
TCCCGCAAATCCTGACTGTAGGCGCGTGCCATTATCGTCCTCCGTCATAGCCATGACGCAGGACTCGCACCATTCCGCTGATTTGTGAATCCCATCACGAATCGGAAAACGCCGAACCCGCTCTAGCCGCCACCAGCGTTTGCATGCCCCTGAATCGACCGGGCCTCAAAGCGATTTCATCGCCGAGGCCCGGTTCATTCGTCGTTTGTTGGCCGGCCTTGCCGGCTTGGCTCAACGGCGCGGGTACTTGCTGTCATGGCGCTCGTAGTCGCTGCTCTTCGCAGGTGCAGCACCGCTGTTGACGGTGCGGGCAAATCCCGTAGCTGTTTGATAAACATTGGCGTAAGCTTCGAAAATCCAGTTCATGGTTCTTCTCCTTGGTTCTTGTGATGCCAATATGAGCATTTTCATTGTGCGGCGCAAACGGCATTTTTGAACGCTTGACGTAACAAAAAGTTGCAGGCTATACGCTGCTCATGTCCCGTCGCCTGCCTTCGCTGAACGCCCTTCGCGCCTTCGAGACCGCCGCGCGGCATGAGAGTTTCACGCTGGCTGCCGAAGAGCTGTTCGTCACCCACGCCGCGGTCAGCCGACATATCCGCGAACTGGAGGACTGGCTGGGACTGAAGCTTTTCCGGCGTACCGGGCGCGGCGTGGTTCTCACCGAGGCAGGAACGCGTTACGCGAGCGAATTGACCCGGCTGTTCGATGGCCTGAACGCGGCGACCCGCGACCTGCTGGCGGCTGCCGGGACGCGCCGCCTGGAAGTCTCGGTCGAACCGGCGATCGCCTCGCGCTGGCTGGTGGCGCGGCTGGGGCGGTTCAATGACCTGCACCCCGATATCGAACTCTCCATCGATCCCGACAACGATGTCTCCGACCTGCGTTCCAGCGATGCCGAGATCGGCTTGCGCTACGGACGCGGAAGCTGGGAGGACATCGAGGCGATCAAGTTGACGGATCTGTCGATCTTCCCGGTGTGCTCGCCCGATTATCTCAAGCGCTTCCCCGTTGCCTCACCGGGCGATCTCATCGGGCGCGTCCTGCTGCATGAGGATTCGCGGCAATGGTGGCAGGATTGGCTGGCAGCAGCCGGGGCTGGCGAGCAAGGCGGCCAGCGCGGGCCGATGTTCCAGAATCATCTGGCGCTGGAAGCGGCCGAAGCGGGTCAGGGCTTTGCCCTTTCGGATCAGGTGTTGACCATCGATGCCCTCACCGAGGGCTGGCTGGTCAAGCCGTTCGACTTCGATCTGGCCGATCACGGCGGCTATTACCTGGTGAGGGCGGCCAGCACCCGCGAGAGCGCCCCGGCGCGCGCCTTTCGGGAATGGCTGGTCGCCGAGATGGCCGAAACCGGGCGGACTTTTGCCGCGCTCAAGGCCAGGCACCTGCCGAAGACTGTCCAAGCCTAAGCGCCGAGCTTCGCCTTGCCCATGGCATCGAGCACCGGATCGAGCCGGGTGCCCGAAAGGTTGAGATGCCAGGCCCCGTCCACCGGGATGACCGCGCCCGAGACATAGCCGGCGGCATCGGAGCCGAGGAACAGGCAGGCATTGGCGATGTCGTCCGGTGTGCCGACCCGTCCCAGTGGCACCGATTTCTCCACCCTCGCCATGGCTTCCGGCGTTGGCGCCAAGCGGGCCATGCCCTCGGTGCCGGCGATGGGGCCGGGTATGACCGAATTGACCCTGATCCCGTCCCTGCCCCATTCCAGCGCCAGGGTGCGGGTGATCATGTCGACGCCGGCCTTGGCGGCGCACACGTGGACCTGCCCGGTCATGGCGACAAGGGTTTGCGGTGCCGAAATGTTGATGATGCTGGCGCCGGGCTTTTTCAGGCAGGGGTAGGCGGCGGTCATCACATGATGGGTGCCGAGGACATCGATTTCCATGACGGCGCGAAAGCCGTTGGACGAAATATCGAGCGCCCGGGCGGGAAAATTACCGGCCGCACCCGATACCAGAACATCGATCTCACCGAACTCGGCAACACACGCCGCGAATGCCGCTTTCACCGCCTCCATGTCGCGCACATCGGCGCTCGCCCCGGCCGCCCTGGCACCGGTTGATTGCAGTTGTTCGACGGCTGAGACCACCTTGTCGGGATTGCGGGAGATGACGAAGACCGCAGCACCCGCCCGCGCAAAGCCCAGCGCCACACCGAGATTGATGCCGCTGGTACCTCCCGCGACGAAGACGGTCTTGCCGCTGAAGTCGAAGCTCATCGAGCCGGCATCCTTCAAACGACATTCTCGTTGATCTGGATGGCGGGAGGCGCATCGGTAAAATTGGGAATGTCGCCCATGACCTCGGCGCCGGAGGCCTTTATGGCCGCCTTGAAGTCATCGAGGCTGGGGAACTCCAGCAGCGCCATGACGCGGTAAGGCGGCTTTACATCGGGATCCGGGGTGGCGAGGCCCTTGATGACCTTCAGGCTCTTCATGCCGTGGCGGTCCCAACGCTTGTGCACTAGTGGCCCGTGTTTCTGCAGGTAGTAATCCATGTCGAAATTGGAACCGGGGGTGTTGGGGTACATGACGGTAATGGTGATGGACATTGGTGTTGCCTCCTTTGCCAGTTTGCCATGGTAGGACACGCCAACGCCTTGAACCAGAGGGTAAAGCGCGGCCAGCCCGCTCCTTGATTGCCTGCGTCGCGACGGTCACAATCAGAGTTTGGCGCGCAGGTCGCGCACCAGGGTGTCGAGGCCGATGCGGCGATGGCGCTTCAGGCGCTCGGCTGAAAGGATCGACTGGATGGCCTTGTCGGAGGTGTCGAGATCGTCGTTGATGATGACGTAGTCGTATTCCGCCCAGTGGCTGATCTCGTTGGAGGCCTCGGCCATGCGCTTGGCGACGACGGTCGCCGAATCCTGGGCCCGGCGGATCAGACGCTGGCGCAATTCCTCCGCCGAGGGCGGCAGGATGAACACCCGCACCAGATCGTCGCCCATGCGGGCATGAATCTGCTGGGTGCCCTGCCAGTCGATGTCGAACAACACGTCCCTGCCGGCTGCCAGCCATTTCTCCACCGGGGCGAGTGGTGTGCCGTAACCGTTGCCGAAGACGTCCGCCCACTCCAGCAGTTCGCCGGCCTCGACCATGGCATCGAAGCGCCGGCGAGAGATGAAGAAGTAATCCTTGCCCTCGACCTCACCGCGTCGCGGCGGACGTGTCGTCACCGATACCGACATCACCACGTCGCGATCACGCTCCAGCAGGCGGCGCGACAAGGTGGTCTTGCCGGCGCCCGAGGGCGACGACAGCACCAGCAGGAGGCCGCGCCGGGCAATGGTCTTCGATGCCGGCGGCCTATTCAATGTTCTGCACCTGCTCGCGCATCTGGTCGATCACCGTCTTCAGTTCGAGGCCGGTGCGGGTGAGGTCCGCGTCGTTGGATTTCGAGCACAAGGTGTTGGCCTCGCGGTTGAATTCCTGGGCGAGGAAATCGAGGCGCCGGCCCACGGCCTCGCCTGAAGCGACGAGTTCGCGGCCTTGCGCCACATGCGCGTCCAGCCGGTCGATCTCCTCGCGGATGTCGGCCTTGACCGCCAGCAGCATGGCTTCCTGGTTGAGGCGCTCGGGATCGAGCGGCGGCGACTGCCCGGCCAGTCGCGCCACCTGTTCTCCGAGCCGGGCGCGAATGGCCTCGGGGGTGCGCGAAGGATTGGCGCGCGCCGCATCGGTCAGGCGCGCGATGGTGTCGAAATGGCCACAAAGGATGGCCGCCAGCCGTGCGCCCTCCTCGCGCCGGGACGCGATGAGCCGGGAGAGCGCTACCTCGTAGCTGGCGACAAGGGCGGCAAGACGCTCGCCTTCGACGGGTTCTTCGGCCTCGCCCTCGCCCACTTCGAGAATGCCGCGCACCTGCAGCAAACCCTCGATGGTAACGGGCGGTGCATCGAGGCGCCGCCGCAGGGCGTTGGCCAGCGTCAGGACTTCCTCAAGAACGGTTTCGTTGACCCTGATGCGCGAAGCCGCCTCGCGCCGGGCAATCTGCAAAGAGGCCTGAATGTTGCCGCGCCTCAGCACCTTTTGCGACTTCTCGCGCACTAGCGGCTCGAGCACGTCATATCCCGGCGGCAGGCGCAGCCGCACATCCAGCCCCTTGCCGTTCACCGAACGCAATTCCCAGTGCCATTCAAGGCCCTGATGTTCGCCGTCGTCACGGGCGAATCCGGTCATGCTGGATAAACTCATGGCGCGCAGATCTTCCCGACGGTGGTGGCCTCGAATCGCTAGTGCACCAAAGTTTAGGCCGCAAAACCTGCCGTTGGCAGGGGCCTTGGCGCTAGCCACTTCTCATGTCCGGCGAATTGTCGCAAACTGTTAGCGATCTTCCCGAGGTCAGCGCGGGGGAACAAGCCATGATGCTGCCGGAAATCGCCTCGTGCATGCACGGACCGATTCACTGGTTCAGCCAGCAGGTGCTCGATTACTACCTGATGGGCAAGTTTACCACCGGCGATTTCCTGCGCTGGTTCCACATGCCCAATTCCGATTATCTGTCGATTTCGCAGTGCATCGTGCATCGGCTGAATCCCAACTACGATCCGACGAAATGGGTGCCCGGCTTCTTTGAAGGGCATATTCCGCCACCCTGCCCGCCCGCGATACCCGGTTGCTTGACTTGAAGCGCGGCCGCGACGATCATCGCGGCCGACGCTGGATTTCCATGCAAGGGAGCCGTTTTCCGTGAGCCAGTTCATCCGCTGGTACGATCAGGCATTGGCGAGCGAGGTGTGCACCGACATCATCGCCCGCTTCGATGCTGATCCCCGCAAGATCGTTGGCAAGGTTTCGGGCAATCTGGGCGCCGAGGTCGACCTCAAGGCCAAGCAGACCAGCGAACTGGTGCTGCCGGACGAGGGCTGGAGCGATATCAAGAAGGCACTGGAGCAATCGCTGTCGGTGACGCTCGGCCTCTATCAGCGCGATGTCAAATTCCTTGCCGGCTCGGATCACCGCGAGCTTTATTGCGAGCCGCTGCGTATCAAGAAATATGAGATCGGTGGGCAGTTCCACTGGCATATCGACTGCAATTCGGCGCAAAACTACAGCCGCTGCCTGGCTGCCCAGTGGTATTTCAACGATGTGGCCGAGGGCGGGGCCACGGAGTTCGAGGACCAGAAGGTGGCGATCTCTTGCGTTGCCGGCAGGCTTGCCTTCTTTCCCGTCGCCTGGACCTACCGCCATCGCGGCGCACCGCCGGCGAGCGGACCGAAATATGTGTGCACCACTTTCGTTCATCCGCGCTTCTAGATCATGTGCGGCACCGTCATTCAGAGAGGCGTTCATTAGCATGGACATCCGAAAAGATGTCGTGGAGGCCATCGGCAACACGCCGTTGATCCGGCTGCGAAGGGCCTCCGAGGCAACCGGCTGCACCATTCTGGGCAAGGCCGAATTCATGAATCCCGGCCAGTCGGTGAAGGACCGCGCCGCGCTCTACATCATCAAGGACGCCATCGCATCGGGCAAACTGAGGGCGGGCGGCACCATCGTCGAGGGCACCGCCGGCAATACCGGCATCGGCCTTGCCATGGTGGCCGATGCCATGGGGTTTCGCAGCGTGATCGTGATCCCGGAAACGCAATCGCAGGAGAAGAAGGACACCTTGCGCCTGATGGGGGCCGAACTGGTCGAGGTGCCGGCTGTCCCCTACAAGAACCCCAACAACTACGTGAGGTATTCCGGGCGCCTGGCTGAACGGCTGGCGGCAGAATTGCCGGGTGGGGCCGTGTGGGCCAACCAGTTCGACAATGTCGCCAACCGGCGCGCCCACATCGAGACGACGGGCCCGGAGATCTGGCGCCAGACCGATGGGACGGTCGACGGCTTCATCTGCGCGGTGGGCTCGGGCGGCACCCTCGGCGGCGTGAGCGATGCCCTCAAGGCCAGGAATCCCAAAATCCAGATCGGTCTTGCCGATCCCATGGGCGCAGCGCTCTACAGCTACTACACCAGCGGCGAACTGAAGTCCGAAGGCTCCTCCATCACCGAAGGCATCGGCCAGGGGCGCATCACCAAGAATATCGAGGGCGCCGCCGTCGATCGCGCCTACCAGATCCCCGATGCCGAAGCGGTGCAGACCGTCTTCGATCTCCTGCAGCATGAGGGTCTGTGCCTTGGCGGGTCGTCAGGCATCAACGTCACCGGCGCCATCCGCATGGCCCGCGACATGGGCCCCGGTCATACCATCGTGACGGTGTTATGCGATTACGGCACGCGCTATCTGTCAAAGCTGTTCAACCCGGTGTTCCTGCGCGAAAAGAATCTGCCGGTGCCGGCGTGGATGGAGCCCGGAGGCGCCGGCGTGCCGGAAGTCTTTGTCGATCCCGAGAAGGTCTAGCCCCATGACCGAAAAAGTCTACCACCAGGATGCCTACCAGCGCGAGTGCGAGGCCACGGTCCTGGCCGTCAACGAGCGCGGCGGCTTCGTGCTCGACCGAACGGTGTTCTATGCCACCTCCGGCGGCCAGCCGGGCGACAAGGGCGTGATCGTCACTGCCGATGGCACCGAGATCGCCATCGCCACTGCCGTCTACGATGCCGACAAGGAGACCATCGTGCATGTGCCGGCCATGCCCGGCGATGTGCCGCCGGTAGGCTCGAAGGTCACGGTGCGGCTCGACTGGGCGGCGCGCCATCGCCACATGCGGGTGCACACGGCGTTGCATCTTCTGTGTTCGCTTGTCCCCTTCCCCGTCACCGGCGGACAGATCGCCGCCGACGGCGGACGCCTCGATTTCGACATCGACAACCCGGAGGCCGTCAACAAGGACGATTTGACCGCTGGCATCAACGCGCTGATTGCCGCCGATCATCGTTTGAGCGAAAGATGGATCAGCGATGAGGAAATGGCGGCCAACCCGCAGCTTGTGCGTACCATGTCGGTGAAGCCGCCGATGGGGAGCGGGCGGGTGCGGCTGGTCGCGATCGGCGAAGGCGGGGCGGTCGATTTGCAGCCGTGCGGCGGCACGCATGTCAGGTCGACGGGCGAAATCGGCGGCATCGTGGTCGACAAGATCGAGAACAAGGGCAAGCAGAATCGGCGCATCCGCATTACCCTCCTCGATAGCGCACCGGTTTGATGGGAGGCGAGATGGACGAAAATCTGGTTTCAACCGACTGGCTTGCCACCCACATGGCGGCGCCCGATGTGGTCATCGTCGATGCATCGTGGCACCTGCCGACCGCCGGGCGCGACCCCAAGGCGGAATACCTCGCCGAGCACATTCCTGGCGCCCTGTTCTTCGATATCGACGAGATCGCCGATACCGAAAGCCCCCTGCCGCACATGCTGGCGAGTCCGGAAAAATTCGCCTCGCGGATGCGCAAGATGGGCATCGGCGACGGCAAGCGTATTGTCGTCTACGACACCGCCGGCCTGTTCTCGGCAGCTCGGGTGTGGTGGACGTTCCGGGTCTTCGGCCACACCGATGTCGCCGTCCTCGACGGCGGCCTCGCCAAGTGGAAGGCGGAAGGCCGCCCGCTGGAAGACGGTCCGCCGCCGCCCAGCCAGGAGCGCCATTTCACCGCCCGACGGCAGGCCAGCATGGTCAATGACCGCGATGACGTCGTGGCGGCGATTGCCGGCAACACCATCCAGATCGCCGATGCCCGTTCACCCGCCCGCTTTGCCGCCGCCGAACCCGAGCCGCGCCCCGGCGTCAGGGGCGGCCACATGCCCGGTGCCCGCAACGTCCATTACGCCCGCCTGCTCGACGCAACGGGCTGCCTCAAGCCGGTCGATGAAATCCGCCAGGCGTTTGTCGATGCCGGGATCGATCTTTCGCGCCCGATCATCACCTCGTGCGGTTCAGGGGTAACGGCGGCCATCCTGCTGCTTGGCCTCGAACTCATCGGCCATAACGATCATGGCCTCTACGACGGTTCGTGGAGCGAATGGGGCGCCGATGCGGCATTACCGGTCGAGACGGGGGCCAGCGCGGCATGACGAAGGCCAAGGCAGGATCGAGGCAGGTGGAGACCGTCGTCACCTTTCTTGAGATGACCGAACCGCAATACCCGGCGCTGCATCCCCCCGCCAATGTGCGCGTGGCACTGATGCGCGCGGTAAAGCCACCGCTACATTTCTACCGCTATCTGTACGATGTCATTGGCCGCGATTTCGCCTGGGTCGACCGCAAGGTGATGGGCGACGATGAACTGGAAACGGTCATCCACGCCGAGACGACCGACATCCGCGTGCTCTACGTCGAGGGCGCGCCGGCCGGCTTTTTTGAACTCAATTCCGCCAATGAGGATGCCCTTTGGCTGCAATACCTGGGACTGGTGCCGGACTTTCAGGGCCGGGGCCTGGGAAAATTCCTCCTGTCCGAAGCCGTCACCGCCGCCTGGGAGACGGGGCCCGAGCGCCTCAGGGTCGAGACCTGCACGCTCGATGACCCGCGGGCGCTTGCCCTCTACCAACGCGTCGGCTTCGTGCCTTATGCCCGCAAGGACAAGGTGATGGAGATCCCGGCGGGGCTCTGACGTCCCTTTGCGGATATACCGCCAGATGGCGGTGATGGCTGCAACCGCATCGCCGGGCGCGCCAACTCTCTTGCATCCCCAATCCTTGCTGGGCTTGCCGCAGGAAGGGCGAAAATTCCACCGACCAAAGCACCAAATTGGCAAGTGCTTCATTCGGTATAATAAAAATCACGATTTCGAATTTTCATTTTTTATCGCGTGAAATGCTTTTATTGCAAAAATATTTCGATATTCGTGGTATTGTATCTTGTTTATTTGGAAAATATTTTCCGCAAATATGAAAGAACGATATTATGCAGATACCCCCCGAGACGAGACCTGCCCTGTGGGGCGCGGCTGGCGGTGCCATCGCGCTCGCGATTATCGGCTTTACGTGGGGCGGCTGGGTCACCAGCGGCACCGCGGCCAAGATGGCGAGTAGTCAGGCGGACACCGCCGTTGTGAGGGTGCTCGCACCGATTTGTGTCCAAAAATTCCAGCAACAGCCGGACGCGGCCGCCAATCTCACCGCGTTCAAGGCGGTCAGTTCGTATCAGCAGGCCGCGTTCGTCACCAAAGGCGGCTGGGCGACACTGGCCGGGTCGGACAAGCCCTATGATGGTACGGCGAGGGCTTGCGCAGATATGCTGGACAAGCTTCCGCAGTAGTTCCGCGATCGCTGTTCTATCACACACGACCCCTGTACAGCGATGCACAGGGGTCCTCTTCATTTGAACAAAGGAATTGCCGGCACAGAGTTGCCGCGCCATGCCGCCAAGTCAACACCCGCGGTGATGGTTGGAGTGCAGGCGTACAGGCATGGCTGATCGCCTCGCGGGCCTTCATGTGGCCCCAAGGGTCCGGGGGTGAGGGAAGCGCCGACAAGGCGCGAATGTTTCAAGCGCTAAAAAAGGAATGCACCTTGCCGGCACTTCCCTCGCGGCCTTGTGGACGGGCGGCTGGTGTCTATAACAGGCCTCGCCTCGCCGGCCGGGCAGCGCTTCGTCTTCACGGCATCTTCAGCCGCCGAAGCACCCCATCACCGACCGGGTCAAAAGCAGAGAGCCCGCGTCCGGGCCGTAGTACCCGGACCCCTGAGCTGGACACCCGCAAGAACCCCTTTGAATTGACGGACGTTGAGCGCGCCCGTCGCTCGGGCAGTGGTGTGTCGTTCGGACCGGGGTGATCCGGCATTGATTTTGGCGCTTTCAGACGGACTCATCCCGTGGCGCCTTGGCGCTCGTGGAAGATCAGGCGGTCGAAGTTGTAGGCGAGATTGGCCAGCGTCAGTTTCGCTTCGGCCCGGGCCAGACCGATGGTGCGGATGAACAGGCCGAAGCGGGTCTTCTGGTGGGCGAAGACATGCTCGACCCGGGCGCGGATGGATGACTTTCTCGCATTCGCCCGGGCGGTCGCCAGCGGCATCGGCTTGCCTGCGGGCTTGCGGCGATGGATGCGGCTGGTGAGCATCCTCGCTGCCAGCCATTTCTCGTTCTTCTGCGAGCGGTAGGCGCTGTCAGCCCAGACCTCCGAGCCGGTGTTCTGCGTGCTGACAAGATGCCTGAGTTGGCGCCCGTCCGCTTCCGAGGCGGAGGTCATCATGCTCTGGCGGATGAACCCGAACCGGCGATCGATCGAGATATGCGACTTGTAGCCGAAGGTCGGGATCGCGATCATCGGCAGGGGCGTGCCGTCCGGGCGATAGCGGACCTTGCCGCCGATCTTCAGCGTCCAGCGGGCGTCGACGTCCTTTTGAACCGCCTTGTTCGGCTCGTCCGGCCAGATCTCGCCGGCTGACTTGCCGGCCTTGATCGCTTCCTTCTCGGCCTCGGTGTTGCGCTGCTTCGGTGCCGGAACCAGGGAGGCATCGACGATCTGGCCCGACATCGCGATGTAGCCCTTCTTCCGGAGCTGCCAGTCGAACGCCTTCATCATCCGCTTGAGCGTCCCGGTCTCGGTCAGCCGGTTCCGGAAGTGCCGGATGGTGTTCTCGTCCGGCGTCGGCGCGCCCAGATCGAAGCCCAGAAACCGCATCCACGACAGCCGGTCGCGGATCATGAACTCCATCCGCGCGTCGCTCAGATTGTGCTGCGCCTGCAGGATCAGCGCCTTGAACATCGAGACCGGGTCAAATGGCGGCCGGCCGCCCCTGGCGCCGTCGCCATAGCCGAGCCCATCGACCAGCCAGCCCCGGAAGAACTCGAAATCCACCACTCCGTCCAGCACCTCAAGCGGATCGCCATGCGCGCTCAGACGCTCCAGATGCTCCGAAAGCCCGAATAGGCTGCGCTGCTCCATGATCCCTCTCCCTGTCCCGTTCGGAAGAGTGATGAGGTGGACGCCCCCACACGCCGGCATCGACGTGCCTTAAGGTGGTCGTTGATGATTGGAACCACTGAGGAAGGAGCGCCCACATGAAGGTTACAACGATTGGGCTGGATCTGGCCAAGAGCGTTTTCCAAATCCACGGCCTCGATGACGATGGAACGGTCGTTCTCGTGAAGAGGTTGCGGAGGAAGCAGATGATGAGCTTTTTCTCCAGGTTGCCGAGCTGCCTGATCGGCATGGAGGCCTGCGCCACGGCGCATCATTGGGCGCGTGCCCTGGCCGCGCTCGGGCATGAGGTCAAGTTGATGCCGCCCGCTTATGTCAAGGCCTATGTGAAGCGGGGCAAGAATGACGCGGCCGATGCCGAAGCTATTTGTGAGGCCGTTCAGCGCCCGACCATGCGCTTTGTTCCCGTCAAGACACCCGAACAGCAGAGCATATTGATGGTTCACCGGACCCGCTCCCTGGTGGTGCGGCAACGCACCATGGCGGCGAACGCGCTGCGAGCGCATCTGGCGGAGTTCGGGCTCGTCTGCAATCAAGGGGTCGGGAACATCGTGAAGCTCGCCCGCACCGTATTCGAAGAATGCGATACAAAGAGCGTCCTGCCCGAGATGGCGCGGCTGGCTCTAGCGACCCTGGTGCGCCGTTTGCTCGAACTGGAAGACGAACTCCAGACGCTCGACAAGGTCTTGTACGAATGGCATCGCAAGAACGAAGCAAGCCTGCGACTGGCTGCCATCCCCGGCATCGGCGTGATTACGGCCACGGCGATCGTGGCCACGGTCAGTGATGCCGGGCAATTCCGATCCGGTCGACAGTTCGCCGCCTGGCTCGGCTTGGTTCCCAAACAGAACTCGAGTGGCGACAGGCAACGCCTCGGCGGCATCTCAAAACAAGGAGACCGCTATCTTCGACGGCTTCTCGTTGTCGGTGCCACGGCTGTCATCCGCCACAATCGGGGCAAGGAGACGCCGGCGGCATTTTGGCTGAAAAACTTGCTGGCAAAAAAGCCGGTGCGCCTGGTCTCGGTTGCCCTTGCCAACAAAACAGCACGCATCGCCTGGGCGCTCCTCGCACGCGGCGAGCGCTTCAGGCCATATCAAATCGGCGCTTCTTGACGACACCGGCGTCGATACCGCGCAGGTATACAGGAATTGGTGATGGCAAAACATGATGCGAAGTGATCGACCAAGAACGAGAACACCCCGTCTGATTCAATGCGTCTCGAACGCGCCAGAGTGATCAGGGGTCTCGTTCGCGGATTTCCATCAGGGCCAGCGGTCGAGAGTTCGCCGCGCAAACAGGCCGGACATATGAAAGCAACCGATCACAAGCTCGTCAAAAGCCATTGCCAAACGGGGGCGTCCACATATGAATCGATGCGCCCTGCGGATATCCGTTTTCGGCGTGGATGTGCCGGCTGTCGCGCTGGTTTTCG
>Ga0315556_1001912_pt1 | contig 12243 bp, 10 predicted proteins | sample SalMarSW160310MG_FD_202112 | JGI IMG/M metagenome (GOLD analysis project Ga0315556, IMG submission 202112) | Salt marsh sediment microbial communities from the Plum Island Ecosystem LTER, Massachusetts, United States - Salt Marsh Sediment SW1603-10 ...
GAAAAGGAAGATGGCTTCTCTGTATCTTGAATGATCGCTGAAGGTTCCCATTGCCAGCCTTTGCAAGCGTATTTCTACTTTTATTAATACCTATTTTGCCAAAAAATAGCAACGCCATTTTTTTCGCGAACGGCGGAGAAGTAAAATGATTTGAAAGGTACTTGACAGGGAAGAGGCTTCACCGGTAAAGGTAACTAACCCGCATTTCTTATCCCGCGATACGCGGGACTGTGGCGGCGGATAGCCCCATGTCTCCTGCGTTGCGCTAGAAAAATGACTTTGACGTACTGCAAGTACGCCTGCCTCCATTTTTCTTCGCGCGCTCCCGATAGCGGGATTTCGCAAATTCAACTTGCTATCCATTGGACTTTCCACCGCCCCGCTACGAAGGTCCGTGAGAAAAGCGGGCTAACACCGTAGCAGAGGAGCGAGATATGACTGATACCATTATGAAAGAGAGCGCCTTTGAAGATCTCAACCTGGTCAAGAGAGGCAAGGTTCGTGATATCTACGAAGTAGATGGCAATCTGCTGATCGTTGCGAGCGATCGCATTTCCGCTTTTGATGTGGTTATGGATGACCCTATTCCTGACAAAGGGAAAATCTTGACCCATATATCGGTTTTCTGGTTCCGGCAGTTGGAGCATATTGTTGAAAACCACCTCATTGCAACGGATCCCGCCCGGTATCCGGAGTCATGCAGAAAGTATAAGGATGCCCTTGAGGGAAGAAGCATGCTTGTAAAAAAAGCAAACCCTTTGCCGGTTGAGTGTATTGTGAGGGGATACCTGTCTGGATCCGGGTGGAATGAATATCGCTCACAAGGAAAAATCTGCGGTATACCTCTCCCCCAGGGGCTGAGACAGTCTGATCCTTTGCCGGAGCCACTGTTCACCCCTTCTACGAAAGCTGAAGATGGGATGCACGATCTCAATATCTCTTTCGATGAGGCAGTGGAGTTGATCGGGCAGGAGACCGCAAAAACGGTACGAGACATGAGCCTCCGGATCTATTCGTTTGGGCGCAGTCTGGCTGCCAAGAAAGGGATTATCATTGCCGATACGAAATTCGAATTCGGCTTACTTGGCGATCGTTTGCTTTTGATCGACGAGGTTATGACACCGGATTCTTCCCGTTTTTGGCCAATGGATTTCTATGCCCCCGGCGGACCCCAACAGAGTTTTGACAAACAATTTTTGAGAGATTACCTCTTAAGCCTGAAGTGGCCGAAAAAGCCGCCCCCGCCAAAACTACCTCCTGAAATCATCCGGAAGACCCGCGAAAAATACAGAGAAGCCCTTGCGCGACTTACGACACCGGGTGATGAATCCTGAAGCCGAAGATGCCCTAAATGAATAAGAAAAAGTTTCCCTGGCGCGCCTTGACAACAATCAGTGCGATGCTTAATGTATCGCATATGAAATTGCGGTACAGCCCATATATTCCGCCAGGATATCGAAAGTCAATTTTCCAGTCCCAATTGCAGAAAAGGTATGTTGAATAGGGGACGCTGATCCTTGAGGTCTTCTACCATCCTGGAGAGACGACTTTTGTGAGATGTGAGGTTTTAGAAAGCATGAATCAAGCCAGCGCCGAGAAAAGAGACAAAGACACAGTTCCCACGGGATACCAGGAGAAATCGGCAATAGACGAGTCAGGGGCCGGTAAAAATGAAACAGGGAACAAGAAAGAGGGAGAAAAGTCCTTCGAAAAGATGACGAAAGCAGAGCTGATCCAGGAGGCAAAGGATCTGGAAGATATGGTTAAAAAGAACTACGAGCTGTATCTCCGGTCTCAGGCGGAGATGGAGAACATGAGAAAGCGCTGGCAACGGGAGAAGGAAGAGTGGATCAAGTTTTCAAATGAATCTTTGATCAAAGACTTTCTTCCAGCCCTGGATGCCCTTGATCAGGCAGTTTCTCATTGCGCCGTTACGAAGGAAGATTGCCTGGATAGCCTGAAACAGGGTGTTGAATTGACGCTAAAGGGCCTGAAAGATGCCCTGGAAAAGGCGGGCCTCGAAGAAGTAAAGGCCCAGGGCGAAGCATTTGACCCCAACTACCACCAGGCGGTGAGCGAGATGGAGGATGGGACGGCTGAACCTGGGTCGGTATTGAGTGAGTTGCAAAAAGGATATTTGTTGAATCAGCGGCTTTTGCGGCCGGCAATGGTTGTGGTGAACAAGAAAAACCAGGCATCTGTGGACGAAACCAACGAGTAAACATGCTTTACCCGTTTTTTGAATTTAGACCAAACTAAAATGAATTGCTGTTGTTAAGGAGGCAATAAGATGGGAAAAATAATAGGTATTGATCTTGGTACGACAAACTCGTGTGTGGCAGTGATGGAGGGAGGTGACCCGATTGTTATCGCCAATGCGGAAGGAAGCAGGACTACTCCTTCAATGGTTGCATTCACTGACAACGGAGAAAGGCTTGTGGGTCAGACAGCCAAGAGGCAGGCTGTTACCAATCCGCAGAACACCGTGTTTGGTGTCAAAAGACTGATCGGGCGGAAGTACGCCTCTCCAGAGGTACAAAAAGACAAAGAAGTTCTTCCCTATGAAATCAGCCAGGCGAGTAATGGTGATGCTCACGTAAAAATAAGGGCAAAAGACTATAGCCCTGCTGAGGTATCTGCCATGATTCTCCAGAAAATGAAGCAGACAGCGGAGGATTATCTGGGAGAAAAAGTTGAAGAGGCTGTCATCACCGTGCCGGCATATTTCAATGACAGCCAAAGGCAGGCCACGAAGGATGCGGGCCGGATAGCCGGCCTCAAGGTGGAGCGGATTATCAATGAACCGACCGCGGCTTCCCTGGCGTACGGGGTGGACAAAAAAGGAGACAAAAAAATTGCTGTTTTCGATCTCGGGGGCGGCACCTTTGATATTTCCATCCTGGAGATTGGTGAAGGGGTGTTTGAGGTTAAATCCACGAATGGTGATACGCACCTGGGTGGCGAAGATTTTGATTTGCGGATAATGAATTACCTGGCCGATGAATTCAAGAAGGATCAGGGCATTGATCTTCGAAACGACAAGATGGCCCTCCAGAGATTGAAGGAAGCGGCTGAAAAGGCGAAGATGGAGCTTTCCGGCTCTATGGAGACGGATATTAACCTTCCATTTATCACTGCTGACGCCAGCGGCCCAAAGCACCTCAATATCAAGGTGACCCGGGCGAAACTGGAAGCGTTGGTCGATGATCTGGTGGAGAAGATTATAAATCCCTGCAAGGTGGCGTTGAAGGATGCGGGGCTCAACGCCAGTGATATCGATGATGTGATCCTGGTTGGCGGGATGACCAGGATGCCGAAAGTACAAGAGAAGGTGAAGGAGATTTTTGGGAGGGAGCCCAGTAAAGGGGTGAACCCCGACGAGGTGGTCGCCATCGGAGCTGCAATTCAGGGCGGCGTCTTACGGGGGGATGTGAAAGATGTCCTCCTCCTGGACGTGACTCCCTTGTCCCTGGGAATTGAAACACTGGGTGGTGTTTTTACCAAGCTCATCGAGAAAAATACTACCATCCCGACCCGGAAGAGCCAGATATTTTCAACCGCGGCCGATAACCAGCCTGCGGTTGAGATCCATGTCCTCCAAGGTGAACGAGAAATGGCCGCCAATAACAAGACTCTGGGGCGGTTCCAACTGGTGGGTATTCCCCCTGCGCCGCGGGGCATTCCCCAGATTGAGGTTGGCTTTGATATTGATGCAAACGGCATTGTACACGTTTCTGCGAAGGATATGGGGACAGGAAAAGAGCAGTCCATAGAAATTACAGCGTCCAGCGGTTTGAGTGAAGAAGAGATAGAACAACTCATGAAAGATGCCGAAGTAAATGCCGAGGAAGACAAGAAAAAGCGGGAATTGGTAGATGCCAGGAATATGGCTGATTCCCTCATTTACACCACCGAGAAGTCGATCAAGGAAGTTGGTGACAAGGTAGATTCGGCAACCAAAGATCAAATCAACCAGGCCATCGAAAAGCTGAAGAAGGCGATGGAAGGCGAGAATGTCGAGGAAATAAAGCGGTTGAGTGATGAGTTGACACAGGCTTCTCATAAACTGGCAGAAACTATGTATGCACAGGCAAGCCAGCAACAGCAGGCGCAAGCCGGCGGCGATGGCTCGACCGGTACGTCCGGAGGAGGGACTGCAACCGATGATGATGTCGTGGATGCTGATTTTGAGGAAGTGAAAAAATAGCCATGAGGACTGTTTCACGCTACCAGGCTATCTCCGCCACAGTGGTGGTGGGGGTAGCCTTTTTTTTGCAGAGCTGTGTTTCAGTAAAGCCGATAAAGCCACCCGTGAAACCTCCTGCAAGAGCAGTTGCACCGACCCCGGTTGAAGAAGATGAGTTCGTGAAGGGCGAATCCGCACTGGAGGCCGGGGACCAGGAGGGAGCGCTGAAATTATATGGTGCTTATCTGGAAAAATACCCCGAAGGGAAGAACGCGGCCCGGGCACTGCGAAGAATGGGGGACATCTACTTCAATGGCGGGGAATACAATGATGCCCTCAAGTACTACGAGAGACTGGCAGAGGGTTTCCCTGAATTCCCGGACCGTCCTGAGATCACCTACAAGATTGTCAGTATTTATAACAGTCTCAAACGCTATCAAACGTCTCGCTACCGGGCCCTGGAATGGATCAAGCAGTATCCGGCCAATCCGTTAGTTGGCAAGGTGTATAATGTGCTGGGCCTTGATTATGCAGCCCTTGAGAATTGGGAGCAGGCCTTTTTCTGGTGGTTGCTGGCTGAGAAAGAAACCTCTACCGATCCCCAGTTGCAGTCTGAGATTCGGGAAAGAGTGGTGCATATCATTGAGACCAGTGATATCGATGTCCTTGATCGATTGCTTCAATATGCAAGCGGGAGTGATTTCGTCCCCCACATTTATTACCGGCTGGCGACCCTGTATTTAGAGGAAGATGATTTTACAGATGCCCGTGGAGCCGCCATGGCCCTTGTGCGGTCTACACCTGAACAGAAATGGGTGAACCAGGGAAGGGAACTGCTGGAACGCATAGAAGTGGCGCTTTCCGTCAAGGCGACTACCTTTGGCTGTCTGTTACCCCTCAGCGGTCCTTTTGCTCCGTTTGGGGAGGAGGTCCTCAACGGGATCCAGCTTGGATTGGGGGTGTTCGGAGTCGGCGGCGGTGATGGCCCCCGGGTCGAGATGTTAATCAAGGATACGGGAGGAAACCCTGAGAAGGCGTCTTCTGCAATGGAGACGCTGGTGAAACAGGAACATGTCATCGGGGTTGTTGGGCCTCTTTCGAGCAAGGCCTCAGTGGCTGCTGCGCGGGTGGCGGAAAGGCTCGGTGTGCCGATTGTCACCTTGACGCAGCGGGAAGGAATAACCGGCGAGGGAAAAACGGTATTCAGGAATTTCCTCGTACCCTCGAGTGAGATAAAAAAAATTATCAGCACCGCCGTAGATGACCTGGATCTGAAACGTTTTGCCATCCTCTATCCTGATAATCCCTACGGGCGTTTTTTCATGAACAAATTCTGGGACGGGGTTGAAGAGGCGGGTGCAGCGATTACCGCCGTGGAGTCATATAAACCGGATCAGACAGATTTCGCGGACCAGATAAAAAAAATGACCGGGCTTTACTATCCCAGACCTGCGTCCCTGGTCAAGAAACTTCGGGAGATGAGGACGCCCTATGAGTTGGAGACTGAGATTGAACCGGAAGGGCCACAGCCCATTGTGGATTTTGACGCGGTCTTCATACCGGATACCTATCAGCGGGTAATCATGATTGCTCCGCAACTCATGTATTATGATGTAACTGACGTGCAACTTATTGGGACATCGCTCTGGCAATCGCCAAAATTGATTGAGATGGCTGGGAAATATGTGCAGGGGGCGATTTTTCCGTCAGGATTTTTCGCGAAGCAGCAGGTTCCCGAGGTAAGGAATTTTGTCCGGCGCTACGAGGAGAATTTCACGGCAGAGCCGGGGATCCTTGCGGCTACGGGATATGACACGGCGGGAATCCTCAGGGCCGTGATGAATGATTTCTCGATCCATACGCGAAATCAACTGATGAAGGCCCTTCTGACAATCCAGGGATACCATGGAGTAACCGGAAATATTTCATTCAATCCACAGGGGGAAGTTGAAAAAGAGCCCCTCATGCTGACCATATCCGGCCGCCATATGACGGTCTTCCACTAAGTTTTACTCCTGTTCCTTTTCCTCTTCTTCCGGCGTGTCCTCGTCTCGCTTTTTCCTCTTGGCCATTTTTGAAATGAGGATACTGATTTCATAGAGTAAGAGCAGAGGACCGGCCATCATGCACTGGGTCGCCACATCAGGCGGCGTCAGGATGGCTGCAATGACGAATATCAATAATATAGCGTATTTTCGCTGTTTCTTCAGAAAATCAGAGGTGACCATACCCATCTTAGTGAGGAAAAAAACCACCACGGGCAATTCAAAGACCACTCCGAAGGCAAAGAGCAGTTTAATGGAAAAAGAGAAGTACTGTTTGACCGAGGGAAGGGCCTTGACATATTCGTTGGAGAATCCGAGGAAAAATTTGAAGCCAAAAGGAAACACCACGAAATACCCGAAAAGCGCACCACCCACAAAGAGAATGGTGGAGAAAAGGACAAATGGAATGACATATTTTTTCTCCCGCTGGTAAAGGCCGGGCGCAATAAAGAGCCACAACTCGTAAAAAATAAATGGAGCGGCCAGGAGGATGCCCGCGATGAGGGATACCTTGAGGTAGGTGATGAACATTTCAGGGAGGTTGGTAAAAATAAGCCGGTCCCCCTTGGGTAAGACGGCTTTCAGCGGCAGGATAAGGTACTGAAACAGCCTTTCAGAGAAGATGTAGCAAATCACAAAGGCCACACCTATCCCTATGGAAATGGCAACGAAGCGTTTCCGTAATTCCTCGAGATGACTCAAGAAGGGTTGCTTTTCTTCCTCATGCATCTTCTCGTTTCTCCTTTTCTTCGCCCGCCGGCTTTTGACTGCCTTCCGTATCCCTTTCCTGGGTTTCTTTGCTGTTTTCGTAATCCTGGATCATCTCATCAAAGTCCTCATATTTGGATTCTTTCTCCTCAACAGATTCGACTATTTCGGCAACCGGTTCGGCCATTTCAGCTTCAATCGACTTTTCAATCCCGCTGATGGAGTCAACGATATCATCCTTGGCTTGTTTTAGATCTTCATCCAGGTCCAGGCTTTCTTTCAGTTCCTGTGTCGCTTTCTTGAACTCAGCCATTCCCTTGCCAAGTGCTCTGGCCAGATCCGGCAGCTTGCTCGGCCCGATGACGATCAGGGCAATGACCAGGATTATAATGAGTTCGGGCATGCCAATACCAAACATGGAAACCTCCTATAGATCATTCTCGACCACCCGGGAAGTCATGCCTCTGGATAGAGGTTCTTGAAATCCGGGAATGGTCATTGTCGGTATGTTACCGTTTTTTACAGGGTGAGGAGCATCGCCACTTCATCACAATTAGGGAACTTGGTGCACTTCAGGCAATCGGCCCAGATCTTTTGAGGGAGGAACGATTTGGACACTTCTCGAAACCCGAAACCGGTAAAGAAGTCTGGGACATAGGTCAATGCAAATATTCTCATTATTCCGAAAATTCGTGCCTCGTTCAAACAGGCATCTACCAGCTTTGATCCGAGGCCCTTCCCTTGCAATCCCTCAAGCACAGCCAATGATTTTATTTCAGCCAGGTCTTCCCAGCAGATCCCCAATGCAGCCACGGCCTGAATCCCGTTTTTCTTCCGGGTATCTTCTATAACAAAGTAATCCCTCATATGGTCGTAGAGTTCACTGAGGGGTCTTGGAAGCAAGTCCCCTTTTTCTCCATAGTATGTAAGGAGACGGTGGATATCATGTATATCGGAGGTTACGGCCTTTCGCACCGCGAGGTGTGTTTGTGTGTTATCATCACGATCGCTCATTTTTCCGCTCTCAGCACAAAACCTTTTATCTTTTCAGCTTTGAATAATTCCTGGGCAAACCCTTTTGCTTCCTCTGCAGTCTTGAAGCTCCCGCATCGCACGCGATAACGGGGGGTTCCTTTTACCTTGACCGCATAAAAATAGGCCGGGTAGCCCTTTGTCGTGAGCGTTTTTGCCAGGGCCTTTGCTTTCTCCTGAACCCCTAGAGATGCGATTTGTACTGTAAAACTCCCAGTTGTATGAACCGGGGTATTCTCCCGGGTTGCCAGCTTTTTCGCCCTGATTTCTCCCCGATCGACCGGCTTTTTTTGCACCAGTTTCCGCTCGGGAGAGGGCTGGCTTCTTGCGACCGCTTTCTTCTTGGTGGAAAGATTCTCGTAAAAAGCTAGTTTGGGATCCTCAAAGGATCTCTTTGGGGTTTCAGGGTTCGATGAACCCCTGTGTCCGATCAATCCCTGGAGCTTTGAAATTTGGGCCTTAATCTGTGAGATGCTTTGCATGCCGTTGGGCACAAAACCGCGACCCACAAATATCCCGAGGGCAAATATCCATGCCAGGAGAAAGAAAAGGCATAGCCCCCAAAAAAATGCTGCCTTTGCCGAGAGCTCGATCGCATGGTTTTTTCCTCGTTTTCTTGATGATTTCTTTGCTTTGGCCATGAATTATTTTTCCGGAAACCTTTCTTCATTACATTTTTTCTGGAGACTCGATCCCCATGAGTTCCAGTCCCGTTGCAATAATCTGCTGTACAGCCTTCGCAAGGAAGAGCCTCGCCAAGCTGAGATCCTTGTTCCTTGAAACGATCCGATGCTCGGGGAATTTGGTCCCCAGATTGAAATAGCGGTGAAAAACCGCCGCGAAATCAGTCAAGAAGTAGGTCAACCGGTGAGGTTCCAGGCTCTTGCATATTTCCTCGAGCAAACTGGGAAACTCGGCCATCATTCGCATGAGGGAGGCTTCCTCGTCGAGAGTCAAGAGGGCAAGAAACCCGTCAGGGTGTCGGGGTAAACGGAGGCCTTCCTCTTCGGCTTTTCTGAAGATGCTGCATATTCGCGCGTGGGCATATTGGACATAATACACGGGATTATCGCTGTCCTGCTTTTTTACGAGATCGATATCAAAATCGAGGGGAGAGTCATGGTGTTTCGTTAAGAACACAAAGCGCGCCGCGTCAACGCCCACTTCGTCTACGAGTTCTTTGAGCGTGACATAAGAGCCGGCGCGTTTGGACATCTTCATTTCTTTGCCGCTCTTCCAGAGCTTTACGAGCTGAATGAGCATCACGGAGAGCCAGTTTTCAGAAATACCGTTTGCCTTTAAGGCTGCCTTCATCCGGGGGATATACCCATGGTGGTCAGCCCCCCAGAGGTTGATCGCCCAGCAAAAACCTCTTTGTTTCTTATCGAGATGGTACGAGATGTCTGAAGCGAAGTACGTGAGTTGTCCGTCACTTTTCCTGAGCACCCTGTCTTTGTCATCCCCATAGGGTCTTGTTTTTATCCAGAGCGCCCCCTCTTCTGTGAATAAATGCCCCTCCTTCTCGAGCTTGCTGAGGGTTCTTGGTATGATCCCATCAGTGTGCAGCTTTCTTTCGCTGAACCAGGTATCAAAAGAGACCCTGAAGCGTTCCAGGTCCTCTTTGATTTCCAGGAGCATAATTTCCTCTCCAATGGTGGCACAGGTGGAGATTGCTTCTTCCTTTTCCATGTTTGCAACATCAATCTTTTCTGAAACAATTCTGGCCAATTCGGCGATATAGTCTCCCCGGTATCCGGCTTCGGGAAACGGATATTCCGAGTCATCCCACTGTCTCCATCTGCTATAAATTGATTCGCCGAGCATCCTGATCTGTTGTCCCGCATCATTGATATAAAATTCACTGGAAACACTATATCCACAAAAAGAAAGGATGCGGCACAGGGAATTGCCCAGGGCCGCCCCCCTGCCATGGCCGATGTGGAGGGGTCCGGTGGGGTTCGCACTCACAAATTCGACGAGAACTTTTTCGTTGCTTCCGAAATCATTCCGGCCGTAGTCTCGTCCCTGAGTGTTCACCTGTCGGAGTATCTGATGCCACTGATCCGGCTTCAGCAGGAAATTGATAAAACCGGGACCGGCGATGTCGATGCGGTCAAAAATGTCTTCGCTCTGCTGGAGTTGTTTCACAAGGATTGTCGCGATCTCCATCGGGTTTTTTTTCTGCGCACTACTCAGGGTCATGGGGAGATTGGTTGCGAAGTGCCCATGACTGGCGTTTTTGGGCACTTCTATCACGTAGTCGGGCAGCGGGACGTTAGTGAGGAGACCTTGCTCAAAGCAGGTGTGAAGGGTGGAGTCGAGTATTCGCCGTAATTTTTGTTTCATAAGTTGAGTATTCCTGCCGTACATAGAAAAGTTTAATCAAGATAGGCTACCCGATCTTTCACGCTAGATCAAGCACTATGTGAATCGTGTGCCCCTTTCTATTGACACTTTGTATGCAGGAACATTAGTATAGATTAGTCCCTCCACCTCCGGTGGAGGGCCCGAATAGGTTCTGCGGATTCGGGGAGAATCAGGAAGCAAAGCGCAAAATTCGAATTTCAAAAACACAATATTCAAATGAGAAAAACAAAAAAATTCAAGAACGCTCCAATCATTACTCCGTCGCCATGTTCTTGATTGCAATAATGGATACAAAATCATTTGACTTTAGACATGAAGTTGTCTAGTCTCTCTTCTTTGAGTATTTTTAGATGTTTCGTCTTGAAGAATATGATTATGAATTGCCGGCCGACCTGATTGCACAGGTGCCGGCCCCCGAACGTGATCATTCCCGCCTGCTTTTGTTGAATCGCCAAACAAAGGTGAGTGAGGATACTCATTTTTTTCACCTTCCCGATCTTCTCAACCCAGGCGATACTCTGGTAGTCAATGATACCAGGGTGATTCCTGCCAGGCTGCATGGAAGGAAAGAAAGCGGTGGTCGGATAGAGATCCTTGTCCTGGATCAGGGAAGAAGCGGCGAGAAGAATGGTCGAGAAAGATTGTGCCTTTGCAAAGCATCCAAGCGACCGAAGGTTGGAAGCTTTTTGTTTTTTCAAGGGGGGGGCACGGGAAAAGTCCAGCAGCTTTTTGATGACGGGAAAATCCTCATTCGATTTCAAGGCGTGGAGTCGGTGCTGGATCTTCTTTGGAAAAATGGCCGGATGCCGGTTCCTCCATACATTAAACGGCCGGATGATTCCTGTGCATCCGTTGACCGGAAACGATACCAGACTATCTATGCAAGACGGGATGGTGCTGTGGCGGCGCCAACAGCGGGTCTTCACTTTACGGAGGGCCTGCTGGAAAGGCTGAAACAGAGGGATATCAGGGTCGTTTCAATCACACTCCATGTGGGTTACGGGACATTTCAGGCTGTTCATGCAGCCGATATCAGAGACCACAAGCTGGAGGCCGAGTATTTCAGGGTTGAAGAGGCTGTTGCGAGGCAAATCAGGGAATGCAAGGATTCCGGACGTCGTGTGATTGCCGTGGGAACAACAGCGGTGCGAGCGCTGGAAACAGCGGCCCAGGCAAAGGGAAGTGTGGAACCCGGAGAAGGACTGACGGACTTAATGGTGACGCCGGGTTATTCTTTTCAGGTGGTAGATGGGCTTATCACCAATTTTCACCTCCCGAAAAGCTCACTGCTTTTCCTAGTGGCGGCCTTTGCGGGTCTGGAGGTGATTCGGGAAGTATATGCGGATGCAATCGGAAAGAAATATCGTTTTTACAGCTATGGTGATGCCATGCTCATTCTTTGAAAATTTGTAACTACTCAGGTGGATAGACTGAAGGCTGAAGACTGTTTCTGCCTTCCTGCGTGAGTAGTCACGAAAAGAGATACGTTTTTGGAGTTTAGGGTTTTACAGAAGCGGGAGGGACGCAGCGCAAGGCTCGGCGAGATCGAAACTCACCATGGCAAAATCAGAACACCTGTTTTTATGCCTGTGGGGACGCAAGGTTCCGTAAAGGCGGTAAGCCCGGATGAACTGTGGCAAACCGGAGCGGAAATTATTCTCGCCAATACGTATCACCTGTATCTGCGGCCCGGACACAAACTCATCGAACAGTTGGGAGGGTTGCATCGATTCATGGGGTGGAGCGGCCCCATTCTTACAGACAGCGGAGGATTTCAGGTATACAGCCTCGCGAAGTTGCGCAATATCTCTGAAAAGGGCGTCACCTTTCAGTCTCACCTGGATGGGTCCCGGCACTTTATCGGCCCTGAACAGGCCATGGATATCCAGCAGTCACTGGGATCAG
>Ga0315556_1001913_pt1 | contig 12243 bp, 13 predicted proteins | sample SalMarSW160310MG_FD_202112 | JGI IMG/M metagenome (GOLD analysis project Ga0315556, IMG submission 202112) | Salt marsh sediment microbial communities from the Plum Island Ecosystem LTER, Massachusetts, United States - Salt Marsh Sediment SW1603-10 ...
CGCAGGCGCCCCATCATGTTCCATTGACCATCGGACACTTCAACGTTGCGCTGGCAGCCTGCCTGATGGTGTACAACGGCTGGAGCTACGTCAGCTTTGTGGCGGGCGAAGTGCGAAATCCTCAACGGAACCTGCTGCGCGCCCTGGTGATTGGGATGGCCGCAATCATCGTGCTCTACGTGTTCGCAAATTTGGCTTACCTGAGGGTGATGACCCTGGCGGAAATCGCCTCGACCGAACGCGTGGGAGCAGACCTGGCAACGCGAACGATGGGTTCCATGGGCGGAACGTTTGTGTCCCTCACCGTCCTGCTTTCGATTATCGGCGCGGTGAACGGCTGCGTTTTGACGGCCGCGCGCTTGCCGTTTGCCCAGGCACGGGACCGGCTGTTTTTCGCGCGATTCGGAATGATCCATCCGCGGTTTCAAACGCCTGCCTCGGCCATAGTGTGGGGAGGAATCTGGACCTCCATCCTCATCCTTACGGGCTCGTACGAGACGCTCTATTCTTACTCCATCGTTGCGGCGTGGATCTTTTACACTTTGAGCGTGGCGGCTGTCTTTGTGTTAAGACGAAAACAGCCGCACCGGGAGAGGCCCTACAGGATGTGGGGCTACCCGTATACCATGTGGCTCTTCGTGGGGGTCTCCGTCTGGTTCGTGATGGACGCCTTCCTGGCTCAGCCCTGGCCCTCATTCATGGCCTTTGTGATCATCGCCTCAGGGGTGGGGGCGTACTGGATCTGGCGCAAGGTGGCGCCTGTTCAATAGGAACGGGCAGGAGGTAGCGCAAAGTTGTCCCGCGGTGCGGGATTACTCTGCGGCCTATTTCTTTTAAAATGAAAACCCGCAGAGTTGCGGAACGACTCTGCGCTACCTCGCCACAATCCGTCGCCTTAGTGCCCGCGCGCCAGGATCTTCTTCCAGCGCTTCCACGCTTCGTCGCGAGCTTTCTGGTTGCCCGGGGTGGCGTCGGGCGCTTCGCCGGCGCGCATGAAGCCGTGGCCGGCACCCTCGTAGGTAACGGGTTCGTAAGTTTTTCCCGCGGCCTTCATTTCTTCGCGCGCGGTGGGAATGGTGGCTCCGACACGTTCGTCATTGCCGCCATAGAATCCGTACACCGGAGCGTTGATGCGCGCCATGGCGTCGGCCGTCGGCGGCGTTCCGTAGAAGACAAAAGCGGCGGAGAGATCGGAGCGGTTGGTGGCAAAACGGAAACTTTGGCTGCCGCCCCAGCAGAACCCCACCACGTAGAGCTTGCCGTTGGCGGAAGGAATTTTGAGCGCGTAGTCGGCAACGGCGTTGAGGTCGCGGGTAATCTGGTCAGGATTGAGCATGCTGACCGCCTTGACGGCCTGGCCCTGGGCGAAGTCGGAACTTCCGCCGCCGTTCGGCGCCATGCCGGAAAGCAGGTCGGGCGCCACGGCGATGTAACCGGCTGCGGCCACCTGGTCGGCGAGGTCCTGCACCCAGTCCGTCATGCCGAAGATTTCATGAATAATCAGCACCACGGGGCGCTTGTCGCTCACCTGGGGATAGACCACGAACGTTTGCACGCTGCGGCCATCGTGCTTGACGGTCACCCACTCGCCGTGCCGGGGTGATTGGTCCACCTTGGCCCGCGCCCAGTCCTGCGCGGAAAGGATCGGCGCGCAAATAAGAAGCGCGAGGACCAGATTCAGAATCAGAGATCTGCCTTTCATCGTTCCTCCCTGCATGCGGTAGTGACCGCTGTCGGCTGCTCTTTAATTTCCCCTGGTGATTTGAAGCCATCATACGCATAGAACGGGAGGGCTGGCAAGGGGCAGGTGCGGATGAGGGGCAGCACGGGAAGGTTCCCTGGCATTTGTAATCTCAGGTTTGAGATTGCAGAATGGGAAAGGCCGGCGCGAGACTTTGTTCATGGGCGGAAGCCGTCTGCTGTGGAGAACGGCCCTGGTGGTCGCTTTGAATCGGCAGCCTGCCCGCAAAGCGCCCGCGAATGTCCGGAGGGAACTGATGAGCCGCAAAGCGTGGATGATTTTTCTGAGTGTGCAGGCGGCCGGGATCATTTTTTGGGCGGTGTCGTATTACGCTCTGGGCCCCAGCCCGCTCCTCTCCGGAATCGGGGTGGGCCTGATGGTTTCCGGGAACCTGCTGCTGCTGCCCGGAAGCATGGTGGAGGTGATTGTTGTCCACAAGCTTCTTTCCCAAAGCGGCTTCAGCATGGGTTTGCTGGTCCTGGTGGGAATGGTTGTTGCGGTGGTGACCAACCTGGCGGTCTGGCTGCTCTGGGCGAAGCTCTTCAGGTCCGCCTGAGGGCGGGCGCGGCCTGCCCGCCTCAGGATTTGAAATTTCAGATTTGAGATTGCAGAGTGGGCAGAGCCGGCGGCGCGGCCTTTTTCCTTCGGGGGCTGAAGCCACTTTTTGTGGGCGGCTTTGGCGGTCGGGACCCTCCTGAAACTCCTCAGCCGTGGGATTTCAAAATCCTGGATTTAAGATTCCGGAACTGGAAAAGCCAGACGCGAGGTCGCCACGATTGATCAGGGCGCCAACCGCCTCGGATCGCCTGCATCACAAACACCGCGACGTATGATGTCATGAAGGGGGCGGCTCGATGCGAGTAGGATTTGGTTGTGTAACTAAATCTTACGATTGAAAGGAGAGCCTTTATGGAGAAGTTATATCTTGGAGTGGATTCACGCAAGAGGGGTCGCCGGGTGACCGTCCTCGACGCGGACGGTAACGTACTGGAATCGCGGCAGCTGGGGACCGAGAAGTGGGAATTGCTGGAATTTTTCGGGCAGGTGTGCCACCCGAGCGGTCCACTTCGTCCCTGCGGCGCTGGATTTGTTGCCGCCTGGACTTTTGACACCCTCTTGACGCTGTGCGATAATTCGAAGGTTAGTATTAAAAGGGCGAAACGCAGAAATGACAACAAAAAGAATGCGACTGGGAGCGGCTGGAATCGGCCTGATCCTGTTTTCGGCGGTGGTTGTGTCTGGTGCACAAGCTCCTGCACAGAAGAAGGCCGGCAGTGACGCTAGCCAGGCTGCAACCAGTCCGGATCATGCGGGCGCTTATTACCACTACATGCTGGCGCAGCGGTACAAGGACCTGGCGGGCATTTACAATCGCAGCGATTACGTGGAACGCGCGATCACCGAATACCAGAAGGCCATTTCAGACGATCCCGGGTCACTTTTCCTGCGAGTGCAACTCGCCGAGCTCTACTGGCGCGCCAGCCGCATCCCGGACGCGGTCAAAGAAGTCCAGTCGGTGCTGAAAGAGAATCCTGACGACGTTCAGGCCCACCACCTGCTCGCCCGCGTCTACCTGAGTTCTCTGGGCAACTCGAATTCAGGCGGGGCCAGCCAGGAGATGCTGGAAAAGGCCATTAGCGAATTTGAAACCGTGTACCGGCTTGATCCGAGCGATGCGCAATCGGCCCTGATGTTGGGCAGGCTTTACAAGGCCAACAACCAGCCGCACAAAGCTGAAGCCCTCTTTGAGAAGGTGCTTTCTGCCAACCCGGATTCGCGCAATGTTCTGGTGAACTTGACCCAGCTCTATTATGACCAGGGCGACTATAACAAGATCATCACCTTGCTGGGGGACACCCCGGATAGCAGGATGGACCCGGCGTTGTTGTATCTGCTGGGGAACTCGTACGCACGGAAACGTGATTTCAGTAAAGCGGAGGACGTCTTCAACGATGCCTTGAAGCGGGAGCCGGACAGTGAGGATATCCGGCGCGCTTACGCCGAGGCGTTGATAGCCCAGGGCAAGATGCAGGACGCGCGGGCGCAATTGCAGGCGATCGTCCAGTCCGATCCTCAGTCTCCCATGTCCTACGTCCGGCTGTCGCAACTCGACATGCAAATGGGAAACTTTGACGAAGCGCGGAAAGGACTGGAACAGGCGCGGGCGCTTTCGCCCGACGATCCTGAAATTCCTTATCGGGAAGCGATTCTTGAAGACACCCTGGGCAATGATTCGAAGGCGATCAGCCTGCTGGAAGAAGTCCTGAAGAAAAGCGAGAAGCCGGACGGGAAATATAACCCCGCAGAGGCCAACAATCGCGCTATTTATCTGCAACGGCTGGGGGCGATCTATCGCTCCCAGGAAAACTACGAGAAGGCCACTGCCATCTTTCAGCAAATTGTCGCGCTGGGCGGCGACCAGGCGCCGCGCGGCGAAGCCCTGATTATTGAAACGCTCCAACTGGACCATCAGAACCACAAGGCCCTCGATACAGCCGACGCCGCTCTCAAGAAGTACCCCCAAAACCGCGAACTCCTGATTCTGCGGGCCTCGTTGCTGGGGCAGGAGGGGCATCAGGATGAGGCCGTGGCGCAGCTGGAAAAGATGCTGACCGGCAGTCCGGACGACCGCGATATTTATCTCTCCATTGCGCAGATCTACTCTCAGGCCAAGGTTTACCCGAAGGCCGAAGCGGCCATCCAGAAGGCCTTGGATCTGAGCGGCAATCCAGAAGACCAGGAATATGCCAGATTCATGCTGGGCTCCATTTACGAGCGTCAAAAGAGGTATGACCTGGCCGAGGAGCAGTTCAAGAGGGTTCTGGAGGTTGATCCCTTGAACGATGCCGCGGCGAACTATCTGGGATACATGCTGGCGGACCGTGGTGTGCGGCTGGATGAGTCCGTCAAGTACATCAAGGACGCGCTCAAGATTGAGCCGAACAACGGTGCTTACCTCGACAGTCTGGGTTGGGTCTATCACAAAATGAACCGCAACGACATGGCCCAGGGCCCTCTGGAAAAAGCCGTGAAGCTGATTCCCAATGATCCGACCATTCGCGAGCACCTGGGATACGTTTACCTGGCGCTGGGCGAAAAGGCCAAAGCGCTTCAGGAATGGGAGCACGCTTTGAAATTTCAGGGCAAGAGCGTTTCAAACGACTTTGGCCCCCAGCAGGCGGCCAAGCTCCGCAGGCAGGTGAACAACCTGAAGCGCCAGATCGGTCGGCCCGAGGCTGCCGTCGGGAAGCATTAGTGCCGCTATTCAGCCCAATGCACAGGCTTTCCTCGCCGTCCAAAATCGAACAATATCCAGCCACGTCCCTTGCAGAAAACTGTCCAAGCCCGCGCTTTTGCCAAAATCAACGTTGGACTCAGGATCCTCGCCAAGCGGCCGGACGGCTTCCACGAAATCCGCACTGTTTACCAGACGGTAGGGCTGGCAGACCGGCTGCAGATCAGCCTATCTTCAGGAAAGAACGGCATCCGCCTGGCGTGTGAGCACCCGGAGCTTTCTTTGGGGCGGGCAAACCTGGTTTACCGTGCCGCCGAGCTCTGGCAGCGGGCGCGCAGTTTTAAAGGTGGTATCAGCCTTCGGCTTGAAAAGAGAATCCCGATGGGCGCCGGCTTGGGAGGCGGCAGCAGCGACGCGGCGGCCACTCTGCTGGCGCTGGAACGCGTCGCCGGGAACCGCCTGAATCTCGCGGGCCTGCTGGGACTGGCCGCAAAACTCGGGTCCGACGTTCCTTTGTTCCTTTTGGGAGGGCGCGTTCTGGGCTGTGGGCGCGGCGAAGAAGTTTATCCTCTGACGGATCTTCCGGCGCGTCATTGCCTGATTGTCTTTCCGGGCTTCTCTGTTTCCACGGCGGAAGCTTATGGATCGCTGGGTTTGCGGTTGACGGCGCAAAAAGAAGACCGTAGAATTAGTTCTTTGGGCAAGCGGCCACCTTTTCCCCTGGAAGCGTGGGGGCCGGCCGAAAACGATTTTGAAGGGTTCGTTTTCGCGAGGTGGCCTGAGCTGGCAAAGGTGAAGCGCCAGCTTATCCGGGCCGGGGCCGAAACAGCCTCCTTGACGGGTAGCGGTTCAGCGCTATACGCCGTCTACGAATCTGCCCAACAACTGAATCGAGCGGCAACTCGGATGCCCGCTGGATGGAAGGTTTTTAAGGTCCGGACCCTTCCTCGCGCCGTGTATCTGCGGCGGCTATTTGCCTGACGGAACAGGCCTGGAACGGTTGCCAGTCCCGGCACGGGGAGAGTCGGCAACGAAAGGCGGGAGACGAGGGATAGTCTCTGTTCCTGGGTCAGGATGCTGGGAGGTCGTCCAGTGGTAGGACACATGCCTTTGGAGCATGGAACTCTGGTTCGAATCCAGGCCTCCCAACCAGATTCAGAAACTGGTGTAAATCAAAGGTAGAGGCGATGGCTGACCGAATTCATCACGCGTTGAAAGTATTGACCGGGAATGCCCATCGGGCGCTGGCGAAGGAAATCTGCGAGCACCTGGGAGTGCCGCTCGCGCGGATGAACGTCAGCCGTTTCCCCGATGGGGAAGTGCGGCTCCAGATCATGGAAAACGTTCGGGGGGCAGACGTCTTTGTGGTGCAGCCAACCTGCCGGCCCGTCAATGAGAACCTGATGGAGCTGCTCATTATTCTGGACGCGCTGCGGCGCGCTTCCGCCTATCGGATTACCACGGTGATGCCTTATTACGGCTACGCGCGGCAGGACCGCAAAGACCGCCCGCGCGTGCCCATCTCCGCCAAGCTGGTGGCTGACCTGCTGACTTCTGCGGGGGCCAACCGGGTGCTGGCGCTGGACCTGCACGCGGGGCAGATCCAGGGCTATTTCGATATTCCCGTCGATCACCTTTACGCGACGCCGGTGACGGTGGGTTATTTCCGGAAGCTGCGCCTGAAGAACCTGGTGGTGGTTTCTCCGGACACGGGCGGCGTTGAGCGGGCCCGGGCTTTCGCCAAGCGGTTGCGGGTGCCTCTGGCCATCATCGATAAGCGGCGCGAGGATGCGGACGTTGTTGAGATGTTTAACGTGATCGGCGAAGTGGAAGGCAAGACCTGTTTGATTGTGGATGACATGATCGGGACCGGCGGCACGCTGGCCCAAGGCGCAAAGGCCCTGAAGGGAAAGGGCGCGAGCAGGGTCCTCGCGTGCTGCACCCACGGGGTTTTTGCCGGAAATGCCATCCACAATATCATGGATTCGCCGCTGGAACAGGTGGTGGCGACCAATTCGATCCCGCTGCTGCCTGAAGCCCGGGCGTGTGAGCGCATCAAAGTTCTGAGTGTGGCAAAACTGATGGCGGACGCCATCAAGTCCATCTACAAAGAAACTTCGGTGAGCAAGCTGTTTATTTGAGTTCCCGATCGGCGGGTTGGCGTCTGACTTCTAAGATGTTTTGAGGTGTAAACAATTATGGTTGAGATGTTCAATGTTGAAGCTGAGGCGCGTGAAACGTTCGGCAAGAACGCCGCGCGGCGCCTGCGGCATTCGGGCCGCATTCCCGGGGTTGTGTACGGTGGCGGAGGTCCCGCCGTTTCGGTGACCGTTGATCCCAAGTCGATCGTCCGCATTCTGCGTTCGGAGGCTGGCCACAACGCCATCTTTACACTGCAGATTCCGGAAAAGGCCCCTGCGCGGGTCATGCTCCGAGAATGGCAGTGGGAACCCATCCACGGCGGCCTGCTGCACGTGGACATGGTCCGGATTGCCCGCGACGAGAAGTTGCGGGTTCGCATCCCGGTCCGGGTGACGGGCGAACCCGAGGGCGTGAAGATCCAGGGCGGTGTGTTCGAGTTTATCCTGCGCGAAGTTGAAGTGGAGTGCCTTCCGGATGATATCCCGGAGCACATCACGGTGGACGTGTCCGCCCTGGTGATCGGTCGCCAGCTTCGGGTTTCCGATCTTCCGGTGGCAGCGAGCGTGAAAGTGCTGGCTGAGCCCGGCCGCGTTGTGGCCCACGTGGTGCCGCCGAAGACCGAAGCCGCACCCGTGGAGGAAGTGGTTGCGCCCGCGGCGGAAGGTGCTGCCGAGCCCGAGTTGATCCGCAAGCGCAAGACCGAGGAAGAAGGCGCCGAGGAAGGCAAGGAAGAGAAGAAAGAGAAGAAAGAAGCCGCCAAGCCGGAAGGCAAGAAGGACAAAAAATGAGCCTGGTGATTGCCAGGGCGCACCGGCACAGAAGGGAATGGTAGCGGCGGGGTGAAACTGATTGTGGGTTTGGGGAACCCCGGGTACGAGTACCATTTGACGCCCCACAATCTGGGGTTTATGGCTGTTGACCGCCTGGCGGAAAAGTGCAGGGCGGAGTTCACACGCCGCGAAGCCCGGGCGAGAGTGGCCTCGGCCAGATTTCACGGCGAGAAGGTGGTTCTGGCCAAGCCTCAGACGTTTATGAACCTGAGCGGAGTTTCCGTTTCCGGCTTGTTGCGGACTCTGGACGTGCCCCTGGATGACCTGATCGTTCTGGTGGACGACGTCGATCTTCCCCTGGGTTCGCTGCGAATTCGCCGCAAGGGGAGCGCGGGCGGCCACAACGGATTGAAGTCCGTGATCGGCGCCCTGGAGACAGACGTCTTCACGCGGGTTCGGATGGGAGTGGGACCCGAGAGCCCGGTTCAAGACCTGGTCTCTTACGTCCTGACTCCTTTGGGTGAGAGGGACCAGGAAGCAGTGGCAGGGATGATCGATCAGTCACTCGATGCTGTTCGGGTCATCATGAAGGAAGGCGTCGACAAAGCCATGAGCCTTTTCAATCGAAAGGTTCCAGCAGAGGAGTTGTGAGGAGTTATGACGAAATATGAAATGATGTTTATCGCTCGGACGGACGTTCCCGAGGAGGAAATCGAAAAGCTGAACGCCCAGATGGAGTCGGTGGTTTCAGGCGCGGGCGGAAAGATGGAAAAGATCGACAAAATGGGTCGGCGCCGACTGGCTTACCGTGTGAAGAAGCAGCGAGAAGGTTTCTATATCCTCTTTACCTTTGAAGGAACCGGTGACACCGTGCGGGAGTTCGAGCGGCGGCTCAAGGTGACCGACACGGTGATCAAGTATCTGGCCGTGCGGGTTGACGAACGCAAGAAAGCGGCGGCGGAAGCCAAAGCCAAAGCCGCCGCAAAGCGGAAGGTCGCGCCGCCGGCTTCCGAGTCCCAGGCCGGGCAAGAAACAGCAACTCAGAGTTAAGGGAGAAACAGTTATGGCATATGATCGATCGAGGTCAAGCAGCAGCGGTCCAAGGCGGCCGGGTGGTCGCCGGCAATATTTCCGCCGCCGCAAGGTTTGTAAGTTCTGTGTGGAGAAGATCGATTTTATCGACTACAAGGAGCTTAGGCTGATCGGGCCGTTTGTGGCGGAGCGGGGGAAGATCCTGCCCCGGCGACTGACGGGGACCTGCGCACCGCACCAGCGGGCGCTGACCCGGGCCATCAAGCAGGCTCGCAACATCGCCCTCCTTCCTTTTGCGGCAGAGGTCTAGCTTCCATCACGGTGATGGAGCACGGGGCCAGAAGGTCGGCAGGAAGGGCCGGCGGTGAAAAACTGGTGATGAGAGAGGCACGACATGGAAGTCATTCTTCTTGAGAATATTGAAACGCTCGGTTCGCGCGGACAGATGGTGAAGGTGGCGAACGGCTATGGGCGGAATTATCTGCTGCCCAAAAAGAAAGCGGTGGCCGCGACCCCGCAGAACCGCAAGTGGGTTGAGCAGCAGCGGGTGCGCTTCCTGAAACTGGAAGCCAAGGAACGGGCTGAGTCCGAAGACCTCGCCACGCTGATGGAAGGCGTTGAAATTGTGGCCACACGGCGAAGCGGCGACAAGGGACAGCTTTTCGGATCTGTTACCACCATGGATATTGAGGAAGGCCTGGCGGCCCAGGGCTATAAGATCAGCCGTCGCAAGATCCAATTGGGCAGCCCTCTGAAGTCTGTGGGCACGTTCGACGTGCCGGTCAAGTTGCACCGCGACGTGACCGTCACCGTGAAGGTGCGCGTGGAGGCGGAGATCGATCCTGAGCTGGAGGCGGCTCGCGAAAGAGAAGCCAAGGCCGCTCCCGCGGTGGCTGAAGCTGAAGCCACCGCCGCGGCTGAAACCGCCGAAACAGCTGGAGTCGAGACCGAAGCCGAAGTTAATGCTGAAGCCGAGGCTGGCGCTGAAGGCGAGACCAAGGCTGAAGGCGAAAGTGAAAGCGAAGAGACCACTTCGTAATCTTCGTAATTTCTAACCCCTTTGCGACCCCGGCAGGGCAGGAATTACCTGGCAGAAGGACGGGGTTGCAAAGAGGGTATTTTTGTTTTTTCCCCGCGCTGGTATAATCGGCTCATTCACCGTCTTTGGATCCGGTCTCCATGGCAAGCACTACCGTCAGCGAGAAAGCCTTTCCCCACAATCTTGAGGCAGAACGCGCGTTGCTGGGTTCCATCCTGCTCGACAACGGCGTGCTCAACCAGACGCTCGAAATCATTGATAAGAACGACTTTTTCTCCGATGGCCATCGCACCATCTTTGAAAAGATGCTGCTGCTTTCTGAGAAGAACCGCACCATTGACCTGGTCACTCTTTCCGAGGACCTTTCGCGCGAAGGGCTGCTGGAAAAAGTGGGCGGGGCGGGATACCTCTCGGCGCTGACGGACGGCATTCCCATCGGGGTTACTGCGAGCATTGAAGAATACTCGCGCATCATCAAGGAAAAATCTTTAGTCCGGCGGCTGATCAACGCCTCCAACAACGTGATCACCCGGTGCTTTGAAGGCGTTGATGATCCCGAAACCCTGATCGATCTGGCCCAGGGCCAGATTTTTGAAATCGCCGAGAAAAGAACCCAGTCGGGTTTCCTCGGCCTTCAGGAGATTGTTAAAGCCAGTTTTGGCGACCTGGACAAGCTGCTGGACCGCGGCAACCGGGTTACGGGGATCGAAACCGGATTTATCCAGCTGGACAATATGACATCGGGATTCCAGCCCGGCGAGTTGATCATACTTGCCGCGCGGCCCTCGCTGGGGAAGACGGCGTTGTGTTTGAATATTGCCGCGCATGCCTGCGTCAATTGCGCGAAGAAAGTGGGCGTCTTCTCGCTGGAAATGAGCAAGGAGTCGCTGGCACTCCGGCTGCTCTGTTCAGAGGCGCGCATTGACAGCCATAAACTCCGATCAGGATTTACCACCCGGGAGGACTGGCCTAAAATGACGCAGGCGCTGGGCCGCCTGGCCGAGGCCCCGCTTTACATCGAGGATACTCCGGCACTCAGCATCATGCAGATTCGCGCCAAGGCGCGGAGACTGAAGGCCGAAAAAGGTCTGGATCTGCTGATCGTTGATTACCTTCAGCTTGCCACCGGCCATGGACGATATGAAAACCGCACCCAGGAAGTCAGCTATATCTCCCGGGGATTGAAGAGCATTGCGAAGGAACTGAATGTGCCCGTCCTGGCCCTTTCACAGTTGAGCCGCGCTCCGGAACAGCGCCCGGGGCAGAAGCCGATGCTTTCAGACCTGCGCGAGTCAGGCTCGATTGAACAGGATGCCGATGTCGTGATCTTTATCTTCCGCGAACGGCGTTCAAGCGAAGACGGCGAGGAAGGTTACGGCGGTGAAGAAACCAGGCTCATCATCGGAAAACAACGCAACGGGCCAACAGGAGAAATTCCCATCGTCTTCATGAAGTCGTACGTGCGTTTTGAAAACATGGCGGCTGACCGGGAAGTTGAGCCCTATTAACCTTATGATGCCGGTTCCCTCTTGCATCATCATTGTTGTAAACTCCTTGGAAACGAAAGGAGAACGATGAAGAATCCGTGGTGGTTGCGATTGATGGGACCCGTTGCGGGCCTCTCCGCCGTCATGTTCGGAGTGAGTATCGCCGTCTGGCACGGCTTCTTTATGCAGCCGCGGATGCTGCCGGTGCTGGTGGCCTGGGCGGCCTTGACCGTCGGGTTGTTTCTGGCCTGGGTGTTAATTGCCGGGATGATTTGGGCGGCGAACCGCAGCGCTCGAACCCAGGCAGCGATAACCTTCGAGGTGCTGGCAGACTCCTTCAAGAACATGGGCTCAGCGACTGCCCCGGAGTCGTCTTCAAGGGGTGTCTGGGACAACCCGCCAACGGGTATTATCTGCGACGATTGCAAGCGGCCCCGTGCCATGTTGTATTGCAGAAGGCACAAAGCAACGCTGTGCTTTCTGTGTACGGGTAAGCACGACGCGGAAGACTGCCTGTACATCGCGGCTGACCGCCTTGCCCAGGGATCACAGAAAGAAACGACAGCAACCAAAAAAATCGGCAGTATGCTGGGGATATGATTCCCTCCCTTTCACCGCCTGGAATGGACTCGGAAAAACCGGCGGAATGGTGCAATGCCAGAGCGTGATGAATTTTCGACCTTTCGTGCTGCCGGGGTTCTATAAAGTCGAGTGAAAACAAACACCCAAAATTTATTGCGACCCACCTGGGCGGAAATTTCGCTACCCAGACTTCGGCGGAATTTCGAGTCCGTGCG
>Ga0315556_1001914_pt1 | contig 12242 bp, 11 predicted proteins | sample SalMarSW160310MG_FD_202112 | JGI IMG/M metagenome (GOLD analysis project Ga0315556, IMG submission 202112) | Salt marsh sediment microbial communities from the Plum Island Ecosystem LTER, Massachusetts, United States - Salt Marsh Sediment SW1603-10 ...
GCGGCCGGTGGTTTCCACTTCGGCCCGGTTGATATAGGTGATGCCGAGAATCTTGCGCTGCACCGTGGTGATGGGTGCGAAGATGATGTCGTCCTGATCCGATCCCCAGGCCGAGGCGCCCTTTCGGCCCAGCAGGCCGACGACACGGCAGGCCAGTCCCTTCATGACGATGACCTGCCCGATGGGATCGGCCAGCCCGAAGAGTTCCCGTGCCACAGTCTGTCCGAGCACGCAGGTGTTGTTGGCACCGTCGACGTCGCGCTGGGTGAAGAAGCGGCCGGCGACAATGTCCCAGTTGCTTACTCGGACCACGTTCGGCGTCACGCCTTCGATCGCGGTGCCCCAGTTGGTGCCGCGATAGATGGCTTGCACGCCCGCGCGCACGCTGGGTGAGACGGCGACCACGCCGGGCAGGTCGCGCAGTGCGTCGACGTCCGCCATGGTGAGGCTGGTGCGGGTGCCGGCGCCGGTACGCACGCCGCCGCGGGTGATGGTGCCGGGGCGGAGGACCAGGTTGTTGGTGCCCATGCCCTCGATCTGTTCGGCAATGCGTTGGCGGGCGCCTTCGCCGATGGCGACCATGGCGATGACGGAGCCGACACCGATGATGACGCCCAGGGCGGTGAGCATGGCGCGGGTCTTGTTGCGCCACAGGGCGCGCATGGCCAGTTGCAGGGCGGCGTACCAGGGCATGTCAGTGCTCCAGACGACCGTCGCGCATCACCAGCCGGCGCCGGGCGCGGGCGGCGATTTCGGGTTCATGGGTGATGAGCACGATGGTGATGCCGTCGCGGCGGTTGAGGTCTGCGAACAGGTCCATGATTTCGGCGCTGGTGGTGGTGTCCAGGTTGCCGGTGGGTTCGTCGGCCAGGATCAGTGCCGGTTGATTGACCAGGGCGCGGGCGATGGCGACGCGCTGCTGCTGTCCGCCGGAGAGTTGGTTGGGCAGATGGTGCATACGCTCGGCGAGACCCACCCTCTCCAACAGTTCGGCGGAACGGCGGTGACGCTCGCCGGCATGGACGTTGGCGTAGACCAACGGCGTTTCCACATTTTCCACCGCGCTGGTGCGCGCCAGCAGGTTGAAGCCCTGGAATACGAAACCGATGGTGCGGTTGCGCGCCGCGGCCAGGGCGTCGTCGTTCAGGGCGGTGACGTCCTGGCCGTTGAGCAGGTAGCGGCCGGCGTCGGGCAGGTCCAGGCAGCCGAGGATGTGCATCAGCGTGGACTTGCCCGAACCGGACGGGCCCGTGATGGCCACGAACTCGCCGGCCTCCACGGTGAGGTCGACGCCGCGCAGGGCTTGCACCTCCACGCCCTCCAGGGCGTAGGTTTTGCGCACATCCTGCAGTTCGATCACCGCGCTCATGACTAGAACAGCCGCAGACCGTGGCCATGCCGCCGGCTCCCGGCCTGGGCGCGCCCCGGGGGCACCGCGACACTCATGCCTTCCTGCACGTCCTCGCCGCTGACCTCCGTGTCCCGTTCGCCCACCAGGCCGGTGCGCACGAACATGGGTTTGAGGGTTTCTCCGTCGGGGACCCAGAGCACCGACTGCCCGGGTTTGAGTTGGGCGCGCACGGCGGCCAGTTCGCTGGCCGGCAGGTCGGGGATGTAGCGCAGCGCGGCGTTGGGCACCTTCAACACGCCCTTGCGATCGGCCACCTGGATGGCGACGGTGGCGGTCATGCCGGGCTTCAGGGCCAGGTCCTTGTTGTCCACGTGGATGATGCAGTCGTATTTGACTACCCCCGATTCGACCTTGGGGTTGAGCCGCACTTGCGCCACCTTGCCGCGGAAGGTGCGGTCCGGATACGCGAACACAGTGAAGGTCGCCGCCTCGCCGGCCTTGACCCGGCCGATGAAAGCCTCGTCCACCTCGGTGGCGATCTGCATACGGGTGAGGTCCTGCGCGATGGTGTAAATGGTGGGAGCCTGGAAGCTGGCGGCCACGGTCTGGCCCACGTCCACGTCCCGTGACAACACCACGCCGTTGATGGGCGCGTAGATGGTGCTGTGGGCCAGGTTGACCCGCGCCTGTTGCAGGGCGGCCTGGGCCTGCGCCACCGCGGCTTGGCGCACCTTGGCGTCGGCCAGCGCGCTCTTGTACGCGAACTGGGCGGTGTCCAGGTCCTTCTCCGAGACCATGCGTTGGCTGCGCAGGCGTTTGACCCGGGCCAGTTCGCGCTTGGCGTCCTCAATGCTCACCTCGGCCTTGGCCTGGGAGGCGGTGGCACTGGCCAGGTTGGCCTCTGCCTGGGCCACTTGGGCCTTGAACAGGGAAGGCTCGATCTGCGCGATCACTTCACCCTTCTTGACGCGGCTGTTGAAGTCGGCGTTCAGGGTCTCGATGGTGCCCGACACCTGGCTGCCCACCTGAACGGTGATCAGTGGGTTCAGCGTGCCCGTGGCCGATACCGTGGCGATGAGGGTGCCGCGCTTGACGGCGGTGGTGCCGTAGTTCAGGGCCACTTGCGCAGGGCGGTCGGAATACAGATACACGGCTGCGGCGACCGCGGCCACCAGGATCAACCAAGGGGACAGTTTGAGAAGACGGGGCATGGGTTCGAGGCCAAATCCGGATGTTGCCGAGAGTCAGGCGTCATTGTAATGCAGCCGGTCAGCGGACGCGCGGCTCAGGCGCAGATCAGGCGTCCGCCCAGGCTGGCGAGGCCCTGCAGGGCAGGCGGCACCCGCAGCGCGCTCAGAGGTGCGCGCGCGTGTCCTCTCGGGGGCAGACCGGCAAGGAAGGCCGCAAGTTCCGCTTGGCCGGCGGCCAGCGCGGCTCGGTGATGCCTCACCAGGGGTGCAGTCGCCGGCGGGGTGTACAGCCAGCGCCGTGCGGCGTCGGTCAATTGGGGATCCTGCACGGACCCGAATTCGGGCAGGGCGGCGTCGCTCAAGGCACCGAGCATGCCGGTGACCTTGTGGCTGCGCAGGCCGCTGGGGTGGACGTAGGGGTGCAGCGCCAGGGGCGGCACGCCCGCCAGCAAGCTGAAGATCAGGCCGTGGAAGCGGTCGGTGATGGTCAGGCGATCGTGGCGGGCGATTTCGTCGGCGAGCGTGCGGTAATCCCGCTGCCGCCGTTCGACCCGATGGCCGCGGCGGGCTAGCGCGTCCAGCATGGTTTTGTCGGTGCGCAGATCGGTGGTGTAGGCGCGGATGGGCAGGTTCAGTCCCTGCGCCAGGGCCTCGGTGGCCTCGAGGTCCTTACGGCCGAAGGCGCCGCCGCGCAGGTTGACGCCCAGAAAGGTGCTGGCACCCGGTTCGCTGCCCGGCAGGCCGAAGGCCCAGTCGCCGCTGAGCACGAGCTTTCCCGGCAGGTCGTGGGCCGACAGCAGGGCGAAGCTGGCGGGTTCGCGCACCAGGATGAGTTCGGCCGCCCTCAGGAAGTCCATTGCCCAGGCCTCATCGCCCGCATCGGCAAACGGCCCTACGGTCTGGCCGCATACGGCCATGGGTACACCGAGGCGGCGGCAGTGCCGGGCCTGGTCGGCCAGGGGCTCGAGCAGCGGAAACAGCGACGTGACGAACTCACCGCCCGGGCTGAGCAGGGCGTCGGTGCGTTCGGGGAGCCTGGGGTCGAGGCCGTCCAGGGTGATGGCGTCGATGGCTACCCCGTACTGGCGGGCGTAGAAGGCGAGGGTGAGGGCGTGCCAGGGACGTGGAACCGCGACGACGAGTTCCGCGTCGGGCCGCTGCTCTCGCACGAACCGCGCCAGTTCGAGGCACAGCAGCACGTCCCCCAGATTAGTGCGGATCCAGCTGTGGGCGATGGTGATTCGCAACCCGGCTCTAGGCACGGCTGCCTCCGCGCAGCCAGGCGAGGGTGCACAGCGCCGCGAACACGGTGCGTAGCGGAGGCTTCCAGCGCAGCAGCGGCTGCGCATTGCGGATACGGGTGGCGCCGAAGCGCCGGCGCAGCCGTTCGATGCCCACGACGCGGTTGAGTTTGTTGCCGAACCAGCGGGCGTGCGAGGGATGCCAGAGCCCCAGCACGACTTGGTCCAGGTAGCGGCGCTGGCAGCCGGCAGCCAGGATCAGCGCATCGGCGAGCACGTAATCCTCCGCACCCCAGCCGCGCAACGCCAGGTCGAAGCCGCCGGCGCCGAAGTAGGCCTCCCGCGGCACACCCTGGCACGCCCCTAGCGGATGGCGGCGCAGCCTGCTGGGGTCGATGCCGGCGCGCAGGGCCTCGGCCCGGGCGGCCACTTCTTCATCGGGCAGTTGGAAGGGTTCGTCCGGACGCAGGGCATAGACCTGCGCATTGGGGTCTTCGCGCCATGCCTGGCGATAGGCGGAAATGAAGCCGCGGCCCACCAGGGCGTCGGCATCGAGAAACAGCAGATGGCTGGCTTGGCTGCGTCGGGCCAGCATGTGCTTCACCGTGCTGTGGTGATAGGGGGATTCGCTCGGTTCATGGTGAATGCGCAGGCGCCCGTCGGTGAACCCTTGCCGCGCCGTCCGCGGTAGGTCTTCGGCGTCCTGCAACAGGATGCGGACGGTGAACCGATCGTCGTCCTGAGAGACCAGGGCCTGCAGGCAGTACAGCAGTTTGGGGAGATACCCCTTGCAGCCGATGAGTACTTCGATGTCCACGGGCTGTGTCTCGTGCGGGCGGCGCACTACAGCACCTGATGGAGCTGTTGCAGCCGCAGGTGGCGGCGCAACGGGGCCGGCAGGTGTGACAGCGCCGCCAGGGCCAGCCAGTACGGCGACAGGCGCTGCGCCGGGTCGGTGTGCGCGGCTTCCTGGAGGCAGCGGTGTACGTCGGCTGTGCGTTGCTCCAGCAGGTGCCAGTAGGCTGTCCGTACACACATGCGCCCCAGGGCCTGGCGCCGCAGCGGCTCCGGCACCCCCGCGGCGATCGCCTTGTTGAGAACCCGGCGCCCGGCCTGTTCGCGCTGTGCGGCGGCATTGAGCCGCGGCTGGCTGAGCTGGCCGTCGTGAATACGGTACAGGGCGGTGACCGCACGCGAGAACCGGACGCGGTAGTGGCGAGCCAGATGCAGCCACATGTCCCAATCCTCGTACAGCGGGAGTGAGGCATCGAACGGGCCCAGCTGGTCGAAGGCCTGACGCCGCGCCAGCACGGTCGGCGAGTTGACGAAGCAGCCGAGCAGCAGAGGTTCGAACACGTTGCCGCTGTGGCCCCGCAGGTGGCGGCGCGCACTGCGTGCCGGTCTCCCCGCGGCGTCGATTTGGCGCACGGCGCTGCACCACAATCCTGTGCCTTGTTCGTGGTCGAGGGCGGTCACACCCGCTTCGAGGCGGTGCGGCAACCAAAGGTCGTCGCTGTCGACGAAGGCGATGTACCTGCTGTCCGTGGATTCGATGCCCAGGTTGCGGGCGGCGGCCGGCCCGGCATTGTCCTGGCGCAGATAGCGGACGCGGTGGCCATGACGCGCCATGACGTCGCCGATGGCATCGCTGCTGCCGTCATCCACGACCAGGATTTCATAGTCCCGGAACGTTTGCGTCAGCAGGGTGTCGAGGGTCGTGCCCAGGTAGTGGGCGCGGTTGTAAACCGGAACGATGACGCTGACTTTGGGCACCTGCACTCCATTGAATCTGTGTCGAGCCTGACGGCCCCTGAGCAACAGTGTAGACGTGTCGCGCGCGGGCTCGACGGACCGGGCCACGTCGCCTCCGCCGCCGACAAAAACGCTGATTGCTGCGGTCAGATTTTTTCGCTATACGCGGATCGCGGCTGGGTATAAATGTCTGCCCGTTTCGTTGCGGGCGTCCGCTCAGCGATGAGCTTGGAAGCGGGCGCCCGCAACGGTATGTCGTCGAACCCGAAACCGGATCGTGTATCCCCTATGAGGCAGACTAACATGCGACAGCCGCGGCGTCGTGCGGCGGCATCCGCCCCGGCCGGTGCCGGTTGGCGTGACGTGGACGATTTGCACACGGACGACCCTTTGCAGGGGCCGGCGTCGGCACCGGGCCGTCGGCAGAGTGCGACGGCCCGGTTCATATTCATCCGGCAGGGCGGGTGCCGGTCTGGCGCAGGCTCAGGGACAGGTGATCGCCGTGGTCGAAATGTGGCCGCTACCGTCGATGGACAAGCTTCGGCCGGTCTCCCATTTACGGTCGTCGCCGACCGTAAAGGTGCTGTTCGGAGTTGCGGCGGTGCCACCGGAGCCGCCGCCGGAGCTACCACCGGAGCTACCACCGGAATTGCCACCGGAGCGGTCCCGGGAGGTTTCGCCATGTTCGGAGGCCATCGCCGCTCTTGCGGCGATGAGCCTGCCGAGCACTCCGGGGAGTGTGGCTGGCTGGCGGGTGCTGCGGGCGTCGGTCGCCGGCGATTGGCCGTCCCGCTGCCCGCTAATTGATCCCAGCGGCTGAAACTGCACGTAGCCGCCGCCGGTCAGGGTGATGGATGCGCTGCCGGTGAGCTTCCCCTGTACTTGTAGTATCTCGTCGCCATCGTCCACCTTGCCGGCGGTCCCGTTGACGTCATCCACGAAGACAATCCAGCCGTCCTGTCAAGGAGTGTCGGTGGTGCAGCCCGTTCCCGTGTTGCTGGCGCATATGGACACCGGGGCGCCTCGTTTGATGGCCTCGGAGCGGGCCACGAAAAATGATGCCGTCAGGGCATGGGTATCGGTGAGGATGCGATTGTTCATTGTGACTTCGCGGAAAGACGGAATGGCTACGGTGATCAGGATCGCCGCCAGCGCTACGGCGATCAGAGTCTCGACCAAGGTGAAACCGCCAGCTGAATTGCTGCGAGCGTTCATGGGGATCCTCCCCTCTGGTGTGGCGCGGTGAAACGCCGGTCAAGCCAGTGTCCTTGGGGCGGCATGGAGTGCCCCTGGTGGGCCGCGACGCGTTCCCAGCCGGGCTGGGACGCATTCGGGCCCTCGCAAAACCTAGACCCTGATTGCCGGTGATGCCGGCTCTCTGGGTGGAGCGCTATGACCTTCAATGATTCACGTCAGGAGGGGGCGGAAAGCTGATCGGGAATATTGATTGCGGTCATCAGAATTATTCTCTTTACAGTGCATGCGCCCAGCCCAAAATGTCCGCGCCGTTCCCCGAGCGGCCGGTGCGCTCAGCACCGTAACCCTTCACCTTACAAGTCGGACGGCTGACGCTGATGAGCCCCATCAATACTCGAATGTTGCCGCGGCCTGCCGCAGAAGCTACCGGAGCCACGAACGGTGCTATTCACCTTGGTCGGGTGCTCGCAAGTCCGGGCCACCTCGCTGACGCGCGTGACACTCCGGATGATGCGGCGCGTCAACACATCGCGCGCCGGCGTCTGGAACGCCATCAGGAGGAGAAGCGTCTGAATCAGGCGCTGCGCGAGGTGTTCGAGGACGACGAACGCTTCTAGAGCCACCGGCGGGGCGAACCCGGCGTCACTCGGGCGGGCGCTGTGGGGACAGCCGAGTGATATAGGCAAGCAGTCGATCGATGCTGGCATGTCTGTCCGACTGCATTGGGAAGGCGGAGTATGCGGCCCGGTCGATGACCGGGGCATCTCTGACGGCGAACAGGCGCCCATCGCTCAGATGGCCCTCGACCATGGGGCGGGCCAGATAGGCGGCACCGCCGTTGTCGAGCAGGAATGCCAGCGCGATACGCCCCAGGCCGGTACGCAGGGTCGGGGCCGGCATGTCCGGAAAGTGACGTGCGTGGCTGATGGCGAATGAGGTGCCCCAGTCGACCAGAACGTAGTGGTCGGCAATGGCTTGCGCGGCACTCTGGTCCGGCGAGGAGGACACCATGATCAGGGGTACCCGGAACAGTTCTGCGACCTGCAGTTGTGCCGTCTGCGGTGGTTCAAACAGGAAGGCCAGATCCAGGGTGCCGTCCAGTAATCGCCGGACCAGGATTTCATCGCCCGCGGCCTCCGTGCTCAGCGCCACGCCCGGTGTTTCGCGATAGACCCAGCCCAGCCACTCCTGCAGCACGATATCCCACAGGCTCGGGGTGCCGCCCACCGCCAGTGTGGTCTGGGCATCGTCCTGCACGGTGATGTCCTGACGGGCCCGGTTCCAGCTGTTGAGAATGCGCTCGGCGTGGCGTACCAGTTTCTGCCCCGAAGGCGTCAGCGCGATGTTGTTGCGCTCGCGGGTGAACAGGGGTACGCCGACGTTCTCTTCCAACAGCCGGATACGGGCGCTGACCGCCGATTGGCTGATGAACAGATTCTCTGCCGCCCGCCCGAAATGACGGGTGCGGGAGACTTCCAGAAAGGTCTTGAGCAGATCGGTGTCCATGGTCGCGTCGTGTGTCTGGCCCTTTGGTGCCGGCGAAAGCTATGTACACGCTTTGCCCGGCCGGCGCAACGCTGCCGTCCGGGCAAAGCGCCGTCCCTGAGGCGGGTGGGTGTACCGGGGCGCTGGGGCTGTGTTATTAAATGGTGCTTTCGATGCCGGGCGGCACGCCACCGCCGGCACAGCCACGCACAAGAAAGGATCACGCCATGTCCGATACCAAGATCCTCCTGGATGAGTCCGAGATTCCCACCCATTGGTACAACGTCGTCGCCGACATGCCCAATGCGCCGCTGCCGCCGTTGGGGCCCGACGGCAAGCCGGTGACACCCGACGCGCTGGCCGCCATCTTTCCCGAATCGCTGATCATGCAGGAAGTAAGCGGCGAGCGCTGGATCGAGATCCCCGAACCCGTGCGTGAGATCTGGCGCCTGTGGCGCCCCTCGCCGCTGTTCCGGGCCCATCGCCTCGAGGCGGCGCTGGGCACCCCGGCCAAGATCTTCTACAAGTACGAGGGCGTCAGCCCGGCGGGATCGCACAAGCCCAACACGGCCATCGCCCAGGCCTACTACAACCATCAGGCGGGTATCCGCCGGCTCACCACCGAGACCGGCGCGGGCCAATGGGGCTCGTCCCTGGCCCTGGCCGGGCAGATGTTCGGCATCGAGGTGCGGGTGTACATGGTGAAGGTCAGCTACGAGCAGAAGCCGTTCCGCCGCTCCATGATGCGCACCTGGGGTGCGGAGGTGCTGGCCAGCCCCACCGACCAGACCGAGTCGGGGCGCAAGATCCTCGCCGGCGATCCGGACTGCCCGGGTTCCCTCGGTATCGCCATCTCCGAGGCGGTGGAGGAGGCGGCTACCCGCAAGGACACAAACTACAGCCTGGGTTCGGTGCTCAACCACGTGTTGCTGCACCAGACCGTCATCGGTCAGGAGGCCAGGAAGCAGTTGGAGAAGGTGGGCGAATACCCCGACGTGGTCATCGCGCCCTGTGGCGGCGGGTCCAATTTCGGCGGCATCGCCTTCCCGTTCCTCGCCGACAAGGCGGCCGGCAAGGACGTGCGGCTGGTGGCAGTGGAGCCGGCGTCGTGCCCGACCCTGACCCGCGGCCAGTATGCCTACGACTTCGGCGACACCGTGGGGCTGACGCCGCTGATGAAGATGTACACTCTCGGCCACAACTTCGTGCCGCCCAGCATCCACGCCGGTGGATTGCGCTACCACGGCGATTCGCCGCTGGTGAGCCAGCTCTACAACGAAGGGCTGATCGAGGCCGTCGCGGTGCCGCAGACGGCAACGTTCGAGGCGGGCGTCGCCTTCGCTCAGGCCGAGGGAATCATCGCCGCGCCCGAATCCTGCCATGGCATCCGTGCCGCCATCGACGAGGCACTCAAGTGCAAGGAGACGGGTGAGGCCAAGACCATCCTGTTCAATCTCTCCGGGCACGGCCATTTCGACATGGCGGCCTACGACCGCTACTTCAACGGCGAGTTGGAGGATCAGGAGTTTTCCGAGGAGGCCATGGAGACGGCACTGCGGGAGCTGCCCAAGGTCGGTTGACGGTTCGGAGTGCGGGGCGCTGCGGCGGGGCCCGGCCGCCACGGCGTCCTGGCCGCCGCCGGCGCGGGCCCGTATACTTGCGGCCCGGCTCAATTGAGCCCTATCCATCGGTCATCCAAGCGGTCGAATGCCATGAGCAGCGAAAAGATCTACGTCGGTATCCATGATGACACGTACGGCGGCATGACGCCGACGGGGACCATCATCCGGGATGCCTGGGTGTTCGGCCTGCTCCCCGAGACCGAAGGCTGTGCGGGCTGGTCGCTGGGGCGCGTTCAGGAACTCTACGATCGCGTCTACGCCGCCTGGGAACCCTACGGTCACGTGCCCAGCAAGTTGTCGCCGGAGCTGAAGGAACGTCATGAACGTATCCATTCGGCGGCCGTGGAGCGGGCCCGGGAACTTGGCTGGTCCGCTGAGCTGTACGACGACGACTGATCCGTCACGGCCCGCCCGGGTCGTGGCCTCGCAATTCCCTGTTTTCCCCGGTAGTATCGAACCGGGGACGGCCTTCGGGCTGGCATATAGACATAAAACGATTTGCCGATAGGGACATTGCCATGAAAGTGCGCAATATCGTCATCGCTGCTGTGGTCGTCGTGGGCGTCCTCTATGGCGGCGCCAGGGCCTACGTTTACCAGACCAGCAAGAATTTCGTCGACGAGACGCTGCAGCGTCTGTCGCCGTTCGTGGCGGTGGAGTACCGGAGTTTCAGTGCCAGTCTGGACGGAAAGTTCGTGCTCGGTGGTGTCACCATCCGGCCGCGTCGCCTGGACGACGAGATCGACGTCGAGCGCATCCAACTGCAGACCCCGGACGTCGATTTCATTTTCAATAGTGGCAAGGCCTACGAGCGACGTGAGATTCCCAAGTCTCTGAACGTTTCCATTCACGGCCTGAGCGTGAGCACCGACGGACGCATCTTCGAGTTGCTCAGCCGCTCCGCCTCCCGGCAGGCGGACCTCCAGGGCCGGCGGCTCAGCGGTTGCGGTACGGTGGACCCGCTTGGCCTCAAGGAACTCCGCGCGGTGGGTGGTGGCACCCTGATTTTCGACCTGACCGCCGGTTACCGTTTCGGAGAAGGCACCGGCGGTGTGCGGGTGCACATCGACCAGAGCATCCGCAATGCCCAGTCCATGTCCCTGGACGCAACCATTTCGGGCGTGAGCAACGACGTGCGCGAATGGTCCCGCGCTCAACCGCTGTTGACCCAGGCCGACGTGCGCATGGGACTGGATTCCTCCACCATCAAGAAGGTGCGTGAGTACTGTGCCCGCGAGGCGGGGATCAGCGAAGATGCCTTCATCAAGACCACCCTCGATCAGCCCGACCAAGCCTACCTGGATCGTTTTCATATCGTACCCGGCGCCGGTCTCCGGGCCGCCTACGGGCAGCTGCTGAAACAGGGCGGAGAGCTGGCGATCCACGCGCGCCCCAAGGTGCCCATCGAACTGCGAAACCTCGGCGACTATGCCCCGAAGGATGTGGTGGCACTGTTCGATCCTCAGGTGGAGATCAACGGTAAGCCGGTGACCGACCTCAGCTTCCGTACGGAGCCTGGCGCTGCCGCTGCGGCGGCGGCGGCCGATACGCGCGGCAAGGCCGTGGAGGTGCCGCGCTATCACACCGTCAAGGCGGCCGACCTGGGCGGTTATCTCGGCCGTGACGTGAAGGTGTTCACCCGCGACGGAAATGTGCGCAAGGGTCTGCTGAATGGGGTGCGCAACCAGGAGTTGATCATCGAGCAGCGCGTCTACGGTGGCAGCCTGACCGTGCGTGTGCCCATCTCCGACATCAAGCGGGCCGAAGTCTACATGTAGGCGTTTGTCCCGCGGTGTGCTGAGGCACACGGCCAAACGTTACCGTATCTCACCCGCAAGCAGGGTCGCTTCAGCTTCCTGGCTCAGTCCCGCGGAGGTCCGGCGGTCTGACGCAGATGAACATCGCGTTGCGGGAACGGGATGGTGATGCCGTGCCGTTTGAAGGCGCGCCAGATCGCCACGTTGATGTCGGAGCGAACGTTGCTGAGCCCTTCCTGCGGGTCGCTGATCCAGACCCGCAATTCCAGATCGATACCGCTTTCCCCGAACTGCATCAGGCGGCACACCGGCGGAGGATCGGTTAGGGCGCGGCTGCTGGCCCGGGCCGCTTCGAGCATCAGTGCCATGGCTTGTTCCGGATCATCCTTGTAGCTGATCTGTACCGGGATCTTGACCCGCACATTGAGATCGCTGTAGCTCCAGTTGATGACCTGGGTGGTGATCAGATTCTCGTTGGGAATGAGGGTGTCGACGCCGTCCCGGTCGCGCACCACGACATAGCGTGCGCGCAACTCCTGCACCCAGCCGAAACTGTTGCCGATGGTGATCACGTCGCCAGGCCGGATCGAGCGGTCGAACAGCAGGATGAAGCCGGAGATGAAATTGCTGGTGATGCGCTGCAGGCC
>Ga0315556_1001915_pt1 | contig 12235 bp, 17 predicted proteins | sample SalMarSW160310MG_FD_202112 | JGI IMG/M metagenome (GOLD analysis project Ga0315556, IMG submission 202112) | Salt marsh sediment microbial communities from the Plum Island Ecosystem LTER, Massachusetts, United States - Salt Marsh Sediment SW1603-10 ...
CAAGAGAAAGTGAAAAATAAATCTTACCATTTAATTCGCCGAGTAGTGTAGGCCGCATATCAACGGGTGAATATTTTAATAAATGTTCTCTTTTCAAAAAAACAACCTGGGGATCAGAAGAAAAATTAATCAGGTTTTTTCCCTGCCAGAGAGGAATAAAGAAGGTTTCCGTTTTTTTTAATTTCTCTTTTATCCAACTCTCATCATTTCTTTTTTCCGCAAGCCTGTTCAGGTTTTCAGAAGCAAAAAAATTATCAGAAGATTTGTTCCACATTATAAATACAAAAATTATTTAATAAATTTTCCGAGCAGGCCATCAGGCTTGATTATGTCTCTTATTTCAGAATAGGGGATAGTGATTTCAGGGGCTCCCAGAGCGTATGCAGCTACCTCATAAGGATTGAATTGAAAAGTTACAGCATATCGGCTGAAAGAATAATTATCATTTAATTTAAAAACGCCATTATGGAAATAAAATCCGGCTTTTTCAAGGTTTCCATTTTCCGGTATTTTATAAAGTTTTCTAAATTTTTTTTCGGCAATTTTATTAAGTACTGATTCATAATTGCCTTTAAATACATCACTTAGTTTAATTTCCTTGCCGCTGTGCAAATCAAAATTGTTAAAACTGAAGTTAGTATTTGGATGTGCACCGCCCTCATATGTAGAAACTGTTTCCCGAGTTGATAAAATATTTTCAGAATTGTTTAGAATATTTATTTCATACAAATTGTTGTAATAAATATTCCTGCCCATTTTCATATTTTTAGAATCTTCATTGTCCTTGTCGTATCTATAGAAGAAATCTGTCAACATTTCATCATAATCATTAAAGGGTTTGGCATCAGGTGAAGAATAATTGCTTTTTAAAAGCGATGTAGAAAGATATTTGTTTATCTCTTTTTGAACAGAATTCTTTTTAGAGTTAATCATTGTGGGGTGAGCAATTGTAATTTCAGCAAAGCCTTTTTTACCGGCCTCTCCTTGCGGAATTTTTTTGTGATAGGAAATAATTTCGAACTCTGAGCTCCCTTCGGGATATTTTTCAACAAGATCGAAATCCATTTTCACATCTGAGCCAGGCTTGTCCCAGGTTCCTTTGATTTCATTTTCAGAAATAAAAGAACCATTAAAAATACCTGTCACATCAGGATCGTAATAATTATCAAATCCTTTGCCGGCTTCAATAAAGAATTTTCCCTTTTGGGTTATGTTACTTTTAAAGGAAAAAGGTATTGGCTGAAGTGAGTCAGCATAATGATAATTTCCCAATAGTGTTGTATCAATTCTCATCAGGTTCATTACAATCTTTTTCTTTCCGATTGTGCCTTCAAATCTTTTATAAAATGAATTCTGTAGTTGTACGCCAGATGTTAAATTTTGTCCTGAATTTGATTTGACCGTTTTATTGCCGGGGGACTTTCTTTCGCAGGCAACAATTAATATTACTAATGAAATAAATACAAAAAACAAAAGCCTTGCTTTCATAACATGTCTCACGTATTGGGAATAGATTGATTATAAAAGATAACAAATAAATCTAAAAATTATTGGTCATTATTTATTCACAATTCCAGCGTCATCCTGAAGATTTTTCTTTTATAAGAGCTATCTTCATTTCCTGGTATTGTTTCAAAACCGAGACTTTTGTAAAGAGTAATTGCTGAAACCAGCCTGCTGTTTGTTAATAGCGTAACATATTTTGCTTTTTTAGACCAGGCAAATCCAATTACAGCAAGCGCAAGCTTTTTACCGGCCTGCAAGCCTTTGGCTTTTTCTGTTACGGCCATTTTTGCAAGTTCGTAAGTATTTCTGTCAATCTTTGTCGCGGCGCAGGTACCGATAATCTTTCCGTTAATTCTGGCAAAGAAAATTTCTCCCCCTTTTTTAATAATTTCTTTTTCGGGGTTATTGAGTATTCTCTCATCCTCTGGTTCTACTTCAAAATATTTATTCAGCCATTCATAATTAAGTTCTTTAAAATAATCCCTGTATTTTTTGTTATAGGCCAATATCTCAACCCGTTTAATTATCCGTTCTTTTCGGAGATTTCTTATTCGTTCGTTAAGAGAATTCTGTGACAGTGATATTTCCAGTTTTTCCATAATATCAGGAATATCTATACCGGAGTTTTCCATTAGTTGCATGTAAGCGTTTTCTATATCCCCGTGAACAGGTTTAATTTTTTCCAACAATTCAGTTCCACTGGAGGTAAGCGATATGATTTTTTTCCTCTTATCCAGTTTGTCAGAAGAAAAACGTACCAGGTCTGCTTTTTCGATTTTTTTTATAAACTGAATCACAGCGGGATGAGAAATGCCAAGGGAAGTGGCAATATCCTGAACCGAAGGAGCGCCCGTTTCACTGATTGAAAATAATATTGTGAACCATGCAGGTTCAATTGCAGGAAAATTTTCTTTGTAGATTTTCAGAATGTCACCATTTATTTTGTCTGAAAGTCTTTTCAGCCTGTAGTGAATTCCTGCTGCCCCGATTTGTTTAATAATCTGCATTAGTTAAAAAATAATCAATAATATATAAGTATTTATGTAAGTACTTATATATAATAACCAAATTATTTCGAATATTCCACTAATATTCCCTGATTAATCGTGCTCTAATTCTGATAATAATTCGGGCAGGTCCAGATGTTTTGTAACCATTGCAAGGTCACCTTTTTCATCACGCGGCCAGTCATAAACAGGGCGGTCCACATAGAGTTCAACACCGTTACCGTCAGGGTCAGCTATATAAATAGATTCAGAAACCCCGTGATCTGAAGCGCCCTGTATCGGGTATTTTGCTTCCCAAAGTATTTTAAAGGCCTTTGCCAGCTCTTTTCTGGAAGGATAAAGAATTGCGAAATGATAAAGTCCTATTTCACGCTTTGGAATTTTTGTTGATTTTTCATCGTACCAGGTATTTAATCCGATGTGGTGATGATAACCGCCTGCGGAAAGAAAAACCGCCTGGTTACCAAACCAGCTTGTTATCTCGAAACCAAGCAGATCCTGATAAAAAGCCAGAGATTTATTTAAATCTTTAACGGTTAAATGAACGTGACCAATTGAAACTTCGGGTGAAATTTTGTAGTCCATACTCTGTTGGGATAAAAAAATAATAATTGATAAAAGTTACAGCTGAATATAAAATAATCTACTATAAATTCTTAATGTTGCAGGAATTATTTCTTTATCTTTCTCGAAATTTCATCCATCATTTCCATCTGGATTTCCTGAATTTCAATCAGCTTTTGTCCCTGCTGAACAAGAAGGTGGTCTATCTTTTCGTGAAGCTGCCTTATCTCAATTTCAGCTTTCAGGTTTACCTGGTAATCGTGAAGGGATCTTTCCCTGTCTTTTCCTTCCTTCCGGTTTTGACTCATCATGATGACCGGTGCCTGTATAGCTGCAAGGCAGGAAAGCACAAGGTTCAGAAGTATAAACGGATATGGATCAAACGCTTTGTTGGAAAGCAATATTATATTTATTGCCATCCATAAAATCAGGATAAAGAAAAATGAAATAATAAATCCCCAGCTTCCCCCAAACTGAGCAATTCTATCCGAGAGTCTCTCGCCAAAAGTAAAAGACTGATCAATCCTATTGTCGATGTTTTCGGATATCAATTCCTTATCAACGATGCTCTGTAATACTTCTTTATCGTACTTTGAAAGTTCCCCGCGTCCTTCCTCAATTATGCTTTCTATAAACTTTCCACGATAAGCATTTAAATCATTCAGGCATATATTTCCCCCGGAATCCCATCCCGGTAAATCCTTTTTAATAAATTCGGTCAGGGAATTTCTAACATATGTTGCGGGCATCAGGCTGGATGTTTTATATTCTTTTCTGCAAACCTGACATATTCCCGTGTTGGTTGTCTTCATACTTTGCTCCGTATAAATACTCACTTGTTACGAATCGCCGTAGCTTCAATTTCAATCAACATATCGGGAGAAATAAGGGACTTAACCTCCACCATTGATGTTGCCGGCTTTATTTTTTCAAAATATTCACCGTGTGCTTTGCCGAATTCTTCCCATTTTGAAATATCTGTTACAAACATTCGGGTCCTGACAACATCGTGTAAATCTGCGCCGGCTTCTTTCAAAGCTTTTTCTATTATCCGGATGCAGCATTTTGCCTGCTCGTAGGCGTTGCCGGGCGCAAAAGTTTTACCATCTTTAACCGGTGCGGTTCCCGATATTTCAATAGCATTTCCAATTCTAACAGCGCGGGAATAGCCCACAATATTTTCCCATGGCGCACCCGAAGAAATATTAATTCTGCTGCTCATAAGATTCCTGTTTTTTTTGAGTTTTTTAAGTTGCTCAGGTTGATTTTTTGCCAGTCAAATACCAGATGAGAATGCCGATAGCAAGTCCCAATGCGAGGCCTTCGCCTAACTGTGATGTTTCAGCACCGACTGCCGCGCCGATACCGGCACCGATTCCTGTCCATAGTCCGAATTTTGATCCTCGTTTCATATATTATTCTTCTGTTATTAGATATAGCAGATTATCTTCTACTTTATAAAGCAGGGGTGCAATTAATATTTCAGGATATCTTGCTCTCAGACGTTGCACTTCGCTCAGAATAAAATCAATTTCATTTCCTATTTCAAACATCGGCGCAAATTGATTAAAATGCTCCTCGGCTTTATCGGTTTCCCAACCGGCATTTTTTACAAGATTTTCGATAAATAAATCTTTTCGGGCAACAAGATTAACCATTCCACAGTTAGTGTGCCCAATAAGTGCGAGCGCCTTTACTCCACCTACAGCAATAGCATATGAAACCTTAAATTCACTGTATCGCAAATTTGCACCACCTGTTCTGATTATGTAAGAAAAATTATCAGGAATATTAAGATGTTTCCTGTTATCCATACACATTCCTACCAACAGTTCTGCAGAAGTATAGGTTTCATATTCTGCTTGTAAATTATGATAAGCTAATAATTTACCAATTGAGGTCTCCCTGTATTTTTCAGGAATATCTTCAATTTTAGAGATTTTAATAAGTCTGTCCATAAATCACTTTATTTTTAGAAGGGAAACGCAAGATAATTATTATTTGATATATTATTCAATAGGCTAAAAATTCAATAATATGCTTATTCCGGCTGATCTGATTATCCACCTATCTGTTTAATGGACCTTCTACATTAAAAAGAGTGCAAAGCTCTCAGAATTAAGCTATTCTTAATAGAACGAAATCTATTATGTACTTGTAACAATTTAATCAACAAAAACGTCTTATAGTTAAAGATGCTTAATTCCTTAAAATTCGAAATTCTGATAAAGCAGCACAAAAATAACATCTACAATTATGCTCTTTACATGATGAAGAACAGGATGGACGCAGATGATATTACACAGGAAGTTTTTATCAAGATCTGGAATAATATCAACAACTATAATATTAAGGCAGCAAAGTCCTGGATAATGAGAACGACACATAACCTGTGCATAGACTATTTAAGGAAAACGCAGACATCGCAAAAAAGAGAAGTTAATATAGACAGTAGTATCAATATTTCAGGAGCTGGTACGTTGACTGACACTGAAGTGAGGCTTAGAAAGAATTTATTGAAAAACAAAATTAAACAGGGAATAGAAACACTACCCGATAATTTAAGAAGCGTTTTTATTCTTTATGAACTGCAGGGGCTTAAATATCACGAAATAAGCGAGACTTTAAGTATGCCTTTAAACAGCGTTAAGGTTTACCTTATGAGAGCCAGGAAAAAACTGCAGGAAGAATTAAAAGAATATAAGTATGAAAACAACTAATAAAATAAACGAAGAATATCTCGAGAAAATTATTTCTGTCGCATACGGAGACGCCAGTTTTATTGACGAAATAAAAATTTACCTTGATGCGAAAAAATATCCTGAAGTAAAAAAAGTATTGAACGAATACAGGGATACAGCAAAAGAAATAAAATCTTTTTCGTTAGAGGAATACAGGGGTAAAATTCCTTTGAACAGACCGGAAGTAAACAACTGGTTGCTGGCATATATAAATATTTTTATAAGGAAACCTGTTTTGGCAGCTGCAATGGCGTTTTTGATTACTGCTGGAGTTGCCGGCTATTATATTATTGACAATAGCAGCAATTACATGAACGGGTATTCAAAAACAGAAATGATACTCGCAGAAAAACAGGCAAAAGAATCTTTTGCCATAGTCGCTTTAATTATGAACAGGACAAAAGACCAGTTAGAGAATGATGTATTTGGGAATAAAATCAATAAACCAATAAAGGAAAGTTTAACGGTAGTTAATACTTATCTATAGGAGGATAGTTGAATGAAAAAGTTTTTGGGGTTAATATTTACGCTGGTGCTGTTTACGGCAGTTACAGTATTTCCGCAGGATAAAACAGATTACTCAAAATACCCGGGGTATGTGGACTTCGGAAATATTTCCAAATTTATGAGCGGCGACCGTGTGACCCAGATAGAACTCGACGCCAATTTATTGAAGATGCTTTCAAAAATGGGTGGCGAAAAGAATGCAGATTTTCAGGATGTAGTCAGCGGGTTAAAACTCATTAGAGTTAATTCATTCGGCCTTGACGCCAAAAATGAAAAAGAAGTGAAGGAAAAAATTACGGCTATTGATCAGTCATTGGCGAACAAAAAATGGCAGAGAATTATTATGGTTAAAGAAGCAGGAGAATACACAAATGTTTATGTTCTTCCTTCAAGCGATTATGAAAATTTTCTCGGTCTCTGTGTAACGACAATAGATAAAAATGGAAAAAAAGGTCACGATGGTCCGGAGGCTACTTTCGTAAATATTGTCGGAAATATAAAAATGAGCCAGATCGGGAGGCTTGGTGAAAAATTTCATATTCCCGGTTTAGGTAAAGCTGACAGGAAAAATGAAAAGAAAGAGAAAAATGAAAAGAAATAAAGCGCTCCTCGCATTTGTAATTGTCTTCACTGCGTATTTTTTCACAGGGTGTTTCGGTGTTAATGCCAAATTCCACAGGCTGAAACACTCAGTGCTCTCTAAAATCGGGGACAATTATTACCGGGATACGGAGTTTGGCGTGGGTTCATTTGGGCTGTCTCTCGCAAATACTGTTGTTAGTTTCTCGAATGAAAATGACGCCGAGGAAGTAAGGGCGATGTTGAAAAATGTTTCGCACGTCCAGGTCGGGATTTATAAAAGACATAATCGCGGCAAGATAAATGTTTCAAAAGATTTTTTCTGTCATACTGATAATGAACTTACTTCGCAGGGATGGACATATGTTGTAAAAGACAGGGATTCTAAATCTCTAACGACTGTTTATTACAAACAAAATGAAGATGGTCAAATCAATGAACTACTTGTTGTGAGCCTGGATGGGAGGGAACTGGTAATTGCAGATCTTGAGGGGGATTTTGATAAACTCGTCGCCGAAACCGTAAGCCGTGGTAACTTTAAAATAGATATGTAAGGCTCTGCGTTAATTATTATCAATATTTATTTCTTGATAATAATTTAAACGGGCTTTACTCCCCGATGTCCTCGTTCCACAATTCGGGGTTCTTTTCTATAAATTCCTTCATAAGCATTTCGCATTCAGAATTATCCAGTACTTTAACATCTACTCCACGTGATTTTACATATTCTTCAGGTCCGGTAAATGTTTTATTTTCCCCGATTACAACTTTGGGAATTCCATAAAGCAGAATAGCTCCGCTGCACATATCACATGGGGATAAAGTTGAATAAAGAGTTGCTCTTTTATAATCGGAGGCTTTTAATCTGCCGGCTTTTTCCAGGCAATCTATTTCTGCATGTAGTGTGGCACTTCCCTTTTGAATTCTTCTGTTGTGCCCACGCCCGACTATTTTGCCGTCAATTACCAGCACTGAGCCTATCGGAATTCCACCTTCAGCCATTCCAGTTTTTGCTTCTTCGATTGCGACTTCTAAATATTTATCCATACCTGTACCTTTTAATCTTAAAGTGCTAAAATCTTAACGACAAACAGCTCAGCCCGCCGTCCAGTTTGCGGAATTCTGAAACATCTACTTCGATTATATCATAACCTGCATCAATAATTTTTTGTTTTGTAATTGGATAACCTTCCGGAATTAGAACTTTATCATTTATCCAGACACAATTGGCGGCATAACTTTCTTCTTCTGGAATTTCTATAATATTAAACTTTTTAAATTCAGGATTTGATAGAAACTCACCGCAAGCAACCAGGTTATTATTCTCCAGGTAAGCCAGCCCGGTTTTTAAATGAAGAACTTTTTCAAGTTTAATTACAGAGCCGCTCATTCCATATTTATTTAAAATATAAATAACCTGTTCCGCTCCGGCTAAGTTCGTTCTGCCCGATAAACCGATATAAAAATGGTTCCCGACCATCATTATATCGCCCGCCTCCACTGTTCCGGGCAAAAGAATTTCTTCAACGCTGTTGTAATAATCCCGGATAATATTCTTAATCCCGATAATTTCACCACGCCGTGAAGGTGCCCCGGGGTTTGTTACGATTGCGCATTTTGGTGTGAGTAATGCGACGTCCTCCATGAACGTTGAATCTGGAAACTTTTCATCGGCATTGAGCACTCTAACTGTCAGTCCGCAATCCTTTAATGACTGCACATATTTATTGTGTTGCTCAACAGCTTTCGGGTAATCAGGAATACCCAGGTTTGCTCCGGTTATTCCGTTGATTAAACTTTTACCTGGTTTGCGTACAATCGCGTTTGAAAACATTTATTATATTTTTTTATAATTTATTGTAAAACCTTTTTTCGAAATATGTTTTTCAAACATTTCAAACCCAACACTCGCAACTAATTTATTAAGGTCTTCCATAGAAAGGAAATCAGAATCGCCCCTCATTTCTGAAATAGAAAGCATACCACCTCCTTTTAAAATACGATTTATTTCGATAAGGCAATTCTCAGGATTCGTAACTTCTCCCAATACTGTAACCAAATACACAACATCAAATGATTCACTAATAATAGGTAAATATCCCGCATTTCCCCTGAGTAAAAATGCATTCTGAATATTATTTTTGAGAAGCTTTCCGCTGCACCTTAACAACATTTCGTGTTGAATATCAAACAAAACCAGTTTACCACCGGGTATCCTGTTTGCAACCTCAACACTGAAGTAGCCGGGGCCTGAACCTATTTCCAGTACTGATAAATTGTTGGATAAATGAATACGATCAACAAAGGCAACAGGTGACAGAATAAATTTCCGAAGGGAAGTGTCAAGCAGTAAAGCCAGTTCGTGGGGATATATCCCCCGGCCGGCCAATCTTTTGAATACATCCTTCCACCGGTTGAACGCTGAAATCATTTTCATAAGTTTAAAAGTCTCATTAATATAAAAACGATCAGGCCAGCTGTTGAACCAAGGTAAATCCAGCGAAGGTATCTTCTCTTTCCCGAGCAATTAGCTTTTAATAATTTCACCGATGAATAGAGGATTACGGTGTCCATCAAAATAAAAGCGATTAAATATTCAGCCGAAAACCAGTTCATTAGAAAAGGAAAAAGAGTAAGGGGCACAACCATGGAAAATATAGAGACACTTACTTTGATGGCTTTTTCCTGTCCGTATTTTATTGCCAGTGATTTTGAATTTATCAGCCTGTCACCGCTTATATCTACTGAATCGGCGGCTATTTCTTCACCCAGATCTATTAAAGCCGCTATTAAGGAAAAAAGCAAGACGATTTTATTAAATGGCAGTCCGACTGATATGCCCCCGTAGATAAAAGTCATTCCTACCGAGAAGCTTACCATAATATTTCCCGGAAGCCCTGTTTTTTTGTATACAGAATTGTAAAAATAACCTATAATGAATAACAAGAATGAACATAGTAGCGCTATTATGCCTAATAAAACACTTAACCCGAGACCAATGACCAGCAGGACCATTGATAATACTAAAGTCTCTGAACTAGTAACGAGTCCGGATGGGATTGGTCGTTCCGGTGAATTTATTTTATCCGTTTCAACATCGAAGTAATCATTTAATACTAATATTGAAGCAGAGATAAAAAACATGGAGAAAAATCCAAATGCAGTTTCAGGAACAGATGCGAATTTACCCAGCGCCAGTAATTGCCCCATAACTACGCATATACCGGCGGAGAAGGGAAGCTCAAAACGTAATAACCTGAAAAGACCCTTAATTTTTCTCATACGAAAGGCAAAATATTAAACGGTAAAAACAAAAGCTAACGTGCTCACTGCCTTCCCAGCTTGCCCCGCTCTACGGGGCGTCCGCTTAATTGGCTGTTTGTAATGATTCTTTATAATAAATTTTGATCAAATCTATAAATTCATCTTATTTTATTTTCGCTGTAAATATTCCTTTGCTGTTAATAAATACGAAGGATGATTTAAACCCGTCGGTGGATAAAATTCATCATGTGTATAACGAAATCCTAATTTTGAAAGTAAATTATAGGAAGATTTATTCATGGGATTATGACCGGCAAAAAGAGCATTAACTTTTAATTCGTTAAATGCATATTCCATGACTTTATATAATGCTTCTGTGGCAAATCCTTTTCTCCAGTAATCCGGAAGAATGTGTACACCAATTTCATTTATTCTTTTATTTACATTATAAGGTCTGAGGCCACAGCATCCAATATTTTGATTATTGTTGAGTAAAAAAACAGGCCAATATTGAATACCAAAAGTTTTTTCGGTTTCAATTTCCTTTTCGAATTTCTCCAATATTTGATCTTCACTTAATTTCCCGCGCGAATCAATAAATCTGGATACTTCATGATTCCCCCATAATCTTTTCGCATAATGAAAATCATTATGTGCCCATATACGAAATCCTAATCTTCTTGATGAAAGAAAATATTCCATACTTTTTACTAAAATTTATATCCAAAGAAGAAAAGAAATATTGTACAAATTAAAACACAAAACCCTATATAAAGTATTGTAAAATTTTTTATCCGTTTTGTTACTTCGTTCTTTCTAAAATATATGATTATCTCCTCCCAGTTGTTATATACAAAAAAGTAAATTTGATTTACAGCTAATAATATTAAAAACATTACCCCAAACAATATGAATGTAAAACTTGTGGTAAAACTCATTTCAAAATTATAAATACCTAAAGCACTTAATATTTTTAAAACCTGGTAAAATATTGAAAAAGGGAATATTGATAAAATTATTGTAGCGGTTACTTGCGATACAAATGGATCAATCATTTTGCTGATCCATTTATAAACTTTAAAGTAAATATAATCGTATAACATTTTCTTTGCTTTTTGGGTGTATAACTATTACTTATACGTCCTTATCAGAATGATTCCTACTATCAATCCAATCAAAGCGCCAATAACAGATCCGTATACAGCCCCCATTCCGATAGACCCAAATGCTGAATTGAAAAAGCTGTCTGTGTTGAGCGGCTTGTTATAAGCACTTTTAAATTTATTTTACCATATCTCAATGACTAGTATAAGCAATAGTTTTAATGCTGTGTATACATTGTTGTAGGAGGTTATTTATAGTCAAAGGAAATTACGGCAATAGTTTATTTGTTAACGGTAAAATTGAATACATCAGGTCTCGCATAATGCCCAACTACATCAAACCTGCGTTTTGCAGCAATGATTTCATTCAAATCGATATCTGCGTATAGAATACATTCTTTTGAATCTATAGGACCAGAAATTATTTTGCCTTTTGGATTAATAATACAACTCTGCCCTTTACTTATCCATTCTTTCCCTTTTGAGTATATCGTTTTTAATTCTTCTGGTAAATCATCTATATGTAAGGTCATACAGTTGCTTATAACAAATAAGCCGCCTTCTCTTGCAATATGCCGCATACTTTCCAACCAGTCGTCACCTTTATCCCAGGTTGGAGAAGCAAGTATTTGAGCTCCAGATTCATAAATTGCATTTCTTGCCAAAGGCATAAAATTTTCCCAACATATTAGACCACCAATTTTCCCAGCGGATGTGTCATAGGATTTAAGTGTACTGCCATTTCCTTGTGCCCATATTAACCTTTCACAATTTGTGGGCATTAATTTTCTATGTTTCCCAAGTATTTCACCAGCATCATCTATAAAAAGAATTGTGTTATAAAGACTGGAATTACTAGTCTCGGAGTTTCGTTCGTTCATCCCCATTACTACATTAATATTTGCTGACTTTGCCGCTTCAGAAAGTCTTTTAGTTGTATTGTCGGGAATTGATACCGCATTCT